>Ga0209689_1000030_pt1 | contig 65686 bp, 68 predicted proteins | sample GraSoiAngelo_149_FD_187119 | JGI IMG/M metagenome (GOLD analysis project Ga0209689, IMG submission 187119) | Grasslands soil microbial communities from the Angelo Coastal Reserve, California, USA - 14_1009_09_30cm (SPAdes) (version 2) | ecosystem: Environmental > Terrestrial > Soil > Grasslands ... | reverse complement strand
GGTCGGCCAAGGTGGTCACGTCCACCGAGACGTCGACGAACTCCTTGAGCCAGTTGAGCGAGATCAGCATCCTAGAACTGCCTCAAGAACCGGACGTCGTCTTCCAGGAACAAGCGCAGGTCGGCGACGTTGTACTTCAGCATGGCCAGCCGATCGAGGCCGGCGCCGAAGGCAAACCCGGAAAAGTGCGTGGGGTCGATGCCGCCGTTGCGCAGCACCTGCGGATGCACCATGCCCGCCCCGAGAATCTCTAGCCAGCCGGCTTTGCAGCTTCGGCATCCGGCGCCACCGCAGAGCCCGCATGACACCGCGGCGCCGATGCTGGGCTCGGTGAACGGGAAGTGATCGCCAACAATCCGGATGCGCCGGTCGGGGCCGAAGAGTGAGCGAGCGAAGTACTCGATCGTCCCCTTGAGATCCGACAGGCGGATGTCGTGATCGACGACCAGTCCCTCGAATTGGTGGAACTGCGACCCGTGCGCGGGGTCGGTGGCGTCGCGCCGGTAGACCGGGCCGGGGGCGATGATCCGGATCGGCGGCTTGTGACTCTGCATGTACCGGATCTGCACCGGTGACGTGTGGGTCCGGAGCAGGACCTTGTGGTCCTCGAGGTAAAAGCTGTCCATGGTGTCGCGCGCGGGGTGCTCCTGCGGGATGTTGAGCGCTTCGAAGTTGTGGAACTCATCCTCAACCTGTGGACCGAGCGCCACCTCATAGCCGATGCGGGAAAAAATCGCTTTCACCTCGCGGAGGATCAGCGTCAGCGGATGCAGGTGGCCGCGGCGAACCGGGTTGGGAACGAAGGTCATGTCAACCCACTCGCGATCGCCCAACGCTTCGAGCCGCATCGCCTGGAGCTCGCGGGCGCGCGCCGCCAGCAGACCCTCGATCTCGGACTTCAATGAGTTCGCTCGAGCGCCGGCTACCGCCCGCTGGTCGGCCGGTAGGCTGCCGAGGCCTCTCAGGGCCGCCGTCAGCCGGCCCTTCTTGCCCAGCAGCTCGACGCGGAGCTGTTCCAGGGCGGTTTCATCCGGCGTGACAGCGATGCGCTGGCGCGCTTCGCCACCGATCGCCTCCAGGTCGCCGACGTTCACGCTCATGGAACCTCCAAGCGCGCCCCGGTCATCCGAGCGCTAGAGGCGTCAACTGTCCGGCTAGGCTACGGCTTGGGGCCGCCCTTGGCGACCGCGATCAGCTCACTGAAGGATTGGGCATCGCGAACCGCCAGGTCAGCCAGCATCTTGCGGTTGATGCTGACGCCGGCCACTTTCAGACCGTGCATGAACTGGTTGTAGGGCATCCCCTGGCTGCGAGACGCCGCGTTGATCCGGGCGATCCAGAGCTTGCGCATGTCACGCTTGCGGGCCCGCCGGTCGCGGTAGGCGTACTCGAGCGCGTGCAGCAGCGCCTCGTTCGCGGGGCGGAACAGCGTCCGGTGGGTCATCCGGAAGCCCTTCGCCAGATTCAGGATCTTCTTGTGCCGGCGGCGCGATGGGACGCTCCGCTTTACCCGTGGCATCTCAGTCCTTCTCCTTCAGGTACGGGGCCACCCGGCGGATCCGGCGGGCGTCCTTACCGCTGAGGACCAGCAACTTGCTGTACTGCCGCTTGCGCCGGGGGCTCTTGTGCCCGAGCAGGTGGCTCTTCTGGGCGTGCGGACGCACGATTTTCCCGGTCTTCGTCACCCGGAATCGCTTTGCCGTCGCCCGATGAGTGCGTAGTTTGGGCATCGATCGCTCCTTTAACTCTTCCGCGCCTGCGTCTGGGACTGCGGCTGCGTCTGGGACTGCGGCTGCGGCTGTGGCGCCGCGGCCGCGGCCGGCGCCAGGATCATGATCATGTTCCGGCCCTCCAGCAGCGGCATCCGTTCGACCGTGCTGATCGTCTTCAATTCCAGCGCCATCCGGTCCAGCAATTTCTTGCCGATGTCCTGATGCACCATCTCGCGGCCGCGGAACATGATCGTCAGCTTGACCTTGTCGCCCTCCGCCAGGAACGACTTGACGGCGTTGAACTTCGTCTGGAAGTCATGCTCGCCGATTTTCGGACGGAGTTTCATTTCTTTGACCTTGATGACGTTGTGCTTACGGCGCCCATCTTTCTCTTTCTTGATGCTCTCGAATTTGAATTTGCCGTAATCCATGATCCGGGCCACCGGAGGTTGCGCCTGGGGCGCGACCTCGACCAGGTCCATCTCCCGCTCGACGGCGAGCGCCTTCGCGCGGTCGGTGGCCATGACCCCTAACTGCTCGTTGCGATCGTCGATAACGCGGACTTCGGCGGCGCGGATCTGGTCGTTGATCCGAAGTTCCCTAAATGCCGTGGATCAAGCCTCCTTCGAAAAACAAAAAAGATAGCCTCAAGGCTATCTTCGTCCCGGTGACCTCTTCGGCGCCGGCCTGGAGGTGAGAGTCTGGGACAGCCTCTCTTGGCACGCGGGAGTATACCACGCTACCGACAGCCACAAACCGGCCCTACAGTGGTAATCGCGACTCTTCCTCGAGCTGGCGCAGAAACTCGTCGACGCCCACCGCGACCTGATCCCCTCCCTCGCGCCGCCGGATATTGAGCGTGCCCGCCTCGAGCTCCTTGTCGCCGACCACCGCCATGTAGGGGACCTTCTGGAGCTGGGCCCCGCGGATCTTCGCCTGCATCCGCTCGCTCCGCGCGTCGACGTCGACCCGGAGGTCGCGCTGTCGGAACCGCTCGGCAAGGGCGGAGACGGCCTCCAGGTGGCGGTCGGCGATCGGAATGAAGACCAGCTGAACCGGAGCCAGCCAGACCGGGAAGGCACCGCCGTAATGCTCGATCAGGTAGGCCATGAACCGCTCCATGGAGCCGATCGGGGCGCGGTGCAGCATCACTGGCCGCTCCATCCGCTGGTCCGAGGTCACGTACTCGAGGCCGAAGCGCTCGGGCAACAGGAAGTCGATCTGGTTGGTCGAGAGGCTGAACTCGCGACCGATGGCATCCTTGATCTGCACATCAAGCTTCGGCCCATAGAAGGCGGCCTCGCCCGGCGCCTCAACAAACGGATGCCCGGAGGCGCGGAGCGCTTCGCGGGCGGCATCCTGGGCACGCTGCCAGATCGCCGGGTCACCCATCCACTTGTTGCTGACGTCATCGCGCAGCGACAGGCGGAAGTGAAAGTCCGTGATACCGAAGGCGCGGTACACCTGCAGGATGAGCTGGATGACGCGCTCGAACTCCACGTTCAGTTGATCAGGCCGGCAGAAGATGTGGGCGTCGTTGATGGTGAAGGCCCGCACCCGGATCAACCCCGAGACCTCGCCCGACTTCTCGTAGCGATACACGGTGCCGAGCTCGGCGATGCGAACCGGCAGCTCGCGGAAACTGTAGGCCTTGCGCTGGAAGACCCGGATGTGGTGCGGGCAGTTCATCGGCCGCAGCTGCCACTCCTCGTCCTCCATCTCGGATGGCGCATACATCGAGTCCCGGTACCGCTCCCAGTGGCCACTGACCTTGTACAGCTCCAGACGGGCGATGTCCGGAGTCTTCACGTGCTCGTACCCCTGGCCGCGCTCGAGTCGGAGGATGAACTCCTCCATCTGGCGGCGAACGGTCGCCCCTTTCGGCGTCAGGAGGGGCAGCCCCCGGCCAACCATTTCGTCGATCAGGAAAAGATCCAGCTCTCTGCCGAGCTTGCGATGATCACGTTTGGCCGCCTCCTCCAGCATCTTGAGGTGCGCCTCGAGCTCTTGCTCCGTCGGGAACGCCGTCCCGTAGATGCGGGTCAGCTGCTGGTTCTTCTCGCTGCCCTTCCAGTAGGCGCCGGCAATCGAGAGCAGGCGGAAGGCACCCAGCTGACCGGCAGTCGCGACATGAGGGCCCAGACAGAGGTCGACGAAGTCGCCGGTTCGATAGAGGCGGGCGGTCGCGTCCGTGACCTTGTCACTGATCAATTCCACCTTGAGCGGCTGGTGCAGCCGCTCGAAGAGGGCCACCGCCTCCGCCCGGGGGACCTCCTCCTTCACGAAGGCCGGCGCGGCCTTGACCATCTCGCGCATGCGCGTCTCGATCTTCGGCAGGTCCTCGGGCTGGAGCCGCTCTTTGAAGCCGAAGTCGTAGTAGAAGCCCTCATCCGTCGCGGGTCCGATACCGATCACCGTGCCCGGAAAGAGGTCGAGGACTGCCGCCGCCATCACGTGCGCGGTCGAGTGACGGAGGACTTCTAGAACTTCGCTCATGGCTGCACCCCAAAAAGGGTCAGCCGATTATACGGAGGGTATCGAGAGCGCCTAAACGGCGCGAAGACGCTGCAGACCGGCCGGGATGTCGTCCCGGCCGAAGGTTCGGTCGTCGAGCGACGCCTCGATGTCGGGATGGACCTGGAAGATGATCGAGAGTTGGTGCGCCAGGGGAACGATCGGCGCCCGGCGGGCCTGGCGTCGAAGCCGTTCCTGCCGGTTGGGGTCGATGGCACAGCAGCGGATGCTGCAGTACCTGGCGGTTGTCTTCTTGACGGAGGCGTCACATCCGGGACGAGCGCAGACCTTGAGCGGGGCGGCTTGCTTCAAACCGTGAGCGATCTCCAAACGTTTCCTCCGAGTTCCCTCTTGCCTTTCTTGCGGTCCCTGCCGAGACCGTCTCCCCTGACGCGTTATTGAATTATGCTCGCCGCGCCTAGGGTGTCAAGCATCGGGTGTGATTATCCACACCAATGCACCGATGACCGCGGCGGCTGGGGAAAACGATGGGCTGGCGGATGAGCCACGGTCAGTTGATGTCAATGATCGATGAGGCGTTGTAAAGATGATGGACGTCCTAGCGAGGGAGCAGCGAGCTAGAGCGGCGTCGCCGGCGTCTTGGGTTTCAGCTTTCCCTCGCGGCGCTGCTCGAGCAGGTCCGCGATCAGCTGTGGAAGCGCTGCCGCGTCATCGACGCCACGGATCCAGATGCTGTCGGCGCCGAAGCGCTTCGCCCGCCGGACCTGATGGGGCAGCGTACAGAGGGCGAGGATTACGGGGCGTTCGAAGCCGAGCGCACTGTTGAGGATCCCGTAAACGTACGCGGTATCAGCTTCCCAGATGGCCATGTCGAAGAGAACCGCCGCGGGGCGCAGGGTCTGACCGAGCTGCTGGACGTCCTCGCTCGGGAGGGCCGTTTGGGCGGCGTAGCCGGCGTCGGTGAACAGCTCGCGATAGGTGATCGCCTGGCGCGGGTCGTTCTCGAAGATCAGCACCGCGGCGTCGGTGGCGTGGCCGTCGGGGACACTAGCCATGGTCGAGCGAAATTATGGCATGCACCATAGCCGTAAGTGAAACGCACGGCTTGCGTTAAGTCAGTGGAATCGCCCTTCGCTCAATCCCCGGGACGCCACCCGGGGATTTTCTTTTAGCCGGCGAGCCAGGTCGAGAGCCGCTGGCCGTCGATGTTGCCGCCGGACAGAATCGCGACCACCGGACGCTCGATGTTGAGGTCGGACAGCAACGACGCCACCGCCGCGGCGCCCGCCGGTTCCACCACCAGCTTGGCGCGGAGCGCGATGATCCTGAGCGCGTCGATGATGGCTTCATCGGCCACGGTTCGCATCTCGTCGACATAGCGCTGAATGACGGCCAGGGTGAATGGCCGGGTGTAGGGAGCCGCCAGGCCGTCGGCGACGGTATCGAGCCTCGACGGTGGCACCGGGTGGCCCGCGGCCAGGCTTTCGGTTACGGCGGGCGCCTTCTCGGGCTCGACGCCGATCACGCGGATGTCGGGCCGCTGCTGTTTCACGGCGACGGCGATGCCGGAGATCAAGCCACCGCCGCCGACCGGAACGAGGACGGTCCGCAAATTCGGGACCGCGTCGAGAATCTCGAGCCCCACCGTTCCCTGGCCGGCTGCTACGGCCGGGTCATCGAACGGATGCACGAGATGAAGGTTGCGGCGCTGTTGCTCCTCTTCGAGACGTTGCTGCCATTGCGCGATCGGCACCAGCACAACCTCGGCTCCATACCGGCGAATCGCCTGAAGCTTGTTGAGCTGGGCGTCGTCCCGAACGACGACCACGCAAGGGATCCCGGCGGCCCGGGCGGCGGAAGCCAGCGCCTGCCCGTGATTGCCCGCCGAGAGCGTGATCACGCCCCGCCGGCGCTGTTCCGGATCGAGCTGGAGAACGGCGTTGGTCGCGCCGCGAATCTTGAACGAGCCGGTGCGTTGCAGGTTCTCGGGTTTCAGCCAGGCCCCGTTGCCAGCGAGCGCGTCGCCCGAGATGATCGGTGTGGCCAGGATATGCGGCTGAATCCGCATGGCCGCCGCCTGGATCTGCGCGAGGGACAGCACGCCGGTTTCGACCGCCATCCCTAGACGGTAGCGGTTACGGCCGCTTAATTCCAGATACCGTGCATCAGCACGTAGTCGAGCAGTTGGGCGAGCCAGCGCCGGATCCTAGTGGCCATCAGGTTTACAACGTCAGGCCAGGTTCCATGGTTGCTTACCGCCTCGCATGACGATGGTGCGGGCGACTGCGCTCTCATCCTGGATGAGCGTCAGGGCCACCGCCGCGACTTCGCCCGGACTCAGGATCGGTGGGAGACGGGCGAGCTCCGCTTTGGTCATTGCCTCGCGGTTCCGCCGGCTGGACGGCGTGTCCACCCAGTCGGGACAGATGGCATTGACCCGCACCCTATTCCGTTCTGCAAGAAATGCCACGCTCGACGTGAAGCGCACCACGCCGGCCTTCGCCACCGCATAGGCAGGAGCAGAATGAGGCTCCTGGCCGATGCCGGCGATCGATGCGATATTGACCACCGCGCCGCCCCGCGCAGACAAGAGCGGAAGGGCCAGCTGCACTGCCCGGATCACCGAGCGCAGGTTGAAATCGACCACCCACGACCAGTGCTCGAGAGGAGCTTCAGGATACTGCGGATCTGGTGCCCCACCGGCGTTGTTGACCAGGATGTCCAACCGCCCGAAACGGGTTCGCGCTAGATTGACCGCTGCTTGCAGCTGCGAGTCATCGGTAACGTCGCAGCCGGCAAACACCGCGCTCGGAAGGCGTGCCGCGAGTTGCGTGCCCAGCGTTTCATCGATGTCGGCGACGACAATCGAGGCGCCCTCAATGGCAAGGCGTTGAGCGATTCCCTCGCCAATGCCAGAGGCCGCCCCGGTGACCAGTGCGACCGAACCGCCAACTTCCACCGGTCCAAGCCTATTGGGTGGCTGGTGGGCGCAACAGGAGTCGAACCTGTGACCTCTTCCTTGTCATGGAAGCGCTCGTACCAACTGAGCTATGCGCCCGATCGACGCACGCGATTATATCGTGGCCTAGAAAACGCCTCAAACGCTCGCATCGCACGTTCCGCGCGGCTCGCGTGGGCCGGCAGGCCCGCCGAGCTATGCGCCCGACGTTCGCCCGCGATTATACCCGCGCTTTCCCGTTCGTCGAGAGGCTCGGGGGCACCAGCGGGCTTCGACGGCCGGCAAGGGCTGAGATCGCGCCGCTGGCCACCAGCAGGGTGCCCATGCCGAAGATGACCCGGGTCACTCCAAACAGGTCGGCCAGCCCACCGGCCAGCAGGATGGGGATGGCGACGGCGGCATTGACGACCGTGAACATCGCCCCAAAGATGCGGCCGCGAAGCTCGGCCTCGGTCTTTTCCTGCAGCACCGTGAAAGCCGGAATGAAGAGCATGCCGAATTCGACGCCGCCGATGAAGCCGAACACGACCGGGAACCAGACGAGCAGCCAGGTTGCCGACAGCTGCTGCAGCAGATACGGGACAACCGCGATCAACATCAACGTGGCACCGGCCGACAGCAGACCGCCGATCAGCAAGCGACTGCGGCGGTAATGGCGTCCGTACTGACCGAGATAGAACGCGGCGCCCAGCATGCCAATCACCGCGGGCGCCAGGAAGAGGTAGACGTCGGTGACCTGTAGCCGGAGCACGGTGCTCATGTAGCCCGGGGCCAGCACGAATACCGAGAAGATGACCGCGATGGTCAGGCTGAGCTGGATCACCGCGAAGCGCACCAGCGGCCGGCGGGCGATATAGCTGATCCCCTCGCGCAGCTCATAGAGGATGTCGTTCTGCCTGGTGTTGAACTCGTGGGTGCGCGCATGCAGGTCACTCTTCACCAGGTAGATCAGCCAGGCCGCCAGCAGGAATAGCCCGGCGGCGATCCAGTAGGGCGAATTCTCGCCCAGAAAGCGGACCGCCAGCGTCGAGACCGGCACCGCGACCAGCAGGGTGACGATCACCGTGCTGGTGAACATCGAGGTGGCCGTCATCAGCTCCTCGGCGCCGACAATGAACGGGATCGAGGCCGCCTCCGCCGGGGCGAAGATCTGCCCCACCGCCGCAAACAGAAAGATGATGACGAAGAAATGCCAGGTGACGTGCTCGAAGTAGGGGGTGACCTGGCTGAGCGGGATCAACAGGATCAAGCCGCCGCGGATCGCGTTGGTGAAGAACATCAATCGCTTCTTGTCGTGCCGGTCGGCGTAGACGCCGGCCAGCGGGCTCAAGAAGATCGAGGGAAACGTATAGGCGAGGAAGAGGGCGGCCCCATGCGTGCTCGCCCGGCTGATGCTGTAGGTGAGGATCAACAGCGCGAACATCAGGAATTTGTCCGCCAGCTGCGAGGCGATCTGGGCCGACCAGATCAGCCGGAAATCCCGGTTCGCGAGGACGGTGCGAAAGCCCGGCGGCCGGGGAAGGATGATGTCGCGGGGGTCACGCCCCGCGCCGATTTCTTCCCCTGGTTCCTTCAAGGCGCCTAAATCGTAGCTAGTTGTCACGGTCCATGCTCACTCTCGTAGAGTCGCCTCCATTCCTCAAGCGTCAGGGTCTCGGCCCGTCGCGCCGGGTCGATGCCTATAACGGCGAGGCGGGCGCGAGCCTCCGCCCCGCTGACACCACGGGTCCGGCTGAGGACGAAGGGCAGTTGTTTGCGACGGGCCTGGAAGAAGGGTGTGACGAAATCGAAGAAGGATGGCAAGATCACCCGGGGTAGCGCGGGCTCCTCGTCGGGAACGATGCGGACCAGGGCGGAGTCGACCCGTGGCGGCGGGAGGAACGCCGAGCGCGGCACCCGGAGGACGAGCTCGGGGTGGCCGAACACTCGAACACTCAGCGTGGCGAGACTCCAGGCACCCGGCGGCGCCACGATCCGCTCGGCGACTTCCTGCTGGACGAGCAGGTCGATGCGGGAGGGGGGTCTGGGCTGCTCGAGAAGCTGGGCGAGCAGCGCGCCGGTCAGGTTGTAGGGAATGTTCCCGGCGACCCGATACGGCGCGGGCAGCAGGTCGGCCACCGTGGTGCGCAGGATGTTGGCCTCCACGATCCGGACGTTGGAGTGATCCCGCATGGTGAGCCCGAGCGCCTTCACGCAGGCGGGGTCGATCTCGACCCCGACCACGGCGCGGACCCGGCGCGCCAGCTCGCCGGTCAACGCGCCCAGCCCCGGGCCGACCTCGACGATGTGGTCGGCGGCAGTCAGCTCCAACGCGTCGACGATCCGTTCGAGCTGCCGTCGGTCGGCGAGAAAATTCTGGCCCCAGCGGCGCTGAAACCGGATCCCGAAGCGGCGGGCCACGCCGCGAATGATGGCCGGGTCGGCGATGTCCAGCGGTCGCTTGCTAGCCGGCGTGATTCAACCGAAAGAGTTCGATGGTGTTCTGTCGAGTGCGCTGCGCGATCTCCGCGGTGGTCGTGCCGCGCAGGGCCGCGATCCGCTCCACCGTCTCCACCAGGTAGCGGGGCGCATTGGGCTGACCACGCCGGCTCTGCGGTGGGAGGAAGGGCGAATCGGTTTCGACCAGCATGTGGTCCAGCGGGATGATGCTGGCCGCCCCGATCACCCCGTGGGCGGTGGGATAGGTCACGGTGCCGGCAAATGAGAGGTAGAAGCCGCGTGCGAGCGCTTCGGCGGCGAACGCCGAATTGCCGCTGAAGCAGTGGAACACCCCTTCCACGCCCGGGAACTCGTCGAGGATGGCGAGCAGATCGGGAAAGGCGTCGCGGGTGTGGAGCACGACCGGCTTGCCGACTTCCTGGGCCAGGCCCAGCATCTGCCGGAACACCTGGGCCTGGGTCTTGGCCGGCGTCCGATGGTAATCGGTGAAGTGATAATCGAGCCCGATCTCCCCCACCGCCACCACGCTTCGATGGCTCGCCAACCGGCGCAGCTCTCGCCGCTCGTCGGCGCCGATGGGTTCACCGGCCGAATGCGGGTGCCGTCCGATGGTGGTCCGCAGTCCAGGCATCCGTTCGGCCAGGTCGAGGCCCGGCTGGTTGTCGCCGGCGTCGTCACCGATGTTGATCACAGTGTCCACGCCGGCGGCTTTCGCGTCCTCCAGCGCCTGCATTGGGGTGAGCGGCTCGCGCAGGTGCAGGAGGTGCGCGTGCGAATCGATCAGGCGACCGGCTCCGGCTTCTCGATTCGCGGGAACAGGACGCCGGCCAGGGATGTCTGGGTCCGGGGCGCCAGCCTTCCCCACTCGCGGGCGGTCGCCCAGGGGGTGTTGAGGTCCGCCTTGACCTGCGCCGCGATCTTTCCCGCGGTCTCGGGCAGGAACGGCGAGACCAGGTAGGCGGTCAATCGGATCGCCTCGACCAGGTTGTAGAGGACAGTCTGGAGGCGCTTGCGCTGATCGGACTGCTTGGCCAGCACCCAGGGAGCGCTTTCCTCGATGTACTTGTTCCCCCGGTTGATCGCCTCCCAGATCAGCTCCAGCCCGGCGGTGAAATCGAGCGCCTTCAGGTGCTTGTCCTGGCCCCGCACCGCCCGCTCGAAGGCGGTCCGGAGCTGCTTGTCCAGCGCCGTCGCGTCGGCGTCGGGCGCCGGCACCTTGCCATCGAAGTAGCGCTGCAACATTGACAGCGTGCGGTAGACGAAGTTCCCCAGATCGTTGGCCAGGTCGGCATTGAACCGATCGGTCATGGTTTCCCAGCTGATGTCGCCATCCCGATCGAAGGGCAGCTCGCGAAGCAGCAGGTAGCGCACCGCCTCCGCGCCGAAGCGATCGACCGCCTCGAAGGGGTCGATATAGTTGCCGACGCTCTTGCTCATCTTCTCGCCGCGGACGGTGAGGAACCCGTGGGCGTACACCCGCTTGGGGACGGCGACCCCGGCCGACATCAGCATCGCCGGCCAATAGAGGCAATGGAAGCGGGTGATGTCCTTGCCGATCACGTGCAGATCGGCCGGCCACCAGCGCTTGAACATGGCCTCGTCGGTCCCGTAGCCGACGCCGGTGACGTAGTTCACCAGCGCGTCGCCCCAGACGTAGACGACGTGTTTGTCGTCGCCGGGAAAGGGGATACCCCACTTGATCGTCGAGCGGGAGATGCTGAAGTCCTGCAGGCCGGTTTTGAGCCAGCCGAGCACCTCGTTGCGGCGCGTCTGTGGCTGGATGAAGTCCGGATGCTTGTCGATGTGTTGCTGCAACCGATCCTGGTAGCTCGACAGCTTGAAGAAGTAGTTCTCTTCCGTCAGCCACTGCGCTTTCAGCGTGGGGTGGATCAAGCAGTACCCGTCCTTGAGGTCCGCCTCTCCCTTGAAGGCCTCGCAGGAGACGCAGTACCAACCCTCGTACGCGCCCTTGTAGATGTCGCCCCGGGCCTGCATCTTGGTGATGAAGGCCTGCACCCCACGCACGTGGTCGGCATCCTCCGTCCGGATGAAGCGGTCGTAGCTGATGCCGAAACGGGCCTCGACATCGCGGTAGAGCTGGGCCATCCGCGATGTGAACTCAGCGGTGGAGACGCCCTCCTCCTCGGCCCGCCGCCGGACGTTCTGCGAATGCTCGTCCGTCCCGGTCAGAAAAAACGTCTCATCGCCGACCAGCCGGTGATAGCGTGCCAGCGCATCCGTCCCGACCAGCTCGTAGATGAAGCCCAGGTGGGGCGCGGCGTTTGGATAGACGATCGCGGTGGTGACGTAGAACTTACTCATCTGGGGGCTTTCCAGTCGCTGCCGGCTACCACGACCGTCAGCTCGCCTCGGGGTGGAGTTTTCGCGAAGTGCTCCAGGAGTGTCGCCGGTGTTCCACGTAGGAACTCTTCGTGGACCTTGGTGATCTCCCGCGCCACCACCAGCGAGCGGGGGCCGAGGGCGGACGCCATTATATCCAATGTTCGCAACAGCCGATGGGGTGATTCGAAGAACACGAAGGTCCGTTTGGCCTCGCCGGCGGCACGCAGCACGCGCTCCAGCTCGCCGGATTTGCGGGGCAAAAACCCAAGGAAAGTGAACTGGTTGGTGGGGAGCCCTGAGCTGATCAGCGCCGCCAGCACGGCCGACGGTCCCGGCACCGGTACCACCGGGTGACCGGCCGCCACCGCGGCGCTGACCAGCCGCACGCCGGGGTCCGAGAGCGCCGGGGTGCCCGCGTCCGACACCAGCGCGACGTCATGCTGCTCGAGCCGGCCGAGAATCGTCTGCAGCTGCCGCTGCTCGTTGCGGGCGTGCAGGCTCACGAGTGGGCGGCGCAGGCCAAAGTGCGTCAGCAGCTTCAAGGTATGGCGGGTGTCCTCGGCGGCGATCAGGGGCACCGACTCCAGCACGTGGATGGCGCGCAGCGTCATGTCGTCCAGGTTGCCGATCGGCGTGGCCACCAGGTAGAGCGTCCCAGTCCCGGCCTGGCCGGGCGGCATCAGTGTCCCCAGTCGCGTGGATAGCGGAAGTCGCGATCGATGGTGCGTGAGGACAGTTTGGCGATCACGGGCAGCCGGCGCTTGTACTGGTTGTCGCGGACTCGGCGGATGATGTCCTCGACGAAGGCCTCCTCGAAGCCCAGCCGCTTGAGCTCCTCGACCCGGTAGCGGTGATCCACCAGGTAATAGAGGAGCTGATCGATCATCCGGTACTGAAAGCCGAGCTCGGTCTCGTCGGACTGGCCGGCCCAGAGGTCCGCCGATGGCGCCTTTTGCACGATCGCGGTCGGCACCCCGATGGCATCCGCCAGCTGCCAGACCTGGGTCTTGTACAGGTCACCGATCGGGTTGATCGCGCTCGCCATGTCGCCGTAGATCGTCCCGTAGCCGAGCAGCAGCTCAGTCTTGTTGCTCGTGCCGATGACGAGTGCTCGCCAGGCAAAGGAGTGGTCATAGAGGATCGTCATCCGCTCGCGCGCCATCTTGTTGCCGCGTCGCTTCTGGTCCGCGTCCGGAAATCGCTCGAAGTAGGCGTCGATCTGCGGGCTGATATCGATCTCGAGCCGATGAATGCCGAGCTGCTGCACCACCTGCAGGGCGTCACTGCGGCTCTTCGGATCGCTGGTCTTGTAGGGCATGATCACGGCGAGCACGTTCGGCGGGCCGAGCGCTTCGGCGGCCAGGCTGGCGACCAGGCTCGAATCGACCCCACCACTCAGGCCCAGCACCAACCGCTCGAAGCCGACCTTGCGAACCTCGTTGCGGATAAACCCGATCAGGATGCGTTTGACCAGCTCGGGATTGATGACGAGCGGCGCGAAGACCGGTTCAGAAAGGCTTGCGGGTGCGCTCATGCCAGACTCGCCGCAATTCGTTGATGGTCAGTTCCAGCCGTTCGTCGCGCAGCAGGGGATTCGTCAACCGCTCCCGCCGCACCTCGGCCAGGTCGAGGCTGGCGAGGACGAGGGCCTCGTCCGCATCTTCCTGCTGGGCGATGATGTCGCCGTTCGGGCCAATCACCATCGATCCGCCCCAGAAGTTGGCCCCGTCCTCGAAGCCGACCCGATTGCAGTAGAGAAAGAAGGTCGTCAGGAACTGGGCGTAGGTGCGGCAGACCAGGTTATACGACTCCGCCGTCCCCAGCCGCTCGTCGGTCGTGATCCCCCGTCCGGGGCTCGACGAAGGACAGATGATCATGTCGACGCCTTCGAGACTCAGGATGTACGCGCTGGAGAGATGCCAGATGTCCTCGCAGACCAGTATCCCGGCCCGACCGAACCCGGTCCTGAAGCTGCGAAAGCGATCGCCAGGTGCGAAGTAGCGCTGTTCATCGAACATCCCGTAGGTCGGCAGGTAGACCTTGCGGTGGAGGTGTACCAGCTCGCCACGGCTGAAATAAAGGCTGGCGTTGAAATAGCGGTGATCGGGCTCTTCGACGACCGCCCCCACAACGATGTCCAGGTCGGTCGACAGGGCGCCGAGCTCGCGCATGATCGGGTCATCGAGCCGGATCGCGCTGTCCGGGACGAGATCCTTGAGGAAATACCCGGTCAGGCTCAGCTCGGGGAACACCAGCAGGTTCGCGCCGGCGGCGGTCGCCTGGCGCACCCACTCGCGGTGCCGCTCCAGGTTACGGTCGCGGTCCCCCAGCGCCGGGTCGATCTGGGCCAGCCCGACGGTGAGCCGGCCGTCCGGGTTCACGCTTGAACCGGACTGAACCGGCGAACGGTTCCGCCGCGGGTGAGCCACTGGGTGATCGCCAGGGGGATCTCCTCGGCAGGGCCAACCTGGACCGCGGCCCGCGGCAGCGCATCGAGAAACGCTCCGCCGTAGGTTCGATTCGCGATCCGATGATCCATCAGGACGACGGCGCCCCGGTCGCTCTGCCGCCGGATCAGCCGGCCGAAGCCTTGCTTGAGCCGCAGCACCGCCTCCGGAAGCGCCAATTGCCCGAACGGGTCGGCCAGAGTCGCACTGCGCGCCAGCTGCAGCGGATCGCTGGGAACCCGAAACGGCAGACGGACGATCACCACGCAAGACAGCGCATCGCCGGGGACGTCGATCCCTTCCCAGAAGCTGCTGCTACCCAGCAGAATGCTGCGCGGATGCTCCTGGAATTGCGCCAGAAGCTGCCGCCTGGTGCCGTCCAGGTTCTGAGCCAGCACGGACAGGTGGGTGCGCGCGGTACGGACTCGCAGTCGCTCGGCCACGTCTTGCAGCTGGAGATGCGAGGTGAACAGCACCATGGTTCGACCATCGATCGCCTCCGCGATGTCGCCAACCACGGCGGTCACCTGCTCGGTAAAGGACGGATCGGTAAGGTCGCGAAGGTCCGTCGGTAAGCAGAGCAGCGCCTGCGAGAGGTAATCGAAGGGCGAGGCCAACACCATCTCATGGGTGCTCAGCGCCTCGAGCCCGACGCCGCGTTTGAAATACGCGAAGGAATCGGCGACGGCGAGTGTCGCGGAGGTGAAGACGACGGTTTCCTTTCCGGCAAAGGCCCGTGCCTGGAGCTCGCGGCCGGCCGCGGTGGGTGCGCCCTGGATGAGCGGCCGGCCTGACCGGCGCTCCGTCCCAATCCAGTAAAGCCGCTCCGGCCGCGGCGAAAGCAGGGCGTGCACCACCAGGTCCACCCGGCTCTGCAGCTGGGTGATGAATAGATCGAGCTCTCGTTCCGCGTGAGGGTTCGTCTCGAGCGGGATCTGCGTACCGGCATCATCGAGAGCTCGCCGCAAGGCCGTCCCCCGCTGGTCGAGTGTGGCGGCGAGCGTCGAGAGACGGACGATGTCCGGGAGCTTGCGATTGGCCGGATCGAGCACGACCGGCTCCTCCCGCGATGGCCGGGCGGGAATCTCGGGCTGCCGCTCGCCGACGACCGTCCGGGCTTCGCGAAAGAGCTCGACCACTGCCTGGCGGCACTCCGCGGCCGCGCGGCGCACCGCCTCGCTCGGCGTCCCGACCGCAGCGCGGAACCAGGTCAGCGCGCCGTCGATGCTTTCGAGCAGCTCCCCCTCCCCCACCCGCATGGTGAGCGCTTCGACCGCGGTCTCTTCCAGCTGGTGCGCCTCGTCGACGACCAGGTGCTCGTGCGGCGGCAGCACGGAGCCACCCTTGAGCGCATCGGCCAGCAGCAGCGCGTGGTTGGTCACGATCAGGTCGGCGTCCTGAGCCCCTCGTCGACTATTCCAATAGAAGCAGCGCTGGGTCTTGAAGTTCTCGCAGTGGGCGGCGAGGCAATCGTCGGCGGTCGATGCCGCCCGCAGCCAGAACAAGTCGTCGAACCCATTGAGCTTGATTTCCGAACGGTCGCCATTCCGGGTCTGGGCCAGCCAGACCAGCATCCGAAGCTTGAATTTGAGCTCATCGTCGAACCAGCTGCCATCCGCTCGCCGGCTGGGCGCGTTGAGATAGCGGTTCCAGCGACGCAAGCTGACGTAGTTGGCTCGCCCCTTGAGCAGCGACGCCCTGAAATCGAACGGCAGCCAGCTTCGCATGAACGGGATGTCCTTCGAGAAGAGCTGCTCCTGTAGCGTGATGGTGTTCGTCGCCACCACGACCCGCTCGCCGGTGGCGACCGCGTGGTGCACGGCCGGCACCAGGTAGGCCAGCGACTTCCCGGTCCCCGGCCCGGCCTCGACCAGTAACCGGCCGCCGCGGCTGTAGAGTTGGGCGACGGCCAGCGTCATCTGGAGCTGCGCCTCGCGGAGCTCGTAGTCATCGAGGCGACCCGCCATTGGACCATCCGGGCCGAGCAGCGCCCGGATCGCCAGCGGATCGGTCGAGGGTGCGGCGTCGCGCGCCGGCCTGGCTGGAGCGGCCAGGGTTGGGAGCAGGCTGTGCACGCCGCTTGGTTCCGCGGCGTGGGCCTCGCTGAGGAAATGTTGCAGGGGATGCGGCCAGTCGGCCACCAGCTCGAGCATTCGGTCGAGGAGATCGCGAGGAAGCCCGCCGGCAAATCGCCACAGGTAGCGAAACAGCTGCCGCGCCGCGTCGGCGTCGGACAGCGCTCGATGGGGATCGGCATGCGTCAGGCCGAGTTGCCGGGAGAGATGCGGCAGGCTGTGGCTGGGCGCCATCGGCAGCATGATCCGCGCCAGGTCGAGGGTGTCGAACAATTCGTACCCGGCTCCGGGCTGGCCATCGATCAAGAAGGACAGATCGAACGTGCCACTATGCGCGACGACGGCGCTGTCACCGACGAAGTCGACGACTTGCGCCAGCACCTGCTCGGGCGGTGGCGCGGCCGCCACATCGTCGTCACGGATCCCGGTCAGTTCCTGGACCGGACGGGGGATCGGCACTTCGGGCCGCGCCAGGGATTGAAAGGTCGCCAGCACCTCGTCGCCGCGAAACCGAACGGCGCCAACCTCGATGATGCGGTCGAGTCGCGGCGACAACCCGGTCGTCTCCAGATCGAGCGCCACGAACGTGCGATCCACTAACTAAATGCTAGAGCAGTTTCGCTGCGAGCTCCGCGAGTTCAGATCGCTGTCCCTTGGTCAGGGTAACGTGCCCCGCCAGCGGGTTGTTTTTGAACTTCTCGATCGCGTAACAGAGCCCGTTGCTGCGGAAATCGAGGTAAGGGTGATCGATCTGGTTCGGATCGCCGGTCAGGACGATCTTCGTTCCCTCGCCGGCGCGCGAGACGATGGTTTTGACCTCGTGCGGGGTGAGATTCTGCGCTTCGTCCACAATGATGAACTGCTGCGGGATGCTGCGGCCCCGGATGTAGGTGAGCGCCTCCGCCTCGAAGAGCCCCTTGTCCTGGATGTGCCGGATCATGTCCGCGGCCATCTGCTCCTTGTAGATGCACCCCATCAGGTACTCGAGGTTGTCGTAGATCGGCTGCATCCAGGGCCGAAGTTTCTCGTCCTTGTCGCCCGGTAGGTAGCCCACGTCTTTCCCCATGGGAATCACCGGCCGGGTCACCAGCAATCGGCGATAGCGGTGCTGGTCCAGCACCTTGCTCAAGCCGGCGGCCAGCGCCAGCAACGTCTTCCCGGTACCCGCCTGGCCAGTCATCGTCACCAGCGGCACCCGGTCGTCGAGCAGGATGTCGAACGCGAACCGCTGGCCCAGGTTCTTGGGCTGGATGCCCCAGATCTCTTTCTTGATCGGCGCCAGCGCCACCACCTGGTGGGCGGTGGCATCGTAACGACCCAGCGCGCTCGACTTGTTGCCATTCAGCGATTTGAAATGGACGAACTGATTGTTGAAGAGCTGCCCGTTGCTGGGCTGATAGACGTTCGTCTTGGTAAAGGTCTCGATGTCTTCCGGTGACACCGTCAGAGTGGACATGCCGTCGTAGAGATCCTCTTCTCTGAGGACCATCTTGTCGGTCTCGTAATCCTGCGCCTGCAGGTTGAGCGCATCGGCCTTCACCCGCACGTTGATGTCCTTGCTCACCAGGATGACCGGCGTGCCGTTGCTCTCGGCCTTGAGCTGCAGCGTCAGGGCGATCACCTGGTTGTCGGCTTTCCTTGGATCGAGGTCCTCGGGCAGGAGTTGCGATTCCTGGTGCTTTAGCTGGACGCGCAGGTTGCCGCCGTACTTCAGCGCCACCCCCTCCGAGAGCTTGCCCTGGGTCCGCAGCTCGTCGAGATAGTGCGCGATCACCCGAGCGTGGCGGCCGACCTCATCCTGCCGGCGCTTCTGGCCGTCGACCTCCTCGATCACGGCCAAGGGGATGACGATCTCGTTGTCCTCGAAGGAGAAGATCGCGTTCGGATCGTGCAAGAGAACGTTCGTGTCGAGAACGTAGATCTTCTTCATGCTTGCGCGCTTCTCGGCATCGGTGAGCCAGCGTACTCCCCCTGGTACTCCAACGGGAGTAGCTGGGCGATCTTTGTCATCAGGTAATCGGCGCTTTGCTGGTGATCCATCTGGCTGCCATCGCGATTCCGGTCCGGCAGCTGGAATGGCTCGCCAAAGGTCATCTGTACCTCGGCGCGCTTGGGGATGACCGTGTGGCGGCCCAGCACGTACTGCGTCCCGGTGATGGCGATGGGCACCAGCAGCGCTCCCGAACGGCGGGCCACGAAGCCCGCGCCCGGCTCCGCCCGGAGCAGCCGGGCATGCTCGGACCGATGCCCCTCCGGAAATAGCACCACGGCTGAGCCGTCTTTGAGCAAACCGAAAGCCCGGCGCAGGGCGGTTCGGTCCGGTGAGTGACGGACGACGGGGAAGGCGTGGTAGCCGCGCATCAACCAGGCCCAACTCCCTTTGAACAGTTCCGCCTTCGCCATGAACCAGACGGGCCGGGGTGTCCAGGCGCCGATGATGGCGGGGTCGACCGCGCCAACGTGGTTGGAAACGATGAGCACGGGTCCGCTGACCGGCACATTCGACGTACCGCGCAGGTGGAATTTTGAGCCGAGGAGGATGCGGGTTAGGAGCCGTGCAAGACGCGTGAGGAAGGAATAGCTCAAAGCGATCAATGCTTCGGCAGCCGGGCCATCACCTCGTCGAAAACCTGACGGACCGACTTGCCCTCAGTCGCGACGATTATAGCATCGGTCGCCGCCCGCAACGGCGCAACATCGCGTTCCTGGTCGGCCCGGTCTCGGGCGTCGATTTCTTGTTCCATCAACGCGTCCGAGGTGGCGTTCCCCCCGGCCCGGTCGAGTTCGCGCCGGCGGCGCGCCACCCGCTCGGCGGCGGGCGCGGTGAAGAAGAACTTCTGGTCGGCTTCCGGAAAGATCACGGTGCCGATGTCGCGGCCGAGCACCACCGCGTCGCCTCGGGCAGAGCGCCGCTGCGGCTCGACCAGCAGCCGCCGGATCTCAGGGAGCTGCGCGATTCGCGACAGGTCGGCCGCGATCGCCGGATCGTGCGCCTCGCGACTCACGTCGCGACCATCGATCGACAGCAGCGGTCCCGGCTCGCCCGATGGGGCGGTGCTGACATCGATGCGCATCGAGCCGACCATGCGAATCAGCGCGGCGACGTCCTCCGGCGCGATCCCGCGACGGCGTGCCTCCACCGTGACAGCACGATAGAACAATCCAGTATCGACCAGGGCGAACCCGAGCGCGTCGGCGACCATCCGGCCGATGGTCGTTTTGCCCGAGCCGGCCGGTCCATCGATCGCGATGATCACGGCGTCAACCCGACGGCCGTTTTCAGCCGCGCAGTTTCGTCCGGACCGAGGCTTCGAATCGCGCCCTCCTCGAGGTCGCCGAGATCGAGACCGTCGATCCGAATCCGTTGCAGGTCGACGACCCGATGGCCGAGCGCCTGCCAGAGCCGGCGGACCTCGCGCTTACGACCCTCGCGCAGGACCATCGACAGCCGGGTTTGCGCCGGCGCGACGTCGAGCACCCGGACCTCCGCCGGCCGAAACGCCTCCCCGCTCACGACCATCCCCTCGGCAAGCCGGCGCAGGGCATCGCTGTCCGGCCGGCCGGTAATCACGACGCGGTATTCCTTGTCGACATGGTATCGCGGGTGCATCAGCCGAACCGCCAGCTCTCCATCGTCGGTGAGCAGGAGCAGTCCCCGACTGTCCATATCGAGCCGGCCGACCGGGAAGAGCCGAGGGTGGTCCGGTGGCAGCCGATCGATCACGGTGGGCCGGCCGCGCTCATCACCAACGCTGGTCAGGACTCCGGCCGGCTTGTTCATCATCAGGTAGGTCCGGCCGCTCACCGGCTCGACCGGTCGGCCGTCCAGCGTGACCCGGTCGATGCCGGGGGCGATCTGCTGGCCCGTGACCGCCGGCACCCCGTTGACCGAAACCTTTCCGGACGCAATCAGCTGGTCGGCCTTGCGCCGGGCCGCGACGCCGGCCCGGGCTAGGAAGTGGTTGAGCCGGATTGTGATTGTGGTAACGGGGGCAGCTCGTCGAGGCTGCTGAGCCCGAGGATCTGCAGGAACTTCATGGTCGTCCCGAAAAGCCGCGGAGTGCCGGGCGCGTCGAGCCGCCCGGTCTCCTCGATCAGGCCCTTCTCCTCCAGGCTCTCCAGCACCGCCTCGCAGTTCACTCCCCGGATTTCCTCGATCCGCGCCCGGGTGAGCGGCTGCCGGTAGGCGATGATCGCCAGGGTTTCATAGGCGGCGGGTGAAAGCCTCGACGGGTACTCGGGCCGCAGCACCCGCCGCACGACGTCTGCCTGCGCCGGGTCGGTGACCAGCTGCAGCTGGTCCTGGTGTCGTTGCAGGAAGAGGCCTCTGCCGTCCAGCGATCCGCCCAGCGCGGTCGCCGCGGCTTCCACATCGGGCAGCGGCGATTGCAGGATCTCCTGTAATTCCAGCACGGTGACCGGGCGGTTGAGGGTGAACAGCACGGCTTCCAGCGCCGCCGCCAGTCCTGCGGTATCCCGTACCCCGATCATTGCTCCGTCTCCTGTCCGTAGACCATGATTTCCGCGAAGGCCGAGGCCTGGGCCACCCGGGCCTGACCGATTCTAATCAGCTCCAGCAGCGCGAGGAAGGTGACCACCGCCTCGAGCCGGGTGCGAGCGTGACGGAACATCGCGCTGAAGTTCATCTGCGGTTGCCGCCCGAGCATCGAGCGGAGCTCCTCGAGCTTATCCGCCAGCGAAACCTGCTCCATCTCGACGGTGACCTGCTGCGGCGGCGGCAGCCGATCGAGAACCTGCTGGAAGGCGCTGGCCAGCGCCTCGAGGCTCACCTGGACGCGCGCCTGCGGCACTACGTCGGGCTCCAGCAAGCCGGCAAAGGTAAATCGCCCGGTGGCGTGGCGGCGCATCAACGACTCGGCGAGCTCCTTGAACCGTTTGTACTCTTCGAGGCGTCCCTTGATCGCATCCTCCCAGGCCTCGAGCTCCTCTTCTTCCCCGGCCACCGACTCGGGCATCAAGCCGGCGGCCTTGAGCTGGACCAGACGGGCGCCGATCACCAGGAACCCCGCCAGCCGCTCCAGCGGCGGGCGGTCCTGCTCGATGGCCCGGAGATAGTCATCGGTCAAGCTGGCGAGCGGGATCGCCTTCAGGTCCACCTCGGCCCGCTGCGCCAGGGTCAGCAACAGCTCGATCGGCCCGTCGAAGGCCGGCGTCCGCACCAGGTAGACCGGGTCACGCTCGAGCTCCGTCGCCACCTCTCGGCTCAGTTTCGTCGATCCGCCCGCTGCAAACGTCGGGTCACCTCGGACGCCGGGTGCGCGGCATGGTGTTCCGCCACGATACCCGCCAGCTCGGTGGCACCGACAGCGTGCAATCGCGCGGCGCCGATTCGGGCGTGGTCCGCGTAGATGGCGTGGCGGCGGGCAAAGCCCGGTCTGGCGCCAAGCAACGCGTTGAGCAACCGCGGCGACGCCGCCAGGAAGACTGTCAGGCTGCGATCGATGACCGAGAAGTCGGCGCCGCTCTTGCCCACATCGTGGAGTAAGGCCGCCTGCTCCAACAGCCGGCTCGGCTCGCCGTCGAGTTGGCGCACCGTGGCGAGCACGTCGAGCCCGTGCCGCTGGTCATTGACCGGCAGATGGAAGAACAGGGAAGCGAGATCCGGTCCGAGAATCTGCTCGGCGTTGGCGGCTTCGGACGGGCTGACCTGCGCCGACGCGTGACGCCAGAACTGGCCGACGCGGTGCCGTGCCGAGCTCATCATGTTTCAGGGTCGCGGGGTTTCCCGCGTGTCATGGATCGCCGTCGGTGAGCGGCAGGCCCCAGCGCAACTTGCGGCGCAGCAACTCGAAGAAGTTGCGGCCGCCGTCGAACTGCACCAGCTGGACCTCCAGCCCCGGTGCGGCGATCTCGATCCGGGCGCCGGGCTGCAGCGCGGCATTCTGTTGCCCGTCGCAAGTCAGAATCGCCGACGCCGTCGGCACGTGAATCACAACCCGCGCGCTCTCCGGGATAACGACCGGGCGATTGAAGAGGCTGTGCGGGTTCAGCGGCATGAAGACGAGGGCCCGGACATCTGGATGAACGATTGGTCCCCCCAGCGACAGGCCGTAGCCGGTCGAGCCGGTGGGCGTGGAGACGATCACCCCGTCGGCGTCGAAGTGACCCGCGGTCACCCCGTCAACCGAGACCTCCAACCGGATCAGGTTGATGTCGATCCCCTTGTGAACCACCGTGTCGTTCAAGGCATGGAAGACCCGATCCCCAACCCGAGCCTCGAGCAGCGCGCGCCGGTGCAACCGGAAGTCCCCCTCGGCCCAACGGTCGAGGGCTGTTCCCTCCTCACCGAGCTGCACCTGGGTCAGGAAGCCGAGCCGTCCGGCGTTGATCCCGAGGACGGGAATCCTGGCGACGGCCGCCTGCTGGGCCGTCCATAACAGGGTGCCATCGCCGCCGATGCTGACGATCAGGCGGGTGCCGTCGAGGTCACTGACGAGCGCGCCGGGGCGCTCCTCGGCGGTGGCGCAGTAGGTCCACACGCGAAAGCCGCGCTGCTCGAGCCGGCGTCGCGCCTGCATCACCGGCTCACCGCCAATATCGATGCGCGGGTGGCAGACGATCCCCACCGCCTCAGGCATGAGGCTTCAAGTACAGCAGGAATTCGCGGTTGCCCTTCGTCCCGAGTACGGGCGAGGGGATCTGGCCGGCCACCTGGTAGCCGATCTCGGCCGCAAAACGGCGAAGCTCGTTGAGAACCTGGTCGTGTTGCGCCGGATCCCGGACCACCCCACCCTTTCCTACCGCTCCCTTGCCGACCTCGAACTGCGGCTTGACCAGCGCCACGACGTCGCCCGGCGGCCGGAGCAGCTCGCGAACCCGCGGCAGCACCAGCCGCAGCGAAATGAAGGAGACGTCGATCACCGCGAGGTCAGCCGGCTGCGGTAGCTGCTCGAGATGGCGGATGTTCACCCGCTCCATGACGGTCACGCGTGGATCCTGGCGAAGGCTCCAGGCGAGCTGGCCATAGCCGACGTCGACGGCGATCACGCGCTCGGCGCCGCGTTGCAGCAAGACGTCGGTGAAGCCGCCGGTCGAGGCACCCACATCGAGACAGGTACGGTCCCGGGGATCGACGGCGAAGGCGTCGAGCGCGGCCGCCAGTTTCTCCCCGCCGCGGCTGACATAGTCCCTCGCACCGGTAATCTCGATCGGCTGGTCCGCCGCCACCAGCTGATCGGGCCGCTCCGTGGGGGCGCCGGCAACCCGGACCAGGCCCGCCCGGACCATCGCTTGCGCCCGTTCGCGCGACGTGACCAGGCCGCGTTCGACCAGGGCCTGATCGAGGCGCCGCCGTTGCGCCACCATCATCGCCACAGGCCGAGGCCGATCACGACCCCGAGAAGTGCGCCCGCGATCACCTCGATCGGCGTGTGCCCGAGCAGCTCGCGCAGCCGAACCTGGTGGATGCCGCGATGGGCGATAAACAGGTCGTCCAGCAGCCGGTTGAGGATCATCGCCTGCTGCCCCGCCGCCCGGCGTACGCCGGTCGCGTCATACATGACAACCGAACTGAAGATCAGGGCCAGCGCGAACAGCGGCGACTGGATCCCCTGCATCCGGCCGATGATTGTCGTGAGGGACACCACCAGCGCGCTGTGCGAGCTCGGCATCCCTCCGGCCGTCGCCAGCCTGCGCACACTCAGCCGGTGCAACAGGACCGAGTCGATGATCACCTTGGCGGTCTGGGCGATCGCCCACGCCACCAGCGGAACGACGAAGTACGGGTTTTGCAGCAGGCTCACGGGCCGGTCGAGCGCTGGGCGGCCGGTGCGAGCTCGTTGAGCCGGCGCTCCGCCTCATCGAGGAGCCGGCCGCAGCGACGCGCCAGCGCCAATCCACGCTCGAATGCGCGCACGGATTCAGCGAGGTCCTCCTGCTCTTTGCCCAGCTGCTGAACCGTGCGCTCCAGCTCGGCGGCGGCCGCCTCGTAATCCATCTGCGCGATGTCCTCGTTCATGCTCAGGACGCGTCCCGCACGGCGGCCGCCTGATCCTCCGGCGGTCGCCCGGTTTCGGCATCCGCGGCGATCCGGCCGAGGATGCCGTTGACGAATTTGCCGGAGTCCGGCCCGCCGAAGGTCTTGGCCAGCTCGATCGATTCGTTGATCGCCGCCTTGAGCGGCACGCTGGGCAGGAACAGAATTTCGAACCCGGCGATCCGCAACAGGGTGCGTTCCACCTTGGCCATCTGGTCGAGCCCCCAGTTGCGGGAGGCCTCGGCCAGCCGGGCATCGATCTCCGCGCGGTGTTCGAGCACGCCGAGAATCAGGGTCCGGGCGAAGTCCGCCACCTCCGCGTCCGCGCGCGACTCGGCGACGTGGTACTGGAGAGCGCGCTCCGCATCTCCTCCATCCGCCTCGAGCTCGAAGAGCACCTTGAGCGCGAGCTCTCGGGCCAGGTGACGCCGTCCCATCAGCGCTGCGCCCCGTCGAAGAGGCGTGGCACTACCCGTCCTCGGGGAACCTCACGTCGCCGACGAAAACGTTCACCTGGCGAACCTCGAGGCCGAGCATCTTGTCGACCGCGTCCGCCACCTGGCGCTGGACCTCCGCGGCCACAGTGGGGACGTGCGCGGAGTGGTCGACGACGAGGAACAATTCCAGGTTGAGCGCCTCATTTCCCATGTCGACCCGGACGCCCTTGTACGAGCTGCTCGCCGGCAGCACCCGGTGGCCGTCGCGGGCCCGGGCCTGGTACATGCCGGCAACCCCCTGAACCTGGCTCGCCGTGAGCGAGGCGATATGGGCGATCACCTCGTTGGCCACTTTGACCGATCCCAGCGGGCGGTCGCCGGCCATCAGACGCGCTCCACGTAGGCGCCGCTCCGGGTATCGACCCGGATGACGTCGCCCTCGTTGACAAAAAACGGCACGTTGAGGGTCAGCCCGGTTTCAACCGTAGCCGGCTTGCCACCCCCAGCGGCGGTGTCTCCCCGAAAGCCGGGGGCAGTCTGTGTCACTTTCAGATCAACGGTGGTCGGAAGCTCGACGCCCAGCGGCTGGCCGTCGTACATCAAGACCGAGATCGCCGAGTTTTCTTTCAGGTATTTCAAGCTGTCGCCCAGCTGGTCATCGTTGAGCGGCAGCTGATCGTAGTTCGCCAGGTCCATGAAGAAATGGCGGTCACCGTCGCTGTAAAGGTACTGCATGGAGACCTTTTCGATCCGGGCGCGGGCAAACCGGTCCTTGTCGCGGAACTTCTGGTCGATAATCGCGCCGGAGCGCACGTTTCGAAGCTTGGTGCGGAAGAAGGTGTCTCCGCGCGCATTCTGGCCCTGCTGGAACTCGAGCACCACCCAGAGTCCGCCCTCCCATTCGATGGTCATGCCATTCCGAAAATCGCTGGGGTTCACCATGTCCGGCAAGGGATTCTACCCATATTTCCCTCCCCGCTTGCGGGGCGGGCCCGTCGGCCCACGCGAGCGGCGCTTTAGTGCCAGGCGAGCGTTTGAGACGTTCGGGTTAGGGTGGGGGCCTGCGCCTTGCCTCGATCTGGGCGAAGATGGCGTTTCGCAGCTGCTGCGGTCGCGGCACCGTGCTGAGCACTTCGGCGCTATCCCGCCCGGCGGACTCCAGCTCGATATCCCCAAAGCCCCAGGTTCGGCCCCACAGCCCCTGGAACGTGGTCAGGTCCTGGATCCGATCGATGGAGATCGATCGGGAAAACTTAGAAATGATGCCTTCGTTCAGGATCACGCGCTGATCGGTCAGCACGTACTCGTGCGCCCGCCAGGCCCAGTAATAGAGGTTGAGGACCAACAGGCCGGCCACGAGCACGCCGAGCATCAAGAAAAGGCGCAGTTCGGACTGGATCGGCAGCAGGACGGCGACCACCAGGGCGATCGCCACCGCCACGATCGTGGTGACGGTCGGGCGCACCAGCACCACCCAGTGACGCGAGGAACTGGCCAGGACCCGCTCGCCGGGCAGCAGGTCGCGCGCCTTCATGGTGCCTGGGCGTAGAGGCTGATCAGGGTCCCAATGACAAGAAACGGGCCATAAGGGACCGCCTCTTTCAGGTGACGAATCCGGGTGATGAGCAGAATTATCGCCACAAACCCGCCCAGAAAGACGCCGTAGAGCAGGGCGTGGACCATTCGGAGATTCGTCAACCCGGTCGCCATCCCGATGAACACGGCCAGCTTGACGTCGCCGAAGCCGAACGCCTCAGCGCCAAAGACGGCCTGGCCGCCGAAATAGAGCAGGAAGAAGATCCCGCCGGCGATCAGCGCGGCGACGGGAGCGGTGCGCCAGTCGGGCCAGGGCCAGGTGAGGTAGGCGGTCCACGGCGTGACGAAGGCGAGGGCAAAGGCGATCACCCAGCTGGGGAACATGACCAGGTCAAGGATGTAGCGGGTCTTGAGATCGAAGGCGAGCACCTGGACCAGGATGGCGGCGTACACCGAGTCGATGAAGAGCACCCGCTGGATGCCCAGCTGGAGCGCGAAGAGAAAGAAGAATCCGGCGCCCAGAGCGGGCATCAGGAGCATCTCGCGAACCGATTGCCGGAACTCGATTTCCTCGATCCGGGCAAGCCAGCGGGACAGGTAGTTCAGGCTGGCGCCGACGATCCCACCGACGACCGCCCAGGCGAACGCGAACAGCAAGTGGTTCACGCGCTCAACCGTCCGACGACCGCCCGCTCCAGGGCCGCCCGCATGGCCGCTTCAGGCGCCGGCTGGCCGGTCCAAATCTCGAAGGCGGCCAGGGCCTGGAACAACAGCATGGTCAAGCCGTTGATGGCGCGGGCGCCCCGATCCCGTGCGCCGCGGACCAGGGGCGTGACCGCCGGCTGGTAAACCAGGTCGAAGACGAACTGGGCCGGCGTGATCCAATCCACCGGAAACAGGACGGTTTCGCCGTCGCTTCCAACCGGCGTCGCGTTCACAATCAAGTCGACCTTGCGGGCCACCAGCGACAGCGACCCTAGCGGAGTGGGGCCGCCGACGGTCACCTCCAGATCCCGGCACACCGCTCGAGCCTCATCGAGGTCCTGGCTGGCGACCCAGATCTTTGTCGTCGCCGCCTCCCGCAGCGCGTCCACCGATGCGCGGGCTGCGCCACCGGCCCCCAGCACCAATGCCGCGTGGCCCTTGGGCTGAAAGCCGGCCTCGTCGAGGGCCTGGAGGAACGCGGAGCGGTCCGTGTTCCAGCCGATCAGAGCCCCGGCACGATGGGTGATCGTGTTCACGGCCCTGACCACCTGGGCCTCCGGCCCGAGGCCATCGAGCAGCCGGGCGACGGCCACGGTGTGGGGCCTGGTGACGGCTGCGCCGAGGACCCGCTTGTCGGCTCGCATCCCGGCGACGGCCTCGGCCAGACCGTCCGGCAGCACGGTTCGGGGCTCGCTGCTCGCCTCGATCCCCGCCGCGCGGAAACCGGCGTCGTATAGCTCGGCGGCCAGCTGAGCGTCCTCCGCCCCGCCGACCAGCAGCAGCCTACTGGAGGCCGTACTGCTTGAGGAGGCGGGCGAACTCGTCGTTGGTCTTGGCGTAGTGGTTGTGACCCTGCGGGTCGGAGAGGTAGAAGAAGTAGCCGGTTTGAGCGGGTTGGAGGGCGGCATCGATCGCCTTGATGCCAGGGTTCGCGATCGGTCCCGGTGGGAGTCCTGTATGTAAATAGGTGTTGTAGGGCGACTGAATCATGCGGTCCTGGGTGGTGACCGACGCCTGCCACTCGCCCTTGGCATAGAGCACCGTGGCGTCGACCTGCAGCGGCCAGCCGGCTGACAGCCGGTTGTAGATGACGCTGGCGACCAGCGGCCGGTCCTCATCGAACCGCGCTTCCCGTTCGATCATGGAGGCCAGGGTCACGATCTGGAGCGCCGAGAGCTTGCGCTGGGTCGCCTGTGTCTTGCGGGTGTCGTCCCAATGCTTGCTGAAGGCCTCGAGCTGTAGCGTCACCAGCTGTTTCGCCGTCCCGTTCCGTGGGATCAGGTACGTATCCGGGAAGAGGAACCCCTCAAGGGACGTGCCCGGTTGAAGCTCCTTGAGGAAGTCGTAGTTGTACGGGCCCGCCACCGCCGCGGCGATGTAGTCGCTGCCCTTGATCATCCCACCCTGGTCGAGCCGGGTGGCGGTCTTCTTGATGGTGTACCCCTCCGGGATGGTGGCGAAGACCTCGTCGGGTATGGCGGTTTGCAGCGCCGACAGAATCTGCACCATGTTGAGATTTCGGCTCAGTTGGTAGGCGCCCGCCTGGACGTTGCGGTCGAGGTGCTTGTAGCGAGCGTAGAAGTCGAAGACCGTCACCGAGTCGATCAGACCGACGCGATGCAGGGTGTCGGCGACTTCGTGGAAGGTCGCGCCCGGCGGGACGACGAAGCGCACCTTCGCGTTGGCCGGGTTGGCCGGTTGGTGAAGCTGGTGATCCACCCAGTTGTAGGCGAGCACGCCGGGGATCCCCAGTGCGGCGGGCAGCAGGAACAGGATGGCGACGAACCACTGGACACAGCCGAGAGCACGGCTGCGCCGGCGCGGCGCTGGCTCGTTCAATCGGGTGGCTGGAGTCAGCTAATCCTCCACACCGCCGTTCTCCTCCCCCTCGTCCTCCTCGAACTCTTCCAGTTGCTCGACCACCCGGTCGTGCTCCTCGTCATCCAGGGTGACCAGCGATTCGCCCTCGCGGCGCAGGATGAGCACCCGATCCTCGTCGGCCTCGGCCTGCAGGACGTAATAGGTCTGGCCTTCGATTTCCACGACGTCGTGGACGACGTAGCTCTCCTCCTCACCGGTCTTCTCGTTGACCAGCTCGATGGTTTGGATCTCGCCGTTCGCCTCTGGAATCTCTGGCATTCAGCCTCCTGGCCCCCGCCCGCGCTGGTAGTCGAGGTAACCCTGCAACAATAACGTGGCGGCCATCCGATCAACTTCTTGCCGCCGCTTGCTCCGCCGTTTGCCCTGGTCGATCAGGTATCGCTCGGCGGCCACAGTTGTCAACCGTTCGTCCCAGTATGCTACCGGGCGCCCGGTCGCCTGTTCGACCTTCGAACCGAAAGCCTGGGCCTGAAGCGCGGCGGCTTCCAGCCGGCCCTCCATCGTGCGCGGCAGCCCGATCACGATCTGACCGATTTCGTGACGCTCGACCAGCGCCCTGAGCGTCTCGAGATCCTCCGCCTCCGACCGTCGCGCGAGAACGCTGAGCGGCTGCGCGATCGTTCCGGACGGGTCACTCAGCGCGAGTCCGAGCCGAACCGTGCCCGGATCGATCGCCAGGACCCTCACGCCGACGAGGTGCTCGAGACCTCCTGGATCTTGAGGGTGATCCGCGAACTGAACAACGGGAGCCACGGAAGGCCGAACGGTGACTGGACGACGCGAGCGTCGACGACGTTCGGGAGTGATTGGAGGAACGCGTGCGCCTTCGACGGGCTCATCCCTTTGAGATGCGAACGGATCGCGCTGTTCAGGAACACCGGCGTGTAGAACCCAGACGCATGGCCGTTCAGCGTGATGTGTCCATCGGCCGTCGCATCGACGGCGTCGTAGTTGAGGGTGATGTTTTCGGTCGTGAGTTGCGATCCCTGGGGAACCTTGCGTTGCAGGGCGGCCTTCAGCATCGCCTTGACGGCTTTGTCGTCGAATGCAACCCCGTCGCCCGAGACCTTGATCGTGACCGTGAAACCGTTAACTTCCTCGCCGACTTTGTGATCGGCTGTGACCGCGGCCTGCACCCCCTTGCCAACGAGGATCAGCTTCTTGCCCTGGGCCTTGCTGCTCAGCTGGTCGGTGACCTGGGGGATGGCATCTTTGGAATACGCGTCCTTGGGGCCATCGAGGTCGGACTGCTGAATGATGGTCGCCGTCCGAGCGTCAGCACCACCCGTCGTCGCCTGAGGATTATCAACTTTGAGATCGTTGCCACCATTTTCGATGTTTGTGATCGAATGCGCGTCTGTATTGCCGTCGAGTCCCGCGGTCACGGCCGCGATCGGAACGGTGTCCTGGGCGCCGTACCCAGCACCAATGTGCGCGACTTTTTGCGTCGAATATCGCTTCCCGCTGTCGGTACTAACGATCAGGCCTTTGCGCACATCCTGTCCCAGGCAAAAGACGCACGTCGAGGTGATCACAACCTGGCCTGTCGAAGGCACCGCAGCTACTTGCTTCTGACCAGTGGGCGTGCCGGGCAGGGTCTGGGATTGTTCGGCGTGGACCGGCTGCGTGGCGAACTGGTTGGGCGATCCGGCCGCATTGCCAGGCGCCCCGAGCAGCGTGGTGTCAGCCTTGAGCTGCGTGCCAGACACGCTCAGCGTGGCGGTGGCCGTCGGAAGGTACAGCATCCCGAACAGCAAGCCGATGACGGCCAGCACCCCTGCCCCGATCAGATACGGCCGGTAGCTCCGCAGCGACGGGCCGGACGAGGCAGGTCGCGGCGGCTTCGGCGGCGTGGCCCTCGGCGGCGCTGAAACCACCGACGCCTGGCGCGGCCGATCGAGGGTCGCTACGCCCGGCGGGCTACCGCCCAGTTGGGAGCGAGTCTGGGCCGGGGCCGGGGTCGCGACCGGCGGTGCAACGGACGTCACAATCGGCTCATCGACCAGGGCTGGTTGGTGCACTTCCGTCCCACTGTCGTAGGCCGCCAGGCTGGGGTAGGCCATGAAGCCGGCCTCCAGGGACATCGCCTGGAGCCGGGGATCGCCGCTGACCAGGTTGACCCGCTTGCCGTAGCTGTCGGCGTAGCGCTTGAGCAGCCGGAAGCTCATCGCGCTCTGCAGGGCCCGGGCTCGATCCGGGACCACGAAGGTGACCTCGTCCTCGAGACTGAGATCCCGCAGGCGATCGACGAGGTCGGTGATCTCCTCGTCAGCTTCGACGTACAGCAGTTTGGCCAGAGTCTTCACAGTTTTAACACGTCGCAGCCTTTCATACCGGAAACGCCACTGATTGTCGAGTTGTTACGCTGTCAGGTTTTGGGGGCGGTGGTTAGACCTTCATCGCCTTGAGGACCTTCCGCATCAGCCCGTAGAGGGGCGCCTGGTCCTCGGCCTGCTGCTGGATCGCGTGGAAGGCCAATCCCATCGGGGTGATGTCTTGCTGATCGAGCAGGAGGCCGGTGGAATCATAAATCCCCCGGATGTCGACCGGCCGCAGCGCGGTCACCGTGGGTGTCCGGGCAAAGGGAAGCTTCTCTCTCCAGGGGAAGCTGCTCAGCCGGTCTTTTACCTCGGGCAGGGCGCTGCCGCCGCCCGCAAGGTACATCGCGGTCGGCAGTCGGTCCCCCTTCGACATCTCTTGCAGGGTGATGGCCACCCCCTCGACCAGGACTTCGGCGTCCCGGGCCAGGACCGAGTGGACCTTCTCCGCATGCTCAGGCGGGAGCTCGCCTCGGGAGTGACGGAGCTTGACGGCCTCTGCATCGGCAAAGGTGATGCCGAACCGGGACGCCAGTTTTTTGGTGAAGACGCGGCCCCCGATGGGGAACATCCGGGTGCCCTCGACGCCGCCGTTTCGAATCAGCGCGATGTCCGTGGTCCCCCCGCCGATGTCGATGAAGATGCCGCCGACGTCGTAGACCTCGTCGGTCGCCGCGCAGCGCGCCATGGCATAGGGCTCAGCCACCGTGGCCAGCAGCTCCAGGTCCAGCTCGGAGGCGATGGTCTGAAGCGCTCCGACGTGTGTCAGCGGCGCAAAGGTGTTGAAGACGGTGACCACCATTTGCCTGCCCTGGAAATCGATCGGGTTGTTGACCACGAAGCCGTCGATCCGCACGCTGGTAATCGCCGAGTTGATCAGCTTGACGTTCAAATCGGGGACACCGAGCTCCAGGCTCATTGCGTGCTGGGCTTCTCGCAGGGCCCGCTTTTGGACCAGTTGCAGCGTCTGCAGCAGCTCCACCTCGTTGATCTTGAGCGTGGGGTCGGCACGTGGGACCGTAACCGAGGTGCTGAATCCCTTCACCTGCTCGCCGGCGATGCCGATCACCGCCTGACCTGGGATGGTGTCGCACATGTCTTCGGCCTGCGACATGGCCCGGTCGCAACTGTCGATGATCCCCTGGATGTTCGACGGCACGCCGCCCTCCATGTCGGCAAATTCCTGGCGTTGCCGGGAGGCGCCGAGGACGACGCCATTGCGACCCTCGCGTTTGACGATGAGCGCCTTGATGTATTCCGTGCCGATGTCGAGCGCCGTGTAGTAGTTTTCATAGTCGGCGCCGCGCCGCAGGCGCTTGATCCGGTCCTTGATCTTGATCATTAGTCCTTCAGGTGCATCCGCACGTATTCCTGCACGGACTTGAACGCCGCACCCACGCGGTCGGGATCGATACCGCCGCCCTGCCCCACCGGGCCGCGGCCACCACCCTTGCCACCGGCAACCTGCCGGAACGCCTGAACCAGGTCGTTCGCCGGGAGCCGCTCGGCCAGCTGACTGGCAACCTTGACCGCGAAATTGCGTCCGCCGACCACGATCGCGACGCCATTGCCATTGGCGCGGCTGAGGGCGTGATCGGCGAACACCAGCAGGTCTTTTTCGCCGGCGTCGACCCGCTGAAGCAGTAGCCGGACCCCGTTGACGTCCGCCTCTTCCAGCTGAGCGCCGGCCCCCGTCGCGAGCCGCTGGCGGAGATTGGCGGCCTCCTTCTCGAGACGTTTGACCTCGGCTTGCAGTGCGGCCACCCGGGCGGGCAACTCGGTGGGCCCGGCGCGGAGCTCGTCGCCGAGCTCGCTGAGCACCCGCTCGTACTGCCGAACCTGACGTTCGGCGGCCGCCCCGGCTCGCATCTCGATCCGCCGCACCCCGGCACCGATACTTCGGTCGCTCGAGATCAGGGCGAACCCGATCTCGCCGCTTCGGTCGACATGCGTGCCACCGCACAGCTCGCGGGCCCAGTCGCCGAAGGAAACGACCCGCACCCGCTCGCCATACTTTTCGTCGAACAGCGCCACGGCGCCGGTGGCGATCGCCTGGTCGAGGGGAAGTTCCTCCACACGCCGAACCAGGTTGGCCCGAATCTTTTCGTTCAGCAGGCTCGAGACCCGGTCGAGTTCGTCGGTCGTTAGCGCCCGGGGAAACCGGAAATCGAAGGTGGCGTAATCGGATTGCACCGACGATCCAGCCTGGCTCGCCTGCTCGCCGAGCACATCTTTTAGGGCGCGATGCAGGAGGTGCGTGGCGGAGTGATGACGGGCGATGGCCTGCCGCCGTGGCGCATCGATCGCGGCCTGGACCCGGTCGCCGGGCTTCAGTTGGTCAGGGCGCGCCTCGACGCGATGCCGGATCGCTTCGCCCTGCGCTTGGACATCGATGACGCGGGCTTTTCCACCTTTCCAATTGAGCCAGCCCGTATCGGCGGTCTGCCCGCCACGTTCGGCATAAAAAGGGGTCGCGGCGAGGAAGACATCGGCTTTTTCGGCATCGCCGGCTACCGGAAAGACGTCCATCACGGTCGTCTCGGCCTCCAGCTGGTCGTACCCGACAAATCGACTGGCGCTGCCCGCCAGCGGTGCCGTAAAGCCGCCCGTGGCGACTCGGCTGCGATCACGCTGGCTCTGCATCAGCGCGGCCACGGCGTCCAGATCCACACTGACACCTCGCTCGTTGGCCAGCTCCGCGGTGAGTTCGATCGGGAAGCCGAGAGTGTCATGAAGATAGAACACCTCGTCAGGGATAAGAGTTCCGCGCTCGAGCAAAGGCTGGAGACGCTCCATTCCCTGCCGTAACGCGACGGCGAAGCGCTCCTCTTCCGACCGGATTACCTCGGCCACCCGATCTGCCTGCACCCGGACCTCCGGGTAGACGCCGCCCAGGATGCGGGCCACGAGGGAGACGCCCGACGACAGGTGTACCGCCGGTCCAAGCCGGCGGGCGTGGACCATGCCGCGTCGGATCAGGCGCCGGAGAACGTACCCGCGTCCGTCATTGGCCGGCACCACTCCGTCGGCCAGCAGCATGGTGCTGCCGCGGGAGTGGTCGGCCAGCACTTTCAGCGATACATCGGTCTCTGGGGTGTCTCGGTACGGCTTGCCGCTCTGCTCCGCCCAATGACGGATCAGGGGTTGGAACAGATCGGTGTCGAACACCCCATGACGATGCTGGTTCACGACGGCGGTGATGCGCTCGAGGCCCATCCCGGTATCGATCCCCTTCTGCCTGAGGGGTTTCCTTTCCCCGGTCTGGTCTCGGTCCCATTGTATGAAGACGAGATTCCAGATCTCGAGAAAGCGATCGCAGCCCTGATGCTCGCAGTTCGGACCGCAGTCGGGCTGCCCGCAGCCGTACTCGCTACCCCAGTCGTAGTGGACTTCCGAGTCCGGGCCGCACGGCCCGGTCGGCCCGGCCGCCCAGAAGTTGTACTCGTCACCAAACCGCCGGATCCGCTCGGGCGGGATGCCGGTCTTCTTCCAGATCTCAAAGCTTTCGTCATCGTCGTTGTGGATGCCGGCCCAGAGCCGATCTGCATCGAGGCCAAGATCTTTGGTCAGGAATTCGTAGGCATAGGGGATTGCCTTCTCTTTGAAGTAATCGCCGAAAGAAAAGTTCCCCAGCATTTCGAAAAATGTCAGGTGGTGCCCGTCGTGTCCGACTACGTCGATGTCGGATGAGCGGAAGACTTTCTGGCAGGTGGTGGCCCTTGGGGTTGGCGGTTGGGCCTGGCCCAGAAAGTAAGGTTTGAATTGGACCATCCCGGCGCTGGTGAACAGCAGCGTTGGATCGCCGAACGGGATCAGGGAGGAGCTCGGTAACACCTTGTGGTCCCGCTCTTTGAAGAAGTTGAGAAAACGCTGGCGGATTTCCGCGCTCGTCATAGCTGGCCTGCGCGCACAGTGAATTGTAACGGGAACTCGCCGAAACCATTGGAGGCTCGCCGCACCTAGCGCCGACCAGTCAGGAAACGGCGCGGGTTGTCGACGAGCAATTCGGAAATCGTGGCCTGGCCCAAGCCGGCGGCCCGGAGCCGGGGCACGATCGCCGTCAACACGTGCGAGTATCCCTTGCCGCCGAAGCGCAATAGCTGAAGCTTGGTACAGACGTCCTGCGAGAGGAGAATCTGGCCTGACCACCCGGCGTCGAGCAGCCGGAGGAGCGCGTCGACCCGTTGGTCGTCGGTGGGCTCTTTTGCATTCGGCCCGAAAGTCTCTTCGGATCCCAGCGTATCGAAGCTGAGCCAGGCGCCCCGGCCCGCCAGCGAGCGGTGGTAATCGTGGTCGAGCTGCTCGTCCATGTGGCTCAGCGCCACCCGCCGAAGGTCGACGCCCTCCGCCTCCAGGACGTCGAGGATGCGCGGGCCTTCGCGATGGAAGATCGCCGGATGGACATTGATCGACACCCCGGTCTTGAAATGCGCGCGGGCCGCTGCGCGCAGAACCTTGACCTCGTCGGGCAGGATTGGCGAGGAGGTACCCAGCTCGCCGAGCAGACCGGCGCGCACGTCCGTCCCGTTGATGCCAACCTGGATCGCGCCAACGAATCGCGCCGCCAGCTCGTCGACCGTCATGCCGGCGACCCAGGGCGGATGCGCGAACGCCCGGTAAACGCCCGTCCCCATCAAGATCTGGACACCACTGCGCTGCGAGATACGCCGCAACGCCTCGGGCTTTGGATCGAGGCCGTCGACCGTCATGTCGATCAGGCTGCGCCCGCCGGCTTGCGCAAAGGCGCGCAGCTCCTCCACAGCCGCGTCCTCGTCGTCGATCAGCAGGTTGTCGCGCGACTCATACGGGTTCTGGGCCCAGGTCGCCCGTGACTGAAGCGTGATCGGCGCCTGGGCCAGGGCCCGGCGCTCGTCGGTCGCGGGCTCGTCCCAAAGCTCGCGCAGGTCGATCAGAAGGTGCTCATGTCCCAGGGTGACCCCGAGTGTGTCCGGCTCGATCGGACCGCAAACCGTCTGGATCAAGCCGGGGTTAGGTCGAAACCGGTAGCTCGCGCTTCAGGCGCTCGACCGCGGCGCGCTGCAGGCGCGAGACGTGCATCTGGGAGATGCCGAGCCGCTTGGCGACCTCCGCCTGGGGCAGCTCGTCGACGAAACGCAGGTACATGATCCGTCGCTCCCGCGGCGTCAGGTGTCGCATGGCCTGGTCGAGCAGGTCCTGCAACTCGACCTTGTCGAGGTTTTCATCCTCCAGCCCTAGCCGTTCGGTCAGCTGCAGCCCGTCGTCGTCCCTGGGCGCCGGCCCGGTCGATTCGAAGGGAATGGTGCGCTGCGCCGGGCTCGCCTCCATCGCCGCCAGAACTTCTTCCGGGGCCAGGTCCAGCTCCTTCGCGATTTCGTTGACCGATGGGGTTCGCCCGAGCTTGGCCTGCAGGCGCTGCTGCGCCAGGTCGGCACGTTGCATCGTTTCCTGCAGCCGGCGCGGGACCTTGATGGCCCAGCTCTTGTCACGGAAGTAGCGCTTGATTTCCCCCACGATCGTGGGGGTGGCGAAGGTCGAGAATTCCAGACCGCGCTGCGGTTCGAATCGCTCGATCGCCTGAAGCAGGCCGATATACCCGACCTGGACGATGTCCTCGAGCGGCTCGCCCCGGTTGCTGAATTTCCTGGCTAGGAAGACCACCAGGTTGTTGAACAGCTCGACCAGCTGCTGGCGGACCTGTGGGTCTTTCGTCTTCTGATATTCGAGGAAGAGGCGGCGGACGAGCGCGCGATTCGGTCGGACGGTGGACGACGAGGACGCCGGCCGGTCTACTCGATCAGGTATTTGACCATCCTCATCCGCATGCTGCCGGTCTGATTGTCGACCTGGTAGCGCAGTTCATCGACGAACAGCCGGATCATGTTCAGACCAATGGTTTCATAATCGAGTTCGGTCGCGCGCCGCGCGGGCCGCACGGCCTGCTGCTCGACCGCCCGAGGCGGCACGCTGCGTACCTCGACTTCGATCCGCCGAGGCTGGCTCTTGAAAATCAATTTCAACTGTCCATTGCCACTCCCCCACTGCTGGGCGGCGGCGGCGATGGCGTTCTCACAGGCCTGGGTGATCGCGATGTTGAGGTCGTCGATCTCCTGGAGTGAGAACCCGACGACCAACCCGAGTGATGCCGCGGCGCGCTTGGCAACCACGATGTAGTCGGTCACCGCCGGTAGTTTGAGCTCAGTGACGTAGGCACCACCGTGAGTCGTCTCGTGGCTGCTGCCGGCCGGTTGATGGCGAAGTCGACTCTCCCTCATGATTCCTCCCGCTGTTTGCCTGTCTGGGGTCCGCGCCGTCGGCCGAGTCCACCCAGCGCATCCCGCACCCGGTCGCGCCAGCCGGTGATGACGGAGCCGGTGGCGTTCATCGCCCGGTCGGCTGCCGTGAACTTGTCATTGACCCCGGTGACCATCTCATCGACCTGCTGCAAGCTGTGCCGCAGCTCCGGTAGCGCCAGTCGCGCTTCGTCGAGGGTCAGCGTCAGGATGGCTTCAATCGTGCGCAGGCTGCGCGTCATGTTGACCAAGATGAAGGAGGCAAAGAGGCTGAGAACCAGGAACCCGATGCCAACCAACAGGACGCCGACTTGCCAGACCACTTACCCGATCCTCCCGACGGTGCTCGTCACGGGATATTTCCCATGTTGTACCGCGTTTCCCGCCGCCTCAAACGCGGTTACGCCGGTTGCTCCCGCCTGATCCACCGGGTGCCGGCCCACTGCAGGACGGCCAGCACCGCCAGGTCATTGACGGGGTGCAGCTCGCCGAGCGTCAGCCGGCCGCCGATCCCGGCCAGGCCCAGGCCTTCACCGATCAGGACCGCCAGGGCACTCAGGACCAGGCGAACCAGGTAATGCGGCGCCCGGGGGGCCACCACGTAGGCCAGCTGCGTGCCCAACAGGATGACAAGAATGGCCAGCACGAAAACCGGCGGGACGGGCACAGGCAACCCCGCGAGTGTAGCGGATCGTGGTCGGCCACCCCCGGAAAACGAAGAGAGGCCCGGCGCTTTGCCGGACCTCTCCTGATTTGTCAGGGTCGCGGGACCTCCCGCATCTGTTGGTTAGTGGGTCGGATGCGTTTTGGTACCGGCGGTCGAGCTTTGGGTCGACTTGCCCTGCGACGGGCTCGTACCCGTGAAGTTCGCAGAGTTCGCGTTCTCCGGTGCCTGGCTGTGGGCGCAAGCCTGGGCATTACCCAGCGCCGACTGGCCGGGCCGAACACAGGTCGCCGTCGGCGCAACCGGGTCGATCGTTAGGCCGGCGAGGTCAAGCTGCAGCGCGCCCCAGGTATTGATGTCGTTCAGGGTGACGCTGGTGACGTTCTTGCCGGGGAGCGTGATCGACAGCATGTCGATGACGGCGGTTCCGCCACCCATGCCCGGCTGGGCGCTCCCGGTCCAGACATTCGCCGCGGCGGGATCAGCGAGCGTATTGATGGTGTAGCCGGCGCCAGTCCGCCACTCGCGGATGTTGCCGCCAACCGTCAGGTCGGTGCTCTGGGTCGTGCCGTCGCTGAAGGTGAACGTGACGTTGCCGACGACGGACTGGTCGTACCACCAGTAGGTGTTGTAGCTGTTCAACAGCAGGTAGGCGCTCGTCGCGTTCGCCCACGAGCCGCTGAGCGTCGCGCTCTGACCATTGCCGAGGGCAAGCAGGTTGCCGCCACTCAGGTCAAAGCTATGGCCGCCCAGGGTCGTGATGCCCGTCGGGGCCGACACGTAGAGCGAGCTGAGCGGAACAGTCGCCTGTGCGCCGAGGGCTACCGGCGCGTCTTGCGCAAAGCCCAAAACGCTCGATGCAGCGATCAAACCGGACGCGAGAATGAGACCTTTCGCGGGTTTCGTGAAGATGGCGGCGTTCATGTCGCCTACTGTATGTTGCGTACCTTACGCGCTTGATGGCGCACATCTTGCGATCCGTAACGGGGTGGCAAAACGGTGGTCACAGGTCTCCGCCTGAAAGTGTTACGGGCTGGTGAAAACGAAGGAGGCCCGGCCGCCGCAGCCGGGCCTCAGGAGCGGTAACGCTCAGTCGTCGTCTCGCTCGACGGCCGCGGGCTGGTCGTCTTTTTCCACATCGGCCTTTGCGTCGCTCTTATCCGTGTCGTCGCAATGTTTTACGTGCTTCTCGGCTTCGGCCTTTTGCTTGTCGTTCGCGTGTTTTGGCGTGCAGGCGGCGGGCCCCGGCGTGGGCGTTGGCGTCGGCGCCACATCGTCCACGGTCAGTCCCGCGAGGTCGATTTTCAGCGCGCCGAAGGTGTTCGTGTCGTTCACCGTCACGGTGGTCAGGGTCTTACCGGCCGCTGCCGCCTTGATCGTCAGCATGTCGATGACGGCAGCACCCCCACCCATCCCAGGCTGCGCTGTACCGCTCCAGACCTGTATGGTCGCCGGATCGGCGAGGGTGTTCACCGTCGACGCGGCTCCGATCCGCCACTCGCGAATGTTGCCGCCGACGCTGAGGTCGGTGCTCTGCGTCGTGCCGTCGCTGAAGGTCAGCACCACGGTGCCGACCACGGCGCCCTGGTACCAGAAGTAGGTGTTGTACGTGTTGAGCAGCAGGTAGACGGCCGTGGCGTTCGGATATGAGCCCGCGTAGCTCTGGCTCGTCCCGCTCACCGTGGGCAGCTGGACCAGGTTTCCGCTCGTCAGGTTGAAGGCATGCCCTCCGAGGGTGACCTGACCGGTCGGCGGCGCAATGTACCAGGCGCTGAAGGGAATGGTGGCCGGCGTGCCCAGGCTCACCGGGACATCCTGGGCGGCAGCGATAACCGTTGACGCCGCGATGAGTCCGGAGGCGAGGATGAAAGCTTTCGCGGATTTGGTTAGGGACCCAGCGTTCATACGCCTACGGTAGATTGCGTACCTTACACGGCCGATGGCGCGCCGTTATGCAATCCGTAACGGCTTGCGAATGATCCTCAGCGCGCTTGTGGCGGCCGCGGCATCAGTTGCAGGCCGAGCTCGCGCAGCTGTTTCGGATCGGCCGGCGCCGGCGCATCGGTCATCACCTCCTCGGCCTGCTGGTTCTTGGGGAACGCGATCACCTCCCGAATCGTCTCCTCGCCGGCGGCCAGCATTACCACCCGGTCGAGCCCGTAGGCGAAGCCGCCGTGCGGCGGTGCTCCGTAGCGGAACGCGTTCAGCAGGAATCCGAATTTTCGTTCGGCATCCTCCCTCGAGATGCCAAGGCCGTTAAAGACCCGCTGCTGCATCTCGGGATCGTGGATGCGGATGCTGCCCGAACCCAGCTCGGTTCCGTTGAGCACCAGGTCATAGGCTCGCGCCCGCACCCGCAGGGGCTCGCTGTCGAGCAGGGGGAGATCTTCGGGCCGCGGCGAAGTGAACGGATGGTGGGCCGCCGTCACTTCACCGGTCTCCTTGCTGCGTTCGAATAACGGAAACTCCGTGACCCAGACGAATTCGAAATTCCCGTCCTTGATCAGGCCGAGGGGACCGGCGGCGGCCTTACGCACCGACCCCAACGCTGCCGCGGCGACCTCGGCACGATCGGCGACGGCCACCACGACATCGTCCGGCTGCGCTCCGGTCGCTTGCGCCAGGCCGGTCAGTTCGCCGTCGCTGAAGAACTTCGTGATCGGAGAGCGCCAGCCATTCGGCTCCCGGTGCCAGAAGGCCAGGCCTTTGGCGCCCTCGGCGCGAGCGACCTCAGTGAGCGCCTCGATCTCCTTCCCGCCGACGTTGCGCGGAATCCGAATCCCGCGAACGACGCCGCCGCTATCGAGCGCCTGGCGGAAGATCTTGAACTCGGTCGTGGCGAAGATGGCGCTGAGTTCCTCGATCTCGAGGCCGTAGCGCAGGTCCGGCTTGTCCACGCCGTAGCGCCGTAGCGCCTCGGCATGGGTGATGCGACGGATGGGAGTCGGCACGTCAACGTTGAGCACCTGTTTCCAGATGTGCGCGAAGCAGCGTTCGATCACGTCCAGGACGTCGTCCTCGCCGACGAACGACATCTCCAGGTCCAGCTGGGTGAACTCCGGCTGGCGATCGGCGCGCTGGTCCTCGTCGCGATAGCAGCGAACGATCTGGAAGTAGCGATCCATCCCGGCCACCATCAGCAGCTGCTTGTAGAGCTGGGGTGACTGGGCCAATGCGTAGACGTGACCGGGCTTGAGCCGGCTTGGCACCAGGTAGTCGCGCGCCCCTTCCGGGGTGCTGCGGATGAGAACCGGGGTTTCGATCTCGACAAAGCCCTGATCGTCGAGAAAGTCGCGGATCGCCTTGGTCATCCGATGGCGCAACTGCAGATTCCGCGCCATCCGCGAGCGACGAAGGTCGAGGTATCGGTAGCGGAGCCGCAGCTGCTCATCGACAGCGCCGTCTTCGTTCACGGCGAAGGGCGGTGGCTGGGCGCGGTTGAGCAGGTCGACCGCGTGGGCCTCCACTTCCACCGCCCCGGTCGAAAGCTCCTTGTTCTCAGTTCCGGGAGGCCGCACCCGCACCGGCCCACGCACGTGGATCACCGATTCCGAACGGAGCCCGCCGCCAGCGGCGTGCGCCTGCGCGTGCACCGGATCGAACTTCACCTGAACGATGCCGCTACGGTCGCGCAGGTCAATGAAGATCAGGCCCCCCAGGTCCCGCCGCCGGTGCACCCAGCCGTAGAGGTCGACGTCCGATCCAACCTGCTCCGTCCGGACAGTGCCGCAGGGGGTGCGACGGGTCAGGCTCACCCGGCGCTCAATGCCTGGGTGACGGTCGGCACCACTTCCCGCTCGGCCACACTCACCTGCGTCTTCAATCGCATGTCACGCACGACGGCCTCCCCTTTTTGCCGCTCTTCGGGACCGACCAGCAGCGCCACCCGGGCGCCGCGCTTCGCCGCCTTGCGGAGCTTGGCGTCGAGGCGCGCGGCACTGGGATCGACGATGACACGCAACCCCCGCTCACGAAGGGTGCCGGCGAGATGGAACACGTACCGCTCGTCTTTTGGCTCGACCGCCACGGCGTAGACATCCGGGGCGAGCGGTGCCAGTTCCTTTGCCTCTTTGAGCATCATCGCCGTCCGCTCCATTCCGAGGGCAAACCCGATGCCCGCCGTCGGCTTGTAGCCCAGCGCACCGGCCAGGCCATCGTAGCGGCCGCCGCCGCCGAGCGCGTTCTGCGCCCCTCCCAGACTGACATGCTGGTACTCGAAAACCGTCCGGGTGTAGTAGTCGAGGCCGCGCACCAACTCAGAATTCAGGCTGAAGGGTATCTCCTCAGCCTCAAGGGTTTCTTTGACGGTCGTAAACGCTTCCGCGCACGGCTCGCAGAGGTGATCTACGATGCGCGGCGCGTCGCGCTTCAATGCCTGATCCTGGGGCTCCTTGGAGTCGAAGAGGCGAAGTGGGTTCTTTTCGAAGCGCGCTCGGCTATCGGCGCTGAGCTCGCCCAGGTGCGGACGGTAATACTCGCGAAGTAAGTCACGATACGCGGGACGGCAAACCTCGTCACCGATGCTATTCAAGTGGAGGCTCACGCCGCCGAGACCGAGCGCACCAAACCATTTCCAGGCGAGGATGACGGCCTCGACGTCAAGGAGCGGGCTGCCATCGCCGATGGCTTCAATCCCGAATTGGTGGAATTCGTGAAAGCGCCCACGCTGGGGCCGTTCCGAACGGAAATACGGGCCGAGATAGTAGAGGCGGACCGGTTGCGGCTCGAGCTGCATGCCGGCATCGAAGTAGGCGCGAACGATGGGCGCGGTCCCCTCCGGTCGCAGCGTCAGCGAGCGGCCGCCGCGGTCGGCGAAGGTGAACATCTCTTTGGTGACAATGTCGGTCGCATCGCCCACGCCCCGCACAAATAGCTCGGTGGACTCGAAGCTCGGTGTCTCGATTCGGAGGTATCCAAAACCCAGGGCCAGGGCCTGCGCCGCTTGCTCCATCGCGTCCCAGTAAGGCTGGTCCGGCGGCAGAAGGTCCTGCGTACCACGCGGACGTTGCGCGACAGGGGCCATGGTCTCGAAAGCTTATCGAATGACAACCGCGACGCCCGTGAGTGAAAGCTAGGCGGCGAGCTGCGCGTCGCCGCTGCCGGTCTCGCTGCGGATGACGCGGTTGCGGCCGGTCCGCTTTGCCACGTAGAGCGCCTGGTCGGCGGCCTGCACCAGCGCCTCGCGGGTCTCGCCGTCGCGCGGGAAGACGGCGATGCCCAGGCTCAGGGACAGGTTGGAGACCACCTTGCCATCCAGCATGACGGCCTGATTAGCCACAGTCCGCCGGATGCGCTCCGCGACCGCGAGGGCTGCGCGGCTGTCGGCGCCGCGGAGCACCAGGACGAACTCGTCGCCACCGTACCGGGCCACCAGGTCTTTCGGCCGCACGGCCGGAACGAGGATCTGCCTGGTGAGGTGGCGCAGCACCGCGTCGCCGGCCGGGTGGCCGACGGTGTCGTTGATTTCCTTGAAGTGGTCGAGGTCGCAGATGATCAGGGCCAGCGACTCGCGCGTCTTCCGGGCGCGCTGGAGTTCGCGGTCCAGGTAGGACTCGAGCTCGCGATGGTTGGCAACGCCGGTGACGGCATCCGTGGTGGCGAGCTGCTTGGTCTGCTCATAAGCCGCGGCGTTCTCGATCGCGATCACCGCCTGGTTTGCCAGCGTCTGCAGCACCCGGATCTCGCTCCGTTCGAGCAGACGCGGGGTGCGCATGTGGATCACAAGCACGCCGACAATCTCACCGGCGAGGCACATGGGCACGGCCAGCGCGCGCCGCAACCCGATCCGCCGGGCCGCGGCCAGTTTCTCGCCGCGCTCGCCAACCAGGTCGAGTTCGAGAACTTGCTCCGGGCGCTCCACCCGTTGCGCCGCCAGGTCGCCGCTCTGGCGGACCGCCGCCAGCTCCCGACGCGTGGTCCCACCCACGATGACGTCGGAGAACTGCTGACGCCAGGCGGGCTTGCGCAGATGCAACGACGCGTACGGCACATCCAGGATCTCGGCCGTGGCGTGGCTGACAGCTCGCAGCAGGTTGTCGGTGCCGACCGTGACCGCCGTCAGGGCCTGGGAGATCTTTTCCAGCGCGATGATGGCCTGGTCAAGCCGGTGTGCCTGCAGCTCGGTCTTCTTGCGGAGGTCCGCATTCTCGATCATCAGCGCCATCTCGGTGGCGATCGTCTGCAGCAGCTCGATGTCTTGCTGCGGCAAGGCGTATCCGGCCGCGACGCCGGCCACCAGGTAGCCGGCATTCTTTTCGGACCGGACGAGTGGCACCACGAGGGCCTGCTGCACGCCGGCCAGGTGGGCGAAAACCCTAAGCCCCCGGCGGGGGTCGGCGGACAGCTTGGGGGCAGTCTCGACACCGACCGACGACTCAGCCGCAAAGCCTTCGGCCAGCTTCACCGGGCTCAGCCGCGCCAGCTGTCCGGCCGCCTTCGGCGACAGGCCGACCACGGCTCGCACCTCCAGGCCGTTGGCGTCATTGCGAGCCAGCAGAAGGGCGGTCTCGAGACCTAGCGCCTTCAGGCTGACGCCGAGGATGGCCTCCGCCATCGCGCCCGGCTCCGTCTCTTTGCCAAGGCCCTGGCTGGTCTGCGACAGCGCCGCCAGGCGGCGCATCTGCTCGTTGAGTGATCGGGTGCGCTCTTGCAGGTCCCCTGTCATGGTATTGAAGGCGGTCGCCAGCTCACCGAGCTCGTCCCGGCGCCGGACCTCGAGCCGCTTGGTCAGGTCGCCGCGCGCCACGGCCTGGGTGCCCGCCAGCAGCGCCTCGATCGGCCGGGTCAAGCGAAGGGCGAGCAGGTAGCCGACCAGCAGCAGGACCAGGACCACCCCGGCAAAGAGCACCGTCATCTGGAGGGCGGACTGCAACCCGGCGTCGATCACGCTGCGCCGTGACAGTCCGACCGCGAGATATCCCTCGATGTGCTGCCGCAGGTAGAAGTTCGTGAACTGGAATTCGTAGTCCTGGCCGCTGATGGTGAGGCTTCGGGTCGCGGCCCGACCGGGTGAGGCCAGCGCCAGGTAGGAGCGCAGATGCTCGTCGATGAGGTCGCGATGCAGCGACGTCATCGTGCTGCCGAGCAGGTGCCCGTTGGCATCGATCAAGGCGACCTGCGCCTGAGACCTGCTCTGTAGGTCGCTGAGCACCGCCCCGAGCGAGGTCTCGACCAGCGCGCCGCCGACCACCTGGTCACCCAGCACCACCGGGCCGGCGGCGGCCAACGCCGAGGGCGGTGAGCCGAGGTAGCCGACGTACTTATCCCCGAGCGAATCGTATTGACCCAGGAGCACCGGTCGAATGATGGCTTCGTCCGAGAGATCGGTGCCGCTGGCGAACACCAGCCCGCTCGGGTTGGTGGAATCCGGCTGGCGGATTTCCAGGATGGTGCGCCCGCGGGCATCGAAAATCATCACCGTCCCCAGCCGGTTGTTGACCTCCAGGGGAACGATCAACTGGCGGAGAGCGGCCGCGTCACCGGCTTTGACCGCGCGGTCGATGCCCTCAGTGTTGGCGATCAGCCGGATGGCGGCGACCTGTCGACCCTGCAGCTTGACGGCGGCGTCGAGCGCCGCGTCTTCGGAATGCGACAGCTGGTCGGCAATGCGGTTCTCGAGGGAGGTGGCGACGAGGCTGGTCGTCAGGTAGGTGCCGATCAGGCCCAGGATCAGCATCAAGAGCAGGAATGGCAGGATGATCTGGGTCCGGATTTTCAGCGCCGGCATCCGCAGCGGCCTAGCCAACGCAGCTCCAGCCTTGTGCCGCCGCGGTGTAAAACGGCGATGTGAAAACGAGCTGGTCCGATCCGCTGTGCATCGGTGTGAACGTGTCGGAAACCACGGCATGCGGGTTCGTATCACCTGCGGCGACCCGAATCGGCGCTTCGGGTGTCACGCCGATCACTTTGCCGTTGGTGTCGTAGTGGACCCACTGGTAATAAACCAAGCCCCCCACACCGTTCGTGGTGAAATTCCCGGTCGCCGTCACGATGAGCTGGGCACAGTGGCCATTGTTGCCGCCGTTGCCGTTCTTCGGTGACTTACTCACCGACTCGTTCGCTGACGTGATGGCGAAGCGTGCGGTAGGAGTCGGGGTCGGAGTTGGCGCCGGTGTCGGTGTGGGGGTCGGCGTCGGCGACGGCGTCGGGGTTGGCGTCGGCGTCGGCGTCGGCGTTGGCGACGGGGTGGGCGACGGCGTCGGGGTTGGTGTCGGCCCCGGGGTGGGCGCGGGCGTCGGTGTCGGCGCGGGCGTCGGTGTCGGCGCGGGGGGAATCACTGGCCGGACCGCCGGCGGCAGGCTGACGGCCACCTGCGGTTGCGGCGGGGGCGCGATCGCCAGCGCCGGCGGGATAGCCAGCGCCTCTGCGGTCGTGCCGTCGAGCCCGCGGTCGTTCAACGCTTCGGCGACCACGGTATCTTTCAACGGCTTCGTCTGCAGCCCGGCATCGAGCCGGAGGTCGGCAGTGAGGTCGGGCACCTGTACCCAGGCCAAGCTGTCCGTCGGCCGCAGCGCGACCAACGCCACCACGCCGAACAGCAGGACAACCACGAAGGCCAGCCCGAAAAAGCCGGCAAGCGCGCGTCCACCGCTCGAATGGGCACCCATCGCAAACCCGATGCTATGGACCCGAAGTTACGGGGAAGCTTTCCCCGCGTTTGCGGCGGCCTCCGGAGGTTACAAGGCTGTAACGATTACCGTTACTGTTCGGTCAGGTGGCGGCGAGGTTGCCCTCACGCGCCACCGTGTGGACGTCCTTGACGGTTTCCAGGCGCTCCATCAAGCGGCTCAGCTGGGTGAGGCTGCTGATCTCGACGGTGGTCGAGATCACCGCCGTCTTGTCGTCATAGACCTGGACTTCGGCGCCGGTCAGATTGATCTTGCTCTCGGCGATCACGGTCGCGATGTCGCGCAGGAGCCCGGTGCGGTCCCAGGCTTCGATCTTGATCCCGACCGGATAGAGCTGCCGGCCGCCGGTATCCCAGTCGACCGGCACCACCCGTTCCTGGTTGGTCACGTTCAGGACGTTCTTGCAGCTGGTGCGGTGCACGGTGATCCCCTTGCCCCGCGTGATGTAGCCGCTGATCGGGTCGCCGGGAACCGGCTTGCAACACTGGGCGATCTGGGTGAGGACACCGCGTTCACCCTTGACTCGGATTTCGCCGGTCGGCTTGAACTGCGGGACCAGCGGAATCAGGGGGAACTCGCCGTTGCCGTCCGGCTGCTGGCCGGCCGCCATGTACTTCAGCAGCACGGAGTGCGGACTGACGTCACCGTAGCCGATGGCGGCGTAGAAGTCGTTGAGATCCGTGAAGTGGAATTCCTTTGCCAGCTCGAGCACCCGCTCGTCGCCGATGGAGGCGAGGGCACGCTGCTGCATGCGACGGAACTCCTTGTCGAGCAGTTCCTTGCCCTTGGTGACGTTTTCTTCGCGTCGCTCCTTCTTGAACCAGACGCGGATCTTCTGGGCGGCGCCCGCGGTTTTGACGAAGGCCAGCCAGTCGCGACTCGGACCGTGGGGACCTTTCGAGGTCAGCACTTCGACGATGTCGCCGTTCTGCAGCTGGTAATCGAGGGGGACCATGCGGCCGTTCGCCTTCGACCCAATGCAACGATGGCCAACCTCGGTGTGGATCCGGTAGGCAAAGTCGACCGCAGTCGCGCCGGTCGGTAGCGCCAGGACGTCGCCTTTCGGAGTAAAGACGAAAACCTCGTCACGGAAAACGTCGACCTTGACTGCATCGACGAACTTCTCCGCGTCGAGCACCTCTTTTTGCCAATCCATCAGCTGCCGCAGCCAGGCGAACCGCAGGTCCATCTTGCGGTCGTCCTTGCCGCCACCCTCCTTATAGGTCCAGTGCGCCGCCACGCCCCACTCGGCCGTGCGGTGCATCTCATGGGTGCGGATCTGGATCTCCATCGGCTCGCCGCTATGGCTGACGACCGTGGTGTGCAGGGACTGATAGCCGTTGGACTTCGGCATCGCGATGTAGTCCTTGAAGCGTCCGGGGATCGGTTTCCACAGCGAGTGGATGACGCCGAGCGCGCCGTAGCAATCCTTGATCGAATCGGTCAGCACTCGAATGGCGGAGAGGTCGTAGATCTCGTCAAAATCTTTGCCCAGCGCGAGCTTATTGGCGATGCTGTAGACGTGCTTCGGCCGGCCGCTGGTGTCGGCCTTGATGCCGACCGCGGTGAGCTCACGCTCGAGGATCTCCTTGATGTCATTGACGTAGGTCTCGCGCTCTTTGCGCTTGCGTGCGATCTTCTTGACGATCTCCTGGTATTCCTCGGGGTGGAGCTGGGCAAACGAGAGGTCTTCCAGTTCCCACTTGATGTTCCACATGCCGAGCCGGTGGGCCAGCGGCGCGTAGATGTCCAGCGTCTCCTGGGCCATCGCCCGGCGCCGGTTCTCCGGCAGGTAGTTGACGGTCCGCATGTTGTGCAAGCGGTCCGCCAGCTTCATCAGCACCACCCGGACGTCTTCCGCCATGGCGACCAGCATCTTGCGGACGTTTTCCGCCTGCGCCTGCTCCTGGCTGTGGAAGGAGATCTTCTCCAGCTTGGTCACGCCCGCCACCAGCTTGCCCACCGTCGGCCCGAAGCTCTGCTCCAGGTCCGAGACCGTCAGGTGGGTGTCCTCCACGGTGTCGTGCAAGATGGCGGCGGCCAGGGTATCCCGATCGAGCTGCAGGTCGGCGAGAATGCCGGCCACGCTCAGCGGATGTTCGATGAACTTCTCGCCGGAGAGCCGGTTCTGGTCGTGGTGGGCGCTGGCGGCCGCGTCATAGGCGCGGGACAGCACCTCCACGTCGCTGGGTGGCAGATAGCTGACCTTGGTTAGTAGATCGGCGAATTGCATGTCCGGGTCCCTATTCCGTGTATGGCGGAATTATCCCCGAACTTCCGGGAACCCAATCTGGCCCGCAGTTAGTAGGCCTTTCCCCAGGCGACGTCCGTCACGGCGGGCCGGCCGCAGATCGCGCAGGCCCCTTCCGGCCGGCCGGGGCCGGGCAGGATCACCCTGGTGGTGGCGGTGGTGCGCTCTTTGACGGTCGCCTCGTCCTCCGCTCGCCCACACCAGGGGGTCACGGCGAAGCCGATCTGGGTGTCGAAAAACTCGGCCAGCGCTTGCAGCGAGTCCACCCGTACCGTGTGCTGCTCGCGAAACCCACGGGCCCGCTCGAACAGCGCCTCCTGGATCTTCTCGAGCATGGCGGGAATGGTCAGCGCCAACTCGGAGAGCGGAACCGACTTTTTCAGCCGATCCAGTCGCCGCACCACCGTGGCCTCGCCCTTGGCGAGGTCGCGCGGTCCTACCTCGATCCGCAATGGGACGCCCTTCAGCTCCCACTCGTTGAACTTGAAGCCGGGACGCTCGTCGCGCCAGTCGACCTTCAGCCGGATGTCTGTGAGCTCATCGAGGACGCCGGCCAGCGCTGCTTCGATCTGGTGCCGCTCGGCGTCACTCCGAAAGATCGGAATGATGACGACCTGGACCGGCGCGATCCGCGGTGGCAGCTGTAGGCCAGAGTCGTCGCCATGCGCCATCACGACGGCGCCGACCATCCGGGTCGACATCCCCCAGCTGGTCGAGTGCGGGTATTGCCGCTCATTGTTGCGGCCGGTAAAGGTCAGGTCGTAGGCGCGGGTGAAGTTGTCGGCGAAGTAATGGGAGGTTGCCATCTGCAGCGCCTTCCCGTCCATCATCATGCCCTCGATCGCGGTCGAGTATCGGGCTCCGGCGAACTTTTCGCTCTCCGATTTCCGGCCGGCGAGCACCGGGATCGCGCACCACTCTTCCGCGATCCGGCGGTAGCAGTCGAGCATGCGGGCCACTTCCTCTTCCGCTTCGGTATCAGTCTCATGAAACGTATGGCCTTCCTGCCAGAGGAATTCCCGTGTTCGCAGGAAGAAGCGCGCTTTGAGCTCCCAGCGAAAGACGTTGTTCCACTGGTTCGTCAGCACCGGCAGGTCGCGATACGACTGGATGTAATCCCGCAGCACGCTGGCGATCATCGTCTCCGAGGTCGGGCGGAGGACGAGGGGCTCCTCGAGGTCCTTCCCACCGCCTTTCGTCACCAGCTGGAACTCGGGGGCGAAGCCTTCAACGTGCTCGCGCTCCTTTTGGAGGAAGCTCAGCGGGATCAGCGCGGGGAAGTACCAGTTCTCGTGCCCGGTCTGCTTGATCAGACCGTCGAGCGGATCGCGAATGTTCTCCCAGATCGCGTAACCGTAAGGACGGATGACCATCGTCCCGGCGACGGGCGAGTTGTCCGCCAGCTGGGCTTTGCGGACCACGTCGTTGTACCAGCCCGGGAAATCCACCGACTGTTTGCGGATCTCCTTGACGAACCCAGTCTCTTGCTTCTCCTCGACCGCCATGTGGCTAGTGAGTATAAAGGGACTGTTTTAGCTGGCTAGCTTCTGCTCGTCTTCTTTGGCGATCGCGTCCAGTTCGCGAAGCAACGCGGGCACCAGCTCATTCTCGGGGAAGGTGCCGACGATCTTGCCGTGCTTGAAGAGAATCCCTTTGTTTTTTCCACCGGCGATGCCGATGTCCGCGTGCTGCCCTTCGCCGGGACCGTTCACGACGCAGCCCATCACCGAGACGTTGATCGGCCGCTTGATCTTCTTCAGCGCCTGCTCCACTTCGGCCACCATCGGCAGCATGTCGATCTCGAGCCGACCGCACATTGGGCAGGCGATCAGGTTTGGCCCGGTCAGCTTTTCAGCGAGGGCGTTCACGATGCCGTACGCCACCTCGACTTCATCGACCGAGTCGCCGGCAAGCGAGACCCGGATCGTGTCGCCGATGCCCTCCTCCAGCAGCACACCGATCCCGACCGCGCTTTTGACAGCGCCCGTCCGGGGCGGACCGGCCTCCGTGACGCCGAGGTGCAGCGGATAGGAGATCTTGTCGGCGAGCGCCCGGTTGGCGGCAATCATCGTGGGCGGATCCGAGGCCTTCATCGAGACCTTTATCAAGTTGAAATCGAGGGATTCCAGGATGTGGATATGGCCGAGCGCCGCATTCACCATGGCGGTAACCACTTCCTCGGTGGGCGGCCGGACGCCGGCGCCCTCTTTCGGCCGCCCGGGCAATGACCCGGCGTTGACGCCGATCCGGATCGGCACCTCGCGTTCCTTGGCCCGGCGGGTGATCTCCTTGACCTTTTCCGGATCCTTGATATTGCCGGGATTCAGCCGAAGCCCATCCACCCCGGCTTCGAGCGCCAGCAGCGCCAGTGGTGCGTCGTAATGGATATCCGCGATGATCGGAAGCGGCGAAGCCTTTTTGATCTCGACCATCGCCTGGGCCGCCTCTTTGGTCGGCACCGCGACCCGAACGATCCGGCAGTTCGCGTCCTTCAGCCGGCTAATCTCGTTCAGCGTCGCTTTGACGTCGCGGGTGTCCGCCTTGGTCATCGACTGGACGACGATCTCGGCGGCGCCGCCGATCACAACGTCACCAACGCGCACCGGGACCGATTTGCGGCGCGCTCTCATGGCCTCATCTCAGCACATCGTTATATGTCACAAGTCCGATCAAAGCAAACAAGAGAGCGAGACCGACGTAGTGCACCACCTGCTCCCGTGCCGGGTCGACCGGTCGGCCGCGAATCAACTCGAGCACGAGGAAGGCCGCCCGCCCACCGTCCAGCGCCGGAAAGGGAAGGATATTCGCCATCCCCAGGCTGAGGCTTAAAAACGCGACGACGCCGGCGACCGCCAGTGCGCCCGCCTGGGCGGCCCGGGCCGTGGTTTTCACGATCCCGACCGGACCTTCCAGTCCGCGGGGACCGAGAAACCCGCCCAGGCTCTTGTCGGTAGCCAGCTGGTAAATCCCGCCAACTATCGCGACGATGGATTCACCGGTTTGGCGTACCGCCAGCGGTCCCGCCTCGAGCGGGCCAAGCTTGCGGGTGGTGAAGGCAGGATGAAAGCCGAGGATGTAGCTGCCCGTACTCGCGTCGAACTTCGGGGTCGCGGTGATGGTGCGCGTTTGGCCAGCGCGCTCCACCACGACGGTTACCGGGGTGTCCTTCGCCGCATTGAGGGCATTGGGCAGGTCTTCGAAGGTGGAGATCGGGTGACCGTTGACCGACTTGATCACGTCCCCCGCCTGAAGCCCGGAGGCGCTGGCCGGCGTGTTGACGTCGACCGAGGAGACGTGGACCGGGACCTGGACGTTGCTCTCCCCTACCGCGAGGTAGATACCGAAAAAGATGATGACCGGTAGCACCAGGTTGAAAGCCGAGCCAGCCACGATCACGATGAAGCGTTGCCAGAGCGGGTGGGCGTTGAAGCTGCGCGCCCCTGCGTCCATGCTGCCATCCATCCCGGCGAGCTTGACGAAGCCACCCAGCGGGATGGCACGCACCGCGTAGAGGGTTTCGCCCCGCTGCCAGCCGATCAGTTGAGGGCCGAAGCCGACGCTGAACTGTTCGACTTTGATGCCGGAAAGCTTGGCGGTCAGGAAGTGACCTGACTCGTGCACGATCACGAGACCGCTGAAAATCAATATCACAAGCGGAATCAGCAGCGCCGGGCTCATGCGGGCAACTTGCTCCGGACCCGGCTGGCGCCGTCGACTGAGGCGCGTACGTGTGCCCGCGCCCAGCGGTCAGCCTCGACCAGCGCCGTCAGCGTCAGTTCCTCAGCCGGCGGCGCCGCCTCGACGGCGCGCCGGACGGATGGGACGATGTCGTCGAACCGGCGCTGACCCTGGAGGAAGAGCGCGACCGCCTCCTCGTTAGCGCCGTTGAGCACCGCCGGCGCCGTCCCGCCGCGCTCACCCGCCTCGCGTGCCAATGCCACCGCCGGATAGCGATTTGGGTCGAGTGCCTCGAAGGAGAGCTGACCGAGGCTCGCCAGGTCGGGAGCCTTGGTGACACCGTCCAATCGCTCGGGGAATCCGAGCGCGACGGCGATCGGCAGGTGCATGTCCGGAATGCCGAGCTGCGCCTTGATGCTGCCGTCGACGAACTCCACCATCGAATGCACCACGCTCTGCGGATGAACGATGACGTCGATCGCCTCGTAGGGCACGTCGAACAGGAAGTGCGCCTCGATCACCTCGAGCCCTTTGTTCATCATGGTCGCCGAGTCGACGGTGATCTTGGGCCCCATTTTCCAGCGCGGATGCGCCAGGGCCTCGGCGATGGTGACCGTGCCGAAGGTCTCGAGTGGCCGCCGCAAGAAGGGGCCACCGGACCCGGTCAGGATCAACCGCCGGACGGCTCGCTCCTTTTCCCCCCACAGGCACTGCCAGATGGCACTGTGCTCACTGTCGATCGGAAAGATTTGCGAACCGTGGCGCCGCATTCGCTCCCGGACCAGCTCGCCCGCCATCACCAGCACCTCTTTGGTCGCCAGCGCGATGTCTTTCCCGGCGTCGAGCGCCGCCAGCGTCGGCGCCAAGGCCGCACTTCCGGCGGCCGCGATCACCACCAGGTCGACTTCGGGATCCCGCATCGCCTCGTCGATGGCACGGGCCGCCCGATCCAGGTTGCCGCCGGCGGGGTGGGCGAGCAGGGCATGGGCCTCGGGATGGCGTCGGGCCACGGCCTCGAGCGCCGCCGCGTCACTGCCGGCGACCAGCGCGTGCAGGGCGAACCGGTCCGGATGTCGCTCGACGAGGTCGCAGACCTGGCGGCCAATGGAGCCGGTCGCACCGAGCAACGCCAGGCGCCGGAGCGACGTACGGGATTTCATCTCTTTGGGCAAAACGCGTAGCTTACGTGGGTCATTGCACCGACTCGCCTCAGGCCAGGTGCAGCAACGTCACGTAATAGTACACGACCACGCCGACGAGTAAGAGGGAATCAATCCGGTCCAGCACGCCGCCGTGACCGGGAATCAGATGACTCGCATCCTTGACGCCGGCGGTGCGCTTGATCTGTGACTCGACCAGGTCGCCAACCTGGGCAAAGACACCGATCAACAAGCCCAGGATCAGGTTGTGGGGAAAGCTGATGTTGAGCAGCAGGCCGGCGACGCCGAAGAACACCGTGCTGGCCAGGAGCTCCGCCACCGCGCCCTCGACCGTCTTTTTGGGACTGATCTGGGGGAAGAACCGGTGGCGTCCGAACCGAAGACCGGCCACCATGGCGGCGGTATCCCCCACCCAGATGGCGCCGAAGACCGCGATGACGGTGCCGAAGCCCAGGTGATTGGGGTCTGGGGTGTGCAAGAAGTAGAGCGACAGATAAAAACTCAGCGTGAATGCGAGGTACAGGCTGCCCCCCACCGCGAGCGACCAACGCGTCAGGCTGCCGCGCCAGTCACGCACCAGTACCAGCGTGCCCAGTCCGAGGACGGTGACGGCGGCGAGCAACAGCATGACGCTAGCCCAGGAGGGGAGCCGGTCCCTGAGCAGTAAGGCGTAGCTCAGCGGAAACAGCAGCCATAACGGTGCCGGCGTGCCCATGGCGCGGGTCAGCTGCCAGAATTCGATCAGCGCGGCGCCCAGCACGATCGCCATCGCCGCATAGACCCAGATAGAGCCGGCGATCAGGGCCGCCAGCACGGCCGCGATCAAGACGGCCGCCGTGGCGACCCGAACCAGCATGTTGGAGCGGCGGGCCGCCGCTACCGCCGGCTGGCGGGCCTCCCCCTCAGCGGCCTCGATTGGAAATCTCCTCCGGCCGCGCTCCAAAGCGCCGCACCCGGCGCTGGTAGGAGGCGAGCGCCTCGTCGAAGTCGGCTTCGCCGAAATCCGGCCAGAGCGTCTGGGTGCTGTGAAACTCGGAGTAGGCCGCCTGCCATAGGAGGAAATTGCTCAACCGCATCTCGCCGGCAGTCCGGATCACCAGGTCGGGGTCGGGCAGGCCACGGGTGTAGAGGTGCGCCGCCAGGCTCGCCTCGTCGAGCTGGGTCAGATCGGCGCCCTCGCGCGCCAGCTCGCGGACGGCGTCCACGATCTCGATCCGACCGCCGTAATTGATCGCGATATTCAGGATGGCCCGCGCAGTGACGCGGGTCCGTTCACTGGCCTGTCGCATCTGATCCCGCAGCGCGGGCGATAGCTCGTGCGTCCGCCCGGAAAATCGGAGTTCGATCCCGCGCCGCGCCAGCTCGTCGACCTCTCGCCGAATCGTCTCGGAGAACAGGGTCATCAGGGCGTCGACCTCGTCCTTGGGCCGTGACCAGTTTTCGGTGGAAAAGGCGTAGAGAGTGAGCACCCGAATACCGCGCTGGTCGGCGGCTTCGGCCACCCGGCGGATGGACTCGATCCCCGCCTTGTGCCCCATGACGCGCGGCAGCAGCCGCTCACGGGCCCAGCGGCTGTTGCCATCCATGATGATCGCGATGTGCTCGGGCGGGGGCAACTGGCTCACCGGTGGTTCTTTGTAGCTAAACCTCCATGATTTCGGCTTCTTTGCGGGCGGCCATCTGGTCGACCATGCCGATGAATCGGTCTGCCGCCTTCTGTAATTGATCGCTGCCACGCCGGGCTTCGTCGGCCGAAATCTTCTTCTCTTTCTCCAGTGCCTTGATCCGGTCCATCTGCTCCCGCCGGATGTTGCGAATCGCGACGTGGGCCCCTTCCGCGTATCGCTTGACGAGCCGCGCATATTCGCGCCGGCGCTCCTCGTTCAGGGGCGGGATGGGCACCCGGATCAGCTGGCCGTCGTTCCCGGGATTGAGCCCGAGCTCCGACTTCTGGATGGCCTTCTCCACCGCCCCGATGATGGTGCGATCCCAGGGTTGGATGATGATCATGCGCGCTTCCGGCACGGTGATGGTCGCCAGCTGGTTCAGCGGCGTTGGATTGCCGTAGTACTCCACCGCGATCTTGTCGACCAGCGCCGGGCTGGCGCGCCCGGTCCGGATCGTCATGATCTCCTTGGCGAGGGCGTCGAGGCTTTTCTGCATTTTTGTCTCGGCCTCTTTCACGTTCTGCTCGATCATTCGGGCGACCCCACGTAGGTCCCGATCGGCTTCCCCGCGACCACGCCCTCGAGGTGACCCTCATGAGAAAGGTCGAAGACAATGATTGGGATTTTGTTCTCGCGACAGAGGGTGACCGCGGTGTGATCCATCACCCGCAGATCCTTGTTGATCAGATCAAGATAGTCGAGCCGGGTGAATCGCTTGGCCTTCGGGTTGGTCATCGGATCATCGTCATAGATCCCATCGACCTTGGTGGCCTTGAGCACGACCTCGGCCTCGATCTCGACGGCGCGCAGGGCCGCGGTCGTGTCGGTGCTGAAGTAGGGGTTGCCGCTGCCGGCCGCCAGGATGACGACCCGACCCTTCTCGAGGTGCCGGACGGCGCGACGCCGGATGTACGGCTCGGCGATCTGGTGCATGCTGATCGCCGTCTGCACGCGAGTGGGCTGATCCATCTTTTCCAGCGCATCTTGCAGGGCGAGGGCGTTGATGACGGTGCCCAGCATGCCCATGTAGTCGGCCGTCACCCGATCCATTCCGCGTTTGCTGGCGGCGTCGCCGCGAATGATGTTGCCGCCACCCACCACGATGGCGAACTGCGTGTCATGGGCGCGCTTGACGCGCACGATGTCGGTGGCGATGTCATTGACGACGTCGGGATCGATACCGAAGGCGGCTTTCCCAGCGAGGCCCTCGCCTCCCAGCTTGAGGAGCACCCGTTTGTAGCGCGGCAGCGCCGACGGCTTGATCACAGCATGAATAGGTTGGACTAGCTGGCTTCTCCGACCTTGAAACGGGCGAACCGGGAAATGGTTATGTTCTCGCCGAGCTTCGCGATCGCCTCTTTCAGCATCTGGTCCACCGTCCGCTTGTCATCCTTGGCCCAAGCCTGGTCGAGCAGGACCTCGCGCTTGTAAAAGTCGTTGAGCTTGCCCTGGATGATCTTTTCGATCACCTGGGGTGGCTTCTTCTGATCCGCCGCCTGGGCTTCGAAGATGGCACGCTCCCGTTCGAGTACGTCCTTCGGAACGTCGTCCCGCCGCAGGTAGCGCGGCTCCGCGGCCGCGATGTGGACCGCGATCTCATGGGCGAGGTGACGAAACTCGTCGTTCCGCGCCACGAAATCGCTCTCGCTATTGAGTTCGAGGAGTACGCCCAGCTGGTGGTTGTGATGGACGTAGGTGGCAATGATGCCCTCGCGCGCGGTACGCGCGGATTTGGTGCCGGCCTTCGCCATGCCCTTCTGGCGCAGCCAATCCTTGGCTTTCTCGAGGTCACCATTGGTTGCCTCGAGGGCGCGCTTGGAGTCCATCATCCCGGCGCCGGTTGCATCCCGCAGCGCTTTGACCTGATCAGCCGAAATCGCCATGGTTACGAATCCTCCGTGACGGTCAGGCTCATTTCTCGTCGTCCAGGGCTTCGTCCTCGTAGAACTCCGCCTCATCGATCTTTGGCATCCCGGCAAATCCTTTCTCGTCCTCTTCCTCTTCTTCCGCGGGACCGAACTCGAACTCGGTCACGGGAACCTCAGGCGCGACCGTGAGTTCTTCAGGACTGATCAGCTGGCGCGCCTCCAGGGCGGCATCGGCGATCTTCGAGGTGATCAGCTTGACGGCGCGGATCGCGTCGTCATTTCCGGGAATGACATGATCGATCTCGTCGGGATCGCAGTTGGAGTCGGTGATGGCGACGATCGGGATGCTGAGCTTGCGGGCTTCGGTGACCGCGATGTGCTCCTTGCGCGGGTCGACGATGTAGACCGCTCCCGGCAGGCGCTTCATCTCGGCCATCCCACCGAAGAAGCGCTCCAGTCGCTGGTACTCCTCTTCGAGCTGGGTGATCGCCTTCTTGCTGCCGGTGAAGCCGCCGTTGTTGCGGATCGCCCGCAGGCTGTTCAGCCGCTCGATCTGGCGGCGCATCACCGTGAAATTCGTGAGCATCCCGCCCATCCAGCGATGATTGACGAACGGCATGCCGGAGCGGCGCGCCTCCAGCTCGATCGATTCCTGGGCTTGCTTCTTCGTGCCGATGAAGAGCACCATCCGGCCGCCGCCCACGACCTCCTTGACCCAGCTCGAGGCGTCGTCGAGCAGCTTGACGGTCTGCTGCAGGTCGATGATGTGAATCCCGTTGCGAGCGGTGAAGATGTACCGCTTCATCTTGGGATTCCAGCGGCTGGTCTGATGACCGAAGTGGACACCAGCCTCGAGCAGTTGCTTGAGCGTGACGAGTGGCATGCGAACGTACCTCCTGTTTCTACTTCCGCCCCCGTCCTCCGGCGACCGGACCTGTGATCAGGCAACCCGACCTGCCGTCAGGAGGCGTGCTTAATGCTCGGGAAAGTATAGCCGCTCACGCCCTGATTGAAACTCGGGTCAGGCGGCAGGAACGGTCGGTTTCTTGGCCCGGGCGCCGCGCGGGCGGGCACTCGTCCGGGCCGCCCGTTCGGGCTTACAGGTCGGGTAGTCGGAGCAGCTTTTGAACTCGCCATAGCGGCCCTGGCGCAGCACCTGTGGCTTGCCGCAGCGCGGACAGGGGTCGTCCATCAGCAGCTCACTGGGCGCCGGCGGCGTCACCGTCCGCTTGCCGCCCTCGATGTAACGGCAGTCGGGATACCCCGTGCAGCCGACGAAGCTGCCGAACCGTCCCTTGCGATTGAGGAGTGGCTTGCCGCACTTGGGGCACACCCGGTCCGCCACGATGTCCGCCGGATCGATTTCCCGCTTGACGTAGCGGCATTTCGGATAACCGGAGCAGGCCACGAACGGACCCCGCTTGCCGGTTCGCTTGACCAGCGGCTTGCCGCAGGTGGGGCAAATTTCACCCGTCGGTTCTGGTGGCGGCGCCTTTTCCTGGCCCTCTCGCCCCTTGATGTAGTCACATTCCGGATAGAGCGAACAGCCGATGAACTCCCCCAGACGGCTCATGCGGTAAACCAGCCGGCCGTTGCGACCCTCTTCCTTGCATTTCGGGCAATCCTCGCCGGTCTCCCGCATCGGCACCTTGACCCGCGCCGTGCCCTCGGCTTTCGTCAGCGTCTTCGAAAAGGGCTTGTAGAACTCGCGGACGATCGGCACCCACTTGCGCCGGCCTTCCTCGACATCGTCCAGCTCCTCCTCCATGCCGGCGGTGAAGCTGACGTCGACGATATCCGGGAAATGCTCGACCAACCAGCCGTTCACTGTTTTGCCCAGCTCGGTGGGCGACAGCCGGCGCTCTTCCTGCTTGACGTAATGGCGGGTCTGGATCACTTCCACCGTCGGCGCGAACGTACTGGGCCGGCCGACCCCGAGCTCCTCCAGCGCCTTGATCAGCGATGCCTCCGTGTAGCGGGGCGGCGGCTGGGTGAAGTGCTGTTCCGGCTTGAGCTCCTGCAGGTTGAGCGGCTCGTCGACCGCCAGCGCGGGCAGCTCCCTCTCCTCGTCGTTGTCGGTGTCCCGCTCCCAGACCCGATAAAAGCCGTCGAACACGAGCACCGATCCGTTGGCTCGAAACACGTAATCGGCGGCGCCGATGTCGACTCGGGTTTGGGCGAACCGCGCCGCGGTCATCTGGCTGGCGGTGAAGCGCTGCCAGATCAGTCGATAGAGCCGGAGTTGGTCCGGGGTCAGAAACGCGCGAACCGAATCCGGGGTGCGCTCGACATCGGTTGGACGGATCGCCTCGTGGGCATCCTGGACCGGGCCCTTGGCCTTGAACTCCACTTTGTCGCGACGCGCGTAGGTCGGGCCGTAACTTTCGGTGATGAAATGGCGGGCCGCGGTCGACGCATCGTCCGAGATCCGGAACGAGTCGGTGCGCATGTAGGTGATCAGGCCCACCGGCCCCTCCGTTCCGAGCTCGATACCTTCGTACAGCTGTTGCGCCAGACTCATGGTCCGGTTCGGTTTCATCCGCAGCCGGTTGGACGCATCCTGTTGCAAGGTGCTCGTCTTGTAGGGCGGAGGGGCGTTCCGGGTGCTGTCCTTGGTTTCGATCGACAGCACCTTGTAGCTGGCACCCTCGAGTTGCGCCATGACGTCGCGCACCTGGGCCTCTTCTTTGAGTTCGAGCTTCTCCTCGTTGCCCTGCTTGCTCAATAGCCGTGCGGCAAATATCCGTCCCGGCAGATCGAGTTTCGACAGCATCGCATCGAGCGTCCACGACTCGACCGCAACGAACTTTTCGATCTCCTCTTCGCGCTCAACGACGAGGCGGACTGCGACGGACTGGACCCGACCAGCGCTCAGTCCCTTTCGGATCTTCTTCCACAGCAAAGGGCTGAGCTTGTATCCGACCAGCCGGTCGATCACGCGACGCGCCTGCTGCGCATCGACGAGGTCCTGATTCATGGGTCGTAGGGCGTTGAGCGCCTTCTCGACGGCGGACGGTGTGATCTCGTGCAGCTCGATGCGACGTGGATCTTTCAGGTGCAGCACATGCGCCAGATGCCAGGCGATCGCCTCACCCTCGCGATCGGGATCTGACGCCAGCAGGATCTCGGACGCACCCTTGGCGGCCGCCTTCAATTCCTTGATGGTGGATTCTTTGCCGGGGATGGTCACGTACTCCGGCTTGAACGCGTGCTCGATGTCGATCCCCAGCGTGCTCTTGGGCAGGTCGCGCACGTGGCCCATGGAGGCACGGATCTCGTACTTGCCACCAAGAAACCGGCCAAGCGTCTTGGCCTTCGCGGGGGATTCAACGATGATCAGGGGGTTTGCCATTTCAGTCTCGAGCGCGGCGGGTGACCGCACCGCAGTCGCCGATTATATAGCCGCTCATTTCTAACAACGTCAAGCGCCGACTCACTTCCTTGCTGTCAAGGTTCATCATGACGGCCAGGTCATCATGATGGCGCGGTTCTACCCAATCAAGCAATTCCCAAACGGCAAAGAGCTCCGGGTCTTGCGGTCCTGAATCCGCGCGCGTACGCGTGCGCGTGCGCGCATGTGTACGCGCGTGTGCGCGCGCACGCGCGTGCGCGAGATCGGCGAATTCGTCGAGCACGTCCTCAACGGTTTGCACCAGCTTGGCGCCGTCTTTGATCAACCGGTGGCCCCCAATCGCGAGCGGATTCTCGATACTGCCGGGCACGCAGAACACCTCGCGCCCCTGCTCGGCGGCCATCCGCGCGGTGATCAGCGCGCCGCTGCGCTCGGCCGCCTCCACCACAACGACGCCAAGGCTGAGGCCGCTGATGATCCGGTTGCGGACCGGAAAGCGACCGGGAAGTGGCAGGGTGCCTTCCTCGGCCTCGGTGATGAGCGCTCCGGAGGCGGCGATCCCGGTCGCGAGCTCGGCGTGTTCCGGGGGGTAGATCCGGTCCAAGCCGGTGGCCATCACCGCCACCGTAGGTGTGCCGCCCTCCAGGGCACCGCGATGCGCGGCGGCATCGATGCCGCGGGCCAAACCGCTGACGACCACCACCCCGGCGTCAGAAAGATCGCGCGCCAGTCGATGCGCCGCCCGGCAGCCATACGGCGTGGCGCGGCGCGAGCCGACGATGGCGATCATCGGCACCGGCGGCAGCCGTCCCCGGACGAAGAGGCGCGGCGGCGGATCGTGGATCTGCTTGAGCAACCACGGATAGGTGGGGTCGGTCAACCACACCGTGCTCTCTCGCCTATCCCCCTCCCCCTTGTGGGGTGGGTCGGGCAGGGGGTCTTCAGCCACTCTCGCGGTACTGCAACGCCTCAGCGACGTGGCTCTGCTCGATCTGCGGCCGGTGGTCGAGGTCAGCAATGGTCCGAGCGACCCGGAGCACCCGGTGGACCGCGCGACCACTCAGCTGCAGGCGATCGGCGGCGGTCTCGAGCAGGACCTGGCTGTTGGCGTCGAGCGCCGCGTCTTTGCGCAGCTGCGTCCCGGACAGCGCGCCGTTGAGTGGACCCTGCGGGCGGCGAGCGTGCTGACGCGCGCGAGCCTGGATGACGCGGTCCCGAACCGTGGCGCTGTTTTCGGCGACGACCTCGGCCCGCAGCAGCTCGCCGGCGGCCTGCCGTGGCACCGTCACCTGCAGGTCGATCCGGTCGCGAATCGGCCCGGAAAGCCGCGCCCGATACCGCTGCCGCTCGAGCGGGGTGCACTCGCAGAACCGTTTTGGATCGCCGGCAAAACCGCACGGGCAGGGATTGGCGGCCGCGACCAGGATGAACCGGCCGGGCAACACTGCGTGGCCGCGGGTCCGCGCGACCGCCAGCTTGCCTTCTTCTAGCGGCTGGCGCAGCGACTCGAGCGCGTCGCGGCGGAATTCGGTGATCTCATCCATAAAGAGCACGCCCCGATGGGCCCTTGTGACCTCGCCGGGCCTCGGCGCCGCGCCGCCACCGCCCACCAGCGCCGCCGGCGAGATGGTGTGATGCGGGGCGCGGAACGGTGGGACCTCGAGGAGTCCCGCCCCCGGAGGCAGCATGCCGACACAGGACGCGATCGACGTCACCTCGACGGCTTCCTGCTGGGTCAGGCCCGGCAGGATGCCGGGCAGGGCGCGGGCCAGCAAGGTCTTGCCCGCCCCCGGCGGACCTACCAATAAAAGATGATGCGCTCCGGCGGCGGCGACCTCGAGGGCGCGCTTGGCGTGCGGCTGGCCACGAACGTCAGCCAGGTCGATCAGGATCGACACCGGCGAAACGACGTCGGCAGCAGCCCTCGCCGCCTCGGTCAGCGGCGCCCCGTCCTCCCAGTGCGCCTTGAGGTCGCGGAGGTGATCAACCCCAAGCACCGGAGCCGCGGTGGCGATCCGGGCTTCGGCGACGTTCGCCGACGGTACGTAGAAGCGCCGAACCCCCAGCCGGTCGAGGTGAGCAGTGATCGCCAGTGTGCCGCGGATGGGGCGCACGGCGCCATCGAGTGCGAGCTCCCCGAGCCAGGCCGCATCGCTCGGGAGCCGGCGGTCCAGCGCAGCGTTGACGACCGCCGCCGCGATCGCGAGATCGAACCCGGTGCCCTCCTTGGGGAGCTGCGCCGGAGCGAGGTTGACCGTTACCCTCCGGCCCGGGAATTCGAAGCCGCTGTTGTTGATCGCGATCTTGACGCGTTCGCGTGCCTCCTGGAGGGCGCGGTCACCCAACCCGACGATGTGAAACCCCGGCAATCCATCCGCGATATCGGCCTCCACCTCGACCCGGACCCCGTCGAGGCCGAACACCGTCCCGCACAGCGCCCTGGCCAGCACCGCCGCCGATCTTACACTATTTTGTCTATCTGCCAACAACTAACGGAGAGAGACCTCGAGGTCGTCGTAGGCTGCGTCTTGATCAGAGCGATGAACTGGAAACGGACCGCGGCCCGCCGCCTTGGCTGGCTCACCACCCTCCCCTATCGGGCCAATCCCCGGGTCCGTATTGCTCCGGGCCTCCTCGGCAACGGCCGGCTTCGCATCAGCGGGCCGGGACGGGTCGAGCTGGATGCGGACGTCAACGCCTGGTCGCATGCCGAAGTCAATCACCTGGTCACGACTCGCCCCCAGGCGACGATTCGGATCGGCCGCAACGCCCGGCTGAACGGCTGCACCATCGTCGCGGCCGACCGCGTCGAGGTAGGTGCGGATTGCGTCTTGGGGTCATGCGAGGTGCGCGATCATCTTCCCTATTCCGAGCCGCCCGGCGACCGGCGCCGTCCCGGGATCCCGCAGCCGGTGGTCATCGAAGCCAACGTCTGGATCGGCGGTCAGGTCTCGATCCTGCCGGGCGTCAGGATCGGGCGCGATTCGGTGGTCGGGATTCACGCCGTGGTCTTCGACGACGTACCGCCGGGTGTGATCGTCGGCGGAAACCCGGCCCGCGTGCTTCGGCCGCTTGATTCGGCGGTCAGCGGGGATAATCGAGCCAGTGAAGGCCAATCCGCCGCCGACCATCTGTGACCAGTGCAAACACATGCCGCGCTGGGAGCGCATCAACGGCCCGGATCAGACCGTGCGGCTCGAGGACGGCCGCCAGGTGGTCCGCCGAGGACAGGTCTGGGTGTGCACCCACTGCGGCCACCAGGTCCCGGTCTCCTTCGAAGCGTGGACCTGAAGGCTCGGCCGGCGTCGCAGGCTGATGCCGCCACCGCCGACCGGCTCGGAAGGCTCCAGCAGGTGCTTCACGAGCGTGTCCGGCGCGACATCGATGCCTCGCCGCCACTGCTGCGCGCTGGCGTCCTGATTCCGCTCGTGTGGCGCGGCCACGGCCTCGAGGTGCTCCTCACCCGACGGACGGACACGGTCCTGACCCATAAGGGGCAGATCTCCTTTCCCGGCGGGCAACGCGAAGATGCCGACGCCGAAACGATTGAAACCGCACTCCGTGAGAGCTACGAGGAAATCGGCCTCGAACCGTCGCGGGTCACGGTGCTCGGCGAGCTGGACGACGTCTTCACCGCGGTCAGCAGTTTCGTGATCACGCCGGTCGTCGGCCTGGTCGAGGGCGAGATCGACGATCTACGGCTGGCGCCGGATGAGGTCCGCAGCCTGCTGATCGTGCCCGTCGATCAGCTGCTCGACCCGCAGGTGCACACGAGCGAGACTCGTAGCGTCGGCGAGCAGCAGTATCGGATTCACTACTACACCGTCGGCGACGACGTCATCTGGGGCGCCACCGGCCGGATCGTTTACCAGTTCCTCAAGGCCTGGGAAGAAGCCGCCTGAAGGCACTCGGCGCGTTTCTGGACGAGACCCTTCAGTCGCAACCTGACGTGCTCGAGAGACTACTGCGAGACGCACTTCCCCCGCCCGCCCTCTCGCGGCTGTCCGGACGGTCCCGAATCTTTCTGGTCGGCACCGGGACCAGTTACCACGGCGCCCTGGTCGGTCAGTATTTGATGCGGAGCGCCGGCGTCGATGCATGGGCGATTCCGGCCTTCGAGTTCGTCAACTATCCACCGCGCATCAAGTCCGACGACGGCCTGCTGCTCTTGAGCCATCGAGGAACCAAGCGCTTCAGCCAGGCGGCGCTCGACGCCTTTGACAACCGTGATCACTGGTTGGCCATCACGGGCGAGGGTTCGCCACTGCAGGGGCCGGGCGTCATCACAACCGTGGCGCAGGAGCGGTCGCCGGTGCACACGGCCAGCCACACCGGGGCGATGGTCAGGTTGGCCCAGTTGGCGCTCGCCCTTGGTTCGCCTCCGTGGGAGGTTGAGCTTGCCCGTGTGCCCGGCGCCATCCGGGCCGCGCTCGCCCTTCGCCCGCAGATCATCCAGGCTATGGATCGGCTGCACTTCCGACGCGTCGTCCATTTCGTCGGTGGCGGTCCCGCCTACGCCACCGCGCTCGAGGGGGCGCTGAAGTTGCGCGAAGCTGCCTACGTGAGTACCGAGGGTCACGACGTGGAAAGCATCTTGCACGGCCCGCTGATCAGCCTGAACGCCGAGGACTCGGCGGTGGTGATGGCGCAACCCGGCGCCAGCCTGGAGCGGACCGCGGAGCTGACGGCGGCGCTCCACGAGATCGGGACGCCCACGCTTGCGGTCGGTCCCGCCGCTGCCGGCTTGACCGACACCACGGCTCGCCTGGAGACGCCGGCGATCGACGAGCTGTTAGCTCCGATCGTCAACGTCGTCCCACTGCA
>Ga0209689_1000029_pt1 | contig 65789 bp, 54 predicted proteins | sample GraSoiAngelo_149_FD_187119 | JGI IMG/M metagenome (GOLD analysis project Ga0209689, IMG submission 187119) | Grasslands soil microbial communities from the Angelo Coastal Reserve, California, USA - 14_1009_09_30cm (SPAdes) (version 2) | ecosystem: Environmental > Terrestrial > Soil > Grasslands ... | reverse complement strand
GGGGACTTTCTCCTTTGATGGGCATGGAAATGCCTTCCGCTCTTTCACCTTGAGTTTCGGCGGACAAATTTTTCCTGGGAGCAGCGATTCCGGACCCTACACCGTGAAGTCGGATTGCACCGCGTCCGCAACATTTTCCGATGGTACTTGGAACATGGTCATCGTCGGTCATGGGAAAGAGATCAAGGCCATTAATGCCACGCCCGGTGTCCTGGTGGAAGGTGTGCTCACCCGCCAATCGGAACCAAGAGATAAGGATTGAGGATCTGTAAATAATCGATGGATTCGCCTTCCTGCTCGGGCATTCCGCTCCATGCATCAGCCAGAGGTTCAAGCATTCGCTCGGTTACCCGCATCGGCCAAGTTGGGCAGTTGAGTGGCCGGATTCGACGCCTGCTTGCCCTCGGCTTCGATCTCAAGGTACATTGACGCTCTCGGAGGCACTATTCTTGCATCTTTATCTTTGAGTCCGGCGGCTTTCAACGTTTGGACAATAGTGTCGGGTGCCGCTTTCGAAAATATGCAGGGCATGGGGCAGCCCGCCACATGTTCATCGGTGGAGTCCACCCACAATTTCGACTTGCATCACGCGCAGTAAAAGACACTATGGTGCTATCTACGGGTGGCGCCAGCCGGCCTCACCCATTTACTAAATCGCGCACGCGTCTTCTGGCGCCCCTCGGCTTGCCACCATTCGCGGCACTTGGCAGCGTAAAAGGGTTGGTCATCTTTAAACTCCTCCCAGTTGGGCACCCAGTCGATTTCTCCCCCACCGGCCAGCGCGAACAATCCCTGCATTGCCGAGAACGCATTATCGGAATCGTCATCTTCCAGCGCCTTCAAGAAAGTGGGCGCGGTCCGTGGATCTTCTATCGACCGCAAGGCTTGCAATGCATTCATGCGGAGACGCGGGTTCGGCGCGAGAGCAAACTGCTGGAGGTAGGCCAGAGCGCTCGCATCTTGGATCCTACTAACCTGGTGGAACAATCGGTGCTCCATGGCGAACACTCGATCGCGTGGAAGAAAAAGTTCAATAGGTGGGTCCGGCTGATCGGCAAAGAATTTAGCCACGGCGGGCAGAACGGAATACGTTTTCAGCTTGAGGAGTGCCTCCCAGAGGTAAGTTTTCTGCAGCAGATCCGCGGAATCGAGCAGGGCAAGCAATTCAGAAGTAGAGTGCAGGTGTTTTATGGCGCCGAGCAAACAAATACTGGCAAGTACCAGTTCAGGATCGGGGTCATTCAATCCGGCTTTGAAATCGAGTTCTAACTGCGTGAGCGAGTCAGAACCCTCGGCACTTGGCCCCATTTTCCTTGATATTGGCAGTGCGCCAGAGCGGTTGTTAACAGCCACAAAATTATCGCCTTGCAGCTTGAGAAAAAAGAGATCGTAATCACCTGTGGTAAGACGAAAAAGCGGCCCTCCGCTATGTCCACCGCCAGTGGTAAAGGCGTCGAAAACCACACGAACCACCTGTGCACGGCCCTTGAAACACCGGTCCATGCTCACGGTTGCAGTCGCAACCTGATCTTTTGGATTGTCGACGATCATGACCTCGGGCGCATACACGACTTCCCCTTTGCAGGCGAGTGTGGAACGAGAAACTAGATCGGGGATGTCGTCGAACATTTCCGTATAGCTCGGATACCCCAACACGGTGGTGGCAGTTCCGATGGCGAAGACAATAATGAGTCCGACTCTCACCACTCCATCATTGTAGACTTGTTTTTTTCCGTTGGTTGGCGGGAGCAAGCAGTGTGCGCTGGCAGGCGGCAAACCTTCAGCGGGCTCCTTCTGGTGTAGCGGCACCCTCGGGGCCGAATGCTTTGAAGACTGTGTCGCGCTGATGGTGGCACGCGACCGCGACGCGTTTGTAGTCCGCGATGGGCTTGCCGTTCACGGCATCGAACCTGAGGAAGACGATTGTTTTAGTTGTGCCGGTTTTCTCATTCGCCTTGCCCCTATTGCCGTAGTAGAAGGCGGTTACCACGGCACCGAGTTGGACGTCTGCCGCGAGCATGGGTGCGCGCTTGCCATTTTTCAGCGGAGCATCGCAAGGGGCCTCAAACCGGCCAGAAAAAATCTCTTCTTTGTTGCCATGCTTATATCTGAGTGTCAGAAAATCAATCGGCCCATCGATCACCTCTCCCGTGAAAGTTGATCCCATGTATTCCCGGGGATAGTAACCATTGGGAGCTACTCCTTGCTGCGCAAAGGCTGAAATTGTGAGCAATACGACGAGAGTACGTGCGAGCTTCATGATATCTGCTCTCCGCGCGGGATTAGGTAACCCAGCACTCGTCCGTGGAGCCCACCCTTCAAAAACGAAGGGCGGGGCAGCCCGCAAAATACGCGAAGCATGGGGCAGCCCGCCCTCTTGACGAGAGCGAAAATCACCCTGCTTTCGAATACAGCGTAGCCCGGTAATCCGCGACAAATTTCTGAATGCCCTTGGTCGTGAGTTCGTGCTCGATGTTGAAGCTGGTCCGTGGCTGGTTCAAGTTGATGTTTTCGTATTCAATGCGAGCGCCGGTGGGCTGGTAAACGAAATTTTTGTCGGGCATAGGAAAATTCCGCTCCGCCCACTGCTGCAAAATCTTTGCTGGCACAGTCGCCAGTTCTGTTTCGATGGAGAAACAATAGAGCAACTGCTCCACGGAACGAATGCTCGCAGCGAGGACCCAGACGTGTCCATCGCTTTCTCTAAACATGCGCTTGATGTTGGCGACTAGATCGACACCATTCTTTCCGACGTCGTCCAAGCGACCGATAAAGGGCGACACATAGGCCGGCGCCTTCGTGCCCTTGGTGGCGGCGTAAACGGCAGCGGCTTGTTGCTGAGAAAAACACAGCGTCATATTCACCCGGATTCCAGCGGCGACGGACATCTCCGCGGCCCGCAATCCCTGGGCTGTGCACGGGTACTTGACGTAGGCGTTCGCGATCCAGGAAAACATCGCTTGGCCTTGCTGGAACATTTGTTCTGCCGTGGTGTTCAGGTCGGCAAAGACCTCGATGGAGACCCCGGCGTCTCCGACTAACGGCGAAATGGTGCGGACGATCTTCTTGTATTCGTCGAGTTCTTCCTGTTCGGTGAGTTTATGTCCGGAGGCGATTAGCTGCATGATGTGGGGATTTTTGGCGATCAACGATGGATTCGTCGTCTGGCCGTCTACGAAGCCGAGCAGTTCCTTTATCTTTTGGGTTTCCTGCGGATCGCCACCATCAACGAGAATTTTAGTTTTTGGTCGCTTGGTTAATGGAGACATGCTATGTGTACCTCCCTGGGATAAAAAACGAATATGTCTGACGCCGGATTCCTTACAATGCCGTGCGCGAGTGCAGATAGCGATACGCGAGCAAAACAAAGCCAAACAACGCGAGTGAAGCGAACATTGACCCTAGTATCCCCGCCAGTAGATTGACACCGATTCTGCTCCCACCTAGACTGAATATTCGACCTCTATCGGCTATTAACTGCGAATGATATTGTAGCGAAGCTTCGAGGGATCTCATGGGCTGGTTGCAGAATAAATTCGAGAAGAACTTTTTGATCACAACGGTGGACTACGTCTTTAACTGGGCGCGCAAGTCGGCGGTGTGGCCGATGACGTTTGGGCTGGCATGCTGCGCTATTGAGATGATTGCTTCGTCCACGGCGCGGTTTGATATTGCGCGCTTTGGGTCGGAAGTGTTTCGTCCCAGTCCGCGGCAGAGCGATCTGATGATCGTGGCCGGAACCGTCACGTTGAAAATGGCGCCGGTGGTGAAACGCATCTACGATCAGATGCCCGACCCCAAGTGGGTGATATCCATGGGAGCCTGCTCGTCGGTTGGCGGGCCATTTAATACTTATGCTGTGCTCCAGGGAGTGGACAAAATTGTGCCGACGGACGTTTATGTGATCGGCTGCCCGCCGCGTCCGGAGAACCTCTTCTACGCGCTGCTCAAGCTGCAGGACAAGATTGACCAAATGTCGCTAGCCAAGCGTCCCACCGAGGTGCGTCTGGAGCAGAACATGGTGGAGAATTTCAAAAGGCAAGTGATGATTGCGCAGACGTTGCAACCGAAATGACCGCGTCCAGCGCGCGTGAGCGAAGGGGGAGACCGCTGCGGTCATCATGAGCGAAGTCGAAGGATCTGATCAGCAGGCAGCCCACTTCACATTCGGGAAGATTGCCGGAATGAGCACCACTAACAACAGCGCCGCTTCCGCAGCGCTGAAGGCTGAATGCTCAGGGTCGGTAGCAATGCTCGAGACATGTCCCCTTTCATCAAACTTGCCAGCAAATCCGAACTTCCTCCCGACAACGAAGCCAAAGAATTTACCGTCGGCGACAAGGTGATCTGCGTGGCCAACGTCAATGGAACGATTACCGCGATGGACAATGTCTGCTTGCATCGTGGCGGACCGCTAGGACAAGGCACGATTGAAGGAGACAAACTCGTGTGCCCGTGGCACGGGTGGCAGTGGGACCCGAAGACGGGGGAAGCGGCGCATAATGCGGCGGCGAAGGTGGCGGTTTATCCGCTGAAGATAGAAGATGAGGATGTGCTGGTTGAGTTGTGAAGGTTCAGCATTCAGCGCGCAATTCAGGGTTTGTGCTTCTTTTGCTTTTCAGCTTCTTCGATGGCTTTACGAAAAGCTGTCACAGCGGGCACGGTTGGCGGGCGTAGAGCATTGTGTCCGAGAAAGCGCCACACCGGAGAGTCATCTAGCGGGTACTCGACACCGCCGCGATACACCTCCAGCATATCGTCCGATGGTCCAATATCCATTCCGCGTCGTGGGCTGGGATCCTGCGACTGCCCGCTGGTTGCGGCCGGCGGATTGCCTCGCTGGGCACCGATTCGGATTCCATCTTCACCAGGCTGAATAATTACGGGGCGGTCATTTGCAGCCCCGCCGCCGACGGTTGGGTTAACCATTCGTCCCCTTCGGACAGCAATGACGAGGTCCGCGGTGCTGATATCGATTACGGGAGTAAAACGTCCCCATTTCATCAGCGCCTTTTCGACGTCTTCTTGCGCAACTCGATTTTCAGCGGGATTCAGCAGCGGAACCTTGGAGTTTGGATTCTCAATGACGGCGACGGTCCGTGCGCTGAGAACGTATTCGGGCAAGACATTTTTGTTTTTGTCTTTTGGATTCGCGAGTGGAGCAAGGAAGAAAACCAGGGTCAGGATCGCACAAACACGCAGCGACATCGCGTCCTCCAAAGTACGGCAGACGGAGCCTATTCTATGCCTTCCCGGCGCGAGTCCATCCTAAGTTTCGTCCCGGCTAAGCGAGGTTGGTTTGGCCGGAGTCGAGTTTAGCCGAGGTACTTCAAGAATTTTCCTGGCGGATTCTCGAATCCGGGAAATACCGTTTCCAAACTCTTGTTTCCCAGATGACGTTCGACGGCTTCGCCGAGCACGCGACGGAAGTCGGTCGTGACTGCCAGGTCGCGGCCTTCGTAGAGTTGGGACTGATTGAGTCCCGGCCACTGGCCGTAGACTTTACCGCCCTTCACCGGACCACCCATCACGAACATCACGTTGGCGTGACCGTGGTCGGTGCCGCGGTTGCCGTTTTCGCGGGCGGTGCGGCCGAATTCGGACATGGTGACAATCACGGTGTCCTCGGCGAGATTGCCAAGGTCAGTCCAGAGGGCGCCTAGCGACTGCGAAAAATCGTGCAGGACATTTGCGATCTGCCCTTGTGTGTTGCCTTCGTTCACGTGATGGTCCCAGCCACCGATGTCGGCGAATGCGACCTGCACCCCGAGGTTGGCCTTGATGAGTTGGGCGAGTTGTTTCAGGCTGTCGCCGAAACGGCCACGGGGATAATTTGCTCCGGGCGCCGGCGCATAGTGGGCTGGGTCCGCGGATTTCAACATCTTTACGGCTTCGAAAGTTTGCTGACCGGTGCCGTGCAGAACGGTATCCACGGACTGGTCGTACATGGCTTCGAAAGTATTGGCGATAGGCGTGGCGTTGGGGTTCTTGCCGCCTACTCCAAAATCACTGATGTTGTTCACGGCTACCGCGGGCTCATTGCCGGACAGAATGCGCGGCAGCGATGGTCCCAGAGAAATCGCACGGAACGCGGAATTCTGCGTGGGCGGCGGCAACGAATGCAGAGCGCGATTGAGCCAGCCGTCGTCAGTAGCTTTCATGCCAGGTGTTCCTGATTCCATGAAATCCTGCGCGTCGAAGTGGGAGCGCGTAGGATCGGGCGAGCCGGCAGCGTGCAAGATGGCCAAGTGGCGGTGCTGCCACAGCGGCTGAAATGCCGACATGGAAGGATGCAGACCGAAGAAGCCGTCGAGATCAATCACGGAACTGCGCGGGATATTGATGGTGGGGCGCATAGCATAGTACAACTGCTCGCCGTGCGGTACGACGATGTTGAGGCCGTCGGCGGCGCCGCGCTGGAAGATCACAACCAGACGTTTGTTCCGGGTGGCGGAGTTCGCCGCGCTGTAAGCTACGCGAGTAAGAAAGGCCGGTATGGCTGCCGTTCCAACGACGGCGAGTGCGCCGTTTTTAAGAAATACGCGTCGCGTGATGGGCATAAAAAACTGTCATCTCCTCTGAAACTCGGGTGATCCCACGAGCAGCCCTTCGATCACGCTCAAGTTCGGCGGGCGCGCAGGATCATCCAGACGTCGCTGCGTGACTTGCGGAACCTGCATTTGTTTGCTGATGGTATCGTGCGTTTGTTTTGAGATGTCGCCCGCGAGCAGCGAGTTCTCCATTACGGCCAACACTTGCTGTGGATCCGTCGGAGCCGGGTTAGCGCTTAATATGGGTTGCGTATCCGCCTGCACTCCTCTCAGCTTTCCCGCGCTGAGCGCCAGGGCAAAGTTCATGCGGCCTAACAGGGCGGCGGAATTGACCCAGGTTTCCGCCTTCATCGAATAGCCCGTCGGAGGCTGCATTCCGTACAGCGGCATACCCATATTGTTGAGCTGATTTGCCAGCGGAGTGGCATCGCTCACCTCCCCACCGGTCGCCCGTACAGCAGAGACCACGAACTCAAGCGGAGTTTTTACTTTGGCGCGGTAATTGTCAGAGGACCAGAATTCCGGCGAGCGGAAGAGAGTGCGCAGAACTTCGCGGATGTCTCCGTTTTTCTTTAAGAAGGTTTGCGATATATGGTCCACAAGCGCTTGCGGCGGATTGTCAGACACGAAGCGCATTGCCAACTTGGTGCAGATAAACTTTGCGGTCGCACGATGGTGTGCGAGTAGATGCAGCACCTCTCGTCCTTCCTTTTCGCCATTGTCCTTGATGCGATGACCGAGGACGATCTTGTCCCCATGATCGTGCATGCGCTCTTCGAATTTGAACCCGCCGCCTTGCTGTGGTTGGTCAATGGTCCAGCCGGTAAAGACGCGCGCGACTTCGGTAACATCTTTTTGACTGTAGCCGCCGTTCACGCCGAGGGTATGCAATTCCATCAACTCACGGCCGTAGTTCTCGTTGAGTCCGCTGCTGCGCTTTCCCTTTGCTTTTTGCACGCTGGCCCGGCGCGGGTAATTGGGGAAACGGTGGCGACGGTAGCCGCGATGAGGATTCTTGGGAGCCCCGGTGGCAATATCAGAATTTGGACCGATGCTCAGCCAATTGTCCAGATAGAACAGCATGGCAGGACTTTTGGCGGTTGCCAGCAGCAGGTCTTCGAATTTTCCGAGGGCATGCTGTCGTATTACATCGCGTTCGTAGCTGGTGATCATGTAATGATCAGGGCCCTTGCCGATGAATATGTTGAAGTGGTTAAACCAGAAATCGGTCATCACCTCGTCCAATTGTCGTTCGCTGTAGATGGCACGCAGCAATTTGCCTTGCACTAATTCGCTGACGATCACCTGCTGAGGATTATTCAAGGCCATGAGCGTTTCTTTCTGCTGCGGGCTCATGCCTTCCATGAAATCGTTGCCCCGCTCACCTTTCAGAGATGCAGCCAAAATGCGCTGCTCCTCGGGTGCCATTTTAAGAACCCGTTTGACGCGCTGGTCGGGCGGCAAATTAAGTAACTCCTCCACCGTCAGATCAGCGAACATGCGAGCTTCGCGACGCTGCGCTCTTTCTTCATCACCAAGCCTGGCTTGCTTATTGGCAGCATCGACAGCCGGGGCATCGACTGCGTTGCTTGCCGTAGCGTCAGGCGGGTTCTTGCCGGACTCCTGCTTGCGCTCCTGCTTCTGCTCCTGGCGCTCGATCTGCGCCTGATAGACCGCACGCCTGGTGGGATCGGAGGGTAGGGATTGGCGGCCATTCATCACTTGTTTAATGAGTTGGGGTGGGGGAAAGTTCTCGACTATCTCGCGAGTATCCATGCGAAAAGTTCGAAACGGAGCGAGACGCGATTCTAAAGCGCCGTCATCAATCTTTTTTGGGTTGAGCTGAAGTTCGATCCACTTATCTACACCGATGTCCATCACCTTCTGGACATCGCCGGGACGCGGACCAAACGTCAAGCGATTGAGCGCATGGACAGCGCGTTTGTGCTCATCCATTTGCGTCAGCGTTGGAGCCGGCTTTTTGTAGCCCGCGGCCAATCGCACTGAGGCAGTCAGAGCCAATGATGTGAGCAGCAGCGGCAGCGCGATTCTTCGAACTGCAAAAATCATGAATATTCCTGCTCAGGAACGCGAGAATGCCATTAATTATGAACCCAAAATAGAGGAAAAGTTTCTTAAGGCGGCTTTAGCGTGCCACTCATTCATCTCATTCGTGAGCCGAATCAGGTACTTGGGAGGGCCCGCCAGAACGTGAGCCATGAGAACTCAATGTCAGGCAGCAAGCCCGGAGATGAGACCTAGGTCAAATAGATTTTTCCGTGGCTTAGCTTGTGTTGCAGACCGGCCGCGAGTTGATCGATGTCTCCCGCCGCAATGTTGACGGACATGTGCTCGAGGAACGGCACGCGATTGCTTCCGACTGCATCACGCCGCAATTGGATCAGCAGTGCATGCACAACATTGGGATCGTATTTCTGGGGCGCCAGCCGGACCAGTTCGCTCAAGGTGCCGCCCACGGGAAGGGAATCGCGATAGGGGCGCTCGCTGGTCATGGCATCGAATGTGTCGGCAAGGGCTATGATGCGCACCGGCATGGGCACGTCGTCCATAAACAGACCGTCGGGGTATCCAGAGCCATCGCCGCGCTCATGGTGCCAGCGCACAATTTCGGGAATGCGTGGCCAGGGAAATTGCACATTGCTTACGATCTGATGTCCAACGATGGTGTGGTCAGCCATCTCGCGGAACTCTTCCGCATCCAGCGCGCTCGGCTTGCCGAATATGCGCTTGTCTACCGCGACCTTGCCGATATCGTGCAAGTATCCTGCGGAACGGAGCGCCCCGACTTCGCCTTGATCCATTCCAAGCGCCTCGCCGATGGCGGCGGCGTAACGTCCGACACGAAGTGAATGACCGTGAATATTGACGTGCTTTACGTCAATCGCGGTGGCAAATGCCTCGAGAGCATTGTCATAAAAGCCATGCAAAGAGGCCATCAGCCGCAGGTTCTCTGAGATGCGCTGCGCCAATGTCTGAGTAAGGCTGTGGTTGTGAACGGCCAATGCGATGTAGTGACACAGCAGGCTCAGGGATTCGAGTTCGTCATTTTCATAGTGAGCATCGCCTTCACGCCTGCCCAAAACCACCAGGCCTACAAGCTTTATACCAACCTTGAGGGGCGCGATGCATTTAAAGAGCTCGGGCGCGACGTTGCCATTCGAACTAAGGAAAATTTCGTAAGTGCTGGCATTGAGCAGCATCGGACCGCGAGCAGCCGTGAGGGCATGCACGTGCTTGGGAAGAAGTGGGATGACGGCTGGATCGGGCAACATGGTGAAGCCCTGAGACGCAATTGAGGTGAGGAGAGAAGGTTTGTCGCTGAAAAGAAAAAGAGCGCCTTCGCGGCCCCCGGACGCTTCAATCAGCGTCGAGAGCATTACCTGAGCAGTTTGCGAGAACTCGCGCTCCGTGGTCAACTGCGGACCCAAGTCGGAGAGCGCCTCAACCGTGCGCAGGAGCCGTCGAAAATTGTTCCTCTGCACCGCCACGCGAGGTGGTAGCGAGAAAACGACCAGAGCAAATTGAGAGTACCATGCACGAAAAATGCGGGGAAGGTACGTTGTTGGTTAGTTTGGTGCCGAGATCACATCAGCATTTTGTAGCTGGCATTTGAGTATGGAATATTTGCGCCATCGGGCCAGCCAGCATTGAATGGCGCAGTTTTAGAAGTGCCTGCGCAACTCGGAGAAATTCTCCAAGAGCAATAGCCGAGTTGGAGGATCGGCAGGCGCAAACTGCTCATGTTCCAAGATCCAGGTGTTGTCATGCGGCACGAAGACCGCGTTGAGGCCGGCCGCGAGCGCTGGATTGATGTCTGATTTCGGACTGTTGCCGATCATCCAGGTAGACGCTGCTGCCACACCGTATTTCGAAACTACCGAACGGTATGTGTCCGCGTCTTTTTCAGCGACGATTTCCACCGCTGCAAAATATTGTTTCAGGCCCGACCGCTCGATCTTGCCAGACTGCTCAACTACAGCGCCTTTGGTCATGAGGATGAGGTGATGTCGCGGGAAAAGATACTGAAGCGTTTCCGGAACGCCCGGCAGTATCTCCACCGGATGCGCGGCGATCACATGAGCAAAGCTGTTGATTCGATCGTGCAGGGCGGGAGTGATTGGGTCGACTGCGAGCCGTTCAAAAGTTTTGACCAGGGCATGAGCAAAGCTGTGCAACCCATAGCCGTGAGTGATGATGCATTCACGTTCCACCTCGTCGAGAATTTCGCGTACCTGAATAGCAGAATACTGGTGATGGTTCAGGAAGGAAATGAACTGAGCAATGGCCCGCTCGAAGTAAATGTTATTTTCCCAGAGAGTGTCATCGGCGTCGATGAGAAGGGTTTGCGTGCCATTGGAACCAGAAAGGCCGGACATCATGGAGCTTCTACCCCACAAACTCCACTCGTGCCGCATGGGGGATGATTCCCGCTTTATGACCCATATCAAGCAGACGGCGTATGGCTTCACGGCCATCCGGTCCGTAGTCGAGAGTACGCTCGTTCACGTACATGCCAACAAACTTGTCGGCCAGTTGGGAATCGAGGTCGCGGGCGAACTGCATGGCGTAGGCGAGAGCTTCATCACGATGGTCGAGAGCGTATTGAATGCTTTCGCGGAGCGCTGAGGCAACACTAGTCATGAGCTCGTCGCCGAGGCCACGCCGGATCGCATTTCCTCCGAGCGGCAGCGGCAACCCGGTTATTTTTTGCCACCATCTTCCCAGATCAATGATGCGCTGCAAGCCAGACTTTGCATAACTCAATTGGCCTTCGTGGATGATGAGCCCGGCTTCCTGCTTGCCCTCCAGAACCTGTGGAATGATTTGGTCAAAGGGCACCACGTCAGTCTCTATTCCCGGTGCAAAGAGCCGGAGGACGAGATATGCCGTGGTTAGAGTACCGGGGACGGCGATACGCTTTCGTTTGATCTCACTCTGGGTGTAGGGATGGCTGGCAACAATCATCGGACCATAGCCTTCGCCGACGCTTCCGCCACTCGGCAGCAGCGCGTACTTATCCTGGATATACGGGTAGGCATGGAAGGAAATGGCGGTCACGTCGAATACGCCGTCCATCGCCTTCTGATTTAGAGTTTCAATATCGCAAAGAGTATGAGTAAAGCGCAGCCTGGGCACGCGCACTTTATTAGTGGCCAGTCCGTAGAACATGAATGCATCGTCGGAATCTGGACTGTGGGCAACGGTAATCTCGCGAGTGTCGGAAGGCGTACCACTGTGCGGGTAATCTTTGGTATCTACTGTGATGCTCATGCGTCGACCTTGTTAGCACGTCGCAGACGGACAGCAACTGCGGCCGCCGCCATTACTTTGATTACCTCGGCAAACACGAACCAATAGAGTCCGAAGCGCACCGCTTGTGCAAAAGAATGAGTCAGAATTGCCAACCAGGTAATGCCACCCGAGAAAAGAACGATCTCAGCGAGAAACCCTGCCAGCGAGGCGCGCAGAAAACTTTTGCGTCCGCGTTCCATAATCCATCCAGCAAGAGCGGCGACCAGCGGATAGACCATGAGAAAGCCGCCGGTCGGACCGAGCAACTGTGCGAGACCTCCCGGGCCGGTGGGGTTGAAAACGGGCAGTCCGGCGAGACCTTCAGCCAGATAGAGAGCCAAGGCGGCGAACCCACGCTTGCTACCCAGCGTCATTCCAACCAGCAAGACGGCAAAATTCTGCAATGTCAAAGGGACTGGTGTAAAAGGAAGCGGCAGCGTGACGCGGGCACAAAGAGCTACGAACAGGCTGGCACTCACTACAATCGCGACCTGCCGCGCCCAGGCGAGAGCCCGCGAGTTTGAGCTGCTGAGAGTGTTGGTAGCCATTCTTGCCATTTCCTGGGTTCTCCAAATCAAAGACATGGACTTTCAGGTTTCCTGGTTGCGGTCTATTTCATCCAAGGTCGGTTTGACCCTTGCGGGGGCAGCCTTCATATGTCGACGAACCCGCACTACCAACGCAATCGCGACACACGTAATCACCAGACTGCTGAAACCGAGGATGATAAACCACGAGGTCATCCGCACGTGGCTTAGCATATCAAATGGCGACGGAGTGCGGTGGAGCAGGCTTGCAAGTTATTTTGCCGCCATAGCCTGTTCGACCTCGTCGGCAGTGTGTGGCAAGGCGGCAGACAGGTTTATAAGCTTGTCGTTGTTGTCCACGAAAAAAACGTCTTCGATGCGCACACCCAGCTTTTCTTCCGGGATATAAATACCCGGCTCAATAGTGAAGACCATTCCAGGAGCGAGCGGCAACGTATAATCGCCATCGTCATGTACGTTGAGGCCCACATAGTGGCTGAGCCCGTGGATGAAGTATTTGCCGAGCGGTGCTCCTTGTTTATCTTTTCCGTGCGAGTTGATGTACTCATAGGCGACTTTATAAAGCGAGTTAGGATCATCACGCCTCAGGGTTGATTTACCTGGCTGAAACGCCGCAATCGCAGCCTGCTGGGCCCCCAAGACAATGTCGTAGATCTCACGCTGGCGAGGACTGAATTTTCCTGTTGCCGGGAAAGTCCGCGTGATGTCGGAGGCATACATGGAATATTCCCCGGCTGCATCAATCACCACGACATCGCCGGCGTGGATGATTACAGAATCGTCCGAATAGTGCAGCACGGTAGAATTGAAACCTGACCCCACGATCGGCGCGTATGCAGGGCGCTCGCAGCCCCGTTTGCCCCACTCATATTGCATTAAAGCCGAGATCTCGCGCTCGGAGACCTCCGGTTTTACCGCGTGAAACGCGGCCAAGTGCGCCGCGACGGAAGCGTCTGTGGCTTTGCGAATGCGATCGATTTCACCGGCGTCTTTGAAAGTACGGAGGTAAGCAAGTAACGGTTTCACGTCCTGAAAGGAAACGTAGGTGGGGAAAGCATTGGCCCGCTTGAGCCAGTCCAGAGCTTCCGCGGAGGCTGAGGCTTGGCCGAAAGCGGGCAAATCGCTGTACAGGGTGGCCCGCGGCTGAGGCAAGAGCCGGACTAGTTCGTCGCGTAATCGATCGATGACTTCGACACGATCGAAGCCCGTGATTTTGGGCGCATCGGGATTCTCGGGGCCCAACTTTGGCCCAGTCCACCGCTCCTGCGATGGATTGTGGGCGGGAAGGAACAGAATTTCAGTATAGGCACGCGCGGATGAACTGGGAGTCGCCTGTGCTGGGGGCGCTATGAGCAGAGCAGCGCCTGGTTCAGACCAGCCTGAGAGATAAAAGAATTGATTGTCCTGGCGAAAGCCGTAGAGATCGTTTGGGCCTTCGGCCTCCATGGGTGCGAAGATTACAATGATGCCACCTTCAGTTTTCCTGGCTAATGCCTCGCGGCGGGCGCGGTAGTCAGCGTTCGGTTGCCGGTCGAGAGCAGCAGCAAAGGGGAGCAGAAAGACACATACGACGACGACAAAGGCGACTGTGGATCTGCGCATGCTTGCGAATTCCTCTTGAGGTAGTGCTTATTTTTGTCCGCCGGTTACGGATTTCTTGGCTTGATTGAACGCGTCCACGTTGCTTTTATCAATCAGGGCTGATCCTGTATCTACGAATGCAGGAATGGGAGCAAAGCTATTCTTGGCCCAATCCACATCGAGTGAATTGAGCTTATGGTGATAAAGATCGTCCATCATTCGGAGGCCCACAAAGGCCATGGTGTAGGGCTTCTGAGAGATGGTGGCAGCGATTACGCCTTTCTGTATCCACTCCAGCGTGTCAGGATCGGTGTCCATCGCCATGACGACTTTATCTTTGACGTTGTTGTTGCTGAGCACGGTGGCGACTTCCTTCCCGGCAAGCGCCTCGAGGCAGACGAAGGCGTCCACCTTGTTCTTCTCCTTACCAAGGATCTGGGTAGCCGTGTCGAAAGCGACCCTCGGGTCGCCCTTGATATCAACGACACGAACAATTTTTATCTGCGCCTTGTTCTCCAGCGCGTCGCGATAGCCACGCAGCCGCTCGGCAAGATTGATTTGCTCGGGCATGCTGAAAACCACGACGTTACCCTTGCCATGCAGTTCGGTGGCAAGACGTTCGCCGCCGGTGATTCCAGCCTGGTAATTATTGGTGCCGATAAAGAATAGCCGTTTGCTCGCGGGTGCGTCGGAATCGAAGGTGATCACCGGAACACCGGCGGCGATGGCTTTGTCAATGTCCTCCTTCAGGAGCTTGGGGTCGGCAACCGAAATCAAAATCCCCGTGGGCTTCTGCTGTAATGCCTTTTCGAAGGCTTGCTGCTCCGCTTTGGGATCGAAGGTGTCGGGTCCAGCTATCTCGGCACGCACTTTCAGCTGACTGGCGGACTGCGAGAATCCTGCTGCGGCCGTCTGCCAGTAAGGAATCTGAACGTTGGACGCGATCAGAAAATATTTTTCATCAGCATCGTGCGCTGATCCACAATTCAGGATGGGGAGCAGCAGCATTGCAAGGGGAATCAGGGTGAGCAGTTTCTGCAAGCGGGACATCGGATCCTCCTCAGAGCAGCCGACGTGGCTGAGCTAAAGCCAGGCGCGGAAGGCGAGATGGATTCTACCCGACCACGGCGACAAAAGGAAAGAAGCACCGTCCGACGCTGGCAGCCTGTCTGTGCTTCACGGCAAAGCCTTGTCGAGAATCGCCGAAATCACGGACTCCTCCACTTCGCCCGAAGAATTGTAAAGCGCCTTACTAGCGCGATCCAACACTACTAGGTGCGGAATGTACCCCTGATAATATTTTTTAACGAGTTCCTGCTGGCTTGGCGAAAGTTTCTTATCGATATCTATCACTACGAAGTGGACGCGGCCTTCATATTTGTTGTAGAGGTCAACGGAGCGGCGAGCCTGCCGCTTGGAATTGAATCAACCTTCGCCATAAATAATGATGTAATTCGGCTTGCCCTTCTGAGCCCCATCATCCATATGGTCGCCGATGATGAGCGGGCCATCCTGGCTGTCGCTGCTGAAGTCGAGTTTCGGGTTAAGCCGCAAGTTGTCGGCGGCGCGGACCGCCGTCGAAATTACCAGAAACAATATTATCGTAGAGAAAACCTTCTTCATTCAGTCCTCTATGGCAACCCGATCGATTGCCCTTTTTACCAGCAGCCGGGTTCTCAAAATCCGTGTTGCTGATATGTGACGCGCCACAGCGCCAAAGGTTTCAGGCCAAGAAGTAGCCGAATCAGCCGCTAACCTAACTAAAAGAACTTAGACGCCTACGGGGAAGGGTTTGTTGTGACTGTCTGCGCTCAAAGCAAGGCCGGCAAAACGCCCCTGCAGCAGCGACATTAGACCCGTGTACCAATAGCCGACCACAAATAATATGAGGAACGGTACGGTAATGTAATTCTCGTTGTCCACAGCGTAGTACACGGTGAGCGCGAAGTACGAGCCGATGAGCATCTCCACCCACGGCACCCAGCCCAAGCGTCGGCGGTATTTGTTAGCAGCCACTTTATCTTTTTTCGATTCCACCCGGTATTTCGGTGTGCGGGCGAATGCGCTCTGCTTGCCGGCGAGAGCTTCCAGCACCGCGCAGGTGTTGGTGACTGTCAAACCAATGCCGAGCGCCATCAGAAAGGGGAGATAGAGCAGAGCACGCGGCCAGGTCTTGGGAAATAATTCCTTCTGGGACACCAGGTAGAAGCTCGAGATGGAGAACGTCGACGCCAAAAATAACGGGAGATCGATGTACATCATCTGAAACCATCCCTGGTAAAAGCGAATAACCATGGCTGGCAACAGAAGCACCGACAACACGATCATCAGCGGGTAACTGAGATTCGCTGTCAGGTGATACCAGGCCTCGAGCTTCACCCGACCCGGCACATCGCTTTTCAGCACGCGGGGCAGGATTTTCTTGCAAGTTTGGATCAGGCCTTTTGCCCAGCGCGCCTGCTGGGTCTTGAAAGCCGTCATTTCCACCGGTAATTCGGCGGGGCACTCGACATCCTGCAAGTAGATAAATTTCCAACCCAGGAGCTGAGCCCGATAGGAGAGGTCGGTATCTTCGGTCAGAGTATCGTGTTGCCATCCGCCCGCTTCATCGATAGCGCGCCGCCGCCAGACCCCCGCAGTGCCGTTGAAATTGAAAAAGACGCCACTGCGGGCGCGGCCCGAGTGTTCGAGCACAAAATGTCCGTCGAGCAGAATGGCTTCAACTTCAGTAAGAAACGAGTAGTGGCGATTGATGTGTGTCCAGCGCGTCTGCACCATGCCGACCTTCGGATCGGTGAAATGGTGGATAGTACGCAGAAGAAAATCCTCTGGCGGTACGAAGTCGGCATCGAAAATAGCGACGAACTCGCCTTTTGCTGTCTTCAATCCTTCTGCGAGTGCACCGGCTTTGAACCCGAAACGCTTCCTGCGGTAGTGGTAGGTGATGGGGTTTCCCAAAGCTGCATACCGCTCCACCAGATTGCGCGCAACCGTCCTGGTTTCGTCCGTGGAATCGTCCAGCACCTGGATGTCCAACTTCTCTCGCGGATAGTTCAGCCGGCAAATGGCATCCAGGAGACGATCAACAACGTATTGCTCGTTAAAGATTGGAAGTTGAACCGTGACTCGTGGCAGATCAGAGAAATACGCTAGCGGATCAAGGGTGCGGTTCTTCTTGTTTTTGTAATAAAGGTAAACCAGGGTATAGCGGTGTATGCCGTAGGAGGCCAGCAGTACCAGCACGACGAAGTATGGGATCAACAAGGCCATGTCGAATGCATTGGCGTGGTAGAGGCCCTGGAATGTCCGATCAAGAAAATGCTGGCGGAAGTATTGCCAAATGCCGCGAGATGCGGACAGAGCGACAAGTATTGCAAAGGACGAAATGGGCGCGCAGTTCAGCAAGCTTGATCAATCCGGGTAACGCAAACCTTTTATTTTACCCGACCTGAGACGCAGCACGCTCGTTGGTCACAAAATATCCTTTGGATTCAGAGACTTATGGCGAGTCGTCCGGCAGAGAATTAACCTGAAGCACAAGGTTAATATGGCTGCCTTCTTCCATGTGCGTCGTGGTGGCATTGCTCTCATAGTTTTTCAGAAACTGAGGGTCTAAGTAACGATCACCATCTAATTCATCCCACGCGATGATGGTGTAGATTGCGGGATTCAAACCGTGCAAGGAGAAGTGACCATGCTGGTCAGTGACTGCCTGGTGATAGCGGTCAGGACGATTGCGATATCGGGACTCGGGAATAGCAACGACACTTGCATTTGCTACCGCCCGATTTTTTTCGTCCACGGCTGTGCCCTCGATGCTTCCGCCATTAGCGCTAACGATTAGATCGAGTGAAAGGGACGTGCTACTTACAGTCAGTGTCGCATCGGGGATATTTCTTTCACCTATGACGAGAGATTTTAGAAAATAATCGGCGACTGCACCGGCCTCCGCTGCGAATTGGATGTCATACCTACCCGGCGGTACGCCCTTCCATTCAAAACTGCCATCTTTTTTGACACGCGCGGGCTGTGCGGGGTCGCCCGCCCCTAAGGGTATCGCGTTCATGCAGCTATAGTCCCCATCCGCGCAGTGCAAAAGTAGAAAAAATTGCGATAGATCAACCTGACCAGCACCCTCTGCACGAAGGCGACCTTTCACCAAGGCACCCGGCACAGGAATGAGTCGCAGTCCCTCTACATTTGAAGCGGCAAGCTCGATACTCTGCCGCGCCGACTGCGCGTTTTCACCAATGAGGGCTGTGGCCACAACCGTGTATGAACCCGGGGCAACAGCACGCAGTTCAAATGTGCCGTTCTTGCTGACTTCGGCCGTGCTGGAGACCAAGCTGAATTCGCGGGAATAAAGCGTAACGACAGTCTCGGCGCTCGCGGGCAGATTGGAAACAGTGCCACGTATCCGGAATGTAGCGCTTGGGACAAGTGTGAAATTTACGGGCGACTCCTCGCCGGCGCGAATCTCAATTTCCGACGCCTGACTACGGTCGTGGGTCGCGGGATAGTAAGTCGTGACATACGCCATCTCGGGCGCACCGTGGGCTTGAGCGTCTTCCTTTGAAGCCGACGCGAGCGTCTGGAAATCGGGCGGGGGACTGGCGGAAACGAAATAACGTCCAGGCAGTAAGCTGCCGATGCGGAACTCACCCACGTCATTGCTACGCTCCGAACCAAGCGCTTCCCAGTGCTGGCGACCACTGGAGTAGTTGGTTCGCGAAACGGTAACTTCCACGTTGGGCAACGGGTCGCCGTCTTGATCAACCACCCGGCCTGTAATGACTGCCGCCGGAAGCATACGTATCAGCAGGTCTTTGAGTTGCTGACCTGATTCGAAGGAAAGCACTACCCCTGATGACCGATGTTGCTTCTTTTCGACACCGATGTAGCCGGTGCGCTCGGCGAACAACCGGTATCGGCCGGGCTCGATTCCCTCAATTTGGAAGTGCCCATCCTGATCGCTAACAGCAGTGTAGTTTCCACCCTCTTGTTGGTTTTCTGTAATCAGCTCGATGGTAGCCTTTTTGATTGGCTCGCTACTCGGTTCTTTGACAACCGTGCCCTTTAGGGTGCACTTGTTGTCTTTCAAAGAGGCTGGGTTCTGCGCCCATAAGGCAATTGCGCAGAGCACAGAGAAAACTGATAATTGCCGAAGTCTCATGGGTAGGCTTCCCGAGAGATAGCAAAGTAACACCATTTTTATCCAGAGGGAATGAACATCAGGTTGTGACCGACAACCATGCATATTTAACTCATCAACATTACACTTCGGTCCTGTGGGCCTGTGGTGTAAAGGGAGCACAGTACCCCGTCAAGGTCACAGGTGCGGGTTCGAATCCCGCCAGGTCCATTCCCGGCTGTGTGTAGGCAGGGGGCAGGGGATGAAAGGCGGGGATGGCCTCCCAGGCGGGGTGGAGGCTCCCCAGAAGTAACTTGATTTGGGATTACCACAAGGGGATAATAATTGCTGACCTTGACGGGGTGCTGACGCATCCAGATCGGCCTCGACATCTCGAGGCCGTTTCCATTTGGCGAACTTTCCCCCGAATCCCCGAGGAAAACCAGACCTAATTCAAGAAGTAGGTACGATATAACGTGTCCCGCTGAACCGGGCGGAAGCCGGCATCGCGGATGATGCGTCGCAGCTCCTCCTCGGTGGTGCAATTGGTGACGCCGGCGGCGCGCACGACGTTTTCTTCCAACATCACCGATCCGACATCATTTCCTCCGAAGCGGAGACCCATTTGGCACACCTTGAGCCCCTGTGTGACCCAGCTCGATTGCACGTTGAGGAAGTTTGAAAGGTAGAGCCGGGAAATCGCCAGCATCTTGAGATACTCGACCGCTGTGGCCTCATCCCAATGACGCCCACCCAATGCCGTGTTCGACGGCTGAAATGTCCAGGGTATAAATGCGGTGAAGCCCCCGGTTTCTTCCTGTAGATCGTACAAGCGCTGCAAGTGGTTGACGCGGTGCTCAAAGTTTTCGCCCACACCGAACATCATCGTCGCGGTAGTACGCATGCCCAGTTGGTGAGCGGTGCGATGGACATTGAGCCAGTCGTCGGTGAGGCACTTCAGGCGTGCGATGCGGTAGCGCACTTCGTCATCCAGAATTTCGGCTCCCCCGCCGGGAATGGAATCAAGGCCGGCATCGCGCAGATGAGAGATTGTGTCGCGAATGCTTAGCGAGCTGTACTCCGCAATGGCAATGATTTCGGAAGCTGAATAGCAGTGCAAATGAACTTTGGGAAAACGCCGCTTGATGCCACGCAGCATCTGCTCGTGCCAATCAATCTTCAGGTCGGGATGCAGTCCGCCCTGCATCAGCACGCCGGTGCCGCCCAATTCGACGGTTTCACGAATCTTGTCGTAGATGGTCTCGAGATCGAGAATGTATCCTTCTTTAGCACGTTGCCCTTTGAGTGGCCGATAGAAAGCGCAGAAGGTGCAATACTCAGTGCAGAAATTCGTGTAATTAATATTGCGGTCGATGATGTACGTGACCACACCTTCGGGATGGAGCTTGCGGCGTATCGAATTGGCTTCCATGCCGATGCCGATGAGGTCATCTGATCGGAACATCTCGAGCGCTTGCTGTTTGGTGAGAATCATGACTTGAACGGGCCGACCAGTACTACACATTCTATCGGAGTGGATGGTTTCGATCCAAACTTGCTTCAGGCAATTTTGTGGCGGGGAACACCCTTTGGCTTGGTGCCCATGTTCTTGTTCTCACGCCGGAATCGCAGGTACTGAAACAAGCCGAAAAGGCCTGCAATGACCGAAAACCCGATAAGCACCAGCAACGCAGGCTTGTAATACTTGGAGAAGAACCCCAGGACGTGGCGGCCGTAGCGTGCTCCGAAGTAAGCCACTATTGTGAAACGGATTCCGCGGCCCAGTGCAAGCGCGCCCAAGAACTTCCTGCGAGAGTACTGCATCGCGCCAGCCGCCAGCAGCGCGGGTACGATGGGGAAAGGCGGGGGAAGTAATGCAGGAACGGCTACAGCCCAAAAACCCCAGCGTTCGAACTTCTTGTAAACCTTCTTAGCTTTGCTTTTGGATATCTTTCGCTCCAGCGTCGCCTTGCCACCCTTCCGTGCCAGGCGATAGGTGACGTACCCGCCTAGCACGGATCCCGCGGTCGCCATCAGCGTGTAGTAAAGCCAGAACTCCCGATGGCTCGCTGCCAGCCAGATGGTGAGCGCATCCATGCTACCGGGTAGCGGAATCACGGAATTGTCCGCCAGTCCCAATAAAATTAGACCGGGTCCGCCAAGGCGACGCAGCCACCGCACAGTTTGCGAAGCTGCAACGAGGGTAAGAAGACGAAAATCCATAAGACATCTTAGAAGAGTTGGTTGCTAACTGACCGTATCTGGGTCAGTGAAGATCAAGTGCCACGAGTCGTGCGGTCTCTGGATTCCGAACGTCCAGAAATTGCAAAGCAGGCGCAGAGGGCAGAACACCGCACTCGGCCGCGTATTGATAGAAGAGCTGTAATCCTTCCAGACACTCCGGATCGAGATAAAAGTGGATATTCTTCGTCAGATAACTATTGATCTCCGTAGCGCTGAGACCAAGCCGTGACCCCCAGAGACGAGCGATAACTGCGAGATTTTGGGGTTCTAATCCATGATCGCGCGATTCTTGAAATGTATTCACCAGGTCGACGGAGGTTCCATCTTGCAGCGCCGTGCGGCGTACGGCCCAGAAAGCAAAAACAAAGGGCTTTCCGGTTCGCTCTCGCCAGTCCTGACCTAAATCCAAGGCCAGGTAACGCGAGCAGTCCACCTTTAACGCAGGATCCCCAATCACCAGGGCAGCGTCGTGCTGCTCCAGCATTTGGTCTAAGTTGGGCGCCATGTAGGTGTACTGCCGTTTCCCGCCAAGCCACTTCTCGAACAATATTTTGGTGAGCGCGACCGAAGTGATGGAAGAGGTATCCAGAGCAACCGTGCGGACTCTCTCCAATGGGATTTTGCTGATCAAAAGAATTGACCGGACGGCATTACGAGAGGCGATTGCTACCCCCGGCAAAATAACCAGGTCGGGGATGGTGGCGTACGCGGCGGCCGGAATGATGCCAATATCGGCGGTTGCGGCGCTTAAGGCGGCCGCGCAGGCAGAAGGAATCGTATAAGAAAGATCGAACTCGGCCGCCGCCGTACCGTGTTCGAAGTCCCACATCAGAGGCGCGGTGTTGAGGTATGAAATTGCCGAAATCCGCAGCCGTCTCATGAGCGCACCCTTGATGGTCAAGCCTCGATTCTAACAAACTGCTGTGACCGCGCTCCTTGACGCAAGATTAGAGCGTGTGTACAGTCCGCGACGTGGAGGCAGCGGTGTCCACAGCCAGGTCAACAGCGATTGCCACAGCCCATGAGGCCCATACCCTCGAATGGCTAGCTCTCTCGCTGACGCCGGGTTTAGGCCCGACCCGGGCGCGACGTGTTGTGGAATACCTCGGTGGGGTAGCAGCCGTATTCCGTGCTTCTCTGACTGAACTGGAAGCGACGGGCATTCTCGCCAGCTCAGCGCAGTCGCTGGCTACCGGTAAATCAATTGAACTGGCGAAGGAAGAGGCAGAGCGCGCCATCGCGGAGGGCGTAAAATTGTATCGCTCGAGGATTCATCCTATCCAGCACAACTCAAACAAATCTACGATCCGCCCATTGTACGTTCGAGGGAAGTCAGATGCAATTTCCCAGCCCGGAATTGCGCTGGTAGGCACACGTCATCCCACCCCCTACGGTTCGGGCTTGGCAGAGCGACTGGCGTGTGATCTAGCGGCCCGCGGGCTGGTCATCATAAGTGGCATGGCGCGGGGAGTGGATACCGCCGGACATCGCGGTGCGATTACTGCGCAAGGCAAAACAGTGGCGGGGTTCGGTACTGGTATTAACGTGATTTATCCCAAAGAAAACTCGCGGCTATCGGAGCAGATACTGGGGTGTGGCGGAGCATTGATTTCGGAATTCCCTATGGGCACTGCTGCATTCCCGCAAAACTTCCCCATTCGCAATCGCATTATCAGCGGGATGTCAGTGGGCGTGCTGGTGGTTGAGGCGGCCGACTACAGCGGCACACGCATTACGGCGCGCTGCGCACGGGAGCAGAATCACGATGTATTTGCAGTTCCAGGCAATGTTACAAACAAGAACTCCTGGGGACCTAACACTTTGATAAAGCAGGGAGCCAAGCTGGTCGCCACCTGGGAAGATGTTTGGGATGATCTGCCGGCGGAGGTGCGACTGTTGTTGGGGCCGGCTACCGCTGAATCGCCGCGGGCCGGGACTGCATCTCTATTCGGGGACGACGCAGAACTCGCCCCCCACGAAAAGAAGATATTTGCTCTGCTCAAAGCCGATGAATCCACGCACATTGATGAGCTCGTGGAGCGGCTGGAGGGGGAGGTGTCATTGTCCGAGATTTTCGCTGCACTTTTCGAATTGGAGCTGGCCGGGAAAGTCAGGCAGATGCCGGGGAAAAATTTCGTGAAAGTATTCTAGGAACGCAATTTTCTAAGCTGCTAGTAACTAGAAACTGCCGGTAAAACTTGTTGCATCCCTCCCATTCGTGCTAGCTTCAAAAAAAGGGAAAGCTCAACTGAGGGGAATTTGACCAAAGGTTTAGTCATCGTCGAATCGCCTGCCAAGGCGAAAACCATCCAAAAATATCTAGGCAAGGGCTATACCGTCGAAGCCTCTCTCGGTCACGTCAAGGATCTGCCCAAGAGCAATCTGGGTGTGGATGTGGAGAACGATTTCGAGACGGAATACATCGTCATTCCCGGCAAAGAGAAGGTGCTGATGAAGCTGAAAAAGCTGGCCCTCTCCGCCGATATGATCTTTCTCGCGCCCGATCCGGACCGTGAAGGCGAGGCCATCGCTGCGCATCTCGCTGAAGAACTAGGCGGCGATAACTTCAACGGCAAGAAGAGGAAAAGAAAAAAGGGCGAAGCCGATGGGGCCGAGCGTGTCCGGCGGGTCACGTTTAATGAAATCACCCAACGTGCCGTACGCGACGCCTTTGAACACCCACGCGACATTGACCGCAACCTGGTAGATGCGCAACAGGCGCGGCGTGTGCTCGATCGCCTGGTAGGGTACCAGGTCTCGCCGCTGTTATGGGACAAAGTGCGTCGAGGGCTCTCAGCGGGTCGAGTGCAAACTGTGGCGCTACGGCTGATCGTCGAGCGCGAGCGTGAGATAAAGGCGTTCGAAAAAAAGGAATACTGGACGATTGATGCTCACCTCGCAGCGTCAAAGCCCCCAGCGTTCGACGCTCGCTTCATTGGCAAGGGCGAGGAAAAGATAGAAGTTGGGAATGGCGAGGAAGCGGAGAAGATTCGTGCCGCATTGGAAAAGGCCGACTGGATCGTCCGGTCCGTAGATAAAAAAGAACGCCGCCGCAACGCGGCCCCGCCTTTTACGACCAGCAAGCTACAACAGGATTCCTCCCGCAAGCTGCGCTTCAGCGTCAAGCGCACCATGATGATCGCGCAGCGCCTCTATGAGGGCGTGGAACTAGGCGAAGAAGGACTGGTCGGACTCATCACCTACATGCGTACTGATTCGACCCGTGTCTCCAACGACGCGTTGACGGAAGTGCGAGAGCTCATCGGTTCACAGTATGGTCCCACATATTTGCCGGAAACGCCGAACACATTTAAGTCCAAAAAGGGCGCCCAGGAAGCCCATGAAGCTATCCGCCCAACTTCGGCCTTGCGTAATCCGGACCAGATAAAGCAATACTTAAAAGAAGATGAATACAAAGTCTACAAACTGATCTGGCAGCGTTTCGTCGCGTCGCAAATCAATCCCGCGGTCTTCGACCAAACTACGGTTGATATCGACGCCAAGACTGCGAACGAAACTTTCTGGTTCCGTGTGACCGGTTCGGTGCTTAAGTTCGACGGCTTCCTGAAAGTGTACGAAGAATCGAAAGAAGGAAAAGACGAAGAAGCTGAGGAACTCAAGCACAAGCTGCCACCGCTCGACGCCGGACAAAAACTTACGCTGAAGGAACTGAAACCGGAGCAGCACTTCACCGAGCCACCGCCGCGTTACAACGAAGCTTCGCTGGTTAAGGAACTGGAAGAGCGGGGAATTGGCCGGCCTTCCACCTACTCAGCCATTCTCAGCACCATTCAAGAACGGCAATATGTGCAGAAACTTGGCGGCAAGTTTGTTCCCACGGAGATAGGCTTGGTAGTTACCGATCTGCTGGTGGAGAATTTCCGCGACATCTTCGATGTGCAGTACACCGCACGGCTGGAAGAAGAACTCGACGAGATCGAAGAGGGCAAGGAAAAGTGGGTTGACGCTCTTTCTGAGTTCTACAAGAAGTTCGAGAAAGATCTCCATTACGCCGAGAAGCACATGGAAAACATCAAGCGGATGGAGAAGCCGACGGACGAGAAATGTGAGCGCTGCGGCTCACCGCTGGTAATCAAGTGGGGCAAGCACGGGTCGTTTTTCGCCTGCAGCTCTTATGACAAAGAAGATCCCAACACGTGTACGTTCACTAAAGAGAATCCCATTGACCTGCCCGACCTGGATTCCGCCGACATTCAGGAAACCACACAAGAAGAGTATTGCGAAAATTGCGGGCGCGTGATGGTGCTCAAGCGCGGCCGGTTTGGACAGTTCATGGCCTGCACGGGATATCCTGATTGCAGGACCACCCGCCGGCTCGATCAAGGCAAGAAAGTGCCCGACATTCCACTCGACGAGCTTTGTCCCAAGTGCGGCCGCAACATGATGATCCGGCACGGGCGCTATGGGGAGTTCACGACATGCAGCGGGTATCCGGATTGCAAATACGTGAAGCAAAACTTTATCGGGATGAAGTGCCCGTTGTGCAAAGAAGGGGAGCTTGTCGAGAAGAGAGCGCGCAAAGGGAACACATTTTACGGCTGCGGCAATTACCCCAAGTGCAAATTTACCTCGGCCAATAAGCCAATACCTGAAAAGTGCCCGGATTGTGGCCATGAGTACCTGGTGGAAAAATTTCTGAAGGCCGGGCCGGTGATCGCTTGCCCCAATAAAGAATGCGACTATGAGCGAGCAGCGGAGCCGGCGCCGGTGGGGTAATTTGTAATTTAGCGATTTGTAAGTTGTAATTTTGACGGTCCTGGTTCCGCAACGTCTTTTCCGTACCTCTTGAATTGCCAATTACCAATTACTAAATTACTAATTTTCCCGGAGGTCTAGATGGCATCGAACAAACCTACAACCGCGGATGCGGAATTAATCCTGCGCCTCTATGAAGTCAGGCGCGAGGCCGAGATGCGTAAAGCTCGCCATTGGTGGGTGGTGACATTCTGGCCGCGCAACGCCGACGACTTTATGGAGATCGTGACGAATCTCGGCAGCCAGGAAAATAACTGGTTACGCCAGGTCGCTAGCTATTGGGGAATGGCAGCTTCCTTTGTTGTGAATGGAGCACTGAACGAAGACCTCTTTATGGAACTCAGTTTCTGCGGCGAAATGTTTCTGATATTTGCCAAGGTGCATCCATTTATCGGAGAAGTTCGGGAAAGGCTTAAGACTCAGGAATTCATGGCCAATGTTGAAAAGCTGATTAAGGGCACGGAGAAAGGCCGCGAACGGCTGAAGCAATTTGAAGAGCGCGTCGCCGCCCGGCTCAAGACCATGGCGGACGCCGCAGTCGCCAAAGCCAGTTGATGATGCTCGCCAAGCTAATCGTCTCCAGCATCAAGACTCCGCAGGACCTGGGGGTTAGTCCAACGAGATGAATTCCCGAATGTATTCATCCTTGGTTTTCACCAATTGCTGAACGTCGCCATCGAAGATCACTTTACCGTCTCGCAGCACCATAAAGGCCATGGGAACCTCTGAGTGGGCACCGGGCGGAAGTGGCTGCATGTGGTTCGTCTTGCTATCGAAGTAATGAGTGGCCATCGTGAAAGCGTCCTGCAAGCGATGGGTTACCAGCAAAGCGCTGGTTTTGTAGACGTCGCGTTGTTTTACGATGAGTTCGATGATGGTGTTGGATGTTACCGGATCCAACCCTCCGGTGGGCGAGTCATAAAGAATGACTTCAGGCTGGGTGATAATCGCGCGAGCGATCGCCACACGCCTTCGCATTCCCCCGGAGAGTTCCGACGGGTACTTGTCCACCGTGTTCTCGAGTTCGACGAATCGCAGGGCCTCGCGCACCCGCTTTTCAGTTTCTTCTTCCGAAACATTACCTTCTTCCAATAATCGGAAAGCTACATTTTCGCGCACCGTGAGCGAATCAAACAGCGCGCTTTCCTGAAATACCATCCCGATTTTGCGCCGCAATTCGAATAAATCCTCTTCTCGCATTTCAGTAACATTCTCGCCCAACACAACAATGCGGCCCCGATCCGGTTTTATCAACCCCAAAACCAATTTCAGGATCGTGCTTTTACCTGATCCTGCGACACCAAATATTGCCTTGGTTTCACCCCGCGGCAGACGGAAAGAGATCTCGTCAAGCACCACTTTCTCTTGAAATGCGATAGACACATTTTCGAAAACGATGGCGTCCTGCGCGGCATCCTGGGTCACCGTCTGGGTGTCTTCGAGCGATAGAGTCGGCATAAATCGGTTTTAGCGATAGCCCAGTAGCACGATGAGAAACCTGGTCAGGAAAAAGTCGACGACCAGGATCAGAACGGAGGCCGCCACCACGGCCTGCGTGGTAGCGCGGCCTACTCCCTGGGTTCCGCCGCGTGCTGAAATCCCGTAATAGCAGCCGATGGTCGCGATGATAAATCCGAAGAAGATAGGTTTCAGTAAGCCGGTAAAGACGTCGTTAAACACCAGCACCTGCCAGGCAGAGGTCCAGTACTGATGAGAATCCAGTCCCAGCAGCATACTCACTAGATTGCCTCCGACCAGACCCAAAAGATCAGAAATTATTGTCAGGAAAAAAAGCATGAACACCGTTGCCGCCAGCCTCGGTGTCAACAGCTTCTTGCTGGGGTCGGTGCCGAGGGCGCGCATGGCATCGATTTGCTCGGTCACGACCATCGAACCGAGCTCGCTCGCCATCCCGGAGGCATTCCGCCCCGCGACCATCAGGCCAGTAAGCACAGGCCCGAGCTCACGCACCATGCCAATTGAGACCAACTGACCGATGAGGGAGAGAGAGCCAAATCTACCCAGAGTTGCAGCGCTGTTGTCGGCGAGAACAGCGCCCGTGAGCAAACCGCTGAGCACTACGATGGGCAGCGAACCGAAGCCAATCAGGTCGGCTTGCTGGATCATGTCGGCCATGTAAAGGGGACGGCGAAACAGGTTGCCAACCGAGCGGCCGGCCAGAAGAGCATAATCCTGAACGGCCAGAACTTTATCTTTGACGAAGTCGGCAGGCGAAATCAGTTCCATGCGATTCAGAAAGATCCGGCTTTGCGAACCCCTGCCGGTTCTGTCGGAACTATAGCAGAGGCGAAGCCAGCTTTCAGCCGTGAAGGTGAGCTATTAGCTCTGGGCTGTTACCTTGTGGCTCCAGCGCGCCCGGCCCTCCGAGTACCTGCGCAGAAGTGATCAGGGATGAGGATCAACGAGACCAAGCAAGTGGCTCGCGATCACTTCGTGGAGTGACTTCCCAGAAGTGAGGCAAGCAACAAATCTTGGAAATTTCCAGGGCTAGCGACAAGCAGATCTGGAATCGGGGAACGAGAAGACAAGAGCGAAAGCCTGGTTTTCTTACTCTCGCCCTTTTTTTCTGATTTCGATATTCAACCGTTTGATCTTTTGATTCAGGGTTGAAAGTGGCACACGGAACCGCTCGGCCGCTTCAGTCTGGTTCCAGCCACATTTTTCCAACATATCGGAAATGATTCGGCGCTCGCAGTCTTCCATAATGTCAAACAAGGACGCGTCAGGACGATGCTCCAGAACCGGGAATGGTGTACCACGGCCGGCAATGTGATCCGGAAGGAGATCTATTCCGACCTCAGGGCCAGAAGAAAGCACAACCGCACGTTCGATTACATTCTCCAGTTCGCGGACATTCCCCGGCCAGGAGTATGCCATCAGCGGGCGCAGACTATCAGTATTGACCCGCCGAAGTGGACGCTCGTTTTCCTCTGAATACCTCTTGAGGAAGAAATCCACCAGCAAAGGAATGTCTTCCTTGCGCTGACGTAGCGGAGGCAGGTCCACGGTTATTACATTCAAGCGATAGTAGAGATCTTCGCGGAACTTGGCTTCGCGGACCATTTGTTGCAGGTTCACATTGGTGGCTGCGATGATGCGAACGTCCACCTGCACTTCATGGACGCCACCCAAGTGCATGAATTTTCGGTCCTGCAGCACACGCAGAATCTTGCTCTGCGTTTCCATGCTCATGGTGCCGATCTCGTCCAAAAATAACGTCCCTCGATCGGCAATCTCGAAGAGACCTTTCTTGGAGGCGATAGCGCTGGTGAATGCGCCTTTCACGTGACCAAAGAGTGTAGATTCCAGCAAGTCCGGCGGCATTGACCCCGTGTTTACCGGAACGAAAGGCCGGTCACGACGGGGAGAATTCAGGTGAATGGCTTTGGCGATGAGTTCTTTTCCGGTTCCACTTTCACCTTGCAGCATCACCGTGGAGCGGCTGGGCGCTACCTGCGCAACCAGGTCGAAAATCCTGAGCATCGGCTCACTCTTGCCCACGATATTTTCGAAGTTGTAGCGCCGCTTTAGAGCACGCTTGAGCTGGATATTTTCTTCCTCCGCTCGGCGTCGCGCCACAGCCGCTCGCACATCGGCCAGCAGTTTCTCGTTGTCCCAGGGTTTCTGGATAAAATTCGTTGCGCCAAACTGCATTGACTTGACCGCGTTGTCTACCGTGCCGTAAGCGGTGATCATGATCACGGAAAGATGCGGATCGTGGACGCGGATGTCCCGAAGCACGTCCATGCCATTCCGATCGGGCAGCGCAAGATCGAGCAGCACCAGGTCGAACGGGCGCTCTTCAATGTGCGCTATTCCTTCTTCGCCCGTGGCGGCAGCTTCCACTTCATAGCCCTCCAGTTCCAGCAGCGTTTGCAACGATTCGCGAATTTCAGCTTCGTCATCGATGATCAGCACAGCTCCGGCTGAAGGCAGCGATGGCTCAACGATGTGGCGGCGCGGTAAAACAGCAAGTTCAGACATTGACAGCCTTCCTGCTCAGGGGGAAATCCAGGTAAAACGTAGTGCCTTCGCCGGGCCGGCTCTCCACCCGTATCTTGCCCGCATGCTCCTGGATAATGCCGTAAGTGACGGATAACCCCAGACCCGTACCCCGGCTCTGACCTTCCCTCGGCGCGGTCTTCGTAGTAAAGAAAGGATCGTAAATGCGCTGGATATTCTCCTGGGCAATTCCAGTTCCTGTGTCGCAGATAACTACGTTGACGCCCTCCCCATTGGAGGACGCAATCCGGAGCGTGCCGCCGTTCGGCATCGCATCCTTGGCATTGAGAAAAAGATTGAGAAACACTTGTTGCAGCCGTCCAGTGTTGCCCTGAATCAGCGGCAGGTGCTCAGCTAATTCGTCCTGCACCCGGACTTTACTGGTCTTGAACTGGTGCTCTAAAAGGGCCAGGGTGTCCGCAATAACCTTGTTCACGTCCACCTCGGTGAATTCTGTCCCGCTGGTGCGTGAGAAATTCAACAAGTTGTTAACGATTTCGGAAGCGCGGAATGTCTGCCGCGTGATTTTCTCCAGCACCGAACTCTTCTGGGAGTCGGCCTGCAATTGCTTCGACAGCATCTGCGCATACGAGGAAATGACCGCCAGTGGCGTGTTCACCTCGTGCGCCACACCTGCCGCCAGCAGACCGATGGAAGAAAGCTTGTCCGATTGCGACAGCTGGGTCTCAAGTTCCACCCGCTCCGTGATGTCGTCCATGATGATCAAGCGGCCAATGACATGGAACTTCTTGGTCACTAGTGGCGTGATGGCAATATTCACGACTCGAGTTTCACCGGTCGGAGTGTTCACGCGGAATTTGTAAAGATTGTGGATGCCGGGGTTCTGCCGCACGCGATAGAACTCCTCGACAAACTCGCCGGGAAAAACTTCTGCCAGGGGACGGGTCAACGCTTGCCAGCGCGGCAGGGCATACATGACTTCCATCTGCGAGTTCCAGGATTCAATTCGATCCGCCAGGTCAACGGCCAGTACACCGATATTGATCGATTCAACGATGTTCTCGTTGAAGTCTTTGAGGCGTTCGTATTGCGCGACCTTTTGTTCCAGAGATGCGTACAGCCGTGCATTCTGTATGGCAATGCCGATATAGTCAGCCAGCGTCTCCAGCAACTCTACGTCCTCGCTGGAAAGGAAGTCCCCTTCGACCGTTTTCCCCAGTCCCAGCACCGCGACAGTAATGTGTTGTGAGCGGCAAGGGATGTAATAGTTAAGATCCAGGCGGGAGATTGCCTCTTGTGCCGCGCGTGCTTCGCGGGGAACCTGATGGGTATTATCGAAAAACAGATGCCCCATCTCCATTTCCGGACGTTGCGCCGCCAGAAAGCTTAAGTCAAGCTTTCCGGTTTCGGCCATTCCAAAAGATTTGGCGAGTAGGAATTGATGTTCTGCGGCTTCGCCGGATGCCAGGAAAATTGCCAGGCGGTCGACCAGCAGCGTCCGCGACAAGCGCTCGACCACCGAGGTGAGCATGGCGTCAAGATCGGTTTCGGCGCTAAGCTCACGGCCAAATTCGATCAGGGTGCGGCGATAGTCATATCGTGTGCGATAAAAGAACTGGTCGAGGCGATCCTGAATCCACTTGCGTACCGGGTCAAATAACAACGCCGTAATCGCAATCGCCAGAATCAGCCCCACACGACCGGAACTGGGCACCCGGGTGTTGACCAACACCCCGACGACCGCCACCAGAGTGAAATACATTCCCACCACGGCTGCCGCCGCAAGCGTGTAAGCCATTCCACGCTTGAAGATCAAGTCCACATCCATCAAGCGGTAGCGGAATATGGCGTAACCAAACGTAAGTGGCAGAAGGCCGAGTGACAACACCGACACTTTCACCGTGTCCCAGCCCAGCAAGTAGGGGATTACATAAAAGAGGGTGAAGGGTGTGATTGCCAGAATGGTTCCGCGGGTTACCCACTTCAGTTGCTGCCGCAAGATCGGTGTGCCGGCTCGACGATAGCTGTGCCACAGTACCCAAGCGGCTGCGACGAAAAACAGGGCCAGGTACGCCATCTGGACGCGGTCCAGGTTCCAACGCAACCGCTCGCTTGCTCTTACGAACTTAAAGATCAAGGCATGACTTACCAGCAAAAGCATTCCAGGCACATAGAGCAGGGGAATCGACCAGGGATGCTTGCGAACGAAGCCTCTCTTTTCGGGAAAGGTCAACACAAAATGCAGGAATAAGGCGGGCTGCAGAAGCCATGCCACCGCCTCGCCCCAATAGATCGTCCAGTCAAAGTCGTTGAGTTTGCCGGTATATTTGAAGGAGTAGAAAGCAAATGACACCAGGCAGAAGATGTAGAAGTGTGTAGAACCCGGAGCCGTCCAGCGTCGCAGCAACACGTACAAACCGATGCACAGATAGATCAGGGCAATCAGGCGTAACCAATTGTTTAGAGACCGGTCCGCGGGAACCAGAACCAGTTCCGTGTCCAGGGCCACCGAGTGCCGCACCAGGGAGTAAGTGGCCTTAGACCACGCACCCGCCCGATATAGCTGCCGCATCAATCCCGAGGTGTTCTTGATCTCAAGTTTATTTACAGCCGTGAGCTCGTCGCCCTGCTTGATGCCCGCCTTGGCTCCGGGACCGTCGGCTTCAAGCTTCTCGGCAACCAGTGTTCCGCGATTCTCGACCCACCAGATGCCGTCCGAAGGAACTTGAAACTCGCGTTCCTTCTGGAAATTGATCCAAGCGAGAACCGCCGCACCCACCGTGAAAAGTAACAGCAGAAGAGCGATGGAGCGGGCCTGGAATTCTTTGTTCATGGGTGCGAGCGCAGAGACAGCGACATGAGTTCGGGTTACACTACTACGCCGCAAATGAAGCAACTTAGGTGCCACCTGTGGGTTTACTCGCGACTGACGTAAGTATCACCGTCGAAAGTGACTTACAGGATTATAAGAGAATAACGGGGATCGCGCTATGTGTTTTGGAATCATTATGTGGTTTTCAGTATCCGGTCAAGTCGGCGCTTAGAAAGAAATGCACCATTTTCGCAGGGCGACTGAAAGGGTTTAGAATTCGCTTCTCTTATAAATGATTACATTTGATGAAATTGCCGACCGCGAACGGCGGTTTCTTATTCAAACGTACAATCGCTACCCAGTCGCCTTTGGGCGCGGCAAAGGCGTCTTTCTATACGATCTGGCGGGTAAACGCTACCTGGACTTCGTCGCTGGCCTGGGGGTGAACGCTCTTGGCCACGCCCACCCGCGAATCGTGAAGGCTATTCGGGAGCAGGCGGCGTGCGTCATCCACCTTTCCAACCTCTACTACAACGAGTACCAGGGGCAGTTAGCCGAGCGTCTTTGCAACCTGTCGGGTCTTCAACGTGCCTTCTTTTCAAATAGCGGAACCGAGGCTATTGAGGGCTCGATCAAGCTCGCGCGGCTAGCTGGACACAAGACCGGGGGCGAGGCGAAATGCCAGTTGGTAGCTTTGCAGGGTTCCTACCATGGCCGAACGTTCGGATCTATGTCGTTGACCGGTCAAGAGAAATATCGGAAAGGATTTGAACCGCTCCTTGACGAAGTAAACTTTGTTCAACGCAATGACATTTCCCAGCTACGAGCCGCCGTCAACGACAACACATGTGCCATTGTGCTCGAACCCATTTTCGGCGAGGGAGGCATCCTCGAGTGTTCCATTGAATTTCTGCGAGAATGCCGTGCGGCTGCGGACCGCCACCATGCCGCTCTTATCTTTGACGAAATTCAATGCGGTTTGGGACGCACGGGCGCGATCTTCGCCTTTAAAACTTTCGGGGTAGTTCCCGACATCGTGGCCATCGCCAAACCGATTGCAGCAGGAATTCCACTGGGCGCGTTCCTGGCCCGGGAAGAGTTCGCCTCGGCAATTTCTGTCGGCCAGCACGGCACCACCTTCGGCGGCGGCCCGCTGGCTTGCCGCGTAGCACTGGAGTATCTGGCCATTCTTGAAGAAGACAAGCTGCTGGAGAACGTAGCTCGTGTAGGCGGCTACTTGCAGCAGGAGCTGAAGACAATCACGGAAAAATATGCCGCAGCCAAAGAAATCCGCGGCCGCGGGTTCATTCAAGGCCTCGTACTCGACATCCCCGCGCGACCCATCGTCGAACTAGCGCTCGCAGAAGGGGTGCTATTCAATAGCACTCAGGATACGGTCCTGCGCTTCTTGCCGCCGTTCTTGCTGCAAGAGAAGCATGTGGACAAGGGCATTCGAGTGCTTAAGAAATTATTGGGCAAGAAGCGTCGCGCCTCAAAATGAGTGCCGCGGGCTCGTCGCCCGCAGGGATAAAAAATGGGGAGCCAAAACTCCCCAATATAGAAGCGACAGAGGCGATATCACTTATATAGACTGCGAGGGCGAGGGAAAAGTTGTCCGCTTCAGAAAAACAGCAAGGTGTAGATGGTCGCATTGGGGAATTTTTTCCCCATGCAAGCTCCGCGGTTCTAACGAGCCCGGTTACCATTGACGAGTGCTGGGCCACCTTGGACGGAGCCCGCCTGCGCTACTTGCGCGCTGGTTCGGGTCCGCCTCTGCTTCTTATCCACGGTCTGTTGGGATACTCGTTTTCTTGGCGCTTCACTCTTCCTGCTTTCGCTCCCTATACCACGGTGTACGCTGTCGATTTACTGGGGACCGGATTTTCCGACCGGCCGGAAAGACTGGACTGCGGATTTCGCGCCACCGCCGAAGGCCTTCTCCGCTTTATTGACCAGATGGGGATCTCCTCGTTCGACGTTTTGGGCACGTCCCACGGAGGCGCGGTGGCCATGATGTTGGCTGCCCTCTGTGCCGATCGGCCGGATAAACGTCTCAACCGATTGATCCTGGCTGCGCCGGTGAATCCCTGGTCTCCTCACGGCCGGCTGATAGCCCGGCTACTCGGCAATCAGTGGGGATCATCTCTGTTCCTCAAAACTTTCGCCCGTATGCCCCTCGCTTATGACTTCTGGCTCAACCGGATGTACGGGGACTCGCGGCGCATTCCTCCGGGTACGCTGGAGGGGTATTCCGCGCCTTTAACAATCCCCGGGAGTTTTGAGCACGGGTTGGACATTATGCGCTGCTGGAACACCGACTTGCGGGAACTGGAATCAGTGCTGCCGAAAATCTCCGATTATCCCACGCTGCTGATCTGGGGAAACAAAGATCGCGCTGTCTACCCCAGTTCAGCAGACACACTTAGGCGGTGCTTCAAGGATTGCGCACTGAGCATTATTGAAGGCGCCGGCCATCTCCCCTACGAGGAAACGCCGGAGGAATTTAACCGCATCGTGATCGACTTCCTCACCGCTACTTCTTGAAAGAATAAAGCCTCAATTGTCTTCTGAGCTCCTTTCAACTGAAAATTTCCAAACAGTTTATGCTGCAGACTGCCATCATGAATCGAATCGCTAAACGTGCGCTCGTCTTGATCGTTGGGTGGGTATTCATCGCGCTGGGAATCATCGGCCTCTTTCTCCCCGTGCTGCAGGGCGTTTTCTTTCTCATTATTGGCCTGGTAATCCTTTCTTCCGAATACGTGTGGGCGCACCGGCTGCTGCAAAAATTGCGCGAACGTTTCCCAGCCGTGGGCCGCAAGGCAGATCAAGCCCGGGAGAAGGCTTCCGCATGGTGGCGCCGTCTTTTCCGTCACCCTGATTCAGATTGAAGCTCCGCTCAGCCGGTGCTACTCTCGGATCAAGAACTAATCCCTATCAATGCCTTACTCGCAGAATTCCGCGGCTGCAGGCGCAGGATCATCGCGCCTTGCGCAGTGGTTGCGCTTTGAAATCCCCGAGGTATGGATACGATTCTTAGTTGCGTTGGTCGGACTGGTGCTTGCCTTTACCGCGGCTCTTTTTTCCACAATCACGCGGGACTCGGGGAACCTGTGGGCCACGCTCGTGCTTGCTTCGGCTGCATTGCTGCTGGCCACCATCGTCGGGCTTACGACTGTTCCTTATCTGGCCCGACGGGTGGCGGTTGCAAGGCTGCGCGATGCCTTCGACTATGACGTCACCCGCGCCGGTATCTTTTACGTGGTGATTACTCTGCTGATCGGCATCGCCGCCCTGAACACGGGAAACAATCTGCTTTATATCATTGTCGCCGCCATGCTGGCTGCCATTGTGGTCTCGGGGTTTGCCTCTGCGTTGGTCTTGCGAAACCTTGAATTGGACGTACGCCTGCCCGAGCACGTCTTCGCTATGAGGCCAGTGCTGGGGCGCATCATGGTGCGAAATCCGCGTCGCTGGCTGCCTTCATTTTCGATTCGAGTGGTGCCCTCGAAAGCTGACAACAAAAAACGATGGCGTTGGGAACCGTACACTTTTGCCGTTCCTTCTCAACGTCCGCCAGAGCAGCAGTGGATCAGGCTGCCCGATCGCCGCCTACGACGCATCGCCAAGGAGAATCCCGAGGCGCGGATATTTCAAGGCTCCGCCTATTTTCCCTTTGTCCCGCCGAATACGGAATTGACGGCTGACCTCGAAGTGCGTTTCCATCGCCGTGGCCAGTATCATGAAGACAGTTTCGGTCTGGCCACGCGATTTCCCTTCGCCTTTCTGACTAAGACGCGGCGAGTGCCGATTGCGCGCCGTCTCGTTGTTTATCCTCAGGTGGATGCCACCGACGAACTCTTCGAAATTCTGCCCATGATCACCGGCGAGTTCGAAACCTTCACTCGCGGTCGTGGCTATGATCTCTACCGCATCCGTGAATACATGCCGGAGGATTCCGCCCGCCATGTGGACTGGAAAGCTACGGCCAAATCCGGTTCGCTGAAAGTGCGCGAATTCAGCCGCGAAGACGAGCGCAAGCTGCGCATTGTCTTTGACAATCCCCGTGCCGGTGCGGTGTCACCGCAGACCTACGAACGCGCCATCGAGTCGGCCGCGTCTCTGGCCTGGCATTTCGCGGCCGGAGACACCGACCTCTCCTTCGTCGCCCCGGGATATGCCGGAAACGACCTCTATCAGTTTCTCTCGTATCTTGCATTGGTTGCACCCGAGTCGCCGGAATCTGCTTCCTCGGAAGCAACGACCGCGCAATCCGTAATCGACCAACTCTCCGTCTCGGACGACTACAACGTAGTCTTTACTACTCGCACCCAGGGAACTCTGCCTACGGCGCTATGGGCATGTTCCTATTTTGTTTTTATTCATGACGGGGCTAAACGTGTCCCCGCAGACAATTTCTTGCCAAACCAGAACGCGATAAAATCGCATCCCAGTAGGAAGAGCCCTTCGTGAACTAGCGAACATCGAATTACAGAACATCATTTTTGAATACCATCAGTGAGGGACCCATGTACCGCAAACCTGAATCCATAACAGCAACTCTGATTCTGCTGACCATCATTCTCGTACCCGTGCTCGCCGCGGCAGAAAAGGCCCCCGCAATTCCTCCCGGCACCACCATCAAGGTCCGCATCATCGACAGTCTTAGTAGCGGAACGGCACAAGCCGGCGATACCTTTCACGGAACACTAAACGAGCCCATCATGGCAGACGGCAAGGAACTCTATCCCAAGGGTGCCGACGTCACCGGCCGCATCTCCGATGTGCATCGCTCCGGCCGACTCAGCGAGCCTGGCGAGCTCGATCTGGTTCTCGCCACCATTGCCTCCGGACACATGGCCTCATCCCTGGAAGTTGAGCCGCTAGTGATAAAAGCTACGTCTCACACCAAGAGCAACGCGACCAAGATTGGCGGAGGCGCAGCTCTGGGTGCCATCATCGGCGCAGTCGCTGGTGGAGGAAAGGGCGCCGCCATCGGAGCCGGCGTAGGAGGCGCGGCCGGCACTGGCGCCGCCGCAGCCACTGGCAAGCGTGAAGCCGTCGTCGAGTCTGAAGCCGTCCTTGGTTTTGTGACGACCCAGTCTTCTGCGGTGAACGACAGCGCAGGTTCAACGACAAGTGGCGGGACCCAGACACCGTCCGCAAGTTCAACGGTTGACCAAAACGCGCCGCGAACCAGTCCTCCGAATAGGAATCAGCCGGACACTAATGAGCCAAGCACGAATCGGCCAGACAACAACCCGTCGGACGTTGACCAGTCATCTCCTACCGACAGTCTCACTTACGCGTTCAGCGCGCGCGACCGCCGGGTAATTCGCAATTGCGTCAGCGAACATGCTTCCGACCTGCCGGCTGGCATTACCCAACGCGAAGAATTACCCTCGGGCAACGAACGTAGCGTAAAAAGCGGTGGAACCCTGCCACGTGAACTGGAAAAGCAGGCGCAAGCTCTGCCGCTGCCTTGCGAACAGCAACTGCCACGCCTTCCGAAAGAACTTGAACGAGTGGTCTATAACGGCCGGGTGTTGCTGATCAATGACAACACAAACCGTATTCTCGATCTCTTTTATCTCGACGAAACGCAATAGCGTTGGTTAAAAAAGAGGCACGGGAAGTGGTTCCCGTGCCATCACCAATCCAACCTCACACTCTGCACTGGTCAGCTCGGATTGCCAGTTTCTTTCTCTCTTCCAAAGCTGATTTCAACCGCGAAATACCTCGCCGATACTTTTTTGCCAGCGCCCGCAGGGCAACAATCAGGCAATTGGAATTACTCTGCCTCACATTCCCGCCGTGCCGCATCCGCGTCTGCTGCCAGATCGCGCAGCACTTCAAAAAACGCCGGCGATTGGCCGATGAAAAGCCCGTCCGCGGTAAGCGCCTTGACTGCTCCCATTGCAGCCCCTTCTGTTTTGGTTGGACGAATGATCGAACACACCGGGAACTTTCGGCTGAGGAACGGGCATGGCTCCGGCATGATCAGATTGGTCTGGAAATTCTCCCCGCCGAAAGGCGGAGAGTTAAGGTCAGGAAACATCAAAGTCGGGTTCTTAGGGTCGGTCAGCGGAGCGATAGGAGTCGACACTGCTGCCCCCGCTTTGTCATGCCAAATCTGGAAGTGGGCTGTCTCAGTTGGACCAATGCTTAGCAGAATGCGCAGCACCTGCACATTGGTTACTCTTTGCGCGAGCGACGGGTAAAGGCTGGTGCCACCTCCCTCGATGAACGCAAAGTGGAATGCCGCAGTATTGGCGATTGCCTGGATGTGATCATGAGGCGTCAAGTCGGCATCGTTCCGCGGAATTGCCGGAAACTGCCCGTTGCTTAAACTCGGAACTGCGGGAGGAAACTTGAAGTTGGGATCGAGGTCGGGATTTTTCGTGCGGCTCCGATATCGGGTATAGAAACTAGTATCCACGGTAAGCTGCATGAGGTTTGTAAGCCGCGGCTTTCGGCTGGATCCAGTCGCCGTACTGCCCGGCAAAGTACGAAACGCATTCAAGTTGACGGTGTCCGCGCCCTTCGATGCAAGGTATGCGTTGATGAACCTGAAATGGGTGTGTTCATCCTCAGTATTGTCATGGATGTACTGCGGCATATCACCATCCAGCGCGACTAGGGCATCGGTGTATGGTCCACTGCCACTGCCTCCGGGAACTTCACTGTCTTGGATTCCGCCCAGTTCGTTGTACTGCACCCACAGATCGGTCTCCAGGATTTCGGCGGCGGCCAGAAAACGCAGGATGGCGGCATCGCCTTTGCTAAGGCTGCCACTGCGGTCGCCATCTTCGGCTTGAACGTCAGTTGCCAGCAACGCGCCCGCCGATAATGCGGCGCCGGCCATGCCAAGGCCTTTCAGAAATGAGCGTCGCCTCACGACACGCTCGACTTGAGAGTCAAGATTTTCTACATTTTCTAAGGTTGAAGTTGTGGCGGAGGACGCAATGGGCAAGAGGGTTTTTTTGTTCATAGAGTAAGCTCCGATTCTTCTATGGTTCGGGGAAGGGCCTGCGATTCATAGAAAGCAGGCTACGTCCGCGTCCATCCGACGTGTGTCACCCACCAGTCAGGGATTTGTAAATTGTTGTCTCTTCGGAAGTAGCGAGCGGAGCGCAATACGACTGAAGCAGTGAACTGAGCCCCGGCGGAGGTCGCGTACCAAGTGACAGGCGAGTGTATTGGAATATTCTTGGTTGACGTTCCACGGGAATCTTTCTCAATCTGTTCGCCCGCCTGTCGTTACGCGGACGCCCGCCGCCACATCGGGCACCCCGCCCGATTACAGTACTTTGGCTCTTTCCCCGCGTCGGATTTCGGCATATACTTCGCCGCAGGTGGCCTTCTCTCCCCAACCGCCGGGGGTGCTGCTGCCCTCCCAACCGGGTCACTTGGAGGTGCAAGATGTGTTGTATCTACGACCTGGTCCGTGACCAGGATACCTACCGCGCGGACGTCAATAAGACCGTTCTTGATGTGGCCCAGGCTATGGTTGACCGCAACATTGGAGCTGTCCCTGTCCTGGAAGACGGGCTGCTGGTCGGCATCTTCTCCGAGCGCGACCTGATGAAAAAAGTTGTCGTCGAAGGTCGCGACGCAAGCCGCACCCGCGTGGGCGATGTGATGACCCCGGATCCGCTGACCGTCGCGCCCAGCGAGGAGTTGGAAGCCTGCATGTTGCTTATGCGGCAGCATGGCTTCCGCCACCTGCCCATCTCTGATGGCAAGCAACTCAAAGGCATGGTTTCTCTGCGCGACATCATGCTCCGCGACCTCACCGAGAAGGACGACGAGGTTCGCATGATGCGTGCCTATATCCATTCCACGCCTCAGATTTAGCGAGACCGCTGTTTGTCGCGATCGAGCTGACTTTAGGCGGGACTGCTTTTTTTAGGGACCGCGGCTGGACCTGTGGGATGCGCCTTTTAGGTGCCCCCAAAATCAGTCCAGCGGCGATCTGCGGGAGAACTCTGAGCCAGCCCGGACTGCATTTTGAATAAGTTACAACACTTGCCCGTGACAGAGGTAATGGTTACCTATGGTTACTTAGGTACATTGATCATTGGAGCAGAACTGCTATCGTTGGTGACGTGGAACCCGAAAGGTCAATACCTTTAGCTCCACTAAGCGGTGCAAGAGCGGCGCACTACCCCTAATGAGCCCGCGCACACAACTCGCCTACTACGTACTCTGGCTGGCACACCCCACCTTGCAGGTCGCGGTGGCGGGGGTGATGCTTTGGCGAAAGCTGCATCGCAAGTTCCCCGTCTTTTTTTCCTACATAATTTCTCAGATCGTCATTTTCTGTGTAGTATTTCCGGTTTACCGCTTGGGAAATTACACCTGGTTCTTTTATGTGTACTGGATCGGAACAGCCATCGGAGTCGTACTGGGATTCAAAGTCATTCATGAGATTTTTCTAGATGTCTTCCGTCCTTATCACACGCTGAAAGATCTGGGTACGGTGCTCTTCAGGTGGGCCGGGCTGGTGATGCTGCTGGTGGCGATTGTGGTGGCGGCGTCGAGTCCGGCGGCCCAACAATGGCCGCTCATTCAAGCCACCCTCACCACTCAGAGATGTGTGCGCGTGATTCAGTTTGGATTGGTTTTGTTCCTGTTGGTATTTTCCCGATATCTCGGGGTGTCCCGCCGGCAGGACAGCTTCGGTATTGCGCTCGGCTTCGGCGGTCTTGCGGGAATCGAGCTAGGATGTATCGCACTCTTCACCGGCGGCTACCTTTCAGAAATTACGTTTAATCTGGTTAATATGGGAGCGTACAACTGCGCAATTATGGTTTGGCTTACTTACGCCGTTATGAAGAGTCCCGCGCGCGAAGATGCGGCCAACTTGCTGAGACCTCAACGATGGGAGCGGAGCCTGATTGAGATCCAACATCCAGACAGCGAAGATTCCTTGATCCCGATGTTTGAAGGCATGGTGGATCGCGCGCTTTCCCGCACCAAAGGAACGACATTCTCGATCCGGACTGAGATGCCACGCGACCCTGTCGCGTCACCCGGCGCTTCAGTTGGCACGAGGGCCACCGGAGACTTGAACTATTCCGCGTTCTCGCCGCGAAGCAGCGTCTCGAAATAGAAATTGAATTCTTCACGGGCATCGAATTCCAAAAATTCCCTGTTGCTGAACACGTCCGGCAGTTGCGCTGGCTTCTGCACGAGATGGTGGAGAAAGAAAATGATGAAGATCTCGCCGAGACGTTGCGAGTAATGCGCGAGCGCGCTGGAACAAGTTTTGTCGAGCAAGTAGAAGCGATGGTCAGCGCCAAGCTAAGCACGAAACAAAACCACTCCTAATTTTTCCTTTCAGATTGAGTCCAGGTAACAGACTGCCGCTCGACTGGCGTCTGAGACGCAGTTATTCCCATACTGGGAATCGCGGACACGGTCAGGAACTTCCTATTGACGCCGTGGCTTACCCTCGAGAGATCGCAAATTATTGAATCATAACGGTAAACTCAGCCCAGTTGGCGGAACCTTGCTATCCGGCTGACGATATTTGGGCAGGGGGCTTGCATACCCCCTGTATAATTCCTGCCCGTGAGAGTTCTCCGACAATGAGGAGAGCACTCACGCAAGGAGAGAACCCAATGAAACGTGCAATCAGGGTATTACTCCTGATGCTAATGGTGGGCACATACGTAGCAGCCGCCGTCCCAAGAGTTCCCGCTCCAGACGGAGGACCGATGCCGCTATGCCCACCCAAGAGAGGACCAAACTGCACCCTTTAAGGGTGAAATACAAGGTCACCAAAGTAACTATCGGTAACCTGTAGACGATATCGGGCTGGCGGACCGTCGAAAAAACGCCAGCCCTCTTTTATTGTGTCGAGTAATATGTGCGAGTTTGGAATGACTCAGGCGATCGGACGGATACTCCGTCACCCCTGTTTCCGCTGAGACTGCGACGGCTTATCTGCTGCGAAGATCTTCCAATGCGCTCCTTAAACCATTCACGTCAGAGACCGGCGGCTGACAAGTAAAACCGGAACATATCACAGCAGTGGTCTTGCCGGATGCGACTCCGGGGAGGTGCGGGATTGTATCTGCAAGCGCGTGAGGTAGGTTTTGTGGAACAGCCTGGTTGGCTTTGAGCTTGATCACTGCCTTGGTAAATGTAAGCGGCGCAGAGGCTGCGGAATAGAGCTGAGCAGCCAGTTCGTCGTCGCCAATGATTGCCACCTGACTGTGAGGGCGGGAAAAATGCACGGCGGCGATGCCATAAGTCGCTCCGAAAATTCCATATTGTTCGGCCATGCCGGCAAAGACTTCCATGGTCTGTTGGGCTTTATCGCGGTAGCTTTGATCGTTGGTATAGGCGTACAGACGGAGCAACGCGATAGCGGCAACGGAATTTCCCGCCGGGGTGGGCGAATCCTGAAAGGGTTTGCGGCGGGCGCCAAGCACACCCAAAACTTTTGTGTCCGATGCGGGCGTTTGATCGGTATCGAAAAAACCGCCAGATACGGAGTCAAAAAACTTGTGCACCATGACATCGGCGATCTGGCGAGCGAATTTGAAGTAGCTGAGATCGGCGGTGGCCTCGTAGGCGTCCAGGCAAGCGATGGCGGTAAAAGCATAATCGTCAAGCACCCCGGCGATTTCGCGAGCTACCGATTCGGGATGGGAATACGCGATCACGTGGAGTAGGCCACGTTCCGGCCGCCAGCCTTGCGACAGCACACGATCGAGGGAGTGCAAAGCGAATTGGCGGGCAGTGTCGAGCCCGAGGACTTTCGCCGCGTCCAGGTATGCGGAAATGCAGAGCGCATTCCATCCGGCGTAGACAGTCTTATCAACGTACGGAGTGGGCCGCTTCAGGCGAGCGGCATACATCTTTTTCTTTGCTGAAGCCAGCAGGTCCTGCACGCGTTGCGGAGTGAGTTCGAGTCGCCGCGCGATTTCATCTGCTGACGCCCGCACGTAGAGCACGTTCTTGGCGGGATTGTGGTGCATCTCACCGACTTCGTTTATGTCGTAATAGAGGCAAGCGACTTTGGCTTCGTCTTCCTCGAGAACGGCACGAGCTTCTTCGACGGTCCAGGTAAAGTAGTCCCCATCGTCTTCCATGGAGTAGTCGGCGTCTTGCGAGGCATAAAAGCCACCGCGCTCGCGATCACTGAGCCACTCGTCCATCCAGCGGATGATGTCACGGGCAACACCGGCAAAGAATTCCGTCCCGGTGGCCTGGAATGCATGAATGTAATTCTTGAGCAATTCGGAGTTGTCGTAGCACATTTTTTCAAAATGTGGGACGATCCAGCGCTCGTCCACCGAGTAGCGATGAAAGCCGCCGGCGAGCTGGTCATAGACGCCGCCATTGGCCATGTGTTGCAGCGTGGTCACGAAAACATTGTGTAACTCTTGGTCACCGTTTTGCGCGTAGCGCTCGATCAGGAGATCGAGTACGGCGGGATGAGGAAATTTAGGGGCCTGCCCGAAGCCTCCGTTTTTGCTGTCGAACATTTGGAGCGCTGATTTGACGATGGCGTCGACAAGCTGCGGTGCGAACTGCCCACCGCGTGCGGTGAATGATTCCGCCTGCGAGATCGCGCCTTCAACCATTCTGGCCTGTTCGACTACGTCGCTGTTCTTCTCGCGATAGGCGTTGGCAATCGAAAGCAGCACGCGTTTTAAGCCGGGACGTCCCCAGTTATCGTCGGGAGGGAAATAAGTGCCGCCGTAAAAGGGCTTGCCGTCTGGCGTAAGGAAGGCAGTGAGCGGCCAACCGCCTTGCCCACTGATAGCGCTGACGGCTGCCTGATAACGGCTGTCAATGTCGGGGCGCTCGTCGCGGTCCACTTTCACCGGAATGAAATGTTGGTTAACGATCTGCGCGACTTCGGGATCGTCGTAAGACTCGCGATCCATGACGTGACACCAGTGACACCAGACTGCTCCGATATCGAGCAGCATCGGCTTGTCCTCGCGCTGCGCAGCGGCAAAGGCCTCCTCCCCCCATTCATACCAGTGGATGGGCTGGTGCATCGCCGAACGCAGGTAGGGAGAAGCGGCCTTAGCGAGAGAGTTCAGGGTCTGGGTGGTCATCGTCTCAGTGTAGCGATTTTTGGCCACGGAGGCACTGAGGCACGGAGAAAACCCGGGATCGATCTAAAAACTGGGTTGCCAGGGTCAGGTTATTTTACTGGGGGAGTTCGTTACGTTCCCTTCATCCCTCCGGATCAGAGCGTGCAGGCTGCAGGTCGCGCAGGAACCGCCGAATACCCCAATCATAGACAGCCGCTCCCACCAGGCCACCCATAAGCGGGGCGACTACCGGGATCCACCACGTGCGGCTTCCATCAGTCAGGCCATTGTTGCGAAATCCGGCAACGGCTGTGAAAAGTCGCGGCCCAAAATCACGCGCCGGGTTAATCGGGTACCCGTGCATGCCGCCGAAGCTCATGCCAATAACTACGACGACCAGCCCAATCATCAGAGGCGCGAGGTTCGCTCCCGGAGGCAAATTGAATTCGTCAGTGATCGCAAAGATGAGGAGAAGCAGTAGTGCAGTGCCGATCACCTGATCGAGAAAGCCTGCTCCCGGCAACGCGGGAAACGCGGGGAAGGTGGTGAAAACACCCGCGGTCCTTTCAAGTGTGGGGTCCACCTGCCGGAAAGCTGGAAGATAATTGCGATAGACCAGGGCCGCTGCGACGAACGCTCCCGCGGTCTGTGCAATCGAGTACGGTAGGACCTTGCGCCAGGGGAAGCCGCGAAATGCGGCCAAGCTCACAGTGACCGCGGGATTCAGGTGTGCGCCGGAGATGTTTCCAGCAACATAGATGCCCATGGTCACTGCAAGTCCCCAACCCAGAGTGATGTTGGTGTAACCCCCATGGATCAACTCTCCAGGAGTCTTGGAGGGGAACAGTACGACCATGGCGACTACGCCCGTGCCCAACAGGATCAATATGAAAGTTCCTAGAAACTCGGCAATCAATTGCGCAGCCAATGAGGGTTTAGGATTCACGGGGTTCAATTATTTTTCGATTTCGGATGTCCAGTTTAGAAGGACGGAGAGTGGCGCGGCATTGGCTTCATCCACTTTCGTGGCAATCAGGAATTTTTTCCCATCGCCACTCACGTCGTAGGAGAAGACGTCTTGGGCGGAGATTGGCTGCCGTCGTCGGGTCTGAAACAGAGCGATTGGCGTTCCGCCTTCGAAGCCGGCGGTTGTCTTGACTGGCACTGCCATCATCTTCCCGTCTGCCGAAACGTAAAATAATTCCCTGCCGTCCTGGCGCCATCTCGGCTCCTCTCCTCCTGCGGCCGAAACCTGCCACTTGCCATTTACGCCCGGAAAGGGAGAAACGTAGACCTCCATGTTTCCTGTTTCATTGGTGGAATAAGCGATCCATCGGCCATCTGGAGAAAACTGTGCGTTTCGAATCGTCCACTTTGCCTGGAACAATGGTTTCGGTGTGCGGTCAGGCCAAGCGAGGTACCACACCTCGCTTTTCTTCCTGACCAGCATGTATTTGCCGTCGCGCGACCAGTCCCAGGGGTTGACCTGCAAATTGGAGCCGAGATCGGCCATCTCTTCTTCGGAACCGGAACCATCGCTGTTCTTCAAGTAAACGCGGAAGCCGAGGTTGCGGTTCGAAACGAACAGTATCCGCTTACCATCAGGACTCCATATTGGGGTCGTATCCAGCGACGGATCGAACGTCAGCCGCGTCGTCGAGCCCCGGGCCAGGTCGTGGATCCAAACATCTATGTTCCATCCATCCGAATCGGTTTCATCTGTAGCGACCCTCTGCCCGTCAGGCGAGAGACGCACGTTGTTGTACGAGCCAGACGTCCCGATCGTCCCCAATGCCTTCCCGTTTCGGTCAAACCAGGTTAACTGCGAAAGGGAACCGACTTTTCCCGTTTGTGTGACCAGAACTTCACCATTGAACGCACTAAAAATCGCCCTCCCCACGTGCGGAAAGTACAACACCTGGTCGCTCAAGGTGTGGGGATCGCCGCTCAGAACGTAGTTCTTGGAGTCGAAAGGTTGCGCCATGAGTGTCTTGTCCCGCAGGTACAAAAGGTATCCGGGTTCGGCATACGCCGCGTTGGCGTCCGTGCTCACGATCTGGCGTTTTTCCTCTGAATCTATCGAGCCCAGGAAAATTGCATTCACTCCAGTCTGCCTGGTGAAATTAGCAGCCATATAAAGAAAGTGCTTCCCGTCTGGAAGGAATGCAGGCCAACGGTGGCTTTGTTCAAGGTGAGCCGTATCAAGCTTCGTGATTTCAACCGGAGAGCCTCCCCTGGCAGACACCCGGTACAACCCAATAAGCGAGTCGGGAGCGAACACGATCACTCCGTCCCGGTTCCAAGTACCGCCGCGCCCGTTGGGCGCATCACAGAGCACCTGCACCTGGCCAGCTGACAGGTCTACCTTCTTTAGTTTGCCGTCGGCGAAAAACCCGATGAAATTGCCATCCGGCGACCAGAATGGGTAGGACGCCCCTTGCGTCCCTTCCAGCGGGGTGGTTCGCCGACTCCCGACTTCATGCGCCAGAAGCGCATAGTTGTTCACCTGGGTGGAATAGGCAACCATGGCCAAGGTTCGTCCGTTCGGGGACATGGCGAGGTCGTTGGCGGAAAATGGCACAGAAGTGTGGAAATACATCGGACGCGCGGAGCGTCCGTTGCTGGCCTTCCACCAAGCGGCACCCGTGCCTATCAGAAGTAACAGGAGCGAGCCTGCGAGTAGCCAGGGCATGAGCTCCCACGTCTTGCGCCGAAGTGGAACCCGCCCCGCCTCTACTGCCTGTGAGCCTCCTTCGGCGATCCAATTCAAGTCGCTTGCCAGGTCGCTCGCACTCTGCCAGCGTTCGTCGGGCTCTTTTGCCAGACATTTCTTGACCACTCGCTCCAGGGCCGGCGGGGTCATCGGCTGCAAAGCCGCCATCGCTGCAGGTTCAGCGGTGAGGATAGCCGCGATCAAGCTCGCCCGGCTTTTCCCGGAAAATGCCGGCTTGCCGGTCGCCATTTCGTAGATCAATTCCCCCATGGCGAAGATATCCGTGCGCGCGTCTGCCTCTTTTCCTTCCAACTGCTCCGGCGCCATGTATTGGAACGTCCCAACGATCGTCCCTTCGACTGTCAGCTTCGCTTGCTCTGCCGTCATCTCGGTCAGTACGTCCGCCAAGGGAGCGTGGCCGGACTCCTTCGCCAAACCGAAATCCATCAGCTTGGCTCCGGCCTTGGTCAGCATGATGTTCGACGGCTTCAGATCGCGATGCGTGACGCCCATCTTGTGAGCCTTGGCCAGCGCATCGGCGATTTGCGCCGCAAAGCGCAGGGCCTGCTCGGGCGGCAACGGTCCCTTGATTAACCGGTGCTCCAGGGTTTCACCCTCTACCAGTTCCATCACGAGAAAGTCCACGCCATCCTGATGACCGATGTCATGGAGGGTGCAGATGTGAGGATGAGAGAGTTTCGAAACCGCTTTGGCTTCGCGCTCCAGGCGTTGCCGCAAGGAAGGATCAGAGGACAGGTCGGCGGGCAGAACTTTGAGGGCTACATCCCGCTCCAGTCGGGTGTCGCGGGCGCGATACACCTCTCCCATGCCGCCCGCTCCCAGCGGGCGTTGGATCTCGTAAGGACCGAGTCTGGTGCCAGAATTCAGCACGAAACCTCTCGTTTCACGCGCAATTTCGCCTGACAGTTTTCCCCTCGCTTATGCCGCCAAGAACGGTTCGAGCTTCGTGCCAGTGGGCAGGCCATTGCTGGCGCGCATTATAGCGCCAAAGCGATCTTGCTCGAGCGGCGGGGAGAGGCGGTCTTGCTGGCGACTGAGCGAATCGATAGTAAGCATCCGGGCACTGAGTTCCTCACGCAATCAGCTTGGTTACAATTGCACAGTACAGTTCCACGGCGTCGGTTAGCTGCTTTTTTTCGATGTACTCGCCTTCGGTATGGGCCACTTGAATTGATCCGGGCCCAATTAACAGCGGTTCGCCCCAATTGCTGAGCGCGGGGATGTCGGTAGTGAAGGCAGCAATCATCGCGGGCACGCTATCGACAGTGCGCAGCCGTACGAATGGGATCTCCAATGAGAATTCGACGTGGGCCAGTTCTCCCACTGCTTCGGAGATCTGCTGCCGCAAAGATTGCGACGGTCCGACCAGGCGGTAGAGCAGCTCGGCGCGAGCGTGGTCGGGAATTACATTCGGAGCGCGACCACCCTGGATGGTGCCGATGTTAAAGGTTGTTGGGCCGATCTCATCATTGATGGGAAGTTTCATGGCACGCAGACGTCGGAGAGCCTCCAGCAGTTTATCAATCGCCGATTCGCCCAACTCGGGATAGGCGGAGTGTGCCATTCGTCCTTTGGCAGTGATCTCGACTCGTAACGCACCTTTAGAAGCGATGGCTATGCGGTTTTCGGTTGGTTCTCCATTGATAAGAAATCGTGATCCCGGAGAATGTTCATTCGCGACCCTGGCTCCGAGGCTGTCACGTTCTTCGCCAACCAGGAAAAGCACCCCGGTGTTGATGCCTTGTTGACGCAACTGCTCCGCGGCGGCGATTTGTGCGGCGATGATTCCTTTCGCATCGCATGATCCGCGGCCATAGACGCAGGTAGCGTCCTCGGAAGAAGGAATGAAGGGCGGCACGGTGTCCATGTGGGTGGAGAAGACTATCGCGGGTTGCGGCTGTTGCGACGGCGTGGCGTATATATTCTGGCGGTCCCCTTCTACTGGAAGTTTTTTCGCTTGCCAGTTCGCGCGGGAAAGTTCGCGATACAGAAAATCGCCGACCTCGGATTCGTTGCCGGTAATCGATTCGATGTCGACGAGTTGCCGGGTGAATGCGACGACGTCCATGGCAGAGAGCATAACCGATGCTGCCGGCAGTGTAATCTGGATAGCGTGTCGACGAGCGACTCGCATATCAAATCGCTTTTTCTTGACGGTCCTGCCGGAAGGCTGGAGGCACTGCTCAACGGAGGTGCGGCAAATGCGACGCATGCCGCGCTGGTCTGCCATCCACACCCCATTTATGGCGGGACGCTCCATAACAAAGTTGTGTTCCATACTGCGAAGGCGCTGAATAGCTTTGGTTATCCAGTGCTGCGATTCAATTTTCGCGGCGCGGGATTGAGCCAGGGCGAACACGATAGTGGTAGCGGCGAGGTGGATGATGTGCGCGTGGCGCTCGACTGGTTGGAACAGGAATTCCGCTTGCCGCTGATCCTCGCGGGATTCTCCTTTGGTGCGGCAGTGGGTTTGCGCGTAGCTTGTCCAGACCCTAGGGTGCAAGCGGTAATTGGATTGGGGCTGCCGCTAGCTCCGCTTGACGAACGGATGTATGAGTTCGAGTTTCTTGGGGAGTGCCATAAGCCGAAGCTGTTTGTCAGCGGGGCACGCGATCAGTTTGGTCCCAGGGCGAAGCTCGAGGCATTGGTGAACTCGTTGCCAGAGCCGAAACAACTTATCTTGATTGAAGGTGCCGATCATTTTTTTGAAGGGCGCCTACGTGAATTGCGCGAGGCGATTGAGAGCTGGGTTCGGAAGTTCGTCGAGGGCTCGGTAGAAGGTTGATCGCTATAATTTCCGGGTGGCCGAATTCTCCTCCGCTAGTGAAAATCAATTCCGCGAGATGCGCGAGGTGGCGCGGCATATTTTTCTGCATGCGCTTGCCCAAGCCACCGTAGACAACGCATTCCAACTACACGTGAGCTGCGACCGCGGCGTACTCCGCATATGCGAGGACTTATACGATCTGCATTCGTATGCGCGGGTCTTCGTGGTGTCCATCGGGAAGGCCGCGCACAGCATGGCGCAGGCCCTAGAAGCGCAGGCCGGGAGTTCGCTGGAAGGAATTGTCGCCAGCTCGTCTGAACCGGGGCCGCAGATCCGCGGGCTGCGCTATTTTCGTGGTGGGCATCCGGCGCCGAATGCCGAATCTGTTCGCGCTGCGGAAGCCATTCTCAAATCGCTGATGTCGCAGAACGCGTCGTCCCTGGTGATTTTTCTGCTGAGCGGCGGGGGATCGTCGATGGTCGAGAAGACCATTGACGGCGAGATCTCGTTGGAAGACGTGATAGTGACTTATCGCGCGCTGGTGCATTCGGGAGCACCGATTGTGGAGATCAACGCGATTCGAAAACATCTTTCCGCGGTGAAGGGAGGACGGCTGGCACAGGCGGCGTATCCGGCGCAGCAAGTTTCATTGCTGGTCTCGGACGTGCCGGACAGCCAGCTGGACGCGCTGGCTTCAGGGCCCACCATGCCGGATTCAACCACCGTGGAAGATTGTTATGCGATTGCGGCGAAATACGCTCTGCTCGAGCAACTACCGGGGCCGGTGGGTGAACTCTTTCGTCGTCACGCGCTGGAGGAGACGCCGAAGTCGGATGATCCGGCCTTTTATCGGTCGCGATGGTGGCCGATATTGTCGAACAAGACGGCTGCGGAGGAGGCCGGTGTCATGGCTGCGAAGTTGGGTTTTGGGGTTGAGATGGATAACAGCTGTGATGACTGGGATTACGAACCCGCCGCGGAGTACTTGCTCGGCCGTATCCACCAGCTACGGCAAGAAGTGTCACGGGTGTGCTTAATTTCGGGCGGGGAAGTGACCGTCAAGGTCACGAATGGAGGAGTGGGTGGGCGCAACCAGCAATTTGCGCTGGCCTGCGCAAAAAAAATCCGGGGAGAGAATATTACCGTGCTCAGCGCGGGAACTGATGGCATTGACGGCAACAGTCCGGCGGCTGGCGCGTTGGTAGATGGGACTACGATGGAGCGCGCCAGAGCTCGCGGCCTCGATGCCGCTGGCGCACTGGCGCGCTTTGATGCTTATCCTTTTTTTGAGGCGCTTGGGGACACGGTTGTTACCGGCGCGACGGGCAACAATTTGCGTGACCTCAGAATCTTGCTGGCTTACTGAGCGCGATGGTCTGTCAGGCCGACTTTGGCATCTGCGAAAACGCGTTCTCCTGCGCTGTTCGCATTTCTTCCTGAGACAAATCTCGGACGTGGGTGGCCAGAGACCACCTGTGTCCAAAGGGGTCGACGACCTGACCGTAGCGATCTCCCCAGAACTGATCCATCAGCGGCATTTTTACAGTCGCGCCCGCGGATACGGCACGGTTGAAGACGCTGTCAACGTCTTCAACGTAAATGTGAAGGACAACTCCGGTACCCGGGCCGCCGCTTGATGAGGGGGACAGCGTGCCAAACTCGGGAAATTCATCGTTCAACATGAGCATGGAATCGCCGATCTTGAGCGCCGCGTGAATTACTTTCTTGCCTTCGTAACTCACACCGCGGACTTCGGCTCCAAATGCCTGCTTGTAAAAATCGATTGCCTTGGCGGCGTCACGGACCGTCAGATGCGGGGTGAGCGTGTGAAAACCCTCAGGAATAGGTTTTGCTTTATCGGCCATACGGCTCCTCCACGATTAGGAATGTCGGAGAGAGATTTTACACCCGGTTAGAAAAACTGGGTAACGCCTTCCTGTAGCACGAGGACGCGGTCGCGGACCCCGGCGGCTGCAGCCTCCTTTTCCAGGAGCTGCAGAGGCTCGTCCATGGGCTCGTGGGAAAGACGGAACGTGCCGTAGTGCATGGGAACCATCCAGCGCGCATTCAGGTCGAGGAAGGCACGGGTGGCGTCAGCAGGGTTGGCATGGACATTGCGGAAGCTAGGGGGGTTGTAAGCGCCGATGGGGAGCAGCGCGAGCTCAGGGGAGAGGCGCTGGCCGATTTCCCGGAATCCCGCAAAATATGCGGTATCGCCGGCGTGGTAAACGGAATGCTTTCCCGAGCGTAGAACGTATCCCCCGTAGCCACGATGGGAATCTTTGATAATGCGCGCGCCCCAGTGTCGCGAGGGCACATGTGTGACGGTGACGTCGCGATGCCGGTAACTGTTCCACCAGTCCACTTCAATAACGTCCTCGAAACCGAGATCGGAAACCAGATCAAACACGTGATGTGGAACAATGATCGACGGCGGAGCGCTCCGCTGACGGCGGGTTTGCTGTACGATGGCGCGCAACGATGGACGATGAAGGTGGTCAAAATGAGCGTGCGTCACCAACACCAGGTCGATGGCGGGCAGGTCGCGGACATAGATTCCTGGCTGGCGCAGCCGCTTGAGCACGAACAGCCAGCGGGCGAAATTAGGATCGATGAGGACGTTCAGTCCGCCGATCTGCACAAAAAAACTGGCATGGCCAATGAAAGTAAGGCCCAGTTCTCCATTGGTGACCAATGCGGGTCGGTGAATTTCGCCGGTACGCGGCGTGACCACCGAGCGCCGAACCAGCCGGCCAAACTGGCGGGCACGTCTGCGAAGAGCGGGATTTCTTATGCTGGCTTTTAACATTAAAAATTAAGAATGCTGGATCTCGCGCTCTGAATCTGTGTCAGAGTATTTCGTTGATCGCGATTTCAAGTCCCAGGCGGCGATTCTGTGCCCTATGTAGGCGTTTTGAGCCGCAGGGAAATCTTGGTTCGATTCTAAATGAAAGTTTTGCAGATTGCTTGACGCCTGCTTCTGCTGCCCTCATATTTAAGTTAGATGTTTAAGGAGAATTAGGGATGCGCGTTGCTTTTTTAGGTCTGGGAATTATGGGACGTCCAATGGCGGCGAATCTGGTGAAAGCCGGCCACGAGGTTGCGGCCTGGAACCGCTCGCCGGGCAAAGATGTAGCAGGTGCGCGCATGGCAGCGTCGCCCGCAGATGCGGCTAGCGGCGCAGAAGTGGTGTGGATGTGTGTCTCTGATACCAAAGCCGTCGAACAGCTCTTATTTGGTCCACAAGGCGTGGAGGAATCGCTAAGCGAAGGCATGGTCGTGGTTGACTCCAGCACTATTTCACCTTCAGCCACGAGAAAATTCGCCGAGCGCGTGAAAGCTCGTGGCGCCCAGTATGTGGACGCACCTGTGACTGGGTCGAAGTCCGGCGCCGAAAACCGCACGCTTATCTTCATCGCGGGCGGGGATGAAGCCGTCATCGAAAGGATTCAACCGCTATTCCAGTCCATGGGCAAGCAGGTCTTCCGCATGGGTGAAACCGGCAAGGGGCACGCCGCAAAGCTGGTAATGAATCTGCAAATCGCACTTATTTATGAGGGTTTTGCCGAGGCCTTGACCCTGGCTACCAAGTTGGGGGTGACGGCAGAGACATTGCTCCCGTTGATTCAGGCTTCCATGGTGCGGTCAGGAGTCGTGGATTACAAGGCGCCGTTTGTATTGAAGCGCGACTTCTCGCCGAATTTCCCGCTACGGTTGATGCTCAAGGATATCCGCCTGGCGCTTGAGGCCGCCAAGGAAGTGCGGGTGAAACTGCCTGGACTTGAGACCGTCGAAGAAATCTATGACCTGGCTACAGAGGAAGGCCAACAGGACTTGGACTACGCCGCCACGCTCACTTTGCTGGAAAAATGGGCAGGGGTGGAAGTGAAGGGGGCTTCCGCTTCCTAGCCAGTTCTTCTAATGCGGTATGTTGTGTGATACCAGCCAGCTTCGTGCTCCAGCGATCCCCGGTTCCTGACAACGCGAATGGTCTAGACAAGGATCGTGACACGGCATTCTGCAAGTGATTTGAATCTGCGTCCATTACCTTCGTAACTCCCTCTATTACACAAGTATTACAAATTCCACAGCCACGTCTTGCTACGCTAAAGATGACAGTTCATCACCGGGGAAAAGCATATGGAACTCGAAGCTCTAAAGAAGAAGCAGGCGGCCGACGACGAGATTAATTGGGTTACCGCATCTTTCATGGCTGCTTTTCATATCGGGGCCATAGCAGCGATATTTTTCTTTACCTGGAAGGCTTTCATTCTATCGATTGTGTTGTGGTGGGTTTCCGGGAGCCTGGGAATCGGAATGTGCTACCACCGCCTATTGACCCATCGTGGCTATAAGACTCCGAAGTGGGTCGAGTATTTCATGACGGTGTGCGCGACGCTGACCCTCGAAGGCGGACCGATTTTCTGGGTCGCAACCCATCGCATTCATCATAAGTTTTCGGATCACGACGGTGATCCCCATTCGCCAGTTGACGGCAAATGGTGGGCACATATGGGATGGATTCTCACCGGAAAATCCATGCACCATGACACTACCACGCTGGCGCGTTATGTTCCCGATCTTGCCAAGGACAAATTCCATGTCTGGATCACGAAATATCACTACGTACCAATTGTCGCCTTGGGCGTAGGGCTGCTGGCGATCGGCGGACTTCCATTCCTGATGTGGGGCATCTTTGTCCGGACCGTGGTTGGCCTGCACGCCACCTGGCTGGTGAACTCGGCGACGCACAGCTGGGGCTCCCGCCGCTTTGCCACCCGCGACCTCTCGACCAACAGTTGGTGGGTTGCGCTGCTGACCTTCGGGGAGGGCTGGCACAATAACCATCATGCGCATCCAACCTCAGCGCGACACGGTCTGAAATGGTATGAGATTGATTTGAACTGGTACGGAATTTGGGCTCTTAAAAAGCTGGGTCTGGCGCAGCAGATCAAGAAAGTCGATCTTTCGGAACTGGTGCGCGAAGACGTACCCGCGCCAAATGGCAGGTTGATCGAGGCGTAGGGCACCCGCGGTCAAGGCAACATGAGGCATCCGAACGGCACGCCAAAAGGGCGTGCCGTTTTACGTTTTGTGCCGGTTTGAGTTCCATAGTCTCCTCCGAGCGGTAAAATCAGGCCATGCGTATCACCAGTCGCCGCAAGACCATCGCCTTCTTCCTGACGCTGGGCGTAGGTTTAGCGGGATTAGCGGTGGCCGTGGGCAGCGGTTGGATCATTCTTAACTGGCGCGAGGGAGTTAAGGTTTTTCTCGGGGTCATCTTCTTCGGGGCAATCATTGCGGGCATCATCCTCAACACTATTTTCCTGATACGCGAGATTCGACGCAACGAGCAGCACGACAGCTTTATCAACGCCGTGACGCACGAATTGAAGACGCCGATTGCGTCCATTCGCCTCTACCTGGAGACCCTGCAACGACACGATGTGGATGAGCCGCAGCGACGCAATTTTTTTCGTCTCATGCTGCTCGATACGGACCGCCTTCTGGGTACGGTAGAGCAAGTGCTCAAGGCGGGAGAGACAGGCGCCAAGCGATCGCTTCGTCATGCGACTGACATTGACCTTGGCAAACTGGTGCGGGAATGTGTAGAACTGGCGCGTACTCGTCATCACCTGCAACCAGAATTATTGCGATACGAGGAGGCTACTGAAAACGGGGCGGGCAGCAAGGTATTGGGCGAGCCGGAAGAACTACGCACCGCAATCACTAACATTCTCGACAATGCCATCAAGTATTCCGGCAATCACGTGGACATTTCGGTCCAACTTCAGACTCCGGATGCCAAGCATTTGCTGGTGCGAGTGCGTGACCGCGGCGTGGGAATTCCGAACGAGGAACTAAAGCGTATTTTCAAGCGATTTTATCGGGTGCCCCATCGTTCCATGAGCCATGTCAAGGGCACAGGCCTGGGGCTGTTCATCGTCCGTGCTATCGCCCGCAAGCATGGAGGCAGGGTGTTTGCTGAGAGTGACGGTGAAGGCCGCGGCACTACGGTCTCCATTGAATTGCCGCGGAGTGCGACATGAGCCGCGTGCTGATCGTGGAAGACGAAGCTCACCTGGCGCAAGGTCTGCGCTTTAACCTGGAAGCGGAAGGTCATTCAGTGGATGTCGTCGGAGATGGAGAAGCGGCTCTCGATCGACTCCTGACAAACAAACAACAATTCGATGCAGTGGTCCTTGATGTCATGCTTCCTGGTAAAGACGGTTTTGCCGTCGCTTCGGAATTGCGTGCCTCAAAAAATTACGTTCCCGTGCTGATGTTGACGGCGCGCGGCCGTCCGGAGGACGTTCTTAAAGGTTTTGCTTCGGGAGTCGATGATTATTTACCCAAACCGTTCGAACTTGCTATCTTGCTCGCCCGTCTTCAGGGCCTACTGCGCAGGAGTGAATGGTTGCATCAGAGCCGGAATGCCGGCGCAGAAGTCCGCGGCAAGCCGCAAAGTGAAGCAGATCCTGCCTCGATTAGCGACTATGGTGTGTTTTCCTTTGGAGGGAAGACCATCAATTTCGGTACGCTGCAACTTCACACGAACGGAAACACGATTCAACTCACCATGATGGAATCGGAGCTGCTACGTCACTTGATGCGCAACCAAGGACGCGTAGTCTCGCGGAAATCAATTCTGGAAGAAGTGTGGGGATTGCATGAGGACACCGACACCCGCGCCATCGATAACTTCATTGTTCGGCTCCGCCGATACATCGAGGAGAACCCGTCCAAACCTCGGCATCTGCTGACGGTGCGGGGCGTAGGGTACCGATTTGTCGCCGAACCGGAACATAAGGGGTGATATAGCGTGCTAAGGTGGGGTCAGGCTGGGGACTCAACTGCGATTGGTATTCGTGAAGCCAGCCCTACAGTTGCTTAGCGGAAGCGCCCGCCGCCAATTCCCGCAACACTCCAAGCACAGCGGCGGCTGATTCCTGGTCGGCGAGAGTCTCAAGCGCAACGGTGGCGGAGAAGTGAGGCGAATCAGGGCAAAATCGTACACTGAGGAAATTTTTTTCCTGGGATGCTACAAGAGCATTTAAAACCGGAGTAAGTTCATGAGCCCATTCCTCGCGGGTAGTCAGCACCACGGGGCCGGGTCTATATGCATTCCACTCTGACGAACGATTTTTCCTACGGCTGCGGCCGCACCAACGGTGGTTGAAGACATCCAGTTGAAATGCGGGAGCGCAATCCAAATCGGCTTCGAAACTGAGTGTCTCTTTCTGCTTGCGCCAGCGACTTATTATCCATTGCGCAGGGATCGTGCGGGGCAAGAGCCGGACCGTCAGCCGCGCATCGCCGAACCAGCGGGACGGTAAATGTAACTTGGCTTGCAGCAGGGAAGTTCCAACCCAATGGGATTCGAGGAGCCACCCTTTGTCGGCACAGGCCGACTGAACCCAGCGCAGCACGGTAGTTCCCTTGCGCCGGTTATAGCGCATGAACCAGACATACCAGATGCCGAGAAGGACCGCGGCGGTCAAACCGTCGATCAGAAAGAAGCGCCCCACAACTGCCTCTGATGCAAATGTTACGTCCACGGATGCCGAGAGAGCAAGGGGCTTATCCCTTTACAATGGGGTGCGTGAATTTCACCATACGGGAGTATCGCCCGCAGGATTTTGATACGCTGTGGCGGATTGACCAGGAATGTTTTCCACCGGGCATATCGTACTCACGATTGGAACTGGCGGTTTATATGCGCCGCGCTGCTTCGTTCACGCTGATTGCGGTTTCACCGATCGAGATATTGGGCTTTATTGTGGCGACATGCAACAGGAAGAGAATGGGTCATATCATCACCATCGATGTTAGGCAGGATGCGCGACGGTTGCGAGTAGGCTCTGGCTTGTTGAAAGCCGCAGAAAAGCGGCTGCGAACAGCGCGCAGCTCGTGGGTGGAATTAGAGACGGCTGTGGATAATCTGGCGGCCTTGGCATTTTATAAACGTCACGGTTACGACCTGGTGAAGACAATTCCGCGCTATTACTCGAACGGAGTGGATGCGCTTGTCCTTCGAAAAGACTTGCTTTCGACTTCTGAAGGCAGCTAAGTTGCCACCATGAAAATTGCGATTCAAGGGGAAGCCGGTGCTTTCAGTCATGAGGCCGCCCAGCACATGGTTCCGGGTTGCAGCATTGTGGCTTGCGCACGCTCCGCTGCCGTCTTCGACCAGGTTCAAAGAGGATCGGTGGCGGCGGCGGTCATTCCCATCGAGAATTCACTTGCCGGTTCAGTGGCGGAACATTTGGACCTTTTGCTGGCGCGCCAGGTTTTCATCCAACGCGAGTTTCGCTTGCGGATCAGACACAATGTAATCGCGGCTCCGGGCATTAAATTCAAGGAGTTGCGCCGCGTATTTTCCCATCCCGTGGCGTTGGATCAGTGCCGCGATTTCTTTGACCGCTTTCCTAAAATCGAGCCCGTGCCTTTTTACGACACCGCGGGGAGCGTGAAGCATGTCATTCAGAGAAACTTGCGCGATTCAGCGGGGATCGCAGGACGGCAGGCGGCCAGCGTGTACGGGGGCAAGATCGTCAAAGCTGGGATCGAAGACGATAAAGCGAACTTCACCCGATTTTTTTTGATCAGGAAGAAGAGGGGCGTGCTTGGCAAGGCTAACAAGACCTCGCTTGCGTTTAGTGTCAAGAACCTTCCTGGCGCACTATTTAAGGCCCTCAGCGTATTCGCGCTGCGTGACATCAGTTTAAGCAAAATCGAGTCCCGTCCAATGCGCGGGCGCCCCTGGGAGTATGTTTTTTATGTAGACATTTTGCGCGGCGAAGATCAAGCGGCGCGGAATGCGCTGCATCATTTGGGCGAGGTGGCCGATCTGGTTAAGGTGCTGGGGATTTATCCGGCGGCGTGAGATGGCGTTTCGCAGGCGAGCGTTCCCGCACTGGTCCCTCAGGGGAAAGCTGGCAGGTTTCTCTGAAGATAGCGGTAACTCCGTGCTCGTAATGGTGTAAATATGTAGGAAGGATCTAAAATTCAATCCGGTTCGAAGATCCGCCAAATTTGGCCTGCATCTTTCTGAAGGGAAGAGTCATCCAAAAACTTGAGCGAATCACACTCAAGGAGAGTCATGGTACAGCAGTCGCGCTCGGAGCGCACAAAACCGAAAGATCCCCCGCAGGAAGAGATCACTCCGACGACGGAAGAGAGGTCCCTGCCCATTCTGCCAGTACGGGACACGGTCCTTTTCCCCCACGCAGTCTTGCCTTTAACCGTGGGCCGGGAGAGCTCTGTTCAATTAATTAATTCTCTGGGCGAGGACAAGACGATAGTCGTCGTAGCGCAGCGGGAGGCGCGCGTCGACACTCCACAGCCGACGGACCTTTACACGGTTGGCACCCTGGCGGTGGTGCACAAGGTAGTCAAGATGCCAAACCAGAGTCTTTTCGTTTTCGCAGAAGGCCTGGAACGGGTACGACTGACGGAGTTCACGCAGTTAGCACCATTCATGCGAGGCCGGGTGCAGCCGGTACCGGAATCCATCCCACCCAAGAGCTCGGAAGTGGAGGCTCTGCAGCGCAACGTTTTGACGTTGTTCCAACAGATCGTAGCCGGGTCACCAACGCTATCCGATGAGCTCTCTACGGTGGCGATGAACATCGAAGAGCCGGGGCGTTTGGTGGATTTCATCGCGTCATCGCTGCCATCGCTATCTACTCCCGATAAACAGGACACCCTCGAGACCACTGATGTTCGCGTGCGTCTGGAAAAAATCAACCAGCATCTGGCGAAGGAATTAGAAGTTCAGCAACTGCGTAATAAGATTCAATCGGAGGTGCAGGACCGGGTGCAGCAGACTCAGCGCGAGTACTACTTGCGCGAGCAGATGAAGGCCATCCAGAAAGAATTGGGTGAGCAGGATGAAGGACAGCGCGATATTGATGAGTTAAAACAGAAAATTGAAGCGGCCGGCATGCCGGACGACGTCAAGAAGGAAGCGTTAAAGGAATTGGGACGGCTCTCGCGCATGTCGCCTATGGCTGCGGATTATTCGGTCACTCGCAATTACATTGAGTGGCTGGCTGTCTTGCCGTGGGCGAAGAGTTCAGGCGGCGAAGTGGATATAAATAAAGCCAAGGAAATTCTGGATACCGATCACTACGACCTGAAGAAAGTTAAGGATCGCATTTTGGACTATCTTTCGGTGCGGCGCTTGAAGCCCGGGATGAAAGGTCCCATCCTTTGTTTTGTAGGCCCCCCGGGTGTGGGCAAGACTTCGCTGGGAAAATCCATTGCACGCGCTTTGGGACGCAAGTTCGTTCGTATTTCTCTGGGCGGTGTGCATGATGAGGCAGAAATTCGCGGCCACCGGCGTACCTATATTGGAGCGTTGCCCGGGCAGATTATCCAAGGTATTCGGCGGGCTGAAACGAAAGACCCGGTATTTATGCTGGACGAAGTCGATAAAGTCGGCCGCGATTTCCGTGGCGATCCAGCTTCCGCACTGCTGGAGGCACTTGATCCTGAGCAGAACGTCACCTTCCGCGATAATTACCTCGACGTGACCTTCGATCTTTCGAAGGTATTGTTCATTACCACCGCAAATATGCTCGATCCGGTGGCAGAGCCGCTTCGAGACCGCATGGAGATCATCGAGCTTCAAGGCTACACGGAAGAAGAGAAGGTCCACATCGCATTCCAGTATCTGGTACCGCGGCAGATCGAGGAAAACGGCATTACTAAAGAGCAAATTGACTTTCCCGAAGAAGCAATTCAGCACATCATTCGGCATTACACGCACGAGGCCGGCGTCCGAAATCTGGAACGTACGATTGGCACGATTTGCCGCAAGCAGGCACGGCGACTAGCAGAGGGAAAGACTGAACCACTCGTTGTCACCAAAGAGGTGGTGCAGGAATTTCTGGGAGGCATGAAAATCCGCACCGAAGGCGAAATTGCCGAGCGCACCAAGCGTGCCGGTGTAGCTGTAGGTTTGGCTTGGACTCCAGCCGGCGGAGATGTTTTGTTTATTGAAGCAAACCGGATGAAGGGCAAAGGCAACTTCACGATGACCGGGCAGATTGGTCAGGTCATGCAAGAGTCGATGCAAGCAGCGCTTACTTGGGTTCGGTCGAACGCAGTACAGCTCGGCATTCCGGAAAATTTCTTCGCCGATCACGATATCCATATGCACGTGCCGGCGGGGGCGATTCCTAAAGACGGACCCTCAGCGGGTGTGACCATGGCGACGGCCCTGGTGTCGTTGCTGGTGGAGCGTCCAGTGCGTCCACTAATGGCGATGACTGGCGAAATCACCCTCAGCGGAAATGTGTTGCCAGTCGGCGGCATCAAGGAAAAAGTTCTGGCTGCCAAGCGCGCGGGCGTGCGTGACGTAGTTCTGCCGGCCGAGAACAAGATGAATGTTGACGAGGATCTGACTCCGGAGCAGCTTGAGAATCTCAATGTGCATTACGTCAAGCGGATCGATGAGGTGCTTGAGTTAGCGCTGCCCTCGACGCCACGCGAGGAGAGACAAGACGCCGAGGAGCGCGAGAGAGTTCTCTCCACCCAGACGGTAGGATAAAGCAGACAGCGGGTTCTGCCGTTTCCACCACGCCAATTTTGGCCTATTGCGCCGTTTGCGTCAGCCTCGCCGAGCTGGCGAGCAAATTTCATGGCCTTGATGAGTGGCCCTTCAGTCTCTGCGTTCAGTGCGATGGTTTCCCACGAATCCAGTGTTACGGCGCAAGTCACGGTGTCTTGTATAATTCGCAGATTCCAGGGCTCTGGTGGCTCGAATATAGGAGGCCCGTAATCCGTGCTCAAGGTGTTCAATGACAAGCGGTCGCTCTCCAAGGCTGCCTCTGACCAAGCGTCCGCGGCCATTAGACGGGCGATCTCGGATCATGGCCGTGCTCGTATCATTGCTGCTACTGCGGCCTCGCAACTCGAGTTTCTGGATGCACTAACAAAAGCGCCTAACATCGACTGGCAGCGAGTCGAAGTTTTCCACCTCGATGAATACATTGGTCTGCCAATTACCCATCCCGGTAGCTTTCGTAAGATGCTTTTAGAGCAATTGGTCCGCAAAACGGGAATTCCGAAGTATCACCCGCTAGATGGCGACGCGAATCCAGAAGAGGTCGTTGAGCGTGTCGGCCGAGCTCTGGCATCCGCACCGATTGACATAGCGTTTCTTGGTATCGGCGAAAATGGGCATCTGGCATTCAATGACCCTCCCGCCGATTTTGAAACCGAAGAGCCCTATCTGATCGTCAATTTGGATGAAGCTTGCCGTCGGCAACAGGTCGGTGAGGCGTGGTTTGCCGATATTTCGCAAGTGCCGAAGCAGGCTATCTCAATGTCGGTCCGGCAGATTCTGAAGTCGAAAGAAATTCTGGCAGTGGTGCCGGATTCACGGAAAGCGCAGGCAGTGAAAGCGTGTTTCGAGGGCGAAATCAGTCCGTTGGCGCCGGCTTCCATCTTGCGTAAACATCCGAACGCTACTGTGTATCTGGACAACAACTCCGCCTCACTATTGAATTCGGCTTTACAATCATCCGCGTAATTTCCGAGAGCATAGTGAGGGCCGGGCAAAGCAGAATCTTCAAGACTCGCACAATCCCGGCGCTGCGTTGGTGGATTGGCGGAATCCTGTTCGCCTCCACTGTCATTAACTACGTTGACCGGCAGACGCTGTCACTGCTTGCCCCTTATCTCAAACTTGAATATCACTGGACGAACAGCGACTATGCCAATCTCGTCATCGCGTTCAGGGTCGCATATTCTATTGGACAAACTGTTTTCGGCAGGCTGATGGATCGCATCGGTACCCGGCGAGGTCTTACAATCACTGTTGCCTGGTATTCGCTGGTCTCGATGCTGACGTCGCTGGCGAATGGCTTCTACAGCTTTGCTGGGTTTCGTTTTTTGTTGGGAGCAGGAGAATCGGCCAACTGGCCGGCGGCGACCAAAGCTGTTTCGGAGTGGTTCCCCAAACGCGAGCGCGCATTGGCAACTGCTCTATTTGACAGTGGCTCTTCGATTGGGGGCGCGATTGCGCCTTTCCTTGTCTTGTGGATTTACTTCCGATGGGGATGGCGTCCCGCGTTCATGGTGCCCGGTGCATTGGGCTTCCTATGGTTGATCGTTTGGCGATGGCTCTATTATCCGCCTGAAGCACATCCTCGCATCAGCCAATCCGAACTCGAAATGATCATGGCAGATAAGCGTGAATCCAACCTACACACCACGACGAAAGCGAGTCTACCCTGGCGCGATCTGTTGAAGCTCCCACAGACTTGGGGGACGGTTATCGCGAAAACGTTCACTGACCCCGTCTGGTTTTTTGTTACAGATTGGTTCCCCATTTACCTGGTGGCGAAGGGCGTTGAGCTTAAGAGCGGGTTGATAGCCGTCTGGATACCGTTCATCGCTGCCGATCTGGGTAACCTTTTCGGGGGCGGCGCGTCCGGCTATTTGATAAAGAGAGGATGGTCACTCGGGGCAGCCCGAAAAGCATTGGTCATTTTTGGTGGCATTGGCGTGACCTGCCTCATCCCTACGATCTTCACCACCGAGCTTTATTTGATTGCATTTCTTTTTGGGCTTGCAACTTTCTCTTACGCGGCTTTCTCGACGATGGCGAACGTTTTGCCGTCTGACCTTTACAGCAGCGAGTCGGTGGCATCGGTTAGCGGTCTGAGCGGAACCGGCGCGGGTATTGGAACGATCATCGCATTTAAACTAATAGGTTATTTTTCAGATGCTCGTCAGGCAACGGCTACTCATTCCTTTGATCCGATTATCATCGTCGCGGGCTTAGTTCCGTTCGTTGGGATGATCCTGGTATTGCTGCTCGTCCGGAACAACGAAGCCACCAAGCAGGGCTTAGTGCAGCGAATTTAGGGACACCATACATTCGACTCTCATCGTCTGAGGAGACATGCGTGAAGATTACCGATGCGAAGGTGTTGATCTGCTCTCCCGGAAGAAACTTTGTGACGCTCAAGGTCTACACCGATCAAGGGTTGCATGGGTTGGGAGATGCCACCCTCAACGGGCGCGAGTTATCGGTCGCTTCTTATCTCAGCGATCATCTGATTCCATGCATTATTGGCCGCGACCCGTTTCAGATTGAGGATATCTGGCAGTACCTCTATCGCGGCGCTTACTGGCGCAGAGGCCCCGTAACCATGACGGCGATCTCCGCTGTGGACACTGCCTTGTGGGACATCAAAGGCAAAGCTTTGAATACGCCTGTTTACAACTTACTCGGGGGGAAAAGCAGAACCGGCGTTTTAGTTTACGGACACGCGAATGGGCGTGATATTGACGAAACCTCGGACGAGGTGGGCAAGTACATCAGTTTGGGCTATCAGGCGGTTCGCGCGCAAACCGGTGTACCGGGTCTGCCATCCACCTACGGAGTGGCTGACGACAAACTGTTTTATGAGCCTGCCGAAAAAGGTTTGCCGCCGGAAAATAGCTGGTCTACTGAAAAATATCTACTGCACGTTCCCAAGTTGTTTGCGGCGCTGCGATCGAAATATGGTGACGACATCCATCTGCTGCACGATGTTCATCACCGCTTGAGGCCGATTGAAGCTGCACGACTAGGAAAGAGTTTAGAACCTTATCATTTGTTCTGGCTGGAAGATGCGGTTACGACTGAACTCCAGGAGGGCTTCCGCATCATTCGCCAACACACCACCACACCGCTGGCCGTGGGCGAGGTTTTCAACTCAATATGGGACACGCAGACCCTCATCACGGAGCAACTAATCGACTATCTCCGCATGACCGTCGTCCATAGCGGAGGAATCACTCATCTGAAAAAGATTGCCGGCATGGCGGAGATTTATCATGTGCTGACGGGCTGCCACGGAGCGACGGACCTGTCTCCAGTGGCGATGGCAACGGCGCTCCACTTCGACATTTCAATCAACAACTTTGGCATTCAGGAATACATGCGCCACACCAAAGAAACCGATGAAGTATTTCCGCATGCTTACTATTTCAAAGACGGTCACTTACATCCCGGAGACACTCCCGGCCTGGGTGTGGACTATGACGAGAAGTTGGCAGAGAAATTTCCTTACGAAAGAGCTTACTTGCCGGTGAATCGGAAGCTGGACGGAACCATGTTCAACTGGTAATTAGTCCTTTACAGTGCGCCGTGAAAGGCGCTGGACCACAGCGGGAGATAAACCCGCCCGGGAACTGGATCGCTCCACCCGGTAGCAATCGGAGCGGCGGTGGAGGCAACAAAGCCGCCGGAGCCTCCGGTGTAGAGGGTCGCATAGGCGACTTG
>Ga0209689_1000027_pt1 | contig 66586 bp, 63 predicted proteins | sample GraSoiAngelo_149_FD_187119 | JGI IMG/M metagenome (GOLD analysis project Ga0209689, IMG submission 187119) | Grasslands soil microbial communities from the Angelo Coastal Reserve, California, USA - 14_1009_09_30cm (SPAdes) (version 2) | ecosystem: Environmental > Terrestrial > Soil > Grasslands ... | reverse complement strand
TGCGCACCATCCAAAAACGCACCGGTGGATTTACGGAGTTCGTTCCGCTCGGTTTCATCCACGAAAAGACGCGGCTGTACCGGCACGGGGGTGCCAGGCCGGGAGCCAAGCGCGAGGAACACTTGCGGGTACATGCACTGGCCCGAGTGCTGCTGCACGGAGCGATCAAGAACTTGCAGGTGTCCTGGGTGAAACTGGGATTCGAAACGTCGCTCGCGTGTTTGCAGGCGGGAGCAAACGATTTCAGCGGGACGCTTATGGAAGAGAGTATTTCCAAAGCCGCCGGGGCAACTTTCGGAGAAAATGTGTCGCCGGAAGAATTTCGCTCGAGGATTCGATCGATTGGGCGAGTCCCCGCGGAACGGACAACGACTTACAAGATTCGACGGGTGTTTGATGAACCGGAACATGATCCGCAGTCAGCGGCGCCGCAGCTCCCCAGAGCGCCAGCGGAGAGCCACGTGACGTATATCGAAGGCGCCTACTGAGCGATTTCCATGCGAGCACTGCTTTTACCAGTCAAGGACCTGCACAACGCCAAGAAGAGACTGATGGGCGTGCTGACGCCGGAGGAGCGATTTGCGCTGGCCGGGGCCATGCTTGCGGACACCGTTCGCGCCGTGCGAGGCGCGCGCTCGGTGGACAAAATTTTTGTCGTGACGAACTACGAGCCCGTCATGCAGTTGGTAGAGCAAGGTCGATGGGAGATTCTGCGGGAAGAACAGCAAATTTCCGAGAGTGATTCTGTGGATGCCGCGTCGAGGATTTGCGAACGAGTGGGCGTCAGCGGATTGCTGCGCCTGCCGCTCGATCTGCCGCTGATCCAATCGAGCGACATCGATGAACTCTTGACCGTGGAATGTCCTGCTCCGGCTCTGGTGATTGTGCCTTCACGCGATGGGGCCGGCACAAACGCCATGCTGCGAACCCCACCGACGTTGTTTCCCTCGCATTTTGGAAGCGGAAGTTTCGCGAAACATCTTGCCGAAGCCGAAAGGGCTCATGCCCGGGTGATAGTGCGGCGGAATCCCCGGCTGGAGATGGATGTGGACGACGAAGCAGATTTGCGGGCCCTGCTGGAGCACGATTTGAGCGGAACGGAAACAGGCCGCTGGCTGCGCGCCAGCGGCGTCGAGGCGAAGTTCCTGTCAAACATGCCTGCGGGAGCAATGAGCGCGCGATGAAGCAAAAACTTTATGCGACCCTCGACCAGGCCGTGGCAGACATTCCCGATGGCGCACAAATTATGTTCGGTGGATTCGGAGGAGCGGGTTTTCCGAATAACCTGATTCAGGCGCTGGCGCGCAAAGGGACGAGGAACATCACGGCGATCAGCAACAATTGCGGGACTCGCGAAGGCGAACTTGGGCTGATGTTCAAGAACAATCAGATCAAGCATGTGATTGCCTCTTTTCCCGGACCTCACGCCAATTATTTCCAGGAGCGATTCGCGGCCAAGGAAGTGACTCTGGAACTCGTGCCGCAGGGAATTCTGTGCGAACGAATGCGCGCCGCCGGCGCTGGTCTGCAAGGCTTTTACACTACCGTGGGCGTGGGCACCGAAGTTGCCGAAGGAAAGGAAGAGCGCTTCCTTGAAGGCCAGCGTTGCATTCTGGAAATGCCGATTCACGCGGACTATGCCTTGATCAAGGCGCACAAGGCCGATGAGTTGGGAAATCTGACCTACCGCCTGGCCGCAAGAAATTTCAATCCCATCATGGCCATGGCCGCAAAGACAACCATCGCGGAAGTGGAAGAAATCGTGCCGGTGGGTACCATCAATCCGGAACATGTGATGACCCCGGCGATCTTTGTTCATCGCCTCGTGCAAGCGAAAGGACTCCGTTATGCCGGATGACGGCATTCAGGAAAGAGTCACACCGGCTAAGCCGCGATTGACGAGAGAACAGATCGCCCAGCGTACTGCGCGCGAGTTGCCGAATGGCGGCTTCGTGAATCTCGGCTGGGGAATTCCCAATCTCATCGCGGACTATTTGCCGAAAGAAATCACGGTCTATTTCCACAGCGAAAATGGAATTCTGGGAATGGGACGCCGCGCAAAACCCGGCGAAGAAGATTTCGATCAGGTGGACGCGATGAAAATACCCGTGACCCTGATTCCGGGAGCTTCTTTCTTTCATCAGGCGGACGCACACCTGATGTCGCGTGGTGGACATCTGGACGTTGCCGTTCTGGGCGGGTTTCAAGTTTCGGAGAAGGGCGATCTTTCGAATTGGAAAATTCCCGGCACAAAAGGCTCCGGCGGTATCGGAGGCGCAATGGATATCGCCGCAGGCGCCCAGACATTGATCGTGTGCATGGAGCACACCACAAAGGATGGGGTGCCAAAAATTGTGAAGCAGTGCACATATCCGCTAACCGCTTTGGCATGTGTGGATACCATCGTTACGGATCTGGCGGTGATCGACGTGAAGCCGGAAGGATTGGTCCTTCGCGAAGTGGCCAGCGGTTGGACGGCGGAAGAAGTGCAGGAATTGACCGGTGCACCATTGATCGCGCGGCAACGAATTCCGGAGATGAGTTTCGCTTGAATTCATGAGGAGGCCGAAATGAAGCAGATGATCCCAGAAAAATACGCGGATTTGTTGGACAAACCGGCGTTCGGAAATCTGGGGACGCTGATGAAGGATGGAAGCCCGCAGGTTACACCCGTGTGGGTGGATTACGACGGGACATTCGTGCGCATCAATTCGGCGAAGGGCCGAGTAAAAGACAAGAACATCCGGCGTGATCCTCGTGTTTCGATTGCGCTTCAGGATCCCGCTAATCCCTACCGCTATTTGGAGATCCGGGGCAAGGTCGTGGAAATTACCGAAAACGGAGCGGACGACCACATCAACAAACTCTCAAAGAAGTATCTTGGAAATCCAGTTTACCCTTTCCGGAAACCCGGTGAAGTGCGGGTGACGTACAAGATCGAGCCGGAAAAAGTCAGCTCGATGGGGTGACGGCGCAGTTTCACGCCGACAACTGTATCCAAATTGGCAACCCAAAACTAACGACTCAGCACTTACAGCCGTGCGGCGACGCGCGCGGCGATGCGCCCATCGCGAGTGCGGAAGACAAACACCAAGCTGTCCGTGAGCGGAATGCCCTTGCCGGCAACCGCGAGTTGATACGACCACTCGAAGCGCTGCGGCAGTTCGGACGCAAGAGCCGTGGCATAGGGAATAATCCGTTCGACCGACGTGCCAACTTCGGTGACGTCTTTTATCTGGCGTAGATCCACACCGCGTTTCCAATAAAGAGAAAGCTGCAAAGCGCCCATCATTTCCCGGGTCAGGTATAGGTGTGTTCCAACTTCGTGGAGTCGGGAGCTACAGGACTGGTCGTGGATGACGAAGGAGAGAAGAAGTTGATCGGGGAATTGCGTGACCGTTTCCAAGCCGCGGCGGAAGACCGTGCCGTGGCCATCGTCGATTCGTTTCAAATGGTCAAAGAATTCCGGGGAAGTCACGTTGCCGGACACGCGGAAGCACACGCCATTGGGTAGCGAACCATCGGTTTCAAAAAAAACGCCGCCGTCATAGTTCCACACGGACTTGTCGCGTCTTGCCTCGGTGAGTGACACGCCCGGAGCGCAACCGAGAAAAATCAGAAATGCGGCGCCAGCGATTTTGTAGTCTAGCAAACTCATAAGTAGCGGCCGTGCGCAAGTTTACTCCTTGCGGTCGGCGGCGAGAAGAAAACTGAAACCTTCAAAACTGTGGATGGCTTTGCCTGCTCCTGCTGGTTGGATGGTGCCCTTGCCCGAGCGCACCGCCTCGATCGCCGTGACGAGTTCCGGCAGAACCGAAGGCGGGGTAACGGGAACGTTGTGGGCTCCAAGAACGAGTCTTAATTCGGGCGCAAGCGCGGCCAGGCGCTTCACGGAGGCGACGTAGGCATCGAGATCGGTTTCCGGACGGTACAGCCAGATCGGGGCGGGATAGTACGTGTCGCCGGTGAAAAGAAGGCCGTTGTCGCGATCCAGCAAGGAGATGGCATCTGGCGTGTGGCCGGGAGTGGAGAGAATCTCGAGGGTGCGGCCGCCCAGATTGATTTTGAAACCGTCATGAATTGAGCGTGAGACTTTCCATGGTTTTGTGGCGTAGGTCTTCGGATCAAAACCTTTGGGCAAGCCGCCGCACAGCTGATAGGGTGTGATCTCCGCTTGCGCATCATCGCGAGAGCCGCGCGCATTGGCGCGCGTGAAGTCTGTGTCCATGCCGTAGACGAATGCGAATTGCCAGTTACCGCCAACATGATCGTTGTGCGTGTGCGAGTTGAGAACAACGACGGGACGCGACGTCAACTTGGACGTGACTTTGCGAATATCGCTGATGCCCATCCCGGTGTCGAACAGGAGAGCCTGTTTGTGGCCGACAATGAGATAGGAAATGACTTCTTCCGCCTGATGCGGTTCATAGATGGCGAAGACGCTCGGCGCGGCTTTGTAGACCTCGAACCACGGATCGATAGCCAACACACGCTCGAGCGATTTGTATACCGGCCGGGGAAGCGCCCGGCACCATTCGGGTACTTGCGGCTGCGATTGCGAATGAGCGGCTGGGCCTAAGACCGCCAGACTCAGAGCCAAGGCCACCAGCCAGCTTGTTTTTTCGAGATTTCCCATAACAAGTCTCGAGCGTTATTTTCTCTTCACCGAAGACGCCAGCAAAACATTGCCCGCTGCGCTGCCCACAAAAGAATAACCTGAGTTAACATACAGCATTCCCCCGACGATGACCGGCGCCGGGATGAACGAAAGCGGGCCTAACGCCAGCAGCTTCAACGCGTGCCTCACCGCGGCTTACCTCCCTGGTGAAACGAAGATGGATTTAGGCAGCATCATGTGCACGCCCTTGTTGCCGTCGACGAGCTCGGTGATGTGGAGATCGGCAGCCACGCTTGAGAGCATGTAAGCGTCGTCGCGGGAAAGGTGTTTCTCGTTCATCAGGAAATCGATCATTTCGCGCACCGCGAGCTTGGTGGCTTCGTTCAAATCTTCGTGGAGGCCCATGGTGATGAAATGGGTCGGCGTTTCGGCGCGGGGCCAGCGGAGTCGGATGTCCTTGCGCACGACGAATTGAAACGTGCCGATGAGCGAAGTTTCGAGCGCGGTGATATCCACTTCGCCGTCACCCTGGCCGGCGTGGCCGTCGCCGACTTCAAACAGCGCGCCGGGCGCATGAACGGGAATGTACAGCGTCGTTCCTGCCACGAGATCCTTGTTGTCCAGATTGCCGGCTTGAATCCACGGCGGATTGCTACTGAGACGTCCGGAAGTTTCCGGCGGAGCGACACCCATGCTGCCAAAAAAAGGATGCAATGGAATTTCGATGCCGGGAGCGAAGCGCGCAATCATGCGCTTTTCGTCGAGCGGAATAATTTTCATCTTCGGGTAAGGGTAGTCTTCGGGCAGAAAGCCGCGCCCGGGACCGAATCCGTTGTAGGCATACGGAATCGCAAGCTTCGCGGAGAGAATTTTCACTTCGAGTACATCGCCAATTTCCGCGCCTTCGATGTAGATGGGGCCGGTAAGAATGTGTCCGCCGGGTCCTTTGTCCTTAACTTGATCGGTGATGTCGCGCAGCGACTGCTCGACCTGGTCCGGCGGAACGCCCGCCTCTTCAAGCCGCTTCGGGCTGGAAGTAATCAGCGTCTGAATCTCCACAATGTCGCCCGACTTAACGCTCAGCACCCGCGGTGTCTTCGCATCATAGTACCCCCACGCTACAGTTTTCGGCGTCGGCTTCAGTACATAGGTCGCCGATTTGCCGGGCTGTTGACCCCTCACTGCTATTACCGCGAGGAGGGCAAGCGAAAGAGAGATCAGGGTTCTCATTTTTCTCCCAAAACTACGGATTTGTTACTCAGACCGGTGCGAAGATACACAAGGCTAAACGTCATCTTCCGGCGGATGCAACGAAATTCCTTGCCCAGGTCGGCAAACCAATTCCAGCTTCTTCTTCCTGCTGCTTGTTTTTCTCGAGACTGGCATATATTTGCAGCTTGGCACCACATTCAGAGTAAGAATATGCAATTCGCACCAACCGACAAGCAGCGCATCAGTTCCTAGTGCGGCGACTTGATCTGAGGCGTAGGCAGCGAGACACGCATGAAGCAAGTGGAAATATCCGAGAAATTGCGCTGGCCCGTCCTGCCAGTCCTCGAACTTCATGGCAGCTGAATCAAATCTGTGAACACCATGTAGGCTAGGCGCAAAATCGAACACCCTTATAGCTTCTGAGTTTCGGAACTCCACGGTGAACGCATGTTCCGCTCGCAGCCCAATGACAAGCAATGTGATGCCGCACAAACCTACCGGGAAGAACGGCGACAAGCGGGTCTGCGAAAGCTCCTGGATGTTGGTGTGCGCGAAAGCCGGAGGTGATCCCTCAATTCTGGCGGCTAGGTCGCCGCAACCGAGAATTGCGAGGTTAGGCGTGGGAAGGCCGCGACTCATGGATGGGTCATGTCCTCGGGCTTGACGAGGGCGTCGAATTCTTCGGCGGTGACGTAGCCGAGATTGAGGGCCGCTTCGCGGAGGCTGATGTGGGCCTTGTGGGCGGCTTTAGCGACCTGTGCGGCCTGGTCGTAGCCGATCTTAGGGGCGAGGGCGGTGACGAGCATGAGGGAATTGTGGACGTAGTGATCGATCTGTTCGCGATTGGCCGCGATGCCGCGGACGCAGTGCTCAACGAAGCTGTTGCAGGCGTCGGCGAGAAGCTCCACGGAATGCAAATAATTGAAGATGATGACAGGCTTGAATACGTTCAGCTCGAAATTGCCCTGCGAGCCGGCAAAGCCGATGGCGGCGTCATTGCCCATGACCTGCACGGCGACCATGGTGAGGGCTTCGGACTGCGTGGGATTCACTTTGCCGGGCATGATGGAAGAGCCTGGCTCGTTTTCGGGAAGCGTGAGTTCGCCCAGGCCACAACGCGGGCCGGAGGCGAGCCAGCGAATATCGTTGGCGATTTTCATAAGCGAAGCCGCAAGAGTTTTTAGCGCGCCGGAGGCGAAGACAAGTTCGTCGTGTGCGGAAAGCGCCGCGAACTTGTTGGGATGGGAGCGGAAAGGAAGGCCGGTGAGCTCAGCAATCTTGCCTGCGGTTTTTGCAGCGAATTCAGGATGCGCGTTGAGGCCGGTGCCGACGGCGGTGCCACCGATGGCGAGATCGTAGAGGCCGTCGAGGGCGACAGCGACGCGGCCGCCATCGCGGTCCAGAAGATTCACGTAGCCGGAAAATTCCTGGCCGAGAGTGAGGGGCGTGGCGTCCTGCAAATGGGTGCGACCGATTTTGACGATGTCCGCGAACTCTTTGGCTTTGGCGTCGAGGGCGTCGCGAAGGTTTTTCACGGCGGGGAGCAGGCGGTGCGCCGTTTCCGCAGCGGCGGCGATGTGCATGGCGGCAGGAAACGTGTCGTTGGAGGATTGCGACATGTTGACGTCGTCGTTGGGATGGATGGGTTTCTTGCTGCCCATTTCGCCGTCGGCGATTTCAATGGCGCGGTTGGAGATGACTTCGTTGACGTTCATGTTAGTTTGCGTGCCGCTGCCGGTTTGCCAGACGCGAAGAGGGAAGTGGTCATTTAGTTTTCCAGCGATGACTTCATCGGCGGCTTGTGCGATGAGCGTGCATTTTTCGGCAGGCAACTTGCCGAGATCCTGATTGACGAGCGCGGCGGCTTTCTTAAGAATGCCGAAGGCGCGAATCAGCTCGGGCGGCATGAGGTCCTTGCCGATGGCGAAGTGGATGAGCGAGCGGGCAGTTTGCGCGCCGTAGTAGCGGTCGGCGGGGACGTCGATCTTGCCCAGGGAGTCGGACTCGGTGCGGGTTGGTGTGGTAATGACCGGTTTGGCTGCTTCAGACATGGGAAACTCCTTGATAGGCCGCTGCTCAGATTCTACCAGCAAGTGACTGACCCGCATTGGCAGAGAGGGAGTTAGGATGACTGGGTGAGAGACACGCAAGTCAGATTCGCCCAGAAGTCCGATCGGGACCAGTTGGCTCGATTGAGAGCGATGCGGTGGCCGGAATCTTCAGCCGGAGAGCATGGGCAAGAGCTTCGGTTGATTCTGGGGGGCCAGTTCCCCGGAGTCATGCCGCCGATGATTCTGGTTGCACAGGCAGGTGATGGGACATTGGCAGGATTTCTGGAAGCCGGTCTGCGCTGGTACGCCGATGGATGCGAGGCACGCTATCCCGTCGGTTATATGGATGGTTGGTACGTCGCGGAGAACTGGCGGCAGCAGGGGATTGGAACGGAACTCTTGCGAGCTGCGGAAGATTGGGCGCGCAGCCAGGGATGTATCGAGATGGCTTCGGATACGGCGATCCATAACCAAGTATCGCAACGAGTGCACCAAGCGCTGGGATTTGAGATTGTGGAGCGCAGCGTACGACTCCAGACGTGTACGGGAGGACGGTTCCTGGTCCAGGGGGTTCCAGAAATCAAACTAATTGCCGATTTGCGGCCGGCCATGGTACGAACGGGACAACGGCGCAGCGCGGCTCCTGCAGGTCATGTATAATTTTGGCAGGGGATTTCTGCTTCTTTCATGGCTGAAGAAACAAAGGTAGACCGGGCGAGTGCGAAAACACTGCTGCGGAGGCGGCTGCGTTTCCTGCGGACGCGTGCGCGCGAGCTGAAGATGATCGGGAAAGCGCTTGTGTCGACCAAGCACCCCATCTTGGTGCACATCATCCCCATGCGGCAATGTAATCTTGCGTGCACGTACTGCAACGAATTCGATGATTTCTCGAAGCCGGTGCCGCTGGCGGAAATGAAGAAGCGGCTGGATATTCTGGCAGACATGGGGACGTCGATCATCACCATCAGCGGCGGGGAACCGCTGATGCATCCGGATCTGGACGAGGTGATCCGGCACATGCGGCGGCGGGGTATGATCGCCGGGCTGATTACCAACGGATTCTATCTGAACAAAGAACGCACGGAGCGGCTGAACCAGGCGGGGTTGGAGCACCTGCAGATTAGCATTGATAACGTGGTGCCTGACGAGGTTTCCAAGAAAAGCCTGAAGACGCTGGATGGCCGGTTGGTGATGCTGTCGAAGTACGCGGTGTTTCAGGTGAATATCAACTCCGTGCTGGGCAGCGGGGTGAAAGATCCAGAGGATGCGCTGAAGATCGCGCGCCGGGCCGTGGAGCTGGGCTTCACCAGCACTGTGGGGATTATTCACGACCACAATGGGCAATTGAAGCCGCTGGGGCCGCACGAGCAGGATATTTTTGAAGAAGTCATGGCGCTTGGGAAGCGGTCGTTTTCGCGATTCAACGAGTTTCAGCACAACGTGGCGCGCGGGCGGGAACACACCTGGCGATGCCGTTCGGGTTCGCGGTACCTGTATATTTGCGAAGATGGACTGGTGCACTGGTGCTCGCAGCAGCGTGGGTATCCAGGAATTCCGCTGGCGCAATACACACCGGATATGCGCGGCCGCGAGTACTCCACCAAGAAGTTTTGCGCGCCACGGTGCACGGTTTCCTGCGTGCAGCAGGTCGGGATACTGGATAACTGGCGCGACCCTCAGAACCTCAAGCCCATGCCGATGGCGCCGCCCCCGCAAGCGGAGCTGGTGCAAATCGGACCGGGGCGCGGCCACTCCTGATTTCGGACGGTCCAATCTGAGATAATATAGTTTCTCTCCGCGCACATTGCCCAGCTGAGCGATTGACGGTCACCCTCGGCTTGCCAACAATGAGTACATGCAAGGTTCAGCGATTGAGATTGAAAATTTGACGAAGGAATATCCCTTCGGGTTTCTTCACCTTAAGAAGAAAGCTTCGCTCGAAGGGCTGAACATGCAGGTGGAGACGGGCGAGGTGTTTGGTTTTATCGGGCCGAACGGCGCCGGTAAATCAACGACCATCAAGCTGCTGATGAGGTTGATTTTCCCGACGGCGGGGAGCGCACGAATCCTCGGCAAGCCGATCAGCGACGTGGAAATGCACCGGGAGATCGGTTATCTTCCGGAGCAGCCCTACTTTTACGACTATCTGACCGCGGCGGAAATGCTCGATTATTTTGCCCGGTTTCAGGACCTGACCGCGGCTGACCGGAAGGATCGCGTCCAACGCATGCTGAAGAAGGTCGGGCTGGATACCGCGCATAAGATACAGCTTCGCAAGTACTCGAAGGGGATGCTGCAGCGCGTCGGGCTGGCGCAGGCGATCCTCCACGATCCGAAAGTAGTCATTCTGGACGAGCCGATGTCGGGGTTGGACCCGCTCGGCAGGCGCGAGGTGCGCGACATTATTCTGGAGTTGAAGAGGGATGGCAAGACGGTGATGTTTTCCACGCACATTCTTTCCGACGCGGAGATGTTGTGCGACCGCGTGGGCGTGATTGTCGGAGGAAGGCTCCGGGGGGTCGGCGCGCCCGGGACCCTCGTGGACATAAAATCGCAAGGGATGGAGATTCTGTTTGAGTTGAGAGGGGCGAGCAATGCGCCGCTGCTTTCCAAGGCGACACGCACGGGCGCCTGTTACCGGCTGCACGTGGCTGAGGAGGAGCTGTACGCGGCAATCGAGCAACTGCGAGGAGCCGGGGCGCGCATCCTCTCCGTGTCACAGGTGAAAGCGACGCTGGAAGAATTTTTCTTGAACCTGGTGGAGGCGGACCGCGCGCAGGCAGCGGCGGTGGAAGTGAGCGGGAAATGAGACGCGCTGGCGTGGTGGCGTTGAATACGTTTCGTGAAGCAGTGCGTGACCGCGTGCTGTATAGCCTGGTGTTCTTCGCGTTGCTGATGATGGCGGCTGCTGTCGCCGTGGGACAGATTTCGATCGGGATCGAACAGACGGTCATCGTGAGCCTGGGCCTGAGCGCTATTTCGGTGATCGGGGTGCTGATTTCGGTGTTCATCGGCGTCGCACTGGTCTCCAAGGAAATGGACAAGCGCACGCTCTACGCGCTGCTGGCGAAACCGGTGCGGCGATGGGAATTCCTGCTCGGGAAATTCGGCGGGCTGGTGCTGACCCTGGCGGTCAACACGGCGGCGATGGCGCTGGGGTTGCTGCTGGTGATGCTGTACGTAAAGCATTCGCTGGAGCGAAGCGATGCGGTGGTGCTGGTGGCGGTGTATTTCATACTGCTGAAACTGGCGCTGATCGTCGCGCTGGCGCTGTTGTTTTCCTGCTTCACGACACCGCTGCTGGCGATTCTCTTCACCGTGGGGCTGTACATCGTGGGTTTATACGTGCAGGAACTGCGGGATTTGCCGGTCGAGGTGATGAGTCCGGCGATGGCCGCGTTCACCAAGTGGCTCTCCCATCTGCTTCCGAATTTTGAGAATTTCAATGTGATGGCCATGGCCGCGCACGGGCGAGCGGTTCCAGGCGCCTTGATCCTGCAAAACACGCTGTACGCGGTGGTTTATTGCACCATCGTTCTGACCGCCGCGGCCGTAGTGTTTTCGCGACGGAATTTGAAATGAAATCGGAGAAAACCATCGCGTGGGTGCTCTTGCTGGTCCTGCCGCTTGGATTTGCAGCCATCTGGCGGCTGCAGCACGGCATCGACGCGCAGCGTGCTGGGTTAAGCCAGGAACGCGATGACGTCCTGCTGCGCTCCGGAAGACTCGTGAAGATAATGAGCCTCGAATATGCGCCGCTACTGGCGGACATTTACTGGACGCGCGTGGTGCAATACTACGGAAACAAACATGTACGAGGCCAGGCGAATCTCGAGTTGCTCTGGCCGCTGCTGGATATCACGACGACGCTGGATCCAAATCTGCTGATTTCCTATCGGTTCGGCGCGATGTTTCTCAGCCAGGCGGCCCCGGCCGGTGCGGGCAGGCCGGATCTGGCGGTGCAACTGATCCAGCGCGGCATCCAAGCGAATCCGGAGTACTGGCGCCTATATGAGGACCTGGGATTCGTCTACTACTTTGATCTGAAGGATTACCCAAAGGCCGCGGAGGCTTTTCTGGAAGGAAGCAAGAAACCAACCGCGCAGCTGTGGATGAAAGTAATGGCCGCCAAGGTGGCCGCGGAAGGGGACTCATTCGCAACCTCGATGTTCTTGTGGAAGGACATTTACGACTCGACGCCCGATCCCTCGGTCAAAGAGAATGCGCTGCTACATCTACGGTTGCTCAAAGTGCGAGAAGACTGCCAGCAGCTTGATGCGCTTGCCGATGAATACGCGAAGCGGTACGGTAAACGGCCGGCGCGCATAAGCCAGATGGTACAGGCCGGCCTGCTCCGCGGAATCCCCGGCGATCCCCTGGGTTTCGCCTACATTTTCGGCCAGGACGGAAAAGCACAGCTCAATCTGGATAGCCCACTGCTCGAACAACAGTTGCTGCTCGATCGTTTCAAGTAAGTTCCGCCCGTAGATTCCATCCCTTTGCTCTGAAATCCCACCCCCATTCGAAATCCCGGGCGGGTATTATTCCCAGGTACACAGCAGCGTCATCTGGGGATCAACGACAATTTTGTGCGGAAGATTCGGAGCGACGAACTGAAACGACGTTTCCGGCCCGGCCGCTACCACGGTGACGAGGAACGCCCCGTGTCCGGGGCCACCGGCATAGAGTGGAACGCTGGCGACGAACGAGCGCGGCACACCGGTCTGAAAGAGCTTCCCACGGATCTGATAGCCTTTTTCCGTATGGTGAGCCGTGAATTCCAAACGATAATGCGGGATGCCCGTCCCGCGCACCCACTCTTCGAAGAACCATTCCATAGAGCGTCCGCCTTCGAGGTTCATGCCCGGCGTCATGACGGCTTCCACTTCGTGTTGCAAGTCATCGGTGGAGAGTGCGCGGTAGGCGTACTTTGTCACCAGCGTTTGCAGGAGAGCGGTGAATCGCGCATCGGGATTCCTGGCGCCGGGCTGGCGCAGCATTTCCCGCAACATGTGAATGATCCAGGAACCTTTGCTGTAGATAATCTGCTCATAGGCGGTGGGGGACTTCGAAGAATTGAGGCGTGACCCGAGGGCGAGCGCGCCGATGTCTCCCGCTGTTTCCGTGGCGCCCGGCAATTTCTCAACGAGCTGCTGGCGGTAGCGCGCGAGCCAAACGTGCAGTGTGTGGTCCGGATTCTTCTTGGTGTCGGCGAAGAGAACGGCGAGATAATTCGCGATGGCTTCGTCAATCCACTGGTCGCGGTAGCTCGACCAAGCGACGACGTTGCCCCACCATTGATGCGCGACCTCGTGATAGGGAACCAGCTCGCTGAAGTGCTCCTGGCTGACCGTGCTCAGCCCCGCGCGCTGCTGGGCTTCCGACGGCAGGAAGGAATAGGTGGAAACGTAGAGCAGACCGGGCCAGCCCTGCCCAAAGGTTCCGGGAATCTGCGAGACGCTGAGGTTATGGAAGGGAAAGGGACCACTGAATGTTTCGTAAAAGCGGATCGAGGAATCAATCTCTTTGCCAAGCTGCTTGAGCGCATCCGCCGGACTGGGAGAGGGAGCAGGCGGCACGACCGAGTGTGCCGTCGAGGCAGAACCGAATCGCCCAGAAGGGAGGGAGAGGATATCCGCGTCATGCAAGGTCAGACGCTTCCGCAGATCCTCCTCGAGTTGACGATTGGCGTAGACATCGATGGAACGAGCCCCGGAGGTGACGGAGGCCGAGGCGTATTCGCCGAGATTGAAGCCCGCAACGGACATGGGCTTTTCCGTCTTCCAATGCCCGACGCGGAATTCTCCGTCCTCGTGCTCTTCGAGTTTAGAACCGGTGGCAATCAAGCGAAGCTTGTGCGGCCAGCGCAGAAGGAAGTCATAGGCAGAAAATTCCGCGCTATCTCCAAGGTGAGGGTACCAGCTTTCTCTCGCGCCGACAAACAAGACGCCGTTCCCGGCGTCCTGGATGACGTTGCCCCGGTAATGAAAATGAAGCGTGAATTCCTGACGGCCCGACGGAGTCTGCGGAAGAACGACATCCAAATAGTCGTTGCCGCGCGCGCTGCGCTCCTGGAGGTTCATGCCCTCATTTTGAAAAAAAGGGAGGGATTCACCATGCTCGCCGGTGACGCTGTCGATCGTCAGAGCCCGAGAAAGCTGGAAAACGAGAACCCGTTCTGCTCCGGTTTCCGCGCGCAAACGCACGCTGGCGGTGGCATCGAGGGAGTTGTTGGGGGAAATGGAGGTCTCAATGGAGTAGTGCAAGGCGCGAAAAGCCACTGGAAAAACCGGCGAGTCCGGAACTCGATGCGAGGTCCAGACATCGTATAAAGTTCTGCCGCCGGCTTTGTGCACTTGTCCCAGAAGGAATTGCTCGTCACGTTGTGCGTCAAGCACCACATCGAACGGGCCGGTGGCTGCGCCTTCCAGCCCGGCGTAAAAGCACGGTTTAGGGTTCGGCGAGAGCCGGTCAAAAAGAATGCGCAGGGTGTAGCTGGGATTGAGGTGAGTTACAGCGGAATCCCATTGCGCCCCGACGGACGCATCCGTCTGAGCCACCAGATTCGCGGCGCGGAATTGGCGAAGCAGTTCGCCCGCGGTATCGTCCGTGAAGCGAACATAACCGTTGATGAATTCCTGATCGAGGACGGGAGCGCCGAGAAATCTCCCCATCTGCTGTTTTTCGACCGGTTCGCGCGGCGCCGCCAGAACGTGACCGCGCCCGGAAAAGACGGCGCCCGTAATCTGCCCATCGAGCGGGGAGAAAAACGTGAGCGTCCCCTCTTCAAAGGAGAGAACGGCATCGCCACGCCGCAGCTGGACGTGATGGGCGGGAGCGATGCGATAAACATTGGAGGAATCGACACGCAGGGCCTTAATCGCATCATACAATTCATGCGGTGATCTTTCCGTGCCTGGAAAGACTGCCGGCGCCAGGAGACACCACAGCGCGAAAAAGATTGCCTCCGCCCTCATACGAGAAGTGTAGTCACTTTCGGCATGAGGGGACAAGGCGGGCGGCGCGAAGTCACGACCGCAGATTAAAATGGAAAGATACCACGCATGATTTTAGCTTCCCGAATTCGCACTGTGTTGCTGAGCGTCGTACTCCTTTCCGTGAGCAGCCGGGCGGCAGCGGATACCATTGTTCTTAAGAACGGCCGGCGCATCATCGCTCTGAGCGCCGTCGAAGAAGGCGACAAGGTAAAGTATCTGACCTCCGCCGGCGAATTGAGCCTGCCGAAATCCATTGTCGATCATATTGAGAAAGGTGGCTCGGTGCCGATGGCCGGCTCAACGGGAGCCGATGCCGCGAACCTGGACATCACGCCGCCAGTGATGCAATCGAGCGGAGCGATCGCCGAAGTCGAACACGGTGCGGTCCACGACGGGGCGATCGATCGGGAATACATTTCGAAACTGGAAGGCGCAGCTCGCTCGGGCGGCCGGCCGGCCAATCAGAGTGCCGCGCTGGGACATCATCTGGCGGCGAATTTCGAATTGTCTCGCGGCGACATGGAGCATGCGCTCAGCGACGCGCGAACGGCACTAAACTATGCGCCGGAAGAACCGGCGTTGCTCTTGAACGTAGGTTACCTCCTTTTGAGGCGCAGCGAGTTTAAGGAATCCCTGGAATACCTGGAGCGTGCGCGGCGCTTTGCGCCGGACAACCCGGATGTGCCAAAGCTGGAGGGCTGGGCCTACTACGGCTTGAATAAAATAGCTCAGGCGGTTGCCGAGTGGAAGCGCGCGCAAGCGCTGCGGCCGGACAAAGAAGTGCAGTTAGCGCTGGACAGAGCACTCGCGGATAAGCAGGAGGAAGAAAGCTACAAGGAAAACGAGAGCAGTCACTTCAAACTGCGCTACAGCGGCGCAGCCGCGCCAGCGCTGGCGCGGGAAGTACTGCGAACCCTGGAGAGGCATTTTTCGGCCATTGAATCCCAGCTGAACTTTACGCCTGCGGAACCGATTGGTGTGATTCTCTACACGCAAGATGCCTTCAGTGACATCACCAAAGCCCCGTCGTGGGCGGGAGCGCTGAACGACGGACGCATCCGCGTGCCGGTGCAGGGACTGGCGGGGGTGGACTCGGAATTGTCGCGCGTCCTGAAACATGAGCTGACCCACAGCTTCATTGCGCAGAAGACGCGCAGCGCTTGCATGGGGCTGGCAGCAAGCTGCACAATTCACGCACCGGCCTGGATTCAGGAAGGATTGGCACAATGGATGGAGGGCCAGCGCAGCAGAGAGGATGCCGCAGTGCTGTTGCAGATTTACAACGACAATAAGGCCATCCCGCTCAGCCGTCTCGAAGGCTCGTGGCTGAACATGAGTGGGGACACGGCGCGCTATGCGTATGCCTGGGCGTTGGCGAACATCGAATACATCGTGCAAGCCGATGGGATGGGCGATATTGAGCGAATCCTCGATCGCATCGGGGCGGGAATGGCCACCGAGGCGGCGCTGCGCGACGTGCTGCACAGCGGTTATGACGACCTGATGCAATCCGCAGCGGAATATCTGCGGAAAACCTACGCGCGCTGATCCACTTCGTGCGGACGCTTGCACGCTCTCCCCCTCGTTTTGTGCTAGATGGTGGCAAGAAGAGCGGCTAAGAGTGCGGCGCGGCAGGGCATGGTGTTGATAAGAATGTGTTCGTGCGAGGAATGAGCGCCATCGCCGACGGCGCCCAGGCCGTCGAGCGTGGGGATGCCGAGCGCGGCAGTGAAATTTCCGTCCGAGCCGCCCCCGACGGTGCATTCGCCCAGGGACACATTCATCTGCTTCGCCAGTGATTTGGCACGGGCGTAGAGCGATGCGCTCATTTTGCGTTCGAGCGGAGGGCGGTCGAATCCGCCGGTGACTTCAAGGCGAGCCCCACTTTGAAGCGGCCGCAGGGCATGCAGGCGGCGTTCCAGGCTACGCATATCGGAATTCCGCAAGGCGCGCAGGTCAAGGAGCGCGCGTGCGCGTTCCGGGATAACATTCGTGCGTGTGCCACCCTCAATGATGCCGGCGTTGACGGTGACGCCGCGGCGAAAATCATTCCATCCGGCGATGGCCGCGAGTTGCCGTGCCAATTCGTGGATGGCGTTGACACCTTCTTGTGGTGCGAGACCCGCGTGCGAAGCGCGGCCATGCACAATCAATTCGGCTCCACCGACTCCCTTGCGCGCCGTCTTCAGCAGGCCGCGCGAGCCGAAGGAGGGCTCAAGCACGAAGACGGCGTCGCTGCGGCGCGCTTCCGTTTCGAAGAATTTGCGCGAAGATTCGCTGCCGATCTCCTCGTCAGAGGTCCAGAGAAAGACGAGGCGTTTGCGCAGCCGCATTTCCGCATGCTGCAGGGCCTGCAGCGCGAAAAGCGCCTGAACGATTCCGGCCTTCATGTCAAAGGTTCCCGGGCCGTACGCTTTGCCACCTTCCAGTCGGAAAGGCATTTTGGCGAGTGTTCCCGTGGAGTAAACCGTATCGTAGTGGCCCAAGACCAGAAGTTGCCCCGAAGACCCAGATTTGTTCGGCAGGGGAGTGATGCGGAGCAGGTCCCCACGATGCTTCTGCGCGATTCGTTCCACGCGTGCGCCGCGCTTATTCCATTCCTCAGCGATGACACGGCAACAACGATCGGTAGCAGCTTTTTCCAGACTGGGGGATTCCGCAGTCACGAACCGGCGCAGTGTCGCGAGCATCTGCGGCAGGCGCGGCTTCAAGAGTTGCAACAACGTCTTAGGGAGACCGGCCTCCAGCATGATGGGGAGATGCTATCAATGCGCGGCGACCAGAGCAAATCGAGCAAAATCTATCGCGGCGAAAGAACACCTCCGCGGTTGGAAAACCGTAGCCACCCCGGAAGAGCGCGTATCGCGGAGGGCGACGGTTCGCATATAATTAGAAGTTTGGCGGGGATGTGCCAGGCGCCGCTGAGAGGCTGCGGCGACGGAGAGCACGAATGATACTGGACGTCGTGGAAATTCAGAAGCTACTGCCGCACCGCTATCCATTTCTCATGGTGGACGCAATTCTCGAGGTGGAACGCCTCAAGCGCATCGTGGGCATCAAGAATGTTTCTATAAATGAATATTACTTCCAGGGACATTTTCCTGGAAAGCCCGTCATGCCGGGCGTCCTTATTCTCGAGGCCATGGCGCAGACGGGTGGGCTTTTGCTGCTGCTGGATATTCCGGATCGCGACAATAAGCTGCTCTTTTTTGTGGCCGTCGACGGCGCGCGATTCCGGCGTCCCGTGGTGCCCGGCGATCAACTGCGCATCGAATGCAACGTCCTGGCCTGGCGCGGGGACTTCTGCAAGTTGGAAGGCAAAGCAACGGTGAACGGACAATTGGCTGCCGAAGGCACGGTGATGTGCAAGATGATCGATCGCGACGCACCGGGCAAGGCCGAAGAACCTCCGAAATGACGATGCGCGAAATTCATCCGCAGGCTGTGGTGGCGGCAAATGCCAAGCTTGGGGAAGGCGTGAAGATCGGCGCGTACGCGGTGGTTGGCGAGGACGTGGAATTGGGCGACGGCTGCGTGTTGCACACCCACGCGATGCTGACGGGCCCTTCGAAGTTCGGCAAGAACAATGCGTTTTATTCGTTCAGTGCGATCGGTAGCGACCCGCAGGACTATACCTTTCGAGGTGAGCGCACCGAACTGGTCGCAGGCGACGGCAACATTTTCCGCGAATACGTCACCGTCAGCCGTGGCACAAAAAAAGGCGGCGGCAAGACTTTCCTGGGCGACCACAATTTTCTTCTGGCGTATTCGCACATCGGGCACGATTGCTTGATCGGCAGCAACACGCTGTTTGTGAACGGCGCAACCCTGGCGGGACACGTCACGGTGGAAGATTTCGCGACGATTGGCGCGTTCTGTCCAGTCCATCAGTTTTGCCGCATCGGCCGCTACGCGTATATCGGCGCATCGACAGTGATTACTCAGGACGTCCCCCCGTTTTCGAAAATCGTAACCGAGCGCGAGACTAAAAGTTTTGGCATCAATACCACTGGCCTGGAGCGCAAAGGATTTTCGCCGGAACGGTTGCAGGCCTTGAAGCGGGCCTATCGTTTGCTCTTGCATTCGAAGCTGAATACTTCGCAGGCGCTGGCGGAAATGCGGAAATCGTTGAACGATTCCGCCGACGTGCAAGAATTGATCGAATTCATCGAAAGCGCCGAGCGCGGCATCGTGAAGTAACTCCTGACTGCGGATTTCATGCCGGACGCGAACACCAATACGACAGGCTGGGGACTCATCGCTGGAAACGGGCGGTTTCCGTTCCTGGTGCTGGAAGGTGCGCGCAGTCAGGGAATCGACATGGCGGTGATTGCGCTGAGGGAAGAGGCATCCCCGGAGCTGGAAAAAATTGCAAGACGGCTGTGCTGGGTGAGCCTCGGCGAGTTAAGCAAAACCATCGACTGGATGCGTCAGGAAGGCGTGAAGCAAGTGGTCATGGCCGGGCAGGTGAAACACAACAAGATTTTCAGTTCCATCCGGCCAGATTGGAAGCTGGCGAAGCTGCTGTTTTCGCTGCCGCGGAAGAATACAGATGCATTGATCGGCGCAGTCGCACGCGTGCTGGAAGACGAAGGTATCCACCTGGTGGATTCGACGCTGTTCCTGAAGCCGCTGGTCCCCGAACCCGGTGTGCTCACGCAGCGGGCCCCGAATGAGCACGAAGCGGAAGACATGGCTTATGGGCTGGACGTGGCCAGGCAAATCGCAACCCTGGACATCGGACAAACCGCGATCATCGCGGATTGCGCTTGTGTCGCGGTGGAGGCCATGGAAGGCACCGATGAGACCATCGCGCGCGCCGCCCGAATCACTGGCGGCAAGCCGCTGGTGGTCGTCAAAGTCAGCAAGCCAGGCCAGGATATGCGTTTTGATGTACCCGTGGTCGGTTTGCCCACCATCGAACAAATGAGGGCTGCGGGTGCGACCGCTCTCGCAGTGGATGCCGGGCGTACACTTCTTTTTGACCGGGAAAAACTGATTGAATTGGCGGACGGAGCGGGAATCACGATTCAGGCTTTTCCTCCCGCCGCTGGGCCGGAACCAAATGACCTTTCGAAGGGAATGAACAAAGAATGACCGCGGCGGGAGAATCGAAGAAGATTCGTGTCGCCGTGGTTGGCACGGGCGAATTTGGGCGAAACCACGCGCGCGTGTACCGTGAGCTTGAAGGCGCGGAACTCGTTGGCGTCTTCGACCAGAATCAAGAACGCTCCGCGGCCGTCGCAGCGGAATTTCAGACGCAGGTCTTGAAGGGTCTCGATGAATTGCACAGTCGCGTGGATGCCGCGAGCGTCGCCGTCCCGACGGTCGCGCATGCGGAGGTGGGCTGCCGGCTTCTGGAAATGGGGCTCGACGTTCTTGTTGAGAAGCCCATGGCCGTGAATCTCGTGGAGGCCGATGCGCTGCTCCGTGCGGCGAAGAAAACCGGACGGATCCTGCAGGTGGGCCACGTCGAACGGTTCAATCCTGCCGTGGTGGCGGTTGAGCCGATCCTGAATCGGCCGCTGTTTTTCGAAGTGCATCGATTGGGCGTCTTTACGCCGCGCAGCCTCGACGTTGACGTGATCTACGATTTGATGATTCACGATCTGGATATTTTGCTGGCGCTGGTCGGCGAACCGGTGGTGGAAGTCAAAGCCGTCGGGATTCCGGTCCTTACGGACAAAGTGGACATCGCGCACGCACGCCTGGAATTTGCGGGCGGGGCCGTTGCCAATATCACCGCCAGCCGGGTTTCCACCGAACGCGTGCGCAAGATGCGTTTTTTCCAGCAGCACGAGTACATTTCGCTCGATTATGCGCGGCGCGATGCCCTGCGCATCGGGGTAAAGAAGCCCGGCCCGCAGCCGGAGTTTGCGTTTGAGAAGCTGAATACACCAGCGGTCGAGCCGTTGCACGCGGAGCTCCAAGCGTTCGTTGATGCCGCGGGCTCGCGCAAGGAGCCGCGCACCAACGGGGCAGCGGGGCGCGCGGCGCTCGAATTGGCAGGCCGCGTAATGGCAAGCATCCTAGAGCACGCCGCGCGCGTCAATGTCTTAGGCAGCCGTCAGTCGGCCAGCGTTCCGGGCGATCGCAAAGCGGCCGGCTTGGACGTTTTCGCCACACACGACAAAACAAGATGATTTCACGGATTCTGGTTCCGATCGATGCTCGTCCGACCGCGGCGGTGGATACGCCAACACAGCGCCGCCGTCCCACCACCATGGATGAGCGCACCCTGGTGCCGGCCATGCTGCCCATCGTGCAGTTGGACGGGCATTCGACGATCCCCGCAAATCTCCCGCTGGAGTCCATTGCCGCGCGGGTGGTCGTGCCCCGCGATGTGAATCGCGAAGCCTACAGCGTCACAGAAGACCTTTCGACGCCGCTGCAACCGACAGACATGGACGAGCGTATCGCTGTGCCATTGGGCGCCGCCCCGCCGGAGGTAAGCTCGTATCCGCTGCATGTTCCGGAAGACCTCGTCGACCCTAATATTTTCATTACCGGCGAAGTCAATCTGACCGTTCCCGAGCATAAGGAGGAAAGAGCAAAGGCCAGGTGGCAAGTCACCATGCGGCTTTTGGTGGCTTACTCCCTGCTGATCACCTTGATTTTGTTGCAATCGAAGCTGTTCCCGCCGCATGAGCCGACCCAGGCCGAAATAGAACTCGCGCAAAGGCAAATGGTAGTGCTGCTTCCTCCGGGAGCCCTGGAATCGTTAAAGCCATCGAGCCGTCCGGTTCAACCGGTGCCCAAAGTGCACGTTGATCCACGGGTGTTGCGTGAAGTTGCGCCGCCGATCGCTCCAACGCCGGCGCCTCAACCGGAACGTCCGGCGAGAGAATTGCCGAACGCACCAGTGCCCAAGCCAAACGATGTTCAGCCTGATCCACCGCCCAGCGCGCCAGCGCCCAAAACGGATGCGCCCAAGCCGGCGCTAAAACTCGAAGCGCCGGACACCCCGCAGCCGCAGCATGGGCTGATCTTGCCGAAAAATTCGACCAGCCGATCGATCCAAGATACGCTCCGTGAAGCGGCCAAGAGTCCGTCGGCAGGTGGCCGTTCCGGCGCGGTCGTGGGCCCGATGCCGCGCTCGGGTGGGGGACTCGGCGGAGGCGGATCACAAGGTGGCGGCGGTACCTACGGCAATGGCTATGAGATTCTTACACCTACCGAGGGCGTCGATTTCAGTGATTACATGGCCCGCGTCATCGCTGCCGTGCGGCGGAACTGGTATGCGGTCATGCCGGAATCGGCGATGCTCGGCGACCGGGGCCGCGTGGCCCTGCAATTCCGCATCATGAAGGACGGCAGCGTGCCGGCGGGAGAGCCGGTGCGGCTCATCGGTTCCGGAAAAGAACCACTCGACCGCGCGGCGGTGTCAGCCATTCGCTCGTCGAATCCGTTCGAATCGCTGCCGCAGGCCTTCAGCGGACCGTATATCGAGCTGCGATTCTATTTTCTGTATAATTTGCCGATCGAAGCCGCTTATCAGTGAAACTCACGCGCCAACAAGTTCTAGGGAGACTTCTTGTCGTGCTTTTCATACTGATTTTTCTCTTTGTTCGCGCGCGGCATCTCCTCGTTCGATGAGCGAAAACAAAGCGCTTCTGCCTCTCGTTGTTGTTGTTGGTCCCACGGCATCGGGAAAGTCGGCGCTCGCTGTGCGACTCGCGGAGCGGCTCGGCGGGGAAGTTGTGGCCTGCGATTCAACGCAGCTCTACAGCGGGTTTGATATTGGCACCGCAAAGCCCACTCCCTCCGAACGCCGCGGCATTGCGCATCATCTGATGGATATTCTCAGCCCGCAGGAAGAAGCGACCGCGGGCGGATATCGCCAATTAGCGTTGTCTGTGCTGGACGGCTTGCGGCAGCGGAAGCGCCTGCCGATATTCACCGCCGGCACGGGATTGTATTTGCGCGTGCTGCTCGAGGGTCTCGCGGACGTTCCGCAGCGCTCGGAGGAATTGCGCGACCGGCTGCGCGCGAGCGTTGAACACCACCCGTCCGGCCATCTGCATCGAATGCTGAAGCGGCTCGACCCGGAAACGGCGGCGAAAATCGCGCCCGCCGACGAACAGAAACTCATCCGTGCCGTCGAAGTTTGCGTGCTGACGCGAAGGCCGGTCTCCGAGGTCCTTCGAGCGGGCCGGACACCGCTGAAAGCCTGGCGTGTGGTACGAATCGGATTGATGCCGCCGCGCGAGAAGCTTAACGAGCGCATCCACGCCAGAACAGACGCCATGCTCGAACAAGGATGGATGCGCGAAGTGCAAGCACTACTCGAGAGCGGCATGAGCCAGAATTCGAAGCCGTTTGATTTCATCGGCTACCGCGAGTTGCGCGCGGTACTCCGCGGCGAGATTACGCTAGAAGAAGCGCGTGGAGCGATTCAGCAGGCCACCCGGCGGTACGCCAAACGCCAGCTCACGTGGTTTCGCAAAGAGCAGGGCGTACGTTGGTTTTCAGGATTTGGCGATGATGCCGGTGTACAAGCGGGCGCAATCGAATGGCTAAAGGCCCAGGGGCTTGAGGAGTTGACTGGTTTGGCGTAAGCCGAATGCCGGGGACTGAGCAGCCAGCTTACCCTGGGCTGTCTTTAGGCCGGGAATAGAAGGCCTCTTGATTTGCGCCCCTGGTCTCTGGCTCTGCAATCGAAGCAAGACATGCTTTCGAACCCGTTCGTCGTACGCCCGAACTAACGTCCTCATGTCAGGAACCCGCCGAAGGTGTCCCGCAAAACCAGCGAGACGCTGTAGCAATCCTCTCTCTTTTAGGGAGACCAGGATGTCAATCTCTGCCTGGTTCAATTCCAGAACAGACTCTTACTTGTCCTTGCCCTGGATGGAAAGCAACTCCACTTCGAAAATGAGAGTCGCGCCGGGTCCGATGTTCTCGCCCGCGCCGCGATCGCCATAACCCAGCTCCGCTGGAACAAAGAGTTGCCACTTCGACCCGACGGGCATGAGCTGGAGAGCCTCCGTCCAACCCTTGATGACCCCATTTACCGGAAATGATGCCGGCTGGCCGCGCTTGTAAGAGCTGTCAAATTCCGCGCCGGAAATAAGCGTGCCTCGATAGTTGCAAACGACGGTGTCACTGGCGGTCGGCTTCGGCCCCGAACCCTCGGTGAGAATCTTATATTGAAGACCGCTGGGCAGCGCGACGACGCCCTCCTTGGTTTTATTCGTCGCCAGGAACTCGGCACTTTCTTTCTTGTTCGATTCCCCGGTCACTTTCATTTTCTCTTGCTGTTTATTACGCACCTCGGTCTGCAGTTGCGTGAGCGCAGCTCGCGCCTCGTCTTCCGATAGGAGCGTCTTGCCGGCAGCGAGACCGTCCTTCAGGCCGCGCAGAACAATGGCCGGGTCCACCTCGACGGTCTGCTTGTGCAGGTTAGTCCCGAGGTTCATTCCCAGCGCATAACTGAGTTTTTCTTTCTGCGTCTTGAGCATCAGAACACTCTGGATTCTTGGCCTCGTTGCCTGACCCGTCTTAGCCGCGGGGGCTTTTTGACTATCGGCGGCGGGAGCTGGATGAGCCTTCGTTGCCGTGGGTTGTTGACTACTTGCCGCCGGCGTCTGTTGCGCCAGGGCATTCCCAAGCATCATCATCCCAGCCGTCAATAAACTTACCGCCGCTATCAAAGTTTTTTGCATAAACCTATCTTCCCATAAGTCTCCCGGCCCTGCAACGCATCGCATCTCAGCGCAGGTGCGAAAACGCCAATGTCTTGCCGGCCTCCATTTTTCAAGCAGTTTCCCCGAAGATGGAATGCAGATTCCGACAATCAAGGCACATTTCGGAAGCGCAGCACAGCAGGATGGCAGGATTGGAGATGGGTCGCGGGGCGAAGAAGAGAGGCGTATAATCCCTCTTAGGGGTATGCCCAGCCAGAAATGCGCAAGCCCGCACGATGACTCCCGGCCCATCTCAGTGACCAAGACGCAACATCAAATCTCGACAGTAGAGCGCGCCTTGCTCGTGGGCGTGGGTTGGAAGCGCGCGCCGCGCTTTCCCGGCATGCCAGCGGGCGAGCAAGGCCGCGAATCGCTTTCGGAGCTGGTAGAGCTCGCGCGCAGCGCGGGAGCGGAGATCGCCGGAACCGTGTTCCAGATGCGCGACGCTGCGGATCCCGCGACGCTGGTAGGTCGCGGCAAGCTGGATGAAATTCGCGCCGAAGCCACGGCCCACAAAGCGCCGCTGATCATCTTCGACAGCAACCTCTCCCCGATGCAGCAACGAAACATCGAGGAAGCCACCGAACGCCGGGTGGTCGACCGCACCCAGCTGATTCTCGATATTTTCGCGCGTCATGCGCGGAGCCGCGAAGGCCAGTTGCAGGTCGAACTGGCGCAATTGAATTACATGTTGCCCCGCTTGAGCGGAAAGGGAACGGCGATGTCGCGCCTCGGCGGCAAGAGTGGCGGCGGTGGCGCCGGCGGGGCGGGTGGCGGAGCGGGACGCATCGGCGTGCGCGGCCCCGGTGAAAAGAAACTCGAAACCGACCGCCGCCGGATACGCGACCGCGTCCGCAAGATCCAAACCAGTATTGATGAAGTCCGAAAACAGCGGGCCCTGCGGCGTGAGGCGCGCAACGCCGTCCCTCTTGGCACCATCGCGCTTGTCGGTTACACGAACGCTGGCAAGTCTACGTTGTTCAATGCGCTGAGCCGCGCCGAAGTGCTGGTTTCCTCGAGGATGTTCGCGACGCTCGATCCGACGATCCGCGCGCTGCGGCTTCCTTCGAACCGCCGAGTCCTGGTTTCCGATACCGTCGGGTTTATCCGCGATCTGCCAAAAGGACTGCTGACGGCATTTCGAGCGACCCTCGAAGAAGTGCAGGAGGCCTCTTTGATTCTGCACGTGAGTGACATTTCCAATCCGCACCACGATGAACTCGACGAGGAGGTCGACAAGATTTTGCGGGAACTTGGCGTCGACGGCCGCCCCAAGCTGAGCGTGCTGAATAAGTTGGACCGGCTTAGTCCTCAGGAGCGAGAGGCCATCACGAGCGGCACGGAGAGAAGCGCTGCCCCCGGCGGCGCGCCGTTGCTAGTGTCCGCTCTAACCGGCCAAGGGATCGAGGAGTTGCTGTGGCGTATCGACGCCGAGATGCCTACCGATCCCGTCGTGACACTTAGGGTACGATTGCCACTTGCGGAAGGGCGCACCTTGGCAATGATTCATGCGCTGGGACGCGTCCTGCACTCGGAAATCGACGATTCGCACATGTGCCTCGATGCAGAGGTACCTGCATCGGTCGCCAAGCGCTTGAGGCTGAAAGAGTACGCCGTGGAGGAAACTTTTCCACCCCCCCTCTCGTAATATAGAATAGAAGGCGGCGGCTTTTCGGGCATCATTCACTATGATCGCCTGGCGGCCGCCACAAGCGAGGTTGCCGTGGCTGCATTCTTCCTGTGGATCATCCTGTTCATCTTGTGTTGGCCTCTCGCGCTGTTGGCTCTAGTGCTTTATCCGTTCGTCTGGTTGCTGACGCTGCCGTTCCGCCTTGTGGGAATCGCCGTCCACGGCGTTCTCAGTCTCTTCAGCGCCATCTTTATGCTCCCCGTCCGGCTCCTTCGAGGCCCCCGAGCTATCTGAACCGAGTGACGCGCTTTTCGACGTGCTAACTGCGAAGTAAAACAGCGGAAAACCTCTGTTTCTACGCACTTGCGGCTCCTCCGGTGGCCCCCTTTTCTGCACCTCCGTGGCCCTATCTGCTGTGGAAAACATTGTGGAAACTGCCGCACGCTCCTCCCCATCCGCGCGCGCGTTTTATTTGATGTGCCGGAGAATCAGAAAACAAAATCAACGTAACATGCTGAAACTAAACGTCTTCTTGATCAGTCCGCGATGCTTGCATTGGGCATCACGCCTGTCCTGACGCACCGGTGCGCTTTTCACATTTGCACAGATTTGCAGCAGCCGCATTAGCAAAGAGTATAGCTTTCTGTGCCTGTGCTTCTTGGACCGTGTTAATCACAGGGTAACTACCAAAGACGAAAATGCCCATGGATTAAGGCTCCTTGGAGCGCTCCTCGAACCGCCTCTGACGTGTTGACGCATCCTTACACCAAGTCTATAGTGAAACTGCGGTGGCCGTAGCCACGGGTCGGCACCTCCGCCGTCATGCGCCATGAATCTTCCAAACTCACTGACGCTGTTACGGATCTTCTTCGTTCCTGTCCTCATCGTGATCCTCCTTACCAAGAGTCCGAACTTAGTGGTGTGGGGCGTTTCCATGCACTTCGAGGTCTGGGGCGTGCTGATCCTGCTCCTGGCGGCGGCCACCGATTGGGCGGACGGTTATCTGGCCCGGCGGCGCCTACAGGTTACCACGCTGGGAATTCTTCTCGACCCCATTGCCGACAAATTGTTGATTTCCGCAGCGTTCATTTCGCTTGTGGATATGCAACTCGTCCCGGCGTGGATGGTGGTGATCATCATCGGAAGAGAATTCACGGTTCTCGGTTTACGGAATATCGCTTCCGCCGAGGGATTCACGATTGAGGCTTCTACCCTTGGGAAGACGAAGATGGTCTTGCAGGTGTGTGCCGTGGCGGTACAAATCGTTGGAGCGCAGCACCCGTCGCTAAATCCGCTGGCGCGAATCTTGCTTTGGCTGGTGGTCATCAGCGCGCTGGTCTCCGCTGCCCAGTACTTCCGGCGCTTCTGGAGCCACGTCGACGACAGCATCAAGCAACGCCGGCGGCTCCGGATGCTCGAAGCCCGCAAGAAGTCCCAGGATGCCGTCCCTCTCTGAATCGGACCGGCGGACCGCTCTGCAATTAGCCCGGACCGTTGTCGTCGAAGCCGTCTCCCACCGCCAGCTTCCGGAGGTGTTCCCTCGCGAAGGAATTTTCGCGGAGTGCCGCGGCGTGTTCGTGACCCTTCACGTTCGCAATCGCCTGCAGGGTTGTATCGGCGTCATCGAGGCGAACGAGCCGCTTGGAGAGGCCATCGTTCACTGTGCCGCCAGCGCTGCGCTCGAAGACCCGCGTTTCGCCCCCATGAGGACGGACCAACTTGGTGAACTTAGCATTGAAATCTCATTGCTTTCGCCCATGGAACCAATCGCCGCTGAATCAATCGAAATTGGGCATCATGGGCTATTCCTCCGTTTACGCGCGCAGCGCGGGCTTCTTCTCCCCCAGGTGGCGACCGAGCATCGGCTGACGCGCGAGGAGTTCCTCGAGGAGACCTGCCGGAAGGCCGGGTTGAGTCGCGAAGCCTGGCGCGATCCCGAGGCTCGCCTCTTTGGATTTACATGCGAAGTCTTTTCCGAGAGTTCACCTGGCGAGGGGACCTGAAGCACTCAGCTGGGGATGAAAGATCGAAATCGCCCCATGAGGCAAAGCAAAAGGCCGGCGCGGAGAAACCGCACCGAGCCTGATCCATTCAGTGGGGCGCCGGGGTTCTACTCGATTTCGATGTAGTCGCCCGCGTAGACTTCGATCGAATTGAAGGTGATGATCATCGTCGATGAATTGCGGTTCACGTTAATGACGATTCCTTCGCCGAGTATTTCGCGCGGCAAGTCATTCCATTCATAGCGCATGGGGGCGCTCCCGAAGCCGTACATAAAGTACTGATAACCCTTGGTTTGTGGCACGGTCTCCGCCATCGAGCCCTGATACCGGAAGATTCGGAGGTAGTCGCCAACCTTGACCCCCTGGTTGGTTCCGAGGTTCACGTAGACCGCGCTGAGTTTACCGTAGATCTGTCCGTAGTCTTTTCCAGCCACCACCATGGCCACGGGCTTGCCGCTGACAGGCGCAAAGTGATCGAAGGCGGCGGGCTCCTTGTACGGGGGGGCCGGACGATCCTGATAAGGCTGGAGGATATCCCCGCGCTGCATGTATCCGCACGAGAATATGACCTGGGCGACAGAAACCTTGGGCTGAACGTCCACCACCCGGACCTGTCCGGCGTCCAGATAAGGCGTGCCCATGGCTTTTAGGAGCTTCTCCTGCCACTTGAACCATGGTACGTCCGTCGGATCCTTGTCCGGCCGCACGACCGAGAACCGGTCGCCGACGCGAACGCCCTTGTCCTGGCCGCGGTTGATATGCACATAGTCGCCCCGGGCAAAGGTAATCTTGTAGTTTGATTGCTCCCCGGAGACCAGCCGGATCTCGTCAGGCACTTTCTGGTCGGTGACGAAACCTGAACAGTTTACCGTGCTGAAGTCGATTTGAGGAATTGCCGGAGCAGCCGGGGTGGCGTTTTGTGCCCGGCTTGCCGCCGCACCTAGGAAGACCGATAGAGACAAGACAACTATTCTAGCGCGCATTCCATAACTCCTTCGAAAACACGCCCTGTGGGCCGTGCATGGACTTTTCCTAGCGAACGTATCAGGGCCAACCCCAGGCGTCAACAAATAGGCCAGGCTTGCTTTACACTTTTGATACGGGCGTACGCGGCGGATACGGCATACTACTAGCTGTATTTTCAATAGATTGGCAGCACAAGGCAGGGTATGGGCCTCTTTGGCACAGGGTTACGGCGGATATGCGCGGTCGTGGCGGCCTCCACGGCAGCCGAAATGTCCAAGATGGTGCGTTCCGCCTTGAGGCACACCAGGACCGTGGAGTTGCGCCTCGATTGGCTGAGCAGCGACGCGGAGCGCGCGCGATTCCTCGACTGGCTTGGGAAGGGCCAACCTCGTAAGGCCACATTTCTCGCGACCTGCCGCCGCCGCGAAGGCGGAGGCAAGTTTGCCGGGGCCGTCGACCGCGAACTCTACTGGCTGGTTCAGGCCCGCGAAGTCGGTTGCCAATGGTGCGATATCGAAGTGGAAACCTTGCGCAAGCTTCCCGGCCAGTCCGTTCGCGAATATCCCGTGCCGCCGCGCGTCATGCTTTCCATGCACGACTTTGAACGCACTCCGGATTTGCCCCGCAGCATGAACCCTCCAGCGCATGGCCGAGTCGATGCCGTGAAGATCGCGGCCGAAGCGCGGAGCATCCACGACAGCCTGCGGCTCCTTCGTCTGGCGCGAAGTTCGAAGAGATTTGTCGCCGTTCCGATGGGCGAAGTCGGCCTGCCGGCGCGAATCCTCGCCTTGCGCGAGGGAAGTGAGCTGGCTTACGCTCCGGTTGCCGAGGCCACCGCAACCGGCCAGGTTTCGCTCGCCGAGATGAAGCATCTCTACCGCGCACACGCGCTCACGCGCCGCACGCGGGTCTACGGAGTGATTGGCGATCCCGTCGGTCATTCTCTCTCTCCGTTGCTGCACAACACGGGATTCGCGACGCGCAGCGTTGATGCCGTCTATCTCCCGTTTCTGGTGCGCCAGCTCGGCGATTTTCTCTCGGTTGTTCCGGAATTCGGTGTCCGCGGTTTCAGCGTCACCCTGCCACACAAACAGACCATCCTCAAACACCTGAGGGAATGCGAGCCGCTGGCGGCAGAGATCGGCGCCGTGAATACCGTGGTGGTTCAAAGCGACGGGTCGCTTTATGGATGCAACACGGATTACGTCGGCGTGCTCCGCGCGCTGGCGAAAAAACTCCGAATCAAAGGGAGTCGCGCTCTGATTTTAGGGGCGGGTGGATCGGCGCGTGCGGCAGCGTTTGCACTGTCGCGCGCCGGGGCTATCGTCGGAATTTGTGCCCGGCGCGAGAAAGCCGCGAAAGAGCTGGCGCGGGCCGTGGGTGGAGAACTAGTGCCGCGCGGCGCTCTCCGCACGGAATTTTTTGACGCCATCCTGAATGCCACGCCGGTCGGCATGCACCCGCACGATGGAATTTCGCCACTCGCGCCCGGCGAGTTACACTGTCGGTTGGTCATGGACTTAATCTACCGCCCGCAGAGGACTCGTCTCTTGAAGCTCGCCGCGCAAAAAGGAATCGCCACGGTCTCCGGTGTCGAAATGTTTCTCGCGCAGGGCGTTGCTCAATGGGAGATCTGGGTGGAAAAACGGGCGCCGGAAGCCTCCATGCGGCGCGCCGTGCTCGCGGCACTGCGAGACGAACAGAGGCTGCACCCGCGCTCGCCTCAAGGGATGTAATAATAGGCTTCTTTTCACTACGGACTGAACACTGTCGACGGTGAACTCACTCCCATGATCCAGCCGGACTTCCGAGAATTTCGGCGCCTCGCGAAACAGGGTAACCTCATCCCGGTCTCCGATGTTTTTTCCGCGGATTTACTGACTCCCGTCAGCGCCTATCTGCGCATCGCCCAGGGTGCGCGGTACTCCTTCCTTCTCGAGAGCGTCGAGGGCGGCGAAAAAATCGCGCGCTACACATTTGCGGGCGCTCACCCCGAGGAAGTTTTCCGCTACGCCAGCGGCGCCTGCGTCCTGGAGAGCCGCGGCCGGATGGTCTGGGAAGAGCGCGATCCCATCTCGTTCTTGCGAGAGCGCATCGAGCGCTTTCGTCCTGTGCGGCTTCCGGGATTGCCGCCGCTTGTCGCGGGCGCCATCGGCTATTTCAGTTATGACATGGTGCGGCTGATCGAGCGCCTCCCCAAGGGCCTCCGCGATGAAATCGGACTATACGACGCGATGCTGATGTTTTATCACGGTCTCGTCGCTTTCGATCACGTGCAGCACCGCCTGTGGATCGTTCGCAATGTGTTCACCGAAGGCCGCGGCAGCCTTCGCGCGAAATACAACGCCACGGTGCGCGAAATCAAAGAGACGCGTCGCCTGCTCGCTGAGCCAGTGGCCGCGGAACGGCCGAAGAGGCGGTCGAAAGCGAAGAGACGTGGGCCGCTGAAAGTGACTTCCAATTTCCGCCGGCCCGAATACCTGGCTGCCGTGCGGAAAGCCAAGCAGTACATTCGCGCCGGGGATATTTTTCAGGTCGTGCTGAGCCAGCGGTTCTCGGCCAGGACTCAAGCTCAGCCGTTCGAAGTCTATCGCGAGCTCCGCGCGCTGAATCCCTCACCTTATCTTTTCTACCTGCAATTGAATGACGTCTCGGTTGTCGGCAGCTCACCGGAAATGCTCGTCAAAGTTCAGGGACGCAATGTTTTCTACCGGCCCATCGCCGGCACGCGTTGGCGCGGTAAGGACGAAGCCGAAGACCAGCGCCTCGAACGCGAAATGCTTGCCAGCGAAAAGGAGCGCGCCGAGCACATCATGCTCGTCGATCTGGGACGCAACGATCTTGGGCGGGTCTGCGACTACGGCACAGTGAAGCCCGAAAAATTACTGACCGTCGAGCGCTATTCCCACGTCATGCATCTGGTCTCCAGCTTGTGCGGCCGCTTGCGCGAAGATGTGGATTGTTTCGACGCGCTGATGGCCTGTTTTCCGGCCGGCACGGTGTCCGGCGCGCCCAAAGTTCGCGCCATGGAAATCATCGAGGAGCTGGAGCGCACGCGCCGCGGGATTTACGCCGGAGGAATTCTGTATCTGGATTTCGCCGGCAATCTCGATTCCTGCATCGCGCTCCGCACCATGGTGATGAAAAACGGCGTCGCCCACGTCCAGGCGGGTGGCGGCATTGTTGCGGACTCCACGCCGCAGGGCGAATATCAGGAGAGCGTGAACAAGTCAAAGGCGTTGCTCACGGCGCTCGGAAAAGCGCACCGGCGCTGGTAGCACCGACTTTAGTCTGTGCCCTCTTGGCCTCGACTGGATTGACCGGCCCAGGTACGTCTGGCTGACCTTCAATTCGGATGAACCGTATTAGAATCGAGGGGCTGGCACTGCATCATGATTCTGCTTCTCGACAACTACGATTCCTTCACCTACAACCTCGCGCAGTATCTCGGCGAGCTGGGTTGCAACATCGAAGTGCATCGCAACGACCGGATTACCGTCGAAGAGATTGCCCGGCGGAATCCGGAACGCATCGTAATTTCGCCAGGGCCGTGCACGCCCCAGGAGGCAGGCATTTCCGTGGAGCTCGTCGAGCGCCTGGCCGGGAAATTTCCCATCCTTGGTGTGTGCCTCGGCCACCAAGCCATTGGCGCTGCGTTTGGCGGCAAAATCATCCGTGCTCCCAAATTGTTTCACGGAAAAACGAGCCAGATCCATCATGACGGCAAGAATATTTTCCGCCAGTTGCCGGATCCCTTCACCGCCACGCGCTATCATTCCTTGATCGTGGAGAAAAAATCCCTGCCTCACGAGTTGACCATCACTGCGGAGACCGACGACGGCATCATCATGGGCTTCCGTCACCGCCGTCACAAGATCGAAGGCGTGCAGTTCCACCCCGAATCCGTCCTCACCGAATCCGGCAAGCAGCTCCTCAAGAATTTTCTTTCTTTGTAGGTGCGCAGCATGCGGCGCCCCAGCCGGCTTGGCTGACCCCTTCAGATGTCGAGCCCTCACCAATTCAAATCCGCCAAAATCGCCGCGTAGATCTCCATCCCTCTCCAAAATTGCCCCAGCCGCAAATTCTCATCCGAGCTGTGCTGATGATTGTCGTAATTCACAATCGGCACGCCCACCCAAAGTAGCCCCAGGTCTTCGAAGATATACATCGGTACGCTTCCCCCAGACGACGGCATAACCACGGTATTGTTGCCCGCCGCCGCTCGCACGACATCGACGATGGCCTTGGACATCGGCAGATCCATCGGCGTGCGCGAAGCCCGATAGCCGCCTTCGTAAATAACTTTGGCGATGCGCGCATGCGCGCGGCGCTCCTCCATCGTGGGTTCCTGGTCAATCACGAAGAATCCCTGCTTCTCGATAAATGCCGCGATTTGCTCAAACTTCTTCTTGGGATCCTCCCCTGTTACCAGCCGCGCCTCAAGCGAGGCCTCCGCCTTCTCCGGCACAACATTCTGGGCCTGCTCGCCCACATAGGCGCTACGCAATCCGCGAATGTTCAGCGAAGGCTGCATGATCAGTTCCACCAGCTTCTTCCCCCCACCCTCCGGTTTCGCAATGCCCAGTTCGCGTTGGAGATCGGCGTCGTTGTCCGGCATTTCTGCGAGCGCTTTTTTCTCCGCCTCGCCGAGCGGCGCGACATCGTCGTAATATCCCGCGATTAGCACGCGCCCATCGGCGTCCTTCATCGATGCCAGAAGCTGTGACAACTCCGTCGCCGGATTCGGCGCCCAGTTTCCGTAGTGCCCGCTGTGCAGCGCCCGGACTGCCCCGTACACGGTGACGTCGATGCCGACGTCTCCCCGATTTCCGAAGAAAACCAACGGCCGTCCCGATTGATGCACAGGGCCATCGGCGGTGATGAGCAGGTCCGCCCCCAGCAAATTCTTGTGCAGCTCAAGGGTTCGTCGCAGACTGCTCGATCCCGCCTCTTCTTCTCCCTCAAAAATGACCTTGAGATTCACAGCCAGCGGAATCTTCTTCGCCCTGAGTGCATCAAGTGCTGCCAGCAACGCCACGATCGGCGACTTGTCATCCGAGGACGAACGCGCGTAGAGCCGCCAATCGTCGTTATAGACGGCCCGATGTTGCGCACTGTTTTCCGGGAAGGGAATCTGCTTCCCACCCGCCTCAATAGCAGCATTGCGAAGGACTGGCTCGAACGGTTTTCCATCCGTCCAGGCGGCCGGATCGACCGGCTGCCCGTCATAATGTGCATAAAAAGTCACCGTGCGTTTCGCTTCCGGCGTGATCAGCTTGCCGAAAACCACCGGCCCGCGCCCGCTGATAGGGAGCAAATGCGTTTCGATCCCACGCGCTTCGAGCATCTCGATCAGATGCGCCGCATTCTTCTGGATGTTCGGTGTGTCGCTGGCAATGTTCGGGATCGACAGGAATTCGCTCAGCTCGCGGATGATGCGGTCCTCGTTGTCCATCCGATAGTCGCGCACTTCCTGAGCAACTTGTCGAGGCACCGGAGGAGTTGACTTCTGCGCAAGCGCCGGATACGGTAACAGGGCAATCAACAGAGTGACCACTATGTTTCTCAAACGTTCCCTCCTGTAGCGCTCCCGGCGGCTTTGCTGCCGCAGGGCAACACGGCTAGCCCGGCGCGGCCTGCCAGCGATTCTATCTGACCCGTATGGTCTTTGCTCGTTTGCCGGTTTCTTCCCGCGGGGTGGAGCTCGGCGACAACACTTTGGGGTTGTAAATGAGTGAGTTTGCGCTGGAAGTTGAAAACCTCGTAAAAGTGTACGCCTCGCGCGGGAAAGCGCCGATCCGCGCCGTCGACGGCATGAGTTTCCGCGTGCCAAGCGGGATCATTTTCGGTCTGCTTGGACCCAACGGTGCAGGCAAGTCCACGCTGCTGCGCATGCTCTCAACGCTCACGCTCCCGACCGAAGGCACGGCGAAGATTCTCGGCTACGACGTCGTGAAAAAACCCATCGAAGTACGAAAGCGGATATCTTCCGTGATTCAGGCGACAGCGGTCGAGCTGCTCTTGTCCGTCAAAGATAATTTACTCACCTACGCGCGCTTCCAGGGACTCGACAAAGCGACGGCCGTGCGCCGCGCCGACGCGCTAATCGGGGAATTTCAGCTCGGCCCGGAAGTCGACCGCAAGGTGCAGGATTTGAGCGGCGGTTTCCGGCGCCGCGTTCAAGTCGCGAAAGTCTTCATGGTTGACACGCCGGTGCTCTTCCTAGATGAATTTTCCACCGGAATGGATCCCATCCTGAAGCGCCAGGTAATGAATCTTCTGCGCGCCGAAGTCGAGAAGGGAAGAACCATCATCCTGACGACTCAGGTTCTCAGCGAGGCAGAAGAGCTTTGCGACGATATCCTCATCATCAATAGGGGAAAACAGATCGCACGAGGCGACCTGAACACGCTGAAGCTGCTTTCCGAGGGCGTGTACGAAATCACGTTGGCTTTCGACCATCTGCCGGATAATATCCAGGCAGAGATTGCTGCACTCTCGCCCATCCGCTCCGCAATCGAAGCAAACGCGATTGATCTCGCGCTCAAGATCGAAGAAAGCCGGGTCATGGAGGTGGTCAGCGCGCTCTCGCGCAACCGCCATGTTCTGCGCGTCGAAGTCCGGGGTGCAAGCCTTGAAGATATTTTCGTCGAATTGACGACCCGCGAAGGGAGGGAACTCAAGTGAGCGCGCTATCCGCCGTTGTTTATCGTGAAATGAAGATTCGCGCGACGAACCTTACGTTTATTTTCTGGGATCTTTTCTTCCCGCTCCTCTACATGCTGGTCTTCGGCGTGGGCGTCAATTCCGCTCTTGGTGCTCCCACGGGGATCGGGAATGTGGGTTACAACGAGTTCTTTCTGGCCGGAGTTCTGGCCATGGCCAGTTTTGCAATCGCCTCGAATACCTCGTGGTCGTTTTTCCTCGACCGCGACAACGGCATCTTCTACGAAATGCTGACCTATCCCATGCGCCGCAGCGAATACCTGCTCGGAAAGGTCCTCTTCAACGTCCTCATCGCCGTAGCTCAGGCTGCCCTCACCCTCGCCGTTGGCCGAGCCCTGCTTGGCATTCGCCTTCAATGGCCGAAATTACCGCTGCTTCTTGCGGGGATGGCCATCGGCACGGCGGGCTGGTTTTTCTTTTATGCGATCTTTGCTTTGAGAATCCGCCGCAACGACATTTTTAACAGCATCACCAGCGTCTTCTACTTTGCCTTCATGTTCGCCAGCTCGATGTTCTATCCGCTCGAGCCGCTCCCCATCTGGTTCCGCCGGGCCGGGCTCTTGAATCCCATTACCTGGGAGATCGATTGGCTACGCTACACCTCCATCGGAATCGGCAATTTCCATTCGATTTTGCTCGAGGGGGCGGCGTTCCTGATTTTCTCGTTGGCCTGTTTTGCCTTTGCCGTGCGCTGCCTGAAGCAGCAGGAGTAGTTATCCGGGTGGGGTTGGTCCTCTTGCCGATTGGCGCTGTTCCGGGAGAGCACCCCGGACACGAGGGCAGCCCTGCCCCAGTTAAGGACTGATTGGGCACAGTACCACCCGTTAGGCCGTTCTATCTTCTAGACTTAGGGTGCGCTTCTATCGGAGGACTCGTATAGTTATGCCTCGCCGCGCTTGGGCTACCATGCTGTTGTTTCTGCTGGCGGGCGCTCCCCTGCCTGCACGAGCTGCGGGCACTCCCAACCTGCTTCCCCTGGGTGTTGTCACGCAAGCCTCCGGCGCGCACTTCAATGCCGCCAAGGTCTCCGCAGGTTCCACCATTTACGACGGCGATGGCTTGTCCACGGAGGCCGAAGGAGCACTCCAATTCCGCGGTTCAGCTGCGCAGCTGTATCTGCCCGGATCCAGCGGGGTTACCTTGCATGGCCTGCCGATGAGAACGCAGGCACAGCTTCAAACCGGCACGGTGGTCTTCTCCACAGCGAAAGCTGCCGCCATGGAAATCATTGCCGATGAGGCTCTCATTCGCCCGGGTGCCGATGGTCCCACGGTGGCTCAAGTCACCATGATCGGCCCGAAGGAATTGCAGATCAGCGCTCGGCGCGGTGTCTTGCAATTTGCCTATGCGGGCAAAACCGAGAAGATAGCCGAAGGCGCGTCCTACCGCATCGTTCTGGATCCTCCCGAAGCTGCGCCGCCTTTCCCCCAGCGGCCCCCAGTGAAGGCCGGACGTGAAAACAAGAAATTCAAAATTATCGTAATCGTGGCCGTCGCCTGGGCCACGGAATGGGCCCTGCACGAAGTCTTCGAAAGCCCCGACCGTCCTTGACCTCCTCCCCGGCCTGAAGTCCGGGGCCTTACGGCCCCACGGGGTAACTCCGAATTCTTTTTGAATCGAAATCCCGATTGTGAATCTAACTCCCGCTGGTAAATTCGGCCAGACTCGCCAGTTTCTCGCTGGCTGCCCCTGATGAGATGACGAAACTTGCGAGTCCGGCTGCCTCGCGAAAATTGGCCGCGCCATCTGCAGCAACGAGCGCAGCAGCAGCATTGACCACCACGATATCGCGCGCCGGTCCGGCTTCCCCTTCTAGGACCCGCCGTATGAGTGCAGCATTTTCGGCAGCCGTTCCTCCACGAATGGATTCGAGCGGCGCGCGCGCCACGCCGAACTCTTCCGGTGTCAACGTGAAGCGCCGGACCGCACCACCATGGACCTCCGCAACCAGCGTCTCGCCGGCGAGCGAAATCTCGTCCAGGCCCCCAGCCCCATGCACCACAAAGGCGCGCTCCACACCAAGCTCCGCCAGCGTCGCGGCCACTAGGTCGATCACATCCGCTGAAAAAACGCCCAGCACCTGCGATTGCGCTCCCGCTGGATTCGTGAGCGGCCCCAGAAGATTAAACACGGTACGCACGCCCATTTGTTTACGTGCGGGAGCAGCATGCCGCGTCGCCGTGTGTGCGCCTTGCGCGAACAGAAATCCGATGCCAATCTCCCGGATGGCACGCCCATACTGTTCGAACGGCAAATCGATCCGTACCCCCAACGCTTCCAGCACGTCTGCCGATCCGCTTCGCGAGCTGACCGCGCGATTTCCATGCTTTGCAACGCGCGCGCCGGCCGCCGCCACAACGATGGCCGCCGCCGTCGAAATATTAAACGTGTTCGAGCCATCGCCGCCGGTTCCGCACGTGTCCACCATATTGGCGGGCCGCGCCTCGCCCTCCGCAAACACGCGTGCGGCGCGCCGTCGCATCACTCGCCCAAAGCCGGCAAGTTCCTGCACTTCGAGGGGCCGCCGATTAAGCGCCTCTAGCAACCGCACGATCTCCGGCGTTTCAACGTGGCCGGAGAGCAGCTCTTCCATCACCGCTTCCGCTTCCTGGTGCGCAAGGATGTGTCCAGCCTCGACGAGCTCGATCAGGGGAAGTGTCATTCGAAGGCGGCCCCGGTCGACCGCCGCACCGTTCTGCAGTCCGCACATTTTTTCGCCGCTTGCAGCCTCATTAGGCGCGTCCGTGTCCTTGCTCGATCTTAATGTTCCGAGTAAACTTTACAGTTTCGAGCATCCTCAAAATTCTAACATTGGTTGACTGCTCCATCGTCACACGGAAAACAGGACCGCGATGAAGATCCACGAGTATCAAGCGAAGGCGATTCTAGCGCGCTATGGCGTGACCACTCCTCGCGGCGAAGTCGCCTTCACCAAGGAAGAAGCGCGCGAAGCGGCGCAGCGCCTGAAGTCGCACATCACCGTCGTGAAAGCCCAAATCCACGCGGGCGGCCGGGGCAAAGCAGGCGGCGTGAAGCTGGCGCGTTCCTCCGATGAGGCCGCCGATATCGCCGGCCACATTCTCGGCATGAAATTGGTCACTCCGCAAACCGGTCCCGCCGGACGCATCGTCAAGCGTCTTCTCATCGAAGAAGGCCTCGACATCAAGCGCGAACTTTACCTCGGCCTGCTCGTGGATCGTGCCACCGGCCGCGTGGTATTCATGGCCAGCGCCGCGGGCGGCATGGAAATCGAGGAAGTCGCCAAGGAAAATCCCGGCGCCATTTTGCGCGAAGCGATTCATCCTGCGGTGGGTCTGCAGCCGTATCAAACTCGCAAGATTGCGTTTGGCCTCGGCCTGCCCATCGAAGTGGTGAACTCCGCGACACCGTTCCTCCAGGCTCTCTACCGAGCTTTCATCGATACGGATGCCTCGCTGCTCGAAATCAATCCTTGCGTGCTGACCGGCGAAGGCAAACTCGTCGCGCTCGACGCCAAGATGACCTTTGACGACAACGCACTCTTCCGTCACAAGGAACTGCGCGAGCTGCGCGACTTTGATGAAGAAGATCCCCTCGAAGTCGAAGCCTCCAAGCATGGGCTCAACTACATCAAGCTCGATGGCAGCGTGGCCTGCATGGTCAACGGCGCCGGTCTGGCTATGGCCACCATGGACATCATTAAGTATGCCGGCGGCTCTCCTGCAAACTTCCTGGACGTCGGGGGCGGCGCCTCTGCCGAACAGGTGAAAAACGCTTTCCGCATCCTCATGAGCGATCCGGAAGTCAAAGCCGTGTTCATCAATATTTTCGGCGGCATCTTGCGCTGCGACGTCCTCGCCACCGGGGTGGTCGCTGCTGCCAAGGATTTGCAATTGAGAGTCCCCGTGGTCGTTCGAATGGAGGGAACCAACGTCGAAGTCGGCCAGCAAATTCTCCGCGACAGCGGCTTGAATCTCACCATCGCCGACGGCATGAAGGACGGCGCGCAAAAGGTCGTGGCCCTCGGGGTAGGTGCGCGATGAGCATCTTGGTAAACGAAAAAACTCGCCTGCTCGTCCAGGGATTTACGGGGCGTGAGGGAACTTTCCATGCTCAACAAATGATTGAGTACGGCACGAATGTGGTTGGCGGCGTGACGCCAGGCAAAGGCGGAACGAAACATCTCGAGCGCCCGGTCTTCAACACCGTGGCTGACGCCGCGAAAGCCACCGGCGCAAACGCCTCTGTGATTTTCGTTCCCCCACCCTACGCCGCCGACGCCATCTTAGAGGCTGCCGACGCCGAGCTACCGCTCATCGTTTGCATCACCGAAGGCATCCCCGCCATTGACATGGTACGGGTCGCCTCCGTTGTGGACTTCAAGAAAACGCGTCTGATCGGCCCGAACTGCCCGGGCATCATTTCCCCCGGCAAGTGCAAAATTGGCATCATGCCGGGCCGTATACACAAGCAGGGAAATGTCGGCGTCGTCAGCCGCAGCGGCACGTTGACCTACGAGGCTGTCCATCAATTGACGCAGCTCGACATCGGCCAATCCACCTGCATCGGCATTGGCGGCGATCCCATCATCGGCACGACGTTTCTCGACGCCATCCAGTTTTTCAACGCCGATCCGGACACCCTCGCCGTCATCCTGATCGGCGAAATCGGCGGCAACGCGGAAGAGCGCGCTGCGGAGTGGATCAAGGCCAACATGGAGAAGCCCGTCGTTGGCTTTATCGCCGGCCAAACCGCCCCGCCGGGACGTCGCATGGGCCACGCCGGAGCGATCATCAGTGGCGGCCAGGGCACCGCCAAAGACAAGTACGACGCGATGGCCGCCGCCGGCATCCGCACCGTCAAAACGCCCGCGGACCTCGGCGCCACCGTCGCCTCCGCCTTGAAATAGCTTTGGCCGTTTTCTTTTTTGGCCCTGCGGTTTAGCGGCAGGACATATCCGCCCGGTAGCGCCGGCATCTTGCCGGCAAATTTTGCAGGTCAATGGGGAGGAACTCTCTCGTGGCAATCGAGCGCACTTTTGCAATCATCAAACCCGACGCCGTCAGTCGCGGTCAACAGGGAGAGATTCTCTCTCGCATCCACAGCGCGGGCTTCAAGATCATGGCTATAAAATCTATGCGCTTGACCAAAGAAGAAGCCGGCGGCTTCTACGCGGTCCACAAAGAGCGCCCCTTCTTCCCCGAACTCACCGATTTCATGAGCTCCGGCAAAATCTTCGCCATGGTCCTCGAAGCAGAAGGCGCCATCCTGAAGTGGCGCGACACCATGGGCGCCACCGACCCGAAGAAAGCCGCGCCAGGCACCATTCGCCACGATCTCGGCACCAGCATCGGCAGCAATTGCACCCACGGCTCGGATGCCCCTGAAACCGCCACCTTCGAAATCGGCTACTTCTTCTCCGGTCTCGAACTGATCTGACCACCCGACAGGGGCGAAATCCCGAGGAGCCCGCCGCGGCGGGCGAGGAAGGATCCTTCCCCTGGTTACTTCTTTACCGCATTCCTTCTACACTCTTTCCCATGGATCCCGTCCGCGAACTCGGCCGCACCCTCCTCGTTCTCGGCGCCCTGCTCTTCTCCGTTGGCGCGGTACTTTATTTCGGCGGAAAACTCCCATTGCGTCTCGGCCACCTCCCCGGCGACATCATCCATAGAGGCGAACACACCACTTTCTATTTCCCCATCGTCACCTGTCTCGTCCTCAGCCTCGGCCTCTCTCTCCTCTTCTGGCTTTTTGGACATCTCCGCAAATAAGCGAGTCTTTTGGTTTACCTCCTTGTGGCCCTAACTTCCTTACCTTATTTTCTCCACGCCAAACTCCGCGCGAATAAAAGCCTTGATCCCTTCCTCCCCCGTCAATCGCAGGCACAGCAATTTGCCCTGGCGCTCGACATCGATGTGAAAATCAAAGAACGGGCAGCACTTGCTTTCCGCGCCGACCCACTCCGCCAGCTCAGCAAGCGATATGTCCGTCGGGCGGTACTGAAATTCGTAGCCTTTCGCTGTTTCCGCGATCGCCTTTCGCAGCGCCTGCAATTTCTCTCCCAATTGCTGATGGCGCGCCCGCTCCGCCGGATTCAGCGCTTTGGTGTTGCAATAGAATTTGCTTTGTGTCGTTGCCACTTGTTTCTCCTGCTCCATGAGTGCGGTTGAGTCTTGAGCAACGAGCCCTGCCGCTTCGCCGCCCACAATCAGTAGCGCCAGCGCCGCACTTGCGGTCACCGCCGCCCTTCTTTGGCTCACTTTTCCAAACCGTTCCCGGTTGCTATTCATGGCTTTCCTCCAAAATAGGATTTGCCACGTCCCATCCCCGGATGCTAGAACTTAAAGTCAACTTTAAGTCAAGCGATATTTCAGGAGCACCATCATGAAGATCGGTGAACTTTCCGCCCGCGCCAACCTCAACGCCTCCGCCATCCGTTACTACGAAAAACTTGGTCTCCTGGCTGCGCCACAGCGGACCGGCGGGCAGCGTCGCTACCCCAGCGGCGCCCTCCAGCGCGTCCTCCTCGTGCGCTTCGCCACCGACATGGGCTTCACCCTTTCGGAAATCAAGCTCTTCCTCAACGGCCTGGGCGACCACATCCCCGTCGGCCCTCGCTGGAAAAAACTCGCCAGCCGAAAACTCGTCGAAGTCAAAGAAAACATTTCCCGCTCCCTCAAACTCAAATCTCTCCTCCAGGGCCTTCTACACTGCCACTGTGCCTCTCTCGAGTTCTGCGTCACCCGCCTCAGCCTTAGCCCCAACCTCCGTGGCCTCTCTCGGAGCAACCGATGACCACCTCCGTGGTAGCGGCCGCCGGAACTATCCCGATTTGGTCGGCAGGTCGGCGTTCCTCTTTTCTTCTAGGCCCCGCATTTGGCTCGACATTGCGAGACTACCAGCGGAAGGGCCGCGTCCAATGGTCAGCAGCATGCCATCAAGCGGATCTTGACCTTTTCACTCTCGCTAAACGTTCTCTGCCGACCCAAACCTCCCGATACGTCAGATCACCCATGACAAGAAGATGGGATGCTCCGTTGGTGAGTGGTTGGCGAATAGCACGCGCCCTCTACTTTCTTGCGGCTACTGCAATTCAGCCCGTCTCGATCCGCAACTGTGTGAGCCACTTCCAACTCATTTTCAACTTTCAACTTTCAACGTTCAACCTCCTCCCGCTCACCACACGCCACTCGTCATCCGCTTGCCCCGCACGGAGACCAGGGGACCTTCACCCCAAGGGTCCCGCATGACCCAACAGCTCACCTTCAACCTCATGCCCGACCGCAAGATCTGGACCGTCAGCGAGTTGACCGCCAAGATCCGCGACCTGCTCAGCAAAAACTTCACGGACATCAGCGTCCAGGGGGAAATCTCCAACTGCCGCGAGGCCCAGTCCGGCCACATCTACTTCACCTTGAAAGATGACCGCGCTCAAGTCCGCTGCGTTTATTTCAAGCAGCAGCAGCGCGGCATCAAGTTCCGCCCCGAAGACGGCTTGCTGATGACCGTGCGCGGCTCCATAAGCGTCTACGAAACCCGCGGCGAATATCAAATTTACGTGGAAAATCTCGAGCCCGTTGGGCGCGGCGCGCTGCAACTTGCCTTCGAGCAATTGAAAAAACGCCTCGAAGCTGAGGGCCTGTTCGACGCAGCGCGCAAGAAGTCGCTGCCGCTCCTCCCCAGCCGCATCGGCATCATCACCTCGCCGAGCGGCGCCGCCGTGCGCGACGTCGTCCGCATTCTCACGCGCCGCTTTCCAAATGTGCATCTGACGGTCTACCCCGTGCGCGTCCAGGGCGAAGGCTCCGCCGAGGAGATCGTCAAAGCGTTGAAGTTATTCAATCAGAAGAAACTCGTCGACGTGCTGATCCTGGCGCGCGGCGGCGGGTCCATGGAAGATCTGTGGCCCTTCAACGAGGAAATCGTCGCGCGCGCTATCTTCGCTTCAGAAATTCCGGTGATCTCCGGCGTCGGCCACGAAACCGATTTCACCATCGCCGATTTCGTCGCTGACGTCCGTGCTTCGACCCCTTCGGCCGCCGCGGAACTGGTCGTTCAGACCCGTCGCGAATTTGACAAGCACATTGCCGACTTGCGCGAAACGCTGGCTGGACTGATCCGCTATCGCCTGCTGGAATTCTCCCGCCATGTCCACGAGCTTTCCGCGCGCCGAGGGTTCCGCCGCCCCCTCGATCTCCTGCGCCAGCAGCGCCAGCGCGCTGATGAAATGACTTCGCGCCTGGCCCTCGGTCTTCGCGCCCGCCTCGAACAATCGCGCAAGCGTTTCACCGCCGCCCACCTGCGCATCGCTTCGTTTGATTTTCGCGTGAAGATCGCAGCCTTTCGCTTGCATCTCGAAAAGCGCACTGCCGAACTCGGCATCCGCGCCGAGCGCGTGCTCCGCGCCAAGCGTGAACGCTGGCGGCTCCTGGCCCTGCAACTCCAAGAACGCGGCCCTCTAAAGATCCTGGAACGCGGCTATGCCATCGCCACCGACGCCACCGGTAACCTCCTCCGTTCCGCGGATCAAGTCGACCTCGGCGACACGGTAACCATCCAGCTCCACCGCGGCCGCCTCAGCACCGAGGTGCGGAAGAGAGAGACAACCTGAACTCCTCCCCTCGCGCAAGCCTAGGGTTGGCGGGTTGCTTCGGTTTTTTTCTGCTTGATTTCGTTAACTTTGCCGACCACCTCGTCAGCCCATTGCTCGGTGCGCCAGGGCCGTACCGCGAGGCGTACGTTGTCGCGAGCTACAAACGTGCATTCAGGAGTTTCGGGTCGAGCCGTTCTGCGCGGAGAAAGTCGCGCGCGGCCTGGTCATACTGACCGTTCTCGAAGTTTGGCACGCCCTCGTTCAATAACTCGCGCGCCTGTCTCTGCTCTTCGGTCTGCAGGGGATTGTCTTGTCGAGCGCATCTGCTCGCCCTCACCCCCGGCAGGGCCAGAAGAGACACCGTGATGCGGCGGCGAAGGGAAGGTAACAAGTGCGCACCAATATCGGTGATCAACACTCCGATCTTGCCGGCGGAGCCTGATTCTACTCGTCGTCGGAAGAGGAAGCCACTTTCAGGACGGCCAGGAAGGCCTCCTGCGGGATGTCCACCTGCCCGACGCGCTTCATGCGGCGCTTGCCTTCTTTTTGTTTTTCTAGGAGTTTGCGTTTGCGGGAAATGTCTCCGCCGTAGCACTTGGCGAGAACGTTTTTGCGGATGGCCGCCACGGTTTCGCGTGCAATCACGCGGCTACCGATGGCAGCCTGAATCGGCACTTCAAACATCTGCCGCGGAATGAGCTTTCGCAAGCGCGTCACCAGATCGCGCCCACGCTCGGCCGCAAAGTCGCGATGGATGATCAGTGCGAGTGCATCCACCGGTTCACCGGCGACCAGCACATCCAGTTTGATGAGGTCGGATTCGCTGTAGCCCGCAAGGTGGTAGTCCAGCGAGGCATAGCCGCGTGAAACAGATTTTAGCCGATCGTAGAAATCCAGCACGATTTCGTTCAGCGGAAGTTCGTAGGTGAGCATGACGCGCGTGGGCGACAAATACTCGAAATTTTTCTGCGTGCCGCGCTTTTCCTGGCAGAGCTGCAGAATTCCACCGACGGAGTCCTCGTTGGTGATGATCATCGCTTTAATGATCGGCTCTTCGATCTTTTGAATGTCGCTGGGGTTTGGAAATTTCGCCGGGCTGTCCACTTCAATCACTTCGCCGGTCACGCGCGTAATGCGGTAGCGCACGCTCGGCGCGGTGGTAATCAGATTCAGGCCGAATTCGCGCTCCAGCCGTTCCTGCACGATTTCCATGTGCAGCAAGCCCAGGAAACCGCAACGAAAACCGAAACCGAGGGCGACAGAATTCTCCGGCTCGTAGAAAAACGCCGCGTCGTTCAATTGTAATTTGCCTAGTGCGTCGCGCAGTGGCTCGTAATCATCGGCAAGCACGGGAAACAACCCCGCGAAAACCATCGGCTTGATGGCTTCAAATCCGGGCAGCACTGGTGCGGGGCGGCTGGCATCCGTAACGGTGTCGCCCATGCGCGCATCGGCCACGCGCTTGATGTTGGCGACGACAAAACCGACGTCGCCGGCTGACAGTTCTTCAAGCGCAATGGGCTTTGGTGTGAGCGTGCCGAGTTGCTCGACTTCGTAAACCTCATTGCTGTAAACCAGGCGAATTTTCATCTGCTTCGTGATACGGCCTTCCATCACGCGCACGAGAACGACGGCGCCGCGGTAAATGTCGAACCACGAATCGAAAATCAGCGCCTGCAGCGGATTTTCCGCGCTGCCTTTGGGCGGCGGCACGCGAGCGACGATAGCTTCGAGAACCTCTTCGACGCCGAGGCCGCTTTTCGCGCTGATCAGCAAGGCGTCCTCCGCCGGAATCGCGAGCACGGTTTCGATTTGTTCTTTTGCGAAATCCGGTTGTGCGGCGGGCAAATCGATCTTATTGATCACCGGCAGAATCGTCAGGTTGTGGCCCGCTGCGAGAAATGTATTTGCCACCGTCTGAGCTTCCACGCCCTGGCTCGCGTCGACCACCAGCAGCGCGCCTTCGCACGCCGAGAGGGCGCGCGAAACTTCGTAGGAAAAATCCACGTGTCCGGGCGTATCGATCAAATTTAATCGATAAGTGTTTCCATCTTTCGCTTTGTAGTGCAGACGGATGCTTTTTGCTTTGATGGTGATGCCGCGCTCGCGCTCGAGGTCCATCGAATCGAGCACTTGTTCGTGCATCTCGCGCTGCGTGAGCGCCCCGGTCATTTCGAGCAAGCGATCGGCGAGCGTGGATTTGCCGTGGTCGATGTGCGCGATGATGCAGAAGTTTCGAATGAACTGCGGGTCCATTTTTTCTTTTTACCGGTTTTCTCTGTTACCGGCAGGAGCTTGATTCGCCTGCTTGGGTTTCCCGACGGGCCTGCTGCATTCGAACGAGCAACACACGCAGCGCAAAAACCGTGCCGTATAAACATTCAGTTTGCCACAATTCGAAGGCCCCGTCAGCTTGCCCACCCATCTCATGCGAAAACAAAAGCTGGGTGACCAGAGCAGAGCCCGACAAGTGAGGACCGCTCGTGGCGGCAATTCGGAGTTGCTTGACGGGCACCCTGTACCGCCATAGAGTCTCGCCAATCCTTACGACCTGCGGCCGGCGACGCCGCCAAGGAGACCCTTCGATCGGGGTGGACACGCGCCGAGGTGATCGTGGCCAACGAAACCGTTACCGCTGCTGTGCGCTTCGAAGCTAAGACCATTCACAACGTGCGGATGAGGATTATTCCCTTTGTCTTTCTTCTCTACATCATTTCTTTTCTAGACCGGATCAACATCGGATTTGCGGCGCTGACGATGAACAAGGAGCTGGCCATTACCAGCCAGCAGTTTGGATTAGTCGCGGGGATTTTCTTTTTGGGGTATTTTCTGTTTGAAATTCCCAGCAACTTGCTGCTGCACAAGTTGGGGGCGCGCATCTGGATCGCGCGCATCCTGATTACCTGGGGAATTCTGGCCATGCTGACCGGCCTGGTGCAATCTGTCGACCAGTTGTACGCAGTGCGTTTCTTGTTGGGGCTGGCGGAAGCCGGTTATTTTCCTGGAATCGCCTTGTATCTGACGTACTGGTTTCGACAACGGGATCAGGCGCAGGCAATTGCGTTATTCCTGACGGGTATACCGGTCACCAGCATACTCGGTGCTCCGCTTTCCGGTTTCATCCTGGACCACGTGCACTGGCTGAGCATCAGCAGTTGGCGGTGGCTCCTGATTCTGGAGGGAATTCCGGCCGTAGTTGGCGGGGTGCTCACGTACTTTCTGCTGCCCAGCCGCCCGGCAGAGGCTAGATTTCTTAGCCAGGAAGAAAAAGACTGGATGGAAGCGGTGCTGGCGAGCGAAGAACGCGAGAAGCTGGCCAACCACAAGATCTCAGCACTACAGGCACTGATGAACAAGCGGATCTGGCATCTGGGATTGATCGGCTTCACCTTGAATACCGGCATGTACACGATGAACTTTTGGATGCCAAAGCTGGTGAAATCAATATCGACCGGGCACTCCAACAGTCTGATCGGACTGCTGGTGATGATTCCGCATCTTGTCGGCCTGCCCGTGATGGTGATGGTGTCGCGGAGCTCCGACCGCCAGCGAGAGCGAAGGTTTCATGCGGCGATTCCCGCCATCGTTGCGGGCATCGCTCTGGCGTCGCTGGGTGCAACTCATTCCATTTTCCCAACGATGCTGCTTCTGTCCTTCGCCGCCCTGGGCATCTACAGCGTCTATGGCCCTTTGTACTCGCTCCCGGGCGATTTCCTAACGGGATTTGCGGCGGCCTCCGGGATTGCCTTGGTGAGCTCGCTTGCGAATCTGGGGGGATTCGCCGGCCCGTACGCGACAGGTTGGATCAGCCAGAAGACGGGCAGCTTGTATGGTGGCCTGGCGGTTGCGGGTGTTTCGTTGTTCGCGTCGGCGACACTCATGTTGCTGCTTCCGAGAAGACTGCGCCGTAACCCGCGTGAAAATGGATGAGGAATGGGCCAATTACGCGTGGGTTGCTGATTTGCGGGACCAGGCGCCCACCAGGGCCATCCAGGTGACCACCGAGTTTGATGCGGAGACCTCCGCTTGGATCCGTTGTGGAAGAGTGTTGAGGTCACCGAGCGGTCTGAGGGGAAGATCGAACCGCTGAGCTAGCGGCAGCAAACTGCCCAGAACGTCGGGGACCCAACGTATGAATTCTGGATCGTTCCCCAGCGGCATCTCGAGAGTCATGGCTGGCGCCGGCAGCCCCGCCTGCTGGAAAATCTGGTAAAGAGCGAAGCCCATCTCCGTGTTTGCGCCCGAACGCCGAAAGGTCTCGTGGATCACGGAAGTGGCCGCAGACCACAGCGGCAGGCGTGCCGCCAGCAAAAGAAAAGGCGCCCAAGACAGCTCGTGGAAAGCAACCACTCCGCTGGGACGAAGCAACTGAGACAAAGAGCGCAGCACAGTAGGGGGATCGGGGAGAAACATCAAGATGAAACGACCCACGACGGCGTCGAAGGGTTTGCCACTCGCGATTTGAGAGACATCGGATTGGGTGAAGGTCACATTGTGCAGCCCGGCCAGGGCCACGCGAGTCCTGGCACGGTCGATGGAGCGCTCGTCGCGCTCTACGCCGACAACTTCACCTGAAGGACCGACCAGCGTGGCCGCGAGCATGGCCACGTCTCCGACCCCGGACCCGATATCCAGGACACGCTGGCCGGTGCCAATGCCTGCGCCACGGAAGAATCGTTCGGTGAAGGGAGCCAGAAGCGCGGCTTGCCGTATGAGGCGCTCCTGTTCCGCGTCGGTGCTGCCGAGCGCATAGTGAGAAGTGGTCTTGGTCGTCGTCATATGCTGGCAAATTGTACCACCGAGCGATTCTGCGGCCGGCGAGACTGATTCGGGCGGATTGGATTGCCGTGACGCATACCGCATCCGTCGATTTCGGCCGTTTGCCGCTTCCCCATGGGGGTATATAGTTAATCAGGGCCGTTCGCGCCGGACGCAACGTGCAGCCCAGAATCGTCATCGAGTGGAAAATTGTTTGGCGCCAGTTGGGCGCCGGATGGACAGCTTTCAGTCACCGCAAAGGCAACCTGAACGGATGGCCGCAGACGTAAGCAAGCATCTGGATCGCGCCAAACGCTTCCTCGAGAAGAACCGCGTCGAGGACGCCATCGAGGCCTATCTCGCCGTGCTCGACGAGATGCCGCAACATCAGGAAGCCACGCAGGCGCTCGGCGATCTCTACGCGCGGATCGATCAGCCGGATCGCGCGGCGGTTTACTACGGTCTTCTCTTTGATCTCCTCGTCGAGCCCAAGGACGAAACCAAAGCTCTTGCCATCTACAACCGGTTTCTGCGGGTGGGCATCAGCCAACAACTGCCCGAGCGCATCGCCCGATACGCCTTCCTGCAGCAAAAACAAAATCATCCTGACGAAGCCATCGAGCAATACACCAAAGCCGCGGAGCTATTCACGACGGCCGGCCGCAACGAAGACGCGCTCTTCTGCAGCGAGCGGATTGCCCAGCTCGATCCTGAGAATCTTGCTCGCCAGCTTCGTCTTGCGGAATCGGCCGAACGCATGGGCAAGACTGCTCTTGCCGTACGAGCCTTCCTGCGGGCCGGGCAGCTTGCTTCGGCGAGCGGCGCCGCGACCGATGCGCTCCATCTTCTTGGTCGTGCTTACAAACTCGCGCCGCAAGAGCGCAGCGTCGGACTTCTGTATGCCCAGGCAAATCTGCAGGCCGGCAATGCCGTCCGCGCGGCAGCCTTGCTGGAACCGTTTGCCTCCTCCGAAACTGACGCGGCCTTCGTGACCGCTTTTAGCGATGCGCTCATGCGATCGGGAAATCTCGAGCGCGCGCGCGAGTTGCTCGAACGGCTTCTCCGCGAAAAGAATGAAGGAATGACCCAGCTGTTCGACCTGGCGGACCGTTACATCGCCGCGGGCCAGGACCCCAAGGCCGTGGAGATCCTCCTGACGCTCAAGCGGCGGATGTTTGCCGACAAACGGCAAAACGATTTCGCGGTGCTGATGGACGGAGTGGGGGCCAAGCACCCCCATTCTCAAGCTATTCTTGAATTCTGGGCTTCCATCCACAACGAATTGAATCGCGAATCACAGTATTTCGAAGTGCTGATCAGGCTTTTCGACCTGTACCTGTCCTCAGGGAATGTCATTAAGGCTGCGGAGTCTCTCGAGAGGCTCGTAGACATCGATGCATACGACCATCGCAATCAAGAGCGGATGGAACTGCTGCGCGGCCGAGTGGATGACACCCACCTGAAACAGATCGCAAGCCGACTGGTGAAATCGAGCACCCCCATGCCGGGTCATGCTGCGCCGCAGACTCCTGCGGGGCAGGCTTCCACGGCTCCTTCTCCGGGCAGCGAAGAAGGCCGGCAGTTACAAGCGCTGGAAGATCTGATCGTGCAGACGGAGATTTTTTTGCAGTACTCGCTGCACAACAAGGCACTGGAGCGTCTGCAACGAATTGCGGCGATGTTCCCCGGGGAAGAAGAGCGGAGCGCGCGGCTGGCCAATCTCTACCAAATGGCAAACTGGTGGCCCCCAGGAGCGCCCAAATCGAAGACCGAGCCCGTTCCTGTGCAGCCAGCGCCAGCCACGCCCGCGACGCCGGTTGCTCCTGTGGCTCCTGTGGCCGAGGCGCCAACGCCCATCACCATGAAGACCGGAGTTTATTCGGTTGAGACGCTGCGCGATCTTTCAAAGATTTCCGAGGTCAATCAAAAGATATTTCGCCAGCAGACGCCGCGGGCCATGCTCAATACGGCGGTCAACGAGGTCGGCACCTATCTTCGCGTGACGCGCGCGCTGGCCGTCGTGGGCCCACCGGGGCGGCCGCCGGAAATGGCCGCGGAATATTGCGCGCCAGAGGTGAAGCCCGCACCCGGCGCACAGGTGGTCCTGCTACTCGCGCACATTGAAAAGGCCGAGCCGGATGAACTCGGCGGACTCGTGGTGCAAGCCTCGGAGGGATCGATTCTTAGCGACCTGGGGCTGGACACCGCGCTGGGCGTGACCATCATGGACAAAGAGACGCAGATGCCCGCCGGGATGCTGATCGTGGGTCGTGCCGAAGCGCACAAGTGGAAGGCCAATGAGGCCTACTTCCTGCAGGCCATTGGCGACCAGATGCTGATGAGCGTCAGCCACACGCGGCTGCGCTCGCTGGTGCGACGCATGGGCGTCTCCGATGAGCGCTCGGGTTTGCTGAGCCGCAGTTCGTACCAGAGTTGTTTGCTAACGGAAGCGGACCGCGCGCGGACGCAGAGCACGCCGCTGGCGCTTACCATTCTGCAGATCGATCGCGGCGCAGAACTTCTCCGGCAGCAGGGCGAATCGCCGCTGGAACGTTTTTTGGAGCAACTGGCGCGGTCGTTGCTGCCAATCGTGCGGCAAAACGACGTGGCGGTGAAATACACTTCGTGGTCGCTGGCATTTATCCTGCCCGATACGACGCTTGCGGGAGCGCACAACCTGGTGGATAAATTGCGCCGTGCGGCGTCCGGACTGCGGCCGCCGTGGGACGCGACGCAAATTACGCTGAGCGCGGGAATTGTCGAGGCCGTGGCCAAGCACGAGTACGACAGCGAAGACATCGTGACGGACCTGATCAACCGCGCGGAGTTTTCCATCGAAGAGGCGCGCAAGCGCGGCGGGGATACCGTGGTGGCGCTGGAAACGCCCAAGCCCTAGGTTGTGCGTGGTCTTCCGAGCATTTAAGATCGCGTTTGGCGGTGATGGCAGCCCGCGGATTCATAACACCCATGAGCACGCGATTTAAGGAACGGCCACCTTTTCAGGCCTGGGAAGAGGCAGAAATGAGGTCCGTGGCTTTTGGAGTTCCGGGCTTCCTTGTCGTCGGGGCTTTTCAAGCCGTTGGGGCTATCCCCACAATCTACAGGACTACATTGGCTCCCGTCTCTGGCATGGTGAGTGCGTTCTTAATAGCCCTAACTCTATCGCTTGCTTACTATCACAAACGCTGGATGGGGGGCATGGGCGGAGCCGCACTTTTCTTGATTCTACCTCGCGTAGCAAATCTGTTGTATCAGAATCTCCGGTCGCTCTCTGATGTATCCGACGATTGTGGTGGGCCTGCTCGGAATATGCGGCCTTCAGGCCATACATCGAAGGATTTCAGGGACGCCGTGGGAAGATCCTGTGGATGAAGAGTTGCGGAATCACATGGTCGACATGGATTCCAATTTCACATGGGTGGATCACTTCACGTGGGTGTGCTTCGCCGGCGGTCGCCGGCGGGGCGATCGTTGTGTTGATACTCTTGGTTCGATAAAATCCAAAATTTGAAGCGTAAAGCGCTTATCGTCGTTGATTGAGTGCCTACCCTTCGATTTGCTGTTTTGCTTTTCAACGGTAGGCTGCTCCGGTGGCCAGTTCTGCAGACTAAGGTGAGGACGAATATGTTTCCGACGGACGTGGTGATTGTGGCGGGTGCGCGCACACCGATGGCGCGGTATACGGGAGCGTTTTCGGAGGTGAGCGCGATCGAGCTGGCGTCGTATGCTTCGAAAGAGGCCATTCGGCGCTCGGGCGTGGATCCGGGGGAGTTTGATCACGCGATTTTTGGCAATGTGATGCACACCAGCGCGGATGCGCTTTATGGGGCCCGGCATGTGGGATTGAAGGCCGGGCTGAAAATCGAAACGCCGGCGGTGACGGTGAACCGTCTGTGCGGGTCGGGCATCGAAGCGATCGCGCAGGCGGCGCAGCGATTGTTGCTTGGTGAAGCGTTGATGGTGCTTGCTGGCGGGATGGAAAACATGACGCAGGCGCCGTTTGTGGTTCGCGGGGCGCGGACGGGCTTAAAACTAGGCGGCGGAGCGCTGGAAGACTCGCTCATGGCGGGCCTGACCGATACGTATTGTGGCTTGCCGATGGCGCTCACGGCGGAAAAGCTTGCTGAGCAACATGGAATTACGCGGAAGGATGCCGATGTGTATGCGTTGCGCAGCCAGCAGGCGGCGGACGCGGCATACAAGGCGTGCCGCATCCGGGAAGAGCTTGTGCCGGTGGAAGTGAAACAGGGGAAGAAAACGATTGTGGCAAGCGAAGACGATCACCGGCGGCCGGAAACGACGATGGAGATTCTGGAAAAACTTCCGCCGTCGTTCAAAAGAGATGGCATCGTCACGGCCGGGAATGCCAGCGGGATCGTGGATGGCGCGGCCGCGGTCGTGGTGACGAGAGAGAAAATCGCGAAAGAGCGGAAATTGAAACCGGTTGGGCGCATTGTGTCGTGGGCGGTGGCCGGAGTGGATCCCAGCATTATGGGAATCGGACCGGTGCCCTCGTCGCAGAAGGCTCTGAAGCTCGCGGGACTGACTCTGGAGCAGATGGATCGCGTGGAAGTGAATGAGGCATTCGCGGCGCAATATCTGGCGGTGGAAAGGGTGCTGGGACTGAATCGCGATAAGACGAATGTCAACGGTGGTGCGATTGCGCTGGGGCATCCGTTGGGGGCTTCCGGGACGCGGCTGGTGATTACGCTTTTGAATGAGCTGCGGCGGAATGGATTACGCTATGGGTTGGCGACGGCGTGCATCGGCGGGGGGCAGGGGATGGCCATGATTGTTGAGGCACTGAGCTAGACGAGGTAAATGAGGCCAGGGAAGTAAAGGACGTAAAGTAACTTCGTCTCTGGTAGAATTTGGGCCGAGACAAAGAGGGCACCAAGTATCGTGCCCCCACAATACACAAGATTACATGACTCCTCCTGCCGGCATGGTGGGCGGCATTTCCAAGAGGAAAAAATGGCAATTCGAAAAGTGGGTGTCGTGGGGTGTGGCCTGATGGGATCCGGCATCGCGCAGGTGGCCGCCGCATCGGGATTCCCTACGGTGGTGCGCGAAGTGAACGCGGAATTACTGGACAAGGGGCTTAAGAGCATCGACAAGAACCTGAATCGGCTGGCCGAGAAGGGCACCATCACGGAAGCGGCGAAGGATGAAATCCGCGGACGGCTCAAGGGCACCACCAAGGTCGAAGACCTCCAGGATTGCGACGTCATCATCGAGGCGATCATCGAGCAGCTCCCTGCGAAGCGAGAACTTTTTGGGGCGCTGGATGCGCTCTGTCCGCCTTCGACGATTTTTGCAAGCAACACGTCTTCCTTGACGATCACGGAAATCGCTAGTGCTACCAAGCGGCCGCACCGATTTGTCGGTTTGCATTTTTTCAATCCCGTGCCGGTGATGAAGCTCGTCGAGGTGGTGCGGACGATCGCGACGGAGCCGGCGGTTTACGAAGAGGTGGTGGCGTTCGGGACGAAGCTCGGCAAAACAGCAGTGCGCGCGCAGGACAGCACAGGCTTCATCGTCAACCGGCTGCTGGTGCCTTATCTTCTGGATGCGATTCGTGCGCTGGAAGAGGGTGTCGGGTCCATCGAGGACATCGACAAATCCATGATGCTGGGCTGTGGGCACCCGATGGGGCCGCTGACGCTGTTGGATTTCGTGGGGCTGGATACGACGTACTACATTTCGCAGATCATGTTTGATGAGTTCAAGGAGCGGCGATTTGCGGCGCCGCCCTTGCTGAAGCGGATGGTGCTGGCAGGGTGGAACGGGAGGAAGTCGGGGCGGGGGTTTTATGATCACTCCGACCCAGGGAATCCCAAGGCGATAAAATTTTAGTTGCAAGAGAAAATAGAAGAAAGACCTAACCTAGAGATGCCCCGACACGCTCGGGGCGGGCGCGCTACCTTGGGGAGAGCGGAGCTGAGAAGAGGGATGAGATGGGTTACGAGAACATACTGTACGAGAAGAAAGAGGGGATTGCGCGCATCACCTTCAACCGGCCGAAGGTGTTGAATGCGCTGAACCGCAAGACCGTGGAAGAGTTGCAGCATGCGTTGCTCGATGCGCGCAACGACGAGACCGTGCGCGTGCTGATTCTCACCGGCGCGGGAGAGAAAGCATTTGTGGCCGGTGCGGATATCGGCGAGCTGGCGCTGCAGACGCCTGTCAATGGCAAAGAATTTTCGCTATATGGCCAGGGTGTTTTCCATCTGCTGGAAACCATGGGAAAGCCATCCATCTGCGCGATCAATGGGTTTGCGCTCGGTGGCGGCTGCGAGCTGGCACTTTCTTGCAGCATCCGAATCGCCAGCAAAACGGCGAAACTCGGGCAGCCAGAAGTGAAACTCGGGATTCTTCCCGGTTATGGCGGGTCGCAGCGGCTGGCGCGGCTGTGCGGCAAAGGTGTGGCGCACGAACTTTGCCTTACCGGCGAAATGATCACAGCGGAAGAAGCGCAGCGTATCGGACTGGTTAATCATATTCATGAGCCGGCGGAGCTGATTCCCGCGGCAGAAGCGATGGCGAAAAAAATTATTGCCAACGGGCCCATCGCCGTGAAATTCACCATGGAAGCAATCGAACGTGGCGTGGAGATGGCGCAGGAAGAGGGATTGTTTCTGGAGGCCACGCTTTTCGGAGTGGCTTGCGCGACGGAAGACATGCGCGAAGGCACGAAGGCATTCTTGGAGAAGAGGCCGGCACAGTTCAAAGGGAAGTAAGAGAAATAAGGGAAGTAAGGATAAAGAAAAGAAGGGCCGCGCTGGCTGCCATGGGAGAAAAGCTACAACCCGGGAAGATTAGCGGCGAACTGAGCGCGACGGGTTTTCGCTTTGGCATCGTCGTCAGCCGCTTCAATAGTTTCATAACTGAGCGGCTCCTGGCGGCGGCGGTGGATGCACTGGAGCGGGTGGGCGCGGCCAGCAAGGACGTTGATGTCGTGCGCGTTCCGGGAGCATTCGAATTGCCGCTGGCTGCGAAAAAACTCGCGGCGACTGGGAAGTATGACGCGCTGATTGCGATCGGGTGTGTGCTTCGCGGGGAAACGACGCACTACGATTATGTTTGTTCGGAAACGGCGCGTGGATTGCAGCTCGCGCAGATGGACAGCGGGTTACCGATTATTTTCGGTGTGCTGACCTGCGACACGCTGGAGCAGGCCATCGACCGCGCCGGGCTCAAAGGCGGAAACAAGGGATTCGAAGCGGGGCTCGCCGCCATCGAAATGGCGCAACTGTCTCGCAAGCTTCGCTCTTTACATGCGAAGCCTGCCGCTACTGGAAAGGTGCGGCGCAGGTAACGTGTCTCTCCGCACCAAATCCCGCGAGTTTGCCATGCAGATGCTGTTCCAGTGGGACATGAGCCAGCAGGATTTTACCAAGCTGGAAGTGAAATTCTGGAGAACTGCGAAGGCTGCGAACAAAACTCGCGCTTTCGCGAACAAACTTTTTGAAGGTGCGGCGAAGGATGTCACTACGCTGGACGCCATCATCGTCAAGCATGCCGACAACTGGCGGTTCGAACGGCTCGCGGCCATCGATCGCGCCATTTTGCGGCTGGCGATTCATGAAATGAGCGGCCAGGACACTCCGCCTAGAGTCGTCCTGAACGAAGCTGTCGAATTGGCCAAGAAATTTTCCTCCGAAGAGTCCGGGGCGTTTGTGAATGGGGTCCTCGACGCGGTTCATAAGTCATTGAACATAAACTAGTTATAACGCATTCTGCTTCTTTCCATTCCTTCCCTCTAAACCCCTGAGCAGGACCGTGAAACTTTGTGGCCCTCCTGGTGTTTGATTTTGTAAGTGTGGTGGTGACCCCAGGAATGTTTCTATAGGAGAGAACACGATGAACGCAGAACAGCTGGTCCGTCGAGGTGTGCTCGCGATTGCTTTTGCCGGTTTGCTCGCCGCTAGTGCCTATGCCCAGAGCCAGGATCCGACACCTCAACAGCAGGACCTTCAGAAAGACAAGAAAGACATTCGAAACGACAGGAAAGATCTGGCGAACGATCGTGCGGATCGCCATGCTGATCAGCTCGATATCAATCACGACAAGCGCGACCTGAACAAAGACCGGGCCGAGCGCAACTCGGACCAGCGGGACATCAATCACGATCGCCGGGACCTAAACAAGGACCGCGTGGACCGCAACGCGGACCAGCGCGATATTAATCGCGACAAGGCCCAGCTTGCGCGAGACGACAAAAAGTACGGCGTCAGCAGTGCGCAGGCGCAATCCGATCGCAAGGATCTTCGTGCGGATCGCGTCGACCGGAATAAGGATCAGCGGGACATCAATCACGATCGCACGGACCTAAACAAGGACCGCGCGGACCGCCATGCGGATCAGCGGGGCGTCAACCAGGACAAGAAGGATCTGTCCAAGGACCGCAAAGATCGCAACCAAGACCAGAAAGACATCAACAAAGACAAGAGAGACCTGCACAAGGATCGCAGGGATCTGCACCACGACAAGCGCGGGCACTAAGTGCAGTTCTTCGTTGTCCGTTTTCAGTTATTAGTTTCAGAAAAAGCAAAGAAGGCCGCTCGGGGTTCCCGGGTGGCCTTTCTTTATTTTCATTTGCCAGCTTGCGGTTCTCCATGAAAGGAATGATGCACGGGATTCGGTGGCGGAATCTGGTGGCGCGTGGAAGCGCCCACAGGAGCATCACGTTTCAGCACGATTCTGCCAACTACCAACCTGGCCAGAAAGCGTGCTTCAGATTGGCGACGGCGGGGGCAAGGTTCTCGCACTCCAAAGTCAGATGCGGATGACGCCTTCGAAGACCTTTACGGCGGCACCGCTGACGCGCGGGACGAGCTTCTTTCCAGTTTGCGTGACTTCTACTTCAATGTTGCTCGGGCGCCCCATTTCCGCTCCCTGGAGAATGGCCAGCGTATGGTCAGGCGCCAGTTTTCCGTTTTGCACCAGATAGGCACCCAGCGAACCAGCGGCGGAGCCCGTCGCAGCGTCTTCGTAGAGTTCCCAGGGGAGCATGCCGCGGGAAAAAGCTTTCCCGTTGCCGCCGAGGGCGAAGCAGTAAGCCATGGTCGCGTTCTTGCCTTGAAGGCGCCGGAGTTCGGTGATGTTCATGGTGATTTTGCCCAGCGCGGCGCGATTGCGCAGCGGCACCATCAGGTTGAAGATGCCGGTGGACACAAACGCAGGTTGCAGTTTTGGGTCGAAGTCTTTCGGCGAAATTCCCAGTGCCGAGGCCAGCCTCTTTTTGTTGATTTTCGCGGGCTTGAAGATGGCTTCTTTCTGGGTCATGGTGACGCACTGAGGGCGGCCGTCCTTAAAGCGGATTTCCACCGGCAGGATGCCTGCTCCGGTCTCTTGGAGGATGTGAACGCCGCCGTCCTGCGCGGGAACCACACCCAGTTCCGCGAGCAAGAACCAGGTGCCGATGACGGGATGCCCGGCCAGCTTCAGCTCTTCTTTCGTGGTGAAAATGCGCAGACGGGCCAGGGCCTCTTCTTGCGTCGGCTTTTGCACAAAGACCGTCTCCGAAAGATTCACTTCGCGCGCGATGGCGAGCATTTGGTCGTCCGAGAGTTCATCGCCGTCGGTAAATACGGCGAGCGGGTTGCCTTCGAAACGGTTATGGGTGAAAACGTCAAGGGTGTAGAAGCGGTGTTCCATGGCTGGTCGCAGATCGCCGCGTGAGCAATTTGCAGATTCAGATGCGCTCGAGCTGGGCGACCGTCCTTTCGTTGGTGATATTGCCGGTGTTCAACGTCGATTTTGGTTCGATCAGGATGATGTGGACCTCTTCGTCAGCAGCGGGACAGTGCTCGACGCCGCGCGGCACGACGACAAATTCGCCTTCGTTGACGACGGCTTCGTGGCCGCGGAACTTCATCCGCAGCGTGCCTTTCACTACCAGAAATAATTCGTCTTCGTTTTCGTGATGATGCCAGATGAATTCGCCTTTTAGCTTCACCGCTTTGACCTGGCAGTCATTCACCTCGCCGATGACGCGCGGGTTGCAGTAGTCGGAGAAGAGGGCAAGTTTTTCGTTCAGATTGACCGTTTTCATGATCCCACCTATAGATGGTGAACTATCTGAGTTACAGCTTCGAGAACGCGGCGAGTCGTTTCGGGTTTGGAGGTTTCAGAGTACACGCGCAAGAGATTCTCGGTTCCCGAGGCGCGAACCATCACCCAGCCGGCCGCACCCAGATAGAGCTTGATGCCGTCCATATTTTCCCGGCGCACCACCGGCAGATCAAGGATAACGGTCCGTTTGACATCCGAAAAGTGAGCGATGGCTTTTTCTTTTTGACCTGGTTTCAGATCGAGATCCACTCGGCCGTAATGATACTCACCGAATTCCGCATGGAGTGCAGCGAGCAATTCTCCCAGTGATTTGCCGTGCCAGGCCATCAACTCCGCTAGGAACAGCGCCGAAACCGTAGCGTCGCGTTCGGGCAAATACAAGCTGGTGCCGATGCCGCCGCTTTCTTCGCCGCCGATCAAGATGCTCTGTTCGAGCATCAACTCGCAGATGTACTTGAAGCCGATGGGCGTTTCGTGGAGTTTCCGGCCGAATTTTGTGGCGAGCTTGTCGATGAGCTTCGTGACCGAAAAGGTTTTTGCGATATCGCCGGGCAGGGCCCGGGTTCCCGCGAGGTGCCAGACCAGCAGCGCGAAGATCTGGTGGGGATTGATGAACGTGCCGTCGCGGTCGATGGCGCCAATGCGGTCGCCGTCACCATCGGCGCACAAGCCGGCGTCGAATTTTCCGGCAAGCACCGCTTGCCGCAAGGCTTGGATATGTGGTTCGATCGGTTCCGGGTGCACACCGCCGAAGCGCGGGTCGCGAGTGCCGCGAATTTCGTGGCAGGCGATGCCATTGCGCCTAAAGAGTTCGGCGAGCAAGCCTGCAGCCGAGCCATGCATAACATCGGAGACGAAGCGAAGCTTCGCGCTGCGCAGTCGCTGCCAATCGACCAGTTTCTCGAGCGTGTCTAGATACGGCGCACGCGGCTCCAAGGGTTGAATCAATTTTTTCCGCGGCGGCAGTGGCGAGGCGCATTCCCTCTGGACGACATCGAGGTCCTTTTCGATCTGCGCCACGATCGAAGGCAATGCCGAGCTACCGTAGCTCGCTTTGTACTTGATGCCATTCCATTGATAGGGATTATGGCTCGCGGTGATCATGAGGCCGCCAGCCGCTCCGCGTTGCCGCACAAGCAACGAAACTGCCGGCGTAGGACAGGGCTTGTCCGCCAAAAAAACGGGAGTGCCGCTGGCGGAAACCGCCTCGGCGACGGTGGTAGCGATGCCGTCCGAGGCGAAGCGATGATCGTAGCCGATGATGACGCCCTTGCGCGCGTCCTCGCAACGTACCACGTAACGGGCGATGGCCTGGGCTACCATGCCTGCGTTCGCGAAGGTGAAGTCTTCGGCGATGACGCCGCGCCAGCCATCAGTTCCAAATCGAATCGTAGTCATTGCCGGTGAGTATACGCGATCGGAACTCTTCCCCAACAGCCGGATTGGCCTGGTTGCCGGAGGACGGGCCGCATCAAAAGGCGGTTCCTACAATAGCTTTCTTAGTTCTTGTTCTTCCAGCCATTTCACGATTTTTCCGACTTCTTGCGCACGGTCGCGCGGGCAGATGAGCAGCGCATCGGGCGTCTCGACAACGATCAGGTCGCGCACACCAATGGCGGCCACGAATTTAGAGGGGCTCCACAAAAAATTGCCTTGCCCATCGAGCGTGTGACCTGGTCCGGCAAAGACATTTTCGCCGGGTTTCTTTGCCAGCAACTGATAGACGGCCGCCCAAGAACCGATATCGCTCCAGCCTACTTCGGCGGGAATCACAAACACGCGCGGCGGCCCCTCGGCGCGGGTGGCAGGCTCAAGGACGGCGTAGTCCACGGAAATATTTTCGAGCTGGGCATAGATAGCGCGTAACTGGCGTTCGTAATTCCGGGTTCCGATAAAGTCAGCAAGTTTCTCCAGCGCCGCGTGCGTCTTTGGAAGAAAGCTTCCCAAATTCTCGAGGAAGGCGGAAACCCGCCAAAAGAACATCCCGGCGTTCCAGTGATAGTTGCCAGTGGCAAGGTATTCTTGCGCCAGCTTCAGTTCGGGTTTCTCCGTGAATCGCCGAACGGCAAAAACGGGGAAGCCTTTGGCTCCGACCGGGGCCCCCGTCCTTTCGATGTAGCCAAACCCCGTCTCCGGCCTAGTTGGAGGGATGCCCAGCACTACCATTCGCCCAGGTTCGCGAGCCGCGTCGAGGGCGGCGTTAACAATCTTCAGAAATTTTTGCGGTTGCTCGATGTAGTGATCAGCGGGGAGCACTGCCATCAACGCGTCGCCGCGTGCCACATGACGCAGGTGAACGGCCGCGAGCCCCATCGCCACTGCGGTGTTCCGCCCCAGCGGCTCAATCAGCACGCGTTTACGCGCGGCTGCGGGAATCTGTTTGCGTACGGCAGCGGCCTGTTCGGCAGTCGTGACCGTCCAGATGCGCTCGGCGGGAATCAGCGGCTTCAGACGCGCGACGGTCTGCTGGAGCATGGTGTCCTTGTCGACGATGTTCAAAAGTTGCTTAGGCGTGCGCGTGCGGCTGCGCGGCCAGAAACGAGTGCCGCGGCCCCCTGCCAGGATCACCGCGTGAACCGCTAGTCTTTCCTTGGCCATCGTTAAGCAGCCTTAATCGAAAATGACTTGCGCGAGTGCTCCCGCTGAAACTCCATGTCGATGTAATTCTGTCCGGAGAACTGGAATATCCGGCACATACGTCCGGATCAGAGACGTAGCCGTTTCCGGCAAAACGTCGATGCGCGCTTGCCAGGCGGGTACCAGCCAGCATTCACCGCGGTGATAACGCGCCGCGCTGTCCGGCCAGGCAAAGCTGCCTGCGCCTTCCAAAATCACGATCAGTTCGAACCTCCCGGGATCGACGGGGATTCCGCATTTTGCGGAACACTCCCAGCGTTCTGCCGCAAAGTAGCGGCAAGCAGCGAGCAGCGATCTCGTTGCTCCATCGGCAGGAAGAAGCAGCGATGTCGCTCTCCCCCCTGCGGGTCTCCCGAAGTTGGTGACCTGCAGCGCTTTCTCGATGTGCAATTCACGTGGTTTTCCATGCGCATCGATGCGAGCGAAATCGTAAACGCGATACGTCAGGTCGGAATACTCCTGTACTTCGCAAACCACCATGTTTGGACCGATAGAGTGAGGCGTGCCCGCGGGGACGAAAAACGTGTCGCCAGTTCGCACCGCGTGCGTTTCGAAGAGCTCTTCCAATTTGTGTGACGCCAATCCCTGGCGGAATTTCTCTTTATCTACGCCCGGTTTCAGCCCCAGCAACAATTGCGCTCCGGCGGTGGTGGACACCGCGTGCCACATCTCCGTTTTTCCACGGCCGCCGGCGGCCCTTTCGTGGACGGATGCATAGGCGTCGTCCGGATGAACCTGGAGCGATAGTTTCTCGGTTGGAAAAATAAATTTGACGAGAAGAGGGAAGGTGTCGTTGGCGACGAGTTGGCCGCCGCGCCACTCCATGGGCATTTCCGTCCAGGCCGCACCGAGCGTCCTTCCGACGAATGGACCGGAAGCGATGCGGCAATCCACACTCGTGAGCCAGGCTTCGCCGAGAGGCTCCGGCAGATTGGATTTTTCGGGGAATAGCGGTGCGAGCGAGTGCGCTCCCCAGAGGCGCGGGCTGAAGATGGGCTCGATGCGTGTCGGCGTGGGCCTCACGGTTTACGATGCGGCTTCGGCGCGAGAGAAAAAACGTTCGAGGCGGCGCAGTCCTTCGTCGATTCGTTCGATGGACGTGGCGTAGGAAAGCCGCAGGTAGCCTGGCGCGCCAAAGGCTTCGCCCGGCACGACCGCCACTCGCGCTTTTTCCAGCAGCATCTTTGAGATCTCCGTGCACGTCTTGGCCAGCGCTGGTTTGCCGGAACTGCTCGAAAGATGTGCAGAAATGTTCGGGAAGGCGTAGAACGCGCCGCCCGGCCATTCACAGGTCACGCCGGGAATCGCCCGCAGGCCTTCCACGATGCGTTTCCGGCGCTTAGCGTACTCGGCGAGCATGACCGGCACGGTTTCCATGGTGCCGCGCATCGCTTCCAGCGCGGCGTATTGCGCGATCGACGTGGCGTTGGAGGTGGACTGGCTTTGCAGCTTGATCAGCGCCTGGATCAGAGTTTCCGGTCCCAGCGTGTAGCCGATGCGCCAGCCGGTCATCGCAAACGTTTTCGAAACCGAGCCGATGATGATGACGTTTTCTCTCGAACCCGCCGCGCTGGAGATCGAGTACGGCTTGTGCGGCTCGTAGGTGAAGTGCGAATAACACTCGTCGCCCATCAGCCAGACGTTGTGCTTGTTACAGACCGCTAGGATGCGCGCAAACTCATCCGGCGGTACGACACCGCCAGTGGGATTGCATGGTGAATTCAAAACCAGCAACCGGGTCTTCGGCGTGATGGCTTTTTCGATGGAGGCTGCCTTCACGCTGAAGCCATCTTCCTGCTTGGTCTCCACGAATACCGGCGTCCCGCCCGCATACTTTACGATATCCGGGAAGCTCACCCAGTACGGCGCGGGGATGATGACCTCGTCGCCTTGCTGAATCAGCACGCTCATCACGTTGAAGATGGAGTGCTTTCCGCCGACGCTCACGACGCATTCTTTCGGTTCGTACGACGAGCCGAGTTCGCGCTTGTGCCATGCGCAGATGGCTTCGCGTAGCGGCATGATCCCGCCCGTGGCGGTATATTTCGATTTGTTCTCCTCGATAGCCTTGATCGCCGCTTTCTTGATGTGCTCGGGCGTGGGGAAGTCGGGCTCGCCCGGACCGAAGTCCGCGACGTCCACGCCGCGCGACTTCAGCTTGTCTGCTTCGGCGATTACCGCGGCCGTCGCCGAGATTTGGATGCGGTTGATGCGGTTTGTCAATTGCACTTTGGCTCCTTGAGATGAGTCAGCAGATCACAGTTATGAAAATTTCGCGCGCAGTCTCTGCTCCACGGCAGCGGGGACAAGTCCGCTCATCGGACCGCCGTGCTGGGCAATTTCGCGCACCAGCTTGGAGCTCAGATAGCTGTACGGCTCGCCCGGCAGCATGAACACGGTCTCGAGCCGCGGCTCGAGCTTGCGGTTCATCAAGGCCATCTGCAATTCGTATTCGTAGTCGGAGACGGCTCGAATGCCGCGAAGAATCACGCCCGCGCCGCGCCTGCGCGCATAGTCGATGAGCAAACCCTCGAACACGTCCACTTCTACATCCGGCCATTTCCCCGTGACCTCGCGCAGCATTTCCATACGTTCGGGAACCGTGAACAGCGGTTGCTTCTCGGTATTCCGCAACACGGCCACGATCAAGAGGTCGAACATCTTTTCGCCGCGTTCGATGAGGTCGAGGTGGCCGTTGGTGACCGGGTCAAACGAGCCCGGGTAAATGGCAATCGAGGTCTTCATCGTGGAATCAGCGGCGCCGCACGCCTCGGTTTATTCTAACTCAGGCGAGGAAAACCGCAGCTCCGAAACTGCGTGAGAAGCCAAAGTGGATTCTTTCGGTCGCGCAAGGAATCTTCTTCGCAGGACGCGGAAGATATGACAGTATGCGGTAGCCTGTGCTACATAGCGGCCTCGAGAGAGTGCGATCCTGCGTGGGAGGATTATCCGGACCATGGCTCAGAATGTGCGGTCGCCAGGCCTTGGCCTACTTGTTTTTTGCATTTTGTTGTACCCGGCGATGACTACAGCTCAACAGCCTGCATCGAATCTCATGCCCCTTCCCGAGAGCGCGCAGTACGGGACGGGGAGCCTGGCGGTGGACTCGTCGCTTTCGGTAGTGTTCACCGGCTATACCGAGCCGCGGCTGGAGCGCGCCGCGCAGCGATTCTTGCGGCAACTCGCGCATCAAACTGGCCTCCCGCTATCCCTCAAGCCCTCCAAGACGGCAAAAGCAACGCTCGTGATTCAGACCGATCACGCCGGCAAGGAAATTCAGGAGGTAGGCGAGGATGAATCCTACATCCTGGATGTCAGCACCGCGAGCGCAAGGCTCCGAGCATCTACACCGCTCGGCACGATGCATGGACTCCAGACCCTTCTTCAACTGGTGGATGTTTCGCCCGGCGGATTTGCCGCCCCAGTGGTCACCATTCAAGACCGGCCGCGCTTCCCGTGGCGCGGATTGATGATCGACTCTGCCCGCCATTTCCTCCCGCTTGACGTCATCCGCCGAAATATCGACGGCATGGAAGCCGTGAAGATGAACGTTTTCCATTGGCACCTCTCGGAGAACCAGGGCTTCCGCGTGGAGAGCAAGAAATTTCCGAAACTTCACGAGTTGGGCTCCGACGCCCTTTACTACACCCAGGATGAGATCCGCGATCTGATCGCGTACGCGAGGGACCGCGGAATTCGCGTCGTGCCGGAATTCGACATGCCGGGTCACAGCACGGCGTGGTTCGTGGGGCATCCCGAGCTGGCCAGCGGCAAAGGACCCTACGAAATCGAGCGGAGGTGGGGAATCTTCGAGCCTGCGATGGATCCCACGAACGAGAGAGTCTACAAATTTCTCGATGAGTTGATCGGCGAGATGGCCAAAGTTTTTCCGGACCACTATTTTCACATTGGCGGCGACGAGGTGAACGGCAGAGAGTGGGACGCCAACCCGAAGATTCAAGCGTTCATGAAGGTGCATGGGCTCAAGAACAACGAAGCGCTGCAAGCGTATTTCAGCGGACGCGTCCAGAAGCTGGTGACCAAGCACGGGAAAGCTGTGGTTGGCTGGGACGAAGTGCTGGTGGCGGGAGTGCCAAGGGATGTTGTGATTCAGTCCTGGCGCGGACAAGCTTCGCTGGCGCGAGCGGCAAAACAGGGGTACCGCGGGATTTTGTCGAATGGCTATTACTTGGATTTGGGTTGGCCGGCGGCGCGGCATTATGCGGTGGATCCCATGAGCGGAGATGCGGCCAACCTCTCGGCCGAGGAGAAGCAGCGAATTCTAGGTGGTGAATCGTGCATGTGGGCGGAGTACGTGAATCCGGAAAACGTGGATTCGCGCATCTGGCCAAGGAATGCCGCGATTGCGGAGCGCCTGTGGTCTCCGCAGGAAGTCCGCGACCCCGCTTCTATGTATGCGCGGCTGGATTTTGTGAGCGCCCGGCTGGAGTGGCTGGGACTCACTCACCGGACCGTTTCGCGGCACATGTTGCAGCGTCTCGCCGGCTCGGCATCGCCGGCGGAATTCGCTGCGCTGCGCACTCTTGCCGATGTCATCGAACCGGTGAAGGACTACACGCGCGAACAGACGGCTCCGGCCGAGCCCACCAGCGCCACGCCGATGAATCGCGTCGTGGATGCGGTTCCTCTCG
>Ga0209689_1000026_pt1 | contig 67106 bp, 56 predicted proteins | sample GraSoiAngelo_149_FD_187119 | JGI IMG/M metagenome (GOLD analysis project Ga0209689, IMG submission 187119) | Grasslands soil microbial communities from the Angelo Coastal Reserve, California, USA - 14_1009_09_30cm (SPAdes) (version 2) | ecosystem: Environmental > Terrestrial > Soil > Grasslands ... | reverse complement strand
CCTTTTCCGTTCGCGACATAGAGGGTGCGCCCGTCCGCCGAGGCGGCGACGGCAGTGGGATACCACCCGACGGGGATGAGGCCGGCGACGCGCATTCCCCTGGCGCCGAGGCGCACAACGGCCACCGCATTGCTCCCTGCCAGGGCGACGTACAGCGTGTGCCCGTCGGGAGAGAGGGCGAGTGCGTTGGGATCGCTTCCCGGGGGCGCCTGCGGGGCAAGCGCCACCGTGAGCTGCTCGCGAACCTGGCCCGTCGCGAGATCGACGCGCGCCACGCCGTTCGCCCCCGCGAGCGCGACCAGCAGCTCCGACCCGCGCAGGGCCAGGGCGGAGGGATGGGGCCCGACGAACAGGGCGGATCGGCGGACGGGCGGACTGACGGACAGGTCGATGACGGTCACGGTCGAGTCGCCCCAGTTGCTGACGTACAGCGAGCTGTTGTCTCCGACCGCGCTGTAGGGCCGGTGACCTACGGGCACCGCCCCACGGCGCCGCAGCGTGGCCGCGTCGATGAAGTAGATCGAATCGCTCAGGTTGCCGACCACGGCCACCAGGCCCTGCCGCGGAAGCAGCACGAGGCCGGCCGGGTAGACCTTCGCGCCGGAATCGGCGAGGGCCACGCTGTCTCTGATCCACGACGCGCCGCCCTGCCACGCGAAGCGATACACCCGGTTCGTCGGGCCGCCGCTCGCCCATACCGTGTCGCGCCAGTCCCGGCCAGTGCGCGCCAGACCGAGCCAGGCTGCGGACAGTGGCACGCGCCACACGACGCGGGCACGCTCGGGGTCGATGCGCATCAGGCTGTTCTCACCGTAGCCGTCGTTGGTGACGACGACGGACCCGTCGGACAGCGTCACAAGGTTCAAGGGGAGCGTGCCGACGGAGACGGCACGCCCGGCCGGACGGATACGCCAGCCGGACGGGAGCAGCGTGGACCCGTCGGGCAACGGGCCCGGGACGAGACGGGCGGCGAGGAGCGCTGCGCCCGCGATGGCGGGCAGCGCGAGCAGGGCGCGTTGGCGCATGCGCTGCAATATCGCCGCTCGCGGGACTGCCGGCAGCCCCTTAGCCTTAGGCGCGATGACGGGGCTGATCTTTCATCTGATCCCGCACACCCACTGGGACCGCGAGTGGTACCTGCCGCGCGCCGCTCTCCAGGCACGCCTCGTGGCGGTCGTGGACGATCTCATCGAGCGGCTGCATGCGGACCCGGGGTATCGGAGCTTTCTGCTCGACGGGCAGACGGTGCTGCTCGAAGACTACTTGCGGGCCCGCCCGGACCGCGAGGGCGACGTCCGGGCGCTTGTGAAGACGGGCCGCCTGCAGGTGGGGCCGTGGTACGTGCTCCCCGACGAGCAGATCCCATCGGGCGAGGGGCTGGTGCGGAATCTCCTCCTCGGGTCCGCGGATGCGGAGCGGTTGGGCGGGCGCCTCGATGTACTGTACTCGCCCGATGCATTCGGGCATCCGCCCGCCTGGCCGACGCTGGCACGCGAGTTCGGGATCCGGTACGGCGTCGTGTGGCGTGGGTTGGGGGGCGAGGCTGGGCAGGACCGGGACCTGTACCGCTGGCGCGGGCTCGACGGGAAGGAGGTCGTGCTTTGGCACCTGCCACGCGCGGGGTACGAAATCGGGGCCGCGCTGCCCGCAAACGCAGAGCGCCTGTTCGCCGCCTGGGCTCCGGTGCGCGGCCCGCTGGTCCAACGGGCGACCGGGAAACACATCCCCGTGTTCATCGGTGCCGATCATCACGCCGCCCACCCGGACGTGCCGCGGCTCCGCGACCTGCTCGCGGAGCTCGACCCCCAGAGCGCGTTCCGCGTATCGCGGCTCGACGAATTCTTTCAAGCCGCCGCGGACGGCGCGAAGCCGGCGCCCCTCGCAGGAGAGCTGCGCTGGTCGTATCGCTACGCGTGGACGCTCCAGGGCGTGCACGGGACGCGCGCGCCGCTCAAGCGGCGGTATTCCGCAGCCGAGCTGGCGCTCGTGCGCCTGGCCGAGCCGCTCGCGGCGCTGGCGCGGCGCGCGGGAGGGCGCGACCGGCGGCCGGCGCTCGAGCTCGCCTGGCGTGCGTTGGTGCGCTCCCAGTTCCATGATGCCATCGCGGGCTGCGCCAGCGACGACGTCGCGCGCGCGGTCGAGTCGCGCCTCACGAGCGTCGAGGCGTTGGCGCAGGAGGTGGTACGGGGCAGCGTGCACGACCTGGTCCACCACGATCCCGATGCGGCGCGCGGCCGTGCGGCGTCACCGTCGCCCACGCTCGTGGTCTGGAATCCCGCAGCGCGTCCCCGCCGCGGGGTCATGATCGCCGACGTCACGCTGTTCCGGCGTGATGTGCTGGTGGGTCCGCGCGGGGAGCGGGTGCCGCGGGAGGGGCAGGGTTACCGGCCGTTCGCGCTTGCGACCTCGGATGGCCGCACGGTTCCCGTGCAGCTGCTCGACCGGCGCGTCGGGACCGAGCGGCTCGATGCGTCGCATCACTATCCCGACCAGGACGAGGTAGACGAGGTGCGCATCGCGTTTCGGGCGCCGACCGTGCCGGGCCTGGGGTTGGCGAGCGCTGGCCTGACGCCTGGTGCGACGGCGGCGGGCGGTGCTCGTCCGCCGGCGGAAGGCGCGTTCGTAAAGGGGCGCTCGCTCATCAACCATTGGATCGAGGTCGCGCTGGAGCCCACCGGGGCGCTGGCGTTGCACGACCGTCGCTCGGGACAGCGTTTTGTCGATCTACTCCGCATCGAAGACGGCGGCGACGCCGGTGATACCTATACTTACTGCCCGCCCAGCGGCGACCGGCTGGTGCGCGCGGCAGGTCCGATCAGGGTCCGGCGCCTCGCCGCCGGGCCCCTCGTGGCGGCCCTCGAAGCCCGGTTCGAGATCGGGCGACGCGTAGGAATACGGCTCGTGGTGACATTGTACGCCGACAGTCCCACGGTTCGCTGCATCCTCGATATCGACAATCAGGCGACCTGGCATCGCCTGCGCGCGCGGGTGCCCACCGGACTCGCAGGCGCGACCGCCGTCGCCGGGACGGCGTTCGGCAGCGTAGCGCGGCCGCCAGTCGTGGTCGCCGCGGCCGACTATCCGATCGAGACGCCGGTCCGCACGGCTCCGGCGCACGGATTCGTGGCTGCCGCGTCCGGGGCGCGCGGGTTAGCGATCGTCGCCCCGGGCTTCTTCGAGTACGAGTGGACCCGGCGGGGGGACCTGCTGCTCACGCTGCTGCGCGCGGTGGGCGAGATGTCGCGTGGCGACCTCCCTACGCGACCGGGCCACGCGGGCTGGCCCACATCCACGCCGCTGGCGCAGTGCCCGGGGCGGACGCGGGTGGAGCTGGCGGTCGCGCCGGTCTCGCAAGCCGAGCTCGAGCGCGGCGACGCGCTTCCGTCGCTGTGGGAAGACGCGTTTCTACCGCTGCGGGGGTTCTGGCTCCGGGACGCCGTGGACCCGGCGCCGACGCCGATCGATATCGCCCTCGAAGGATCGGGGCTCGTCCTCTCGGCCGTGAAGCCCGCGCAGCAGGGCTCTCCATTGGTGCTGCGCTGCTACAACGCCACGGATCGGAAGGCAGCGGGGGCCTGGCGATTCGGTGAGGGCGTGAAGAGCGCCCATCGAGTGCGCGCTGACGAGCGCGAATCGGTCGCCCTGGTGCTCGAGGGGCGGGGCAAGACGGTGCGGTTCGTCGCCGAGCCGTATGAGATTGTGACCATTTTAGTGACCTAAGGCCGGGGAGGAGTACTTGAAAGAGCATCACCTGTCCGTCAAGCGCACCGCACGCTATTTCGCGCTGGGGGACCCAGCCCGCGCGGGGGAGGTGTGGTTCGCCTGTCACGGATATGGCCAGCTCGCTGCGCGATTCCTGGAAAAGCTGCGCGTGCTCGACGATGGGCGGCGCTATCTGGTGGCGGCGGAGGGGCTGTCGCGGTTCTACTTGAGCGAGAGCCCCACGGAGCGCCGCGTCGGCGCGAGCTGGATGACGCGGGAGGATCGTCTCGCCGAGATCGACGACTACGTCGCGTACCTCGATGCCGTGTACGCGGACGTGTTCGAGTCGCTCGATCGCGCGCGCGTGACGGTGCATGCATTGGGGTATTCCCAGGGAGCCGCCACGGTCAGCCGCTGGGCGGCCCTGGGGAAGGCCAAGATCGATCGTCTCACGTTGTGGGGCGGCGAGTTTCCGCCCGATCTCGACCTCACGCTCGACGCGGTCGTGGGTCGGTTGCGTGCGGCGCGGATGACCCTCGTCTACGGTCGCTCGGACGAGTTCATCACACCGAAGGTGGTATCCGGGATCGCAGAGCGCTTGCGTCAACACGGGATCGCGTACGGAGAGATCCCGTTTGATGGCGGACATGAACTGAACGAGGCCATCCTCCGAGGCCTAGGCGGGTAGACGCTGCGTCTGATACCTCGTCGCAGGATTCAGCGCGTCCTGAAGTGCATCCCCCAGAAGCGTGCAGGCCACCACAACCAGCACTAGCGCGACGCCCGGCGCCGCCGCAACCCAGGGCGCATTGACCAGGGTATCCCGTCCCGACGCGATCATGTTGCCCCACGAGGGCGTGGGCGGCTGGACGCCCAGCCCCAGGAACGACAGCCCGGCTTCGAGCATGATCGCGTTCCCCAGACCCAGCGCTGCCGAGACGATCACGGGCGTGAGGGCGTTCGGGAGGATGTGGCGCACCAGCACCCGACCCCGCCGCAGCCCGAGCGCGACGGCTCCCTCGACGAACGGGCGCGCGGCGAGCGACCGCACCTCGCCGTGCACCAGCCGCGCGACCGACATCCAACCGGTGAGACCCAGGACGACGATGACGAGCACGGCGCTCGGCCGGGTCATGGCCGCGAGCAGCAGCAGGAGGACCACGCGTGGGAGTGCGAGGACGAAATCCGTGAGGGCGAGCAGCGACGTACGCACCGGGCCCGGCCAGAATCCCGCGATACCGCCCACCAGGACGCCGATCACGACCGACAGCAGGACGGCCAGTGCCCCGACGGCGAGTGAGACGCGCGCTCCGTAGACCAGCCGCGTCCAGACGTCGCGCCCGAAGCGGTCGGTGCCCAGCGGATGGAAGCTGCCGGCGTGGTCCGTGGCGAGGGGCCGCAGAAATCGCGTCGCCACGATGTCGTGCTGCGCCGTCGGACCGCCGGTCGAGACGAGCGGCCCGGCGACCGCGGCGCCGGTCACGATCGCGAGCACCGCGACGCCGAACGAGGCCCGCCGGTCCCGCCACAGTCTCCTCACGTCGCTCCTTTCCCGCGCCGTATGCGCGGGTCGATCCACGCGACGCCCAGGTCGGTCAGGAGATTTCCCGCGACGACCAACACGGCGGTCACGGCGGTGGCCGCCATGACCACGGGGTAGTCGCGGGCCTGGACCGCCTCGACGAGGCGCCGACCCACGCCGGGCCACGCGAACACGGCCTCCACAAACACCGCACCGGAGAACAGCGCGGGCAACGACAGTCCGATCAGCGTGACCACCGGGATCAAAGCATTTCGTGCCACGTGCCGTCGTGTGACTTGCCACGGCGACAGCCCCTTGGCCTCCGCCGTTCGCACGAACGGCTGGCTCACCACGTCGCGCATCGCGCCGCGCACGTAGCGTGCGGCTCCGCCGACGCCGATCAGCGTGAGTGTGGTGAGCGGCAGCGCGAAGTGCCGCAGCCGGTCGGCGAGGCGGCTCCAACCGGTGAGCCCGTCGGCGTCGAGCCCGGCCGCGCCGAACGCGGGGAGCCAATGCGCCCAGTACGTGAACGCCATGACGAGCATGAGCCCAAGCCAGTATCCCGGCAGCGCAAACAGTGTGACGGTCGTGATGGAGAGCGCCGTGTCGACGCGCGGGCCGGCGCCGGACTGCCAGGCCCCCACGGCGAGGCCGAGCAGGTAGCTCAAGACGAGCGAGGTGCCCACGAGCGCCAGCGTCGCGGGCACCGCGTCGCCGAGCAGGGCGCGCACCGGGCGGCCGGTGGCGATGCTCCGGCCCCAGTCTCCGGCGGCGAACCGGCCGAGCCAGATCGCGTATTGCGCGGCGAGGGGCCGGTCGAGGCCGAGGGCGCGGCGCTGGGCGGCGAGCTGCGCGGCCGTGGCGGTCGGCCCGAGCAGGCGCTCGACGGGATCCCCCGGCGCGAGCCGCACCAGCAGGAACGTGAGGGTGACCACCCCCAAAACGACGACGGCCCCGGCCAGGGTGCGGGTCCCCAGATGGGCGAGCATGCGCCGAATCTCGCGCGACCAGCGGGGCCCCGCTAGAATCCGGGCGTGCGGCGACGAGCGCTTTGGCTGGTGACGGGAGGGATGGTGATCGCGGCGTGCGGCTCGGGGGCCGCGCACCGCGGTCGCACCGTGGTCTACGCGTCGGGGGCGGACCTCCAGAGCGTGAACCCGCTGCTCACCGTGCACCCGCTCGCCAAGCAGGTGGAGCGCTACGTGCTGCTCACCACGCTGGTGCGCTACGACTCGACGCTCGTGTCCCGGCCGTACCTCGCGCGCGCGTGGACGTGGTCGGAAGACCGGAAGAGCCTGACCTTCCGACTGCAGCCGGGCGTGCGCTGGGGCGACGGCGTGCCGACGACGGCCCGCGACGTCGCGTGGACCCTCTCCGCAGCTCGAGACGCGGCGACCGGGTATCCGCGTCTGAACGATTTCGCGGACGTGGCGTTCGTGAATGACCCCAACGATTCCACCGTCGTGATTCGGTTCGCCCATTCCCAGGATGCCGTACCGGATGTCCTCACGGATTTGGCCATCCTGCCCGCTCACCTGCTCGACTCGGTTCCCCGCGCGGAGCTGCGACGCGCCGCGTGGAACGAGCACCCCATCGGAAACGGACCCTTCCGCTTCGTCGCGCACGAGCCGGGCCGCCGCTGGGTGTTCGCGGCCAATCCGGGCTTCCCGGCCGCGCTCGGCGGGCCGCCGGCGCTCGACCAGTTCATCGTGGTCGTCGTGGACGAGCCGACGACAAAGCTCGCCGCGCTCACGGCGGGCGAGGTCGACTTCGCCGGCATCCAGCCCGCGCACGCCGCGGTCGTCCGCCAAAACCCGGCGCTCACGGTGCTCGACTACCCCTTGATCATGCCGTACGGGATCGTGTTCAACACGCGCGGCCCGCCGTTCGACGATCCCCGCGTGCGGCTCGCTGCCGCGCTGGCGCTCGATCGCCGCGAGATCGTCGATGGCTACCTCTACGGCTTCGGCTCGGTCGCCGACGGCCCGGTGCCACCGGACGTTCCGGGATATGTGCCGGTGCGCCCGGTTCCCACGAACCCGGACTCCGCACGGCGCCTGCTCGGGGGCCGACGGATCGCCTTCGAGCTGCTCACCGTCGGGAGCGGGGAGGCGGCGCTCGAGCAAATGATTCAGGCCCGTCTCGCCGCCGTGGGCTTCGACGTCGCGATCCGGCAGCTCGAGCTCGGGGCGTTCCTCGCGCGGGTCAATGGCCGCCAGCGGGACTTCACGGCAGCGGTGGTCGGCACCCCGGGCGATCCGGGACTGGGCTACCTGACGACGCTCGCCGAGCTGGCCGGGTTGCGTCCCGGCGCCGATGCCGCGCGGGCGCAGCGGCTGTTCCGAGATTCGCTCCCGATCGCGTTCCTCTACCATGCGCGGGGCGTGCAGGGAATGAACCGTCGGGTCAGCGGCGTGCGGATGGACTTGCGGGGAGAACTGCCGACCGTCGCCGGATGGCGGACGGCGCCGTGAGACGGCGCGAACTGCCCGCAGAATTCCACGCGACGGCGCCGGTGCGTCTCGACTTCGCCGGTGGGTGGACCGATGTCCCGCCGTTTTCGGCGCGCGAGGGCGGCGTCGTCGTGAATGGGGCGATCGACCTCACCGCCCGGGTCGCCGTTCAGCTGGGCGGACGCCTGATCCGGCTCGTCGCCGAGGACCTGGGTGAGGAGCTCGAGTGTGCGGACGCGGGCGGCCTGGTGCTCGACGGCCGGCTCGATCTCCTCAAGGCCGCGCTGCGCATGCTTCCCGTGCAGGCAGCGTGCACGATCACGACGCGCTGCGACGCGCCGCCGGGATCGGGACTCGGCAGCTCCGGGGCCATGGATGTCGCGCTGGTCGCGGCCCTGGCGCTGGCGCGCGCCGAGCGGTTGACCGGGCGCGAGATCGCCGAGCAGGCGTGGTACCTCGAGGCCGTCGAGGCGAGGATCCCGGGCGGCAAGCAGGACCAGTTCGCCGCGGCCCTGGGGGGTTTTCAGCGCCTCACGTTCCGCGATCCGGACGTCGGGGTCGAGCCGATCACGCTCGATCCCGCGTTCGCGGCAGCTCTGGAGCGGCGGACGGTGCTGTGCTATACGGGCCGGTCACGGGTATCGGGGGACACGATCGCGCGCGTGATGGCCGCGTACGAGCGCGGTGAGCCGCAGGTGACCGGAGCACTGCGCGCGATGAAAGACTTGGCCGCGACGATGGCGGAGGCGCTGCGCGCGGGAGACGCCACCCGCGTGGCGGCCCTGCTCTCGGAGAACTGGACGCATCAGCAGACGCTCGATCCCGGGATGTGCACACCCGAAATGGCCCGGCTCGAGCGCGCGTTGCGGGCCGCAGGCGCCCTCGGCGGGAAGGCGGCGGGGTCGGGCGCCGGAGGCTCTATGTTCTTCATCACCGGGGACGATTCGGCGCCGGTGATCGCCGCCGCGCGTGCCGCCGGCGCGACAGTCCTCCCCGTGCGGTGGGCGGCCGAAGGGGTCCGCGCTTGGTGACCACCGAGGAGCTCGCGGCGCGCCGCGAGCAGATCGCCGCCGCGCCGGATCTTGTGGCGCTGCTCGCCCACCTCACCGAGCGCGCGGCGCCGCTGTTGGCCCGCCTCCCGCCCGTGCCGGAATCGAAAGCGCTGCTCTCGACCGACGGCGGCGTGTGCCCCGAGGACGGCGCGGCCCTCGTGTTCGACCCGTGGAGTCCGAACGCGCACCGCTGCCCGCGGTGCGGCAAGACGTTCGGCGGCGAGCGTCACGACCGTCATTGGGCACGCTACCAGCACCTGTGGCTCGCGGAGCGCGCTGCGCACCTGGCGACGCTGGGCGCGCTCGAGCACAACGCTGCGGCGGCCGGTCGGGCCGTGGAGATTCTGCGTGCCTACACCCGGACCTATTGGGGATACGCGAACCGGGACAACGTGCTGGGACCGAGTCGGCTGTTCTTCTCCACGTACCTCGAATCGATCTGGATCGGCAACTTTCTCGCGGCGGCGGCCCTGCTGCGAGCGTGCGGGCAGTTGGAAAAAGTCGCGGCGGGAGCGGTGAGCGGAGTCGCGGAGGAAGCCGCGAACCTCATCGGTGATTTCGACGAGGGCTTCTCGAATCGCCAGACGTGGAACAACGCCGCCCTCGCGGCGATCGCCGGGTGGTTCGAGGACGAGGACCTGGCCAAGCGCGCGATCGAGGGTCCCACCGGGCTGCTCGAGCATCTGTTACGCGGCTTTGGGCGGGACGGGATGTGGTACGAGGGAGAGAACTACCATCTGTTCGCGCTGCGAGGCCTCCTCACGGGGGCTCGGTGGGCACGCCTCGCGGGCGTGGACATGTTCGCCGAGCCGAAACTCGCGGAGCGCATCCGGGCGGCGCTGCTCGCGCCGGCACGCACCGCGCTGCCCGACTTCACCTTCCCTGCCCGCAAGGATTCGCGGTTCGGGGTCTCCCTGGCCCACCCGGCGTACCTCGAGCTGTGGGAGATCGGGCTGGCGAATCTCGGGGAGCGGGGAGCGGGGAGCGGCACCTCTGAGCTCGGGAGCTGGCTCGCGGCACTGTATAAAACCACGGTCGTGAAGCCGGAGCTTTTCGAATCGTACTTGCACGACGCACCGATGGAACCGCTCCCCCCTCCCCGCCCCCCATCCCGCATCCAGCTGTCGTGGTGGGCCGCCCTCTTCATGTCGCCCAAGCTGCCTGCGGACGCTCCGGCTTGGTCTCCCGGGAGCCTGCTGCTCGAATCGCAAGGTCTCGCGGTCCTGCGCAGCGGCGGCCGCTACGCGAGCCTCGAGTGTGGCCAGTACGGTGGGGGGCACGGGCATCCCGATCGGCTGCATCTCTCGTTGCACGCGGATGGCGTACACTGGCTGGCCGACCCCGGGACGGGATCCTACGTCGCGCGCGACCTCTTTTGGTACCGCTCGACGCTGGCGCACAATGCGCCGCGCTTGGACGGCGCGTCCCAGCCTCCCGGCGACGCCGTGTGCGAGGCCTTCGACGCGCCGGGGGAATGGGCCTGGGCACGAGGGCGCTTCGGTGAGATCACGCGCACTATCGTTTCCGGCCCGACGTACCTGCTCGATGTGGTGGAGCTGACGAGTCGCACCGAACACGTGCTCGAGCTGCCGTGGCACTTTCATGGGACGGGGGACGTGGGACGGGGAGGGGGAGGGGGAGGGGGGGCCTGGAAGACCGGTGATCTCGTGGATGAGTTCCTATCGCGCGTGGAGCAGTTCGTCCCGGACAGCGCCAGGCCCGTCGTGCTCGAGCTGGCCGCCGGGCCGCGCTCGCTGAGGGCCTGGCTCTCGTTCGACGGCGAGCTGGTGCGGGCGGAAGCGCCCGGCTTGCCGGGAGAAGGCAAGCGGCAGACGTGTTACGTCGTCCGCACCACGGGTCGGAGTGCTCGCTTCGTGACGGTTTTGGAGCCCGTCGGCGACGCTCCTTCGGTCCGTGCCGTGCGCGTGCAGGGGAGCGTGATCGAGGTCGAAACGGCGGAGCAGGGGACCCACCGTCACGCCGCTACTGCCCTCGGCTGGGAGATCACGACCAACGCGGGGCGCATTCGGCTCGCTGGCGCGCGCCAACCCGAGCCGCCCTTCGAGCCGCTACTCGACCTCGACAAGCCGACGCCCGCCGTCGGCCTGGCGCTCCGCGCGGCCGCGCGCCCGGCGCTCGATGGGACGCTCGACGGCTTCGACACGAGCGAACCGCTGCGCCTCGAGCTCGAGGACCAGTATCGCCGCAGCGAGGAGCCGTACGCGGGCCCCGACGATTTCTCCGCCTTGGCGCACGCTGCCTGGGACGACGACGCGCTCTACCTGGCGGTCGAGGTCGTGAAGCCCGAGGTGTGCATTCGGCCAGGAGGCGCGCCGGCGCTGCGACTCGACAACGAACCGGACGACATCCACTCCGATGGCCTGCAGGTGTATCTCGCGGGGAACGAGACAGGGGGAACGGGGGAAGAGCGGGCCGGATACCTGATCGTTCCCGAGTCCGGCGGGAGAGGGTTGCGCGTACTGGCGACCAGTGACAGCTCCGCCGATCCACTGCGCGTGCGGGGTGCCTGGCAGCGTATTGAGCGCGGGTACCGCGTCACGCTGGGCATCGCCTGGCCGCAGTGGGGGGGGCAGCGCGCGCACGTGGGCGGGCGGCTGCGATTCGACCTGCTCGTGAACGAGATGCTGCCGGGCCGCACGCGGCGCGCCGGGCAGCTGGTCTGGAGTGGTGGCAACGGCTGGGTGTTCTTGCGGGGCGACCGGCAGGATGGAGCACGGATGGGTGTGCTGGAGTTGGTCGGATGAAACGAACGCGGAAGTCGGAACGCGGAAGTCGGAACATCAAGGTGAGCCCCGTCCGGCGAACGATCCGTTCCTGCTGTTCCGCGTTCCGCATTCCGCGTTCCGCGATTGGTTCTTCGGGCGCATGAGCATCACCGTCGTCTTGCACGAGCCCCAGGACCTCGTCAACATCGCCCACGTGGTCCGCGCGCTGAAGAATTTCGGTTTCAAGGACCTCCGCTTGGTGAGCCCCCGTGAGTACGACCCCTATCGGGTGGAGGGCATCGCGCACCAGACGCAGGACGTGCTGGCGCGCGTGGCTCGGTTCGATCGCCTGGAGGACGCGTTGGTCGACTGCGTGCACGTGGTGGGCTTCACGGCTCGAGGCCGAACGGCGAAGCGCAATCTGCAACGGCCGCGGGACGCGGCTGCGGAAATCCTGATACAGGCGGACGCCGGTCCGACCGCCTTGCTCTACGGACGCGAGGACAAGGGCCTCCCCAACGAGGCACTCGACCTGTGCCACCGTGTGGTCACGATTCCCACGAACCCCGCGTATCCTTCTCTCAACCTCGCCCACGCCGTGGTGCTCATGTTGTACGAGCTGGCGCTTGCGCGGGGCGACGACGCACGTCCGTTCAAGGCGCCACGCCGTGAGGGCGGGCCGGTTACGGTGGACGACCTGGAGCGGCTGTTCGCGGATGCCGAGGCGGCGCTTCGCGGCATCGAGTTCTTCAAGACGCGTGAAGTCGAGGGTGTGATGCGGACGCTGCGTGAGGTGATGCACCGCACGCCGCTCGACCAGCGCGAGGCGAAGCTGTTGCGGGCGATGGCCATCGAGGTGGTGAAATACAGTGAGCGACTGGCGCGTTCCCGGCTTCACGTCGACGGGTAGCAAGCGCCCCGACGCGCTGTTCGGGGCCGATGCCGACGCGGAACTGCCGACGCGCATGACACGCGCGTTGGGGTGCCGTGTGTGGGACGCCGAGGGTCGCGAGTACGTGGACTACGTGATGGCGCTCGGCGCGGTCGCGCTCGGCTACGGGCACTCCGCGGTGAATCGCGCCGCCGAGCAGGCGATCGCCGCCGGTGTCGCAGGTCCGCTGCCGCCGGTGCTCGAGGAACAGCTGGCCGATGCGCTTGCCATGCGGATCCCGTGGCTCGAGCAGGTGCGGTTCTTGAAAACCGGTGCGGAAGCCGTGGCCGCGGCGGTGCGGCTCGCCCGTGTCGCGACCGGGCGCGAGCGCGGGCTCGGCTGTGGGTACCACGGTTGGCTGGACTGGTCCCAGGGGGGGGAAGGAGTCCCCGCGGCGACTCGCGGCTTGTATGCCGAGATCCCGTTCAACGACGTGGACGGGACCCGGCGCTTGATCCGCGACGCCGGCGATCGCCTCGCCGTGGTCGTCATCGAGCCGGTCGTCGTGATCGAACCCACGCGCGAATGGCTCGAGGTGGTGCGTGAGGAGACGACCAGGGTGGGCGCGGTACTCGTGTTCGACGAAATCAAGACGGCGTTCCGGCTGGCGATCGGCGGTGCGGCCGAGCGCTACGGCGTCCGGCCCGATCTCGCGGTGTTGGGCAAGGCCATCGCGAACGGCTTCCCGCTGGCCGTCGTGGGTGGCAGAGCCGACCTGATGGCCGGCGTAGCGCGCACGTGGATCTCTTCTACGCTCGCGACCGAGAGTGTGGCGCTCGCCGCGGCGCAAGCGACGCTAGAGATCTTCGCGCATGAGGACGTCTGCGGGCATCTGCACCGCATGGGCACCCGGTTGCTCCACGGGCTCCATCGTTTGCATCGCAAGCATGCTGATCTCGTCACCGGCGTGGGCGGGATTGCGGAGATGTGTTTTCTCCATTTTGCGACCGAGAGTATTTCGCGGGATGTGGCGCGGGGCTGTGCGGCGCGCGGGCTGCTATTCAAGAGGACCGCGTACAATTTCGTGTCGCTGGCGCATGACGAGGAGACGATCGACCGGACGCTGGAGACGCTCGATGAGGTGCTCGCGCATGCCGCCGCCGGAGCCTAGCTTCGAGCCGTGACCCTCCAGCGCAAGCTGCTCCTGGGCTTCTCGCTCATGGTGATCCCGGCCCTGCTGGTCGGCGTTCAGGCAATCCGCACCAATGCGCTCGTCCGCGGCACGCTTCAGTCGCTGGGTGAGCGGTTGGCCCGATCGCGGACGTACGCCGAAGTCGAAGACGCCATGTTCAACCAGACCCAGGTGATCTGGCGCTACCTGAGCGGCGATCCCGCGGCCAAGCGGGAGTTTCCCCTCACCGAGCAGGTCGTCGGCTTCTGGCTCGACCGCTGGACCGCGGGACTCCCCCCCGATGAGCTCAAGCTGGCGAACGGTGTCCGCGGGATCGAGACCGATATCCGAGCGGTCGCGGGTCGGGTGTTCAGGCTCCACGATGCCGGCCGGCGCGATGCGGCGGCGGTCCTGGCAAGACAGGAGCTGGTGGAGCGCCTGCAGCCGGCCCTGGCGGAGGTGAACCGCGAGATCTACCGACGGGCGCGTGAGTTCAGCGTCCAGGCGGCGTTCGCGCAGGTAGCGGGGATCGTCGAAGTGGAGCGGCGCGTCCTGTGGGGCATCATCGCGCTCGCGCTCGCGGCGGGCCTCCTGGCATCTTGGCTCATTTCCCGCAGCCTGGCGCGTCCGCTCAACGAGCTGCGGCATGCGATGGCCGTCGTCGGCGCCGGCGACCTGGACCACGCGATCGAGCCGCGCTCCTCGGACGAGATCGGCGACCTGGCGCGCGCCTTCGCGCAGATGACCGAGCAGCTCCGCCGATCCCGCGCGCAGCTGGTGCAATCCGAGAAGCTGGCATCGATCGGTCAGATGGCAGCGGGCGTAGCCCACGGGCTCCGGAACCCGCTCGCGAGCCTGCGTGCCGCCGCGCAGCTCGCCCAGCACCGCGTCGAGGGCCTTGCCGCGCGCGAACCGTTGAACGCCATCATCGAGCAGGTGGATCGCCTCGATCTCCGGATCGCGCACCTGCTGACCTTCTCGCGCCCTGCTCCCTTCCGCCCGTTGCGGGAGAGCGTGCGGACGCTGGTGGACGGCGCACTCTCGGGGTTCGCCGAGCCGTTGCGCCGGCGCCGGGTCCAGCTGGCGGTGACCGTTCCCCCGACACTCCGCGAAATTCGGGTCGACCCCATGCGGCTCGAGCAGGCGTTGACCGAAATCATTTCCAATGCGCTGGATGCCATGTCGGACCGTGGACGGCTCGAGATCGCGGCGCGGTCGGAGAACGGCGCGGGGGGCGCCGATGGGGTCTTGCTCGAGATCACCGACTCCGGCCCGGGGATTCCCGCCGAGATTCTGCCCAACCTGTGCGAGCCGTTTTTCACGACGCGGCCCGAGGGCACGGGTCTCGGCCTCGCCATCGCGAAGCGCTACGTCGAGGAGACCGGCGGCCGTTTGGACATCGCCAGCCATATCGGCCAGGGCACGACGGTGCGCATCTGGCTGCCCGTCGCGAGCGGCGACACCGCGCGGGCGCCGGCGCAGAGCCTCACGTGAGCGGCTCGACCGTTCTGATCGTCGATGACGAGCAGACGCTGGCGCGGGCCGCCAAGGCCTTCCTGGCGGACCACGGCTACGAGGCGGAAGTGGCGGCCTCCGGTGAAACGGCGCTCGAGCTGCTCGAGAAGCTTCAGCCGGACGTGGTGTTCGCGGACGTGCGGCTGCCGGGCATGAGCGGGATCGACCTGTTGAAGCGGATCCGCGAGTTCGACCCCGTCCTTCCCGTGATCATGCTCACGGCCTACGGCTCGATCGAGGGTGCGGTGGAGGCCGTCAAGCTCGGCGCCTTCGACTATGTCAAGAAGCCCGTGGACCTGGAGGAGCTGAAGCTCCTGGCCGACCGCGCTCGCGAGAACCGGCTGCTCAAACAGGAGCTGTCGTACTACCGCCGCCGCGCGACCCGGGACGTCGGGTTTGCGACTATGGTGGGCGAGTCGCCCGTCGTTCGGGCGGTGCTCGAGCGGGCGCGCCAGATCGCCGCGTTGGAAGACACCCCGCCCGTGCTGCTGACGGGCGAGACGGGCACGGGGAAGGGGATCCTGGCGCACGCCATCCACGCCGCCGGTCCGCGCGCCTCGAAACCGTTCATCGAGGTCAACTGTACGGCGCTCCCGGCGACCCTCATGGAGGCTGAGCTGTTCGGTTACGAGCGCGGCGCCTTCACCGACGCCAAGGAATCGAAGCCTGGTCTGGTGGAAGCCGCTGAAGGCGGGTTCCTGTTCCTCGACGAGATCGGCGACGTCGATCTCTCGGTGCAGGGGAAGCTGCTGCGGGCGATCGAGGAGCGGACCGTCCGCCGGGTCGGCAGCGTGCGCGAGCGCAAGGTAGACGTCCGCATAGTCGCCGCGACGAACCGCGACCTCGAGCGCGAGGCGAGCCGCGAGCGATTCCGGCGCGATCTCTATTTCCGCCTGGCGGTGATCGTACTCGTCCTGCCGCCGTTACGCGAGCGCGGAGAGGACGTGCTGCTCCTCACCGACCACTTCTTGCGAGTGCTCAACGCCAAGTACGGGAAGACGGTGCGAGAGATCGGCGCGCCGGCGCGCGAGCTGCTGCTGTCGTATCCGTGGCCCGGCAACGTCCGTGAGCTCAGCCACGTGATCGAGCGCGCCGTCCTGTGGAGCCGGGGCCCCACGCTCGACGTGGAGCACCTTTCGTTGACGAGTCCCGATCACGACGCGGCGCCGACTCCACGCAGCTCCTCGGCCGATGCGGACGCCGGTGCCGACGCACCGGCGCTGCCGCCGCAGGGCGTCGATCTCGCACAGTGGGAAAAGGCCATGATCGAGCGCGCGATGCGCGAAGCGGGCGGAAACCAGACCAAGGCCGCGCAGCGCCTCGGAATTTCGCGGGACACGCTGCGCTATCGTCTGAAGAAGTTCGGCCTCCAGCATTGAGGAAGTCGCACTGCGTGTTTTGACCCACAATGGGTGAAATGACTCATCCCACGACGTCGTCACCGGGCCGGCAGCAATGCGGCTCGACGTTAAGTGTCGAGGGGCGTATGCGTTGTGTCTCATGCCTGCGCGGTGACGGGGTGGCACGCCGCGTGCGTTGGTGACATCTCGAGGGCTTGTAGTGGTCGACCGTGATTTCCCTTGGAGGAAGATCCCAATGACCTGGACGAAGCCTGAATTCGAGGTCGTCGAGCTGGGGATGGAAGTCGGCGCGTACGCCGGCAACGCCTGAACCAGGCTGATACGGCTAACGAGGGGCCGGGTGACGAACCCGGCCCCTTTGTTCAATGCGCGTGATCATCCTCGGCTCGGCGGCCGGCGGCGGAGTCCCGCAGTGGAATTGCCGCTGCCCGAACTGTCTCGACGCACGCCATGACGCTCGCGGCCGGATGCAGTCGTCGGTGGCCGTGAGTGCGGACGGGGAGAGTTGGGTTCTTCTCAACGCCTCGCCCGACCTGCGAATGCAATGCGCTGCCCACCACGAGCTCTGGCCCCGCGGCCCGCGGGGATCGCCTATCGCCTCAGTGGTCCTCACCGACGGAGAAATCGACCACACGCTCGGGCTCCTGTTGCTGCGTGAGAACACCGCGCGGCTTCCCGTGTACGCCCCTGGGGGCGTGACCGCGCTGCTGGGCGACGAGTGGCCCCTGTATCGCGTTCTCTCCGCCTACGCCGGGGTCGAGCCGCGGACCCTGGCAGAGGGTCGATCCGTCGCTCTCGCTGATGGGGCCGGCACTCCGCTCGGCATCTCCTGCTCCGCGACGGCCGTGGCCCGCCGCCCGCCGCGCTACGCCCGCGCGGCGCCGACTCAGGCGTTCGATGTCGGCCTGCGGCTCACCGACGAGCGCTCCGGGGGCACGCTCGCCTATATCCCGACGGTGGGGGCGATCGATGACGCGACCCGGCGGGTCGCCGACGGGGCGGATCTCCTGCTCTTCGACGGCACCTTCTGGTCGGACGACGAGCTCCGAGCCGCCGGCGTGGAAGCGCCGGCGGCGCGCGAGATGGGCCACCTGCCGGTGGGCGGGGCGGGCGGCAGCCTCGAGATCCTGCCGCAGCTCGACGCGAAGCGTGTCGTCCTCGTCCACATCAACAACACGAATCCCATCCTGTGTCGCAGCTCTGCGGAGCGGGCGCGGGTCGAGGCGGCTGGGATCGAGGTGGGAGAGGACGCGATGGAGTTCGAGCTGTGAGCGTGCCGCTGAGCTCGCCGGCGGTGGACGACCTGGTCGGCCGTCTACGCGGCGTGTTGGAGCGTCGCTACCACCACCTGCATCCCTTCAACCAGCGGATGCACCGGGGTGAGCTGTCACGCCAGGAGCTGCAGGTGTGGGTGGCAAACCGCTTCTATTATCAGATCAACATCCCCATCAAGGATGCGCTGATCCTCTCGAGCTGCCCCGAGCGTGAGGTGCGTCAGCAGTGGATCCAGCGGATCATCGATCACGACGGCGGGCCGGGGGAAGAGGGCGGCATCGAGGCGTGGCTACGCCTGGGCGAGGCGATGGGCGTGAACCGCCGGGACCTGGTCGGCCAGCGCTTTCTCCTCCCCGGCGTGCGGTTCGCCGTGGACGCGTACGTGAATTTCTGCCGCTCCAAACCATGGCTCGAGGCGGTGGCGGCCTCGCTCACCGAGATGTTTGCGCCCCTCATCGTGAAAGAGCGCCTGGCGGCGATGCTGAGCCACTACCAGTGGGTGGATCCGTCCGGGCTGCAGTACTTCAAGAACCGGCTCACACAGGCGCCACGCGATGCGGAATACGCCCTTGGCCTCGTGACGGAGCGATTCCGCACACCGGAACAGCAAGGGCTCGCCGTGGCGGCGCTCGAGTTCAAATGCGACGTCTTGTGGTGTCTGCTCGATGCGGTGGAACGCGGGCCCCTCCCGGGGACGGTGACATGAGCACCCCGGGCCGGCCGACGGTGCCCAGCCTGCACCCGAAGGCGCGCCTCCAGCACGACGACGTGCGCGGGCGCGATGTACTGCTCTATCCGGAAGGCCTCGTGGCGCTGAATCCGACCGGGGCGGAAATTCTCCAGCTGTGCGACGGCATCCGCTCGGTCGCCGACGTCGTGGCGGCACTGCAGCAGCGCTACGGCGCCACGGGGAGAAGTGTGGAGCGCGACGTGACGGCGTTTCTCGCCGGGCTTGCGGCGAAGGGGCTGGTGACGTATGGATCCTAAGCCACTGTGGCTCTTGGCGGAGCTGACCTACAAGTGTCCGCTCCAGTGCCCCTACTGCTCCAATCCGCTGGACTTCGCGGGCCCGCGCTTCCGGCGCGAGCTCTCGACCGAAGAGTGGTGCCGCGTGTTCCGCGAGGCCAAGGCGCTGGGTGTGCTGCAGCTCGGGCTCTCCGGCGGGGAGCCGACGCTGCGCGCGGACCTGGAGGATCTGGTCCGCGAGGCACACGGGCTCGGGCTCTATACCTCACTCATCACATCTGCCTACCGCCTCACGCAAGAGCGTCTTGCGGTCCTGAAACGGGCGGGCCTCGACCACGTGCAGATCAGCATTCAGGGAGCGGACGCCGAGCTCTCGGACGAGGTTGCGGGCACGGCGTCCTACAAGGACAAGATCGCCGCCTACCACTACACACGAGAGCTGGGCTTCCCGCTCACGGTCAATGTGGTCCTGCACCGCCGCAACCTGCACCAGGTCGAGTCGCTCATCCGGCTCGCCGAGTCGCTCGGTGCCGAGCGCATCGAGCTGGCCAACACGCAGTTCTACGGCTGGGCGTTGCATAACCGTGACGCGCTCATGCCGACCAAGCATCAGCTCGACGACGCGTGGCGCGTGGTGCAACGGGAGCGCGCGCGACTCGGCTCAACGCTCGAGATCGTGTGGGTGCTCCCCGACTACCACGAGCAGTACCCGAAGCCATGCATGGGCGGCTGGGCGCGGGCGTACATGACCGTCACGCCCGCGGGGGAGGTCTGGCCCTGTCACGCGGCGGGCCGGATCACGACGCTCACGTTCGACAATGTGCGCGACCACCCACTCGATTGGATCTGGGAGCGCTCGGACGCGTTTACCCGCTTCCGGGGCGATGCTTGGATGCCCGAGCCGTGCCGGTCGTGCCCGCGCAAGACTCAGGACTTCGGCGGTTGTCGCTGCCAGGCGTTCCTGGTGGCGGGCGACGCGGGCCTGACCGATCCGGTGTGCTCGCTGTCGCCGCACCGCCACCTGATCGACGCCGCGGTCGCCGCGGTGGAGAGCGCGGCGGGGGCCGTCGAGTGGACGTATCGCGCGGCGCCTGCGTCGCGTGCGCTCGCCCCGTTCCGAGACGGAACGGGGCTCGCCGCGAAAGGATGACCGCCGCCGCGATCGATGCCCGCGGCCTCGGCAAAGACTTCGGCGCGATTCGCGCGCTCGGTCGGCTCGACCTCGAGGTCCGGGAGGGGGAGTTCTTCGGGTTGCTCGGGCCGAACGGCGCTGGGAAGACCACCACCGTTCACCTGCTCGCGACGCTGCTTGCTCCCTCGCGCGGCGCGGCGCTCGTGGCGGGACACGACGTCGTGCGGGAGGGCCTCGCCGTGCGGCGCAGCATCGGGCTCGTGTTCCAAGACACCACGCTCGACCGCGATCTGACGATCGCAGAGAATCTGCGCTTTGCCGCGCGCCTGTGGAGTCTGCCGGAACGCGTCGCCCGGCCCCGCATCGACGCGCTGTTGCGCCAATTCGAGCTGCTCGAGCGGCGGGACGACCCGGTCCGGACGCTCTCGGGCGGCCTACGACGCGCGGTCGACATCGCCCGCGGCATCCTGCACCAGCCGCGCATCCTGTTTCTCGACGAGCCCACGGCCGGGCTCGACCCGCGCGTCCGCCGCTCGTTGTGGGAGCGGATCCGGGCCTTGCGTGCGGCGTCAGGGCTCACCGTGCTCCTCACGACGCACTACGTCGAGGAAGCCGAGCCGTGCGACCGCGTGGCCGTGTTGGACCGCGGGGAGCTCGCCGCCTTGGGGACGCCGGCCGAGCTGAAGCGGACGGCGGGCGTCGACTCACTCGAGGAGGTGTTCCTCGCGCACACAGGTCGTCGTATGGCCGACCCGGACGGCGGGTGAATGCGGGCGGTCTACGGAATCGTCGCACGGGAGTTCGTGCGGTTCTCGCGCCAGCGGGGCCGGGTGCTGGCGAGCATCGGGCGGCCGTTCGTGTGGCTGGTGTTCGCCGGGGCGGGATTCGCGGCCGTGTTCGCGGGGCGAAACCAGATCGACTACCGCGTCTACATGGCGCCCGGTCTGCTCGGGATGGTCGTGATGTTCGGCTCGTTGCTTGCAGCCCTCTCCACCGTGACGGACCGCGAGGCCGGCGTGCTCCGCATGGTGCTCGTCGCCCCCATCCGGCGCAGTACGATCGCGTTCGGGAAAACTCTGGGCGCCACGCTGCTGGGTACCGCTCAGGCGCTCGTGGTCGCGGGGCTGCTGCTCCCCGTCGTCCACCTCCGACCGACCCTCGCGGGGGCGTTGCTCGGGCTGATCGCGGTCATCCTGTCGGGGTTGGCGATGGGAGCACTCGGGTTGGTGCTCGCGGCGAGCATCCGCTCGATCGAAAACTTCGCGGGTGTGATGAACTTCGTGATCTTCCCGATGCTGTTCTTGTCGGGTGCCTTGTACCCCGTGCGGCACCTCGGTGTCGTGCTGCGCGCCGTCGCCTACGCGAACCCGCTCGCATACGGAGTGGACTTGCTGAAGCACGCGCTCCTCGGCGCGTGGGTGGAAGCGGGCTACGGCGGCGAGCTACCCGTGCCGCTCGACTGCGCGGCACTCGCGGTGTTCGCGATCGTGGGTCTCGCCCTCGCCGCGTCACTCCTCGGCCGGGAGGGTGGGGTGACGCGCACCGCGCTTCGGGAGCGCCCTTAGGCCACGACCAGTCGGGTGATGATCGCGGTGATTACGAGTACGACGAGCGCAGCCGCAATGCTCGTGAGCAGCGTGAAGGCGGCGGTCTTGTCGCGGCCCACCTTCATGCAAGGCGAAAGTCCCAGCGCGAATAGCCGCACGCTATACAGCCCGACCAGCATCGCAAGCGGCTCGATTCTGGGGAAGAGCGCAAACGCGCCCGCGAGCCAGTACGGTGTACTTGCGTACGCCGCGACCTTGAGGGCCTGCACGCGGTTCCGCTGCCCCCCGACCGACCCTCCGATCACGTCGATCGCCATCGCCAGGACATACACGCCGACGAGATTGAGCACGTACTCGAGGACGCCTGCCTGCACGGCCGTCCCGGCATTCATCGGGATGGTCCCGAACGTCAACAGGCTGCCGCGCTCCCCGAACACGATCCCGCCGATCGTAGCCGCCACGGGGCCGATGGCCGCCATGGGGACGAGATAGCGGAGGTAGATCGGGCCCGCGTTCGTGAACTCTCCGGCGATCGTGGCCCACTCCTGCGCCGGCTGGAGCAGCAGACGCTTGGCGCGGGCGAGCCAGCCCGGGAGCTTACGCGCGGCCCGTGGTTTGGCTGCCGCCGGCCTGGCGGTGGGTCGGGGCGGCGGCCCGGCTTTGGGTGAGGTCGGGCCGCGTGGCGGCGTGGGGCCGCGGGGAGGTGGTGTGGGACCGCGTGGGGGCGGCCCTCCGGGAGGGCGGGGCGGAGTCGGTGGAGGCGGAGTGCGCATGAGCACAAAATAGGAAACAGCGATCAGGTCGCCAGTACGGTTGTCAGACGCCAAGCAGAACCCCTTGAGGCTTGGCGTCTTGGCCTCTGGCAACTCAGATTGATGCATGCTCATCGACGTCCATGCCCACTTTTACCATGCCGCAACCCCTCGAGCCGATTGGCGCGAGCGCAACGCCAGCCGGCTCGCGGCGGGACGCAAGATCGGGGTGACGATCCACGTCGCCTCGATCCTGGGAACCTGGGGCCGGACGTCGCCGATCTACTTCCCGTCGCCCCGCGACGTGGAGGAGGGTAACAGCGCGCTGCTCGCGCTCGCGCGAGAGCATTCCGACCTGATCCGCGGCTACGTCACCGTGAACCCCAACTACACCTCCCAGGCGCGGGCCGAGATCGCCCGTTGCCTCGGCGCTGGGATGGTGGGGATCAAGCTCGCGGCGAGCCGCCGGGCGACCGACCCGCTGCTCGACCCGATTTGCGAGCTGGCGCGGGAACGCGGAGTTCCGGTGCTGCACCACGTATGGCAGCGCCGCAGACGCGACTGGCCGGGGCAGGAAGCGTCGGACGCGGCGGAGCTCGTGGTCCTGGCCGCGCGCCACCCCCAAGTGCGATTCATCTTGGCGCACATCGGCGGCGGCGGCGACTGGGAACACTCTCTCGCCGCCGTGCGCGCCGCGCCCAACGTCTACGTGGATCTGTCGGGGAGCGGCGTGGACGGCGGCATGCTCGAAGCCTGCCTCGCCGCCGCCGGCGTAGAGCGGCTGCTCTGGGGGACGGATCTCACGATGGACACCGGCTGGGCCAAGCTGCGTTATCTCGAGCGCTTGCTCCCGCCCGGGGACCTGGAGCTCGTGCAATGGAGGAACGCGGCGCGCATCTTTCCGCGCGGCGCGTTCCCCGCCGACTGATGCGGATCGACGTGAACGCCTTCGTCGGCGCCTACCCCTACCGGCGGGTGCCTGGTACGTCGCCCGACGGGCTGTTGCGCGCCATGGCGCGCGCCGGGATCGACGAGGCGTGGGTGAGTCATCTGCCAAGCCTGTTCTGGCGCCAGCCGATGGAGGGGAACGCTTGGCTGTACGAGACCGCGGCGCGCGAGCCGCGGCTCAAGCCGGTACCGGCCCTGCATCCGGGTCTTTCGGGCTGGGAGGATGCGCTGGGTGAGGCGGCGGATCGCGGCGCCCCGGCAGGGCGGTGCGACCCGATGTGCTACGGGCTGGATCCGGCCGGGCCCGAGATGCGCGTCCTCGCTGCGGCATGCGGGGCCGCAAGGCTGCCCCTGATGATGGCCGCGCGCCTCGAGGATGGGCGCCAGCGCCATCCCAACGACCACGCCGCCGAGCTCCCCGCGGCGGCCGTACGAACGCTGATTCGGAGCGACGAGGACCTGCGGCTTTTGATCACGCACGCCGACCGCGGGTTCATCGAAGAGGTGCATTTCGGATCGACCCCCGATGAAGCGGCGCGACTCTGGTGGGATGTGAGCTGGATCTGGGGCCCCCCCGAGGACTCCCTCGCGCTGCTGCTCGGCACGATCGGGCTCGACCGGTTTGTGTTCGGCACCGGGCAGCCGCTTCGGATTCCGGAGGCGAGTATGGCGAAGCTGGATCTGCTCGACCTGGCGCCCGAGCAGCGCGCGGCGATCGACTCGGAAAACGCCCGCGGGGGATTGCTCCGCTGACGGCCGGCCTGACGTGGGGCGTGATTCCCGCCGTCCCGGTTCCGTTCCGCGGCCGGGAGCTCGCGGACGACGCGCAGCAGGCGTACGCCACCTGGATGGCGGGGCACCAGGTCGCGGGTGTGGCCGTCTGGGCGCACACGGGACGCGGGCCGCACCTGTCGCGCGACGTGCGACGACGGGTGCTCGCGGCATGGCGAGTCGCGCTTCCCGAGAGCACGATCATCGCAGGGGCGACGAGCCTCGAGATGGCGGTCGACGCGAAAGCGGGCGGTGCGAACGCCCTGCTCGCCTTTCCTCAGGCGCACGATCCGGTCGGTTATCACGAGTCACTCGGCCGCGAGCTCCCGGTGATCGCGTTCTACCTGTACGAGGCCGCCGGTGGCGTCGCGTACGACAACCAGACCCTGCACGCCATCCTCGCGCTCCCCAGCGTCATCGGGATCAAGGTGGCGACGCTCGACTCGGTGGTGACGTTTCAGCGGATCTCCGGGCTCATGCGGGATCACCCCGACAAGCTGCTGATCACCGGTGAGGACCGCTTCTTGGGCTACTCGCTCACGATGGGAGCGCGTGCGGCGCTGATCGGTATGGGGGCGGCGCTCACGGACCTCCAAGTCGCGCTGATGGAGTCGTTCCGTTCGGGTGACTTCGGCAGGTTCGTCCGGCTGTCCGGGGTGTGCGATCGGTTCGCGAGCGCGACGTTCGTTCCCCCCATGGAGGGCTATATCCGCCGGATGCTGTGGGCGCTCGCGGCCGACGGCGTGATCCCGGACGACGCGTGCGACGATCCCTGGGGCCCGAGCCTCCCGCCGGCTGAGCGGGATGCCGTGCGCTCCGCGGTGCGCGAGGCGCGCACTCCGCGCGTCACCGCGGCGTGAGGCGCATCGCGCGGCGGGCCTTCCTCGAGTCCTGCGCTGCCGCGAGCGCGGCGCTCGACGGGTCTCCCTTGCTGAAGGGCTGGGTTCCAATGAGTAAGCAACGGCACGTGGTGGTGGTCGGGGCGGGGGCGTTCGGCGGCTGGACTGCGCTGCACCTGCTGCGGCGGGGCGCGCGCGTCACCCTGGTCGACGCCTGGGGGCCCGGCAACTCGCGCGCCAGCTCGGGCGGCGAGACCCGGGTGATCCGCGGGACCTACGGCCCCCGCGGGATCTACACACACCTGACGGCGCGCGCGCTCCAGCTGTGGAAGGAGCACGAGCGGCGCTGGCACCGGAACCTGTACCACGCCATCGGCGTGCTTTGGCTCGTTGAGAGTGACGACGCGTACGAGAAGGCGGCGCTGCCCCTGCTCAAGGAGGCCGGCCTGGCGTTTGAAGAGCTGTCGGGCCCGGAGACGGCGCGCCGCTACCCGCAGATCAACTGCGAGCACGTGCGCTGGGCCATCTTCGAGAAAGATGGCGGATACCTCACGGCGCGCCGGGCATGCGCCGCCGTGCTCGAGGGGTTCCTCGCCGAAGGTGGCGAGTACCGCCAGCTCGCGGCGGAGCCCGGCGCACGTCTTCCCGGAGGCGAGCTGCGCGGCGTCAAGCTGTCCGACGGCACCACCCTCGTCGCCGATGCATTCGTCTTCGCCTGCGGCCCGTGGCTCGGGCGCCTGTTTCCCGACGTCATCGGTGACCGGGTGCGCGCCACCCGCCAGGAGGTCTTCTTTTTCGGCACCCCCCCGGGCGACCAGCGGTTCACCGAGCAGGCCCTGCCGGTCTGGGCGGATCACGGGAGAGGTTTCGTGTACGGGATTCCCGGCAACGAGTGGCGCGGATTCAAGATCGCGGACGACACTCGTGGGCCCGCCTTCGACCCCACCGCGGGCGAACGGCTGCCCACGCCCGAGGTCCTGCAGGCGGCGCGCGACTATCTCGCGTTTCGGTTCCCGGGCTTGAAGGGTGCCCCGCTGGTCGAGGCCCGGGTGTGCCAGTACGAGAACTCTCCCGACGAGCACTTCATTATCGACCGGCACCCGGCGGCCGCGAACACGTGGCTCGTGGGCGGCGGCTCGGGGCATGGTTTCAAGCACGGGCCCGCCGTCGGCGAGCTGGTGGCCAAACTGGTGCTGACTGGTGAAGCGGCGCCCCCCGAGTTCCGGCTGTCCCGCTTCGACGCCGGGGTACGGCCCGGGGGTTAGTCGACCCGACTGTGCGTGCGAAGCTCGAACGGGACTTCGATCGGTTCAAGCGGGGGCTGCCGCGCGACTTCCCGGCACACGTGCGCGAGACCTATGGGATCGATCTCACCGCCCGCTACCTGGGTGAGCTCGTTCCGCACCCCATCGGCAAGGGCTCAGGCCAGCTCTCGCTCAACCCCGGGCAGCTCGAGGATGACGCCGCGGCGGGACTCGCGTTCGCGGTACTGAAGACGGTGATCGCCGAGGACGCGACGGGCGCGCGGGCGATGGCGGCGTGGGCGATTCACGAGACCAAGATGAAGGTCGAGAGGCGCCCGGCGGGCGCCGGTCGTGAGGGCTGGAGCGTCACGTGGAAAGGACGCGGCTGGGATCGCCCGTTCAGCGACTATCTCGCGCTCGTGCGCGCCGGCCGGGACCTCACCCGAGCCGGCCGGCTGCTGGTGGTACCGTCGGTGAAGTACCACCTGCCGCGACTCGCTGAGCCGTTCCGTGAGGGTGAGTACCGCTACACCACCGCCCAGCTGGCGGACGCCTGGCGGGAGCCGCCGCTCCTTGTGGAAAAGGACTTCTCTCCCACCCTGGCGGGGGACGCGCTGGCGGACGATCGCGCGCAGATCCTCCGGTGGCTCGTGGAAGTACCGCGCCAGATCCGGGCCGCATCACCCGTCCCGGTGCGCGTCGCGGTGAAGCTCATGAACGCGCGCTTCGATGACCGGTTCCAGGTCGATATGATGAACGCCTGCAGAGAGGCGGACGCGCTCGTGGTCTTCAATCGGCTGTTCGACGCGGAGCGGGGAGTTGCTTACGGAGGCTGGGACTTGAGCGACCGCAATCTGAGAGTGCTGGAGACTCAACTGACCCCGCACGCAAGTGCGGGGTTCTCGGCACTCACCGGCACTGGGAATATTGGGTCCGGCCGCATGATCCTCGAGTATGCCGGCCGCGGCTGCGAGAGCGTGCAGGTGCACACCTTCTTCCAGCTTCCCCTTTCCGAGTACGCCGCCACGCACGGCACCCGTTCCCAGCGGGCGCTCCACGCCCTCGTATTCCATCCGCAGGAGGGCCTGATCGCGGGGATGCTCGAGCTGGAGGCGCGTCGCGAGCTCGAGCGGCACGACGGCGAGCTCCGCTTCCTCGATGTGCGAGCGCATGCGCATCGCGCGGGTTGAGCTCTACGCGCTCGAGCTGCCGCTCGCGGAGCCGTTCATCATCTCGGGCGGCCGGATCGACGCGCGCCGATCGGTGGTCGTCGTGCTGCACGACGACGCGGGGCACGAGGGCTACGGCGAAGCGGCCCCGGACGAGCTGCCGTTCTATTCCGAGGAGACGCTCGGCAGCGCTCGCGATCTCATCACCCGCGTCCTCGTGCCGCGGATCGCCGGTCGCGAGTTCGACTCGCCCGAGGCGGTGGACGCCGCGCTGCGGGAGAACGTGCGCGGCAATCCGTTCGCCCGCTCGGGGCTCGAGACCGCGGCGTGGGACCTCGAGGCTCATCGCCGGGGCACGGGGCTGGCGCAGCTCGTCGCCGAACGGCTCGGCGTCGCGCCGGCCGCGAGCTTCCCCTGCGGCGTCGCGCTCGGCATTCCGGAGGATCGCCGCGCCGACACCCTGACGCGCCGTGTGTACGACGCGTTGCAGCACGGCTATCGACGCGTGAAGATCAAGGTCGCGCCCGGGTGGGATGACGTCGCGGTCCGTGCGGCCCGCGCCGGGATGGCCGGGACGGATGTGCCGCTCACCGTGGACGCGAACGGCGCCTACGACTGGCCCGAGCACGAGCCCGCGTTGCGCGCCCTGGACGACGCCGGCCTCCTGTACATCGAGCAGCCGCTCGCCCCCGACGAGCTCGTGGGCCACGCCCGGCTCGCGCACGCGCTCACGACGCCGCTGTGCCTCGATGAGACGCTGCGCGACGTGAGGGCGGCACGCCAGATCCTGGCGCTCGACGGCCCGATGGTGTGGAATCTCAAGGTGCATCGCGTCGGCGGGCTCGCCGAAGCGTGCCGCATCTACCGGGTAGCGGCGGAATGCGGGGCGCGACTCTGGGCCGGCACGATGCCCGAGTCCGGGATCGGCTCTCAGGCGGACATCGCCGTCGCGGCGCTCGCGGCGTGTGTCTATCCATCGGACGTGGAGCCGAGCGTGCGTTGGTTCGGGCGCGGCGCGGACGTGATCAAGCTCACCATGAGCCGGGAGGGCCGCATGGCGGTGCCGGGTGTGTCGACCGCCCGATTGCTCGACGCCGGGCGCTTCCGTTCGGTGACCCGCCGTTTACATATAGACACATCATGATTCCTATCGATCACCAGCCGGCGGGCTACTGGGCGACCAATCTCTACACCAGCCCCCGCAAGCGTCCCAAATCGGAAGCGCCGCTCAAGGACCTGCCGTCGCGCGCCGCCCAGCGGTTCAAGCGCGCGCGCGAAGGCATCCGCGCGCTCCGCCACGTCACCGAGCAGGTCGTGTTCATGGGCACCGCCTGGAAATGGGTCTGGATGTACGAGGTCGGCGGACGCAAGCTCGGCTACCTCCATCCGATGGAGACGGGCCTGTCGGGGACGTTTATCCTCACCGAGACCGAGGAGCGGGAGCTCGCGGTGACCGACGGGTTGCCGCGGCCGTCGCGGCAGGCCATACGTGACGGCCGGATGGCGAGCGGTGTGCGGTGGTGCTGGATGGAATTCCCCGACTTGGACGCCGTGGACGCGTTCGTCCACGTCATCGAGCTGAAGCATCAGTTGCTGGCACGCCCTGAATGACCGGTGGTGGGGGCGCAGCAGGCTGCGCCGCTCCACGCCAGGCCTTGTGTACCTTTCCGCGCCGGCGCTACATTCCGGCGCCCGCAAGTGCCGTTCCAACTATTTTCGCCGCGTCGTACGCTCTCGGCATGGCTGGCGAACCAGGTTGGAACGGCACAAGCCGTTTCACAACACAGACCGATACATTCGCCATCGAGCGCTCTGGATGACGAAGAGGTGTGGTGGGGTCGGGACCGGGGTGGGCGTCGCGGTCGCGCTGCTGATCGCCTTCCCGGTCGCGGCACAAACCGGCCAGTCCGCATCCGGCTACAAGGCTCCCGTCATCAGCGACACGGGGCGGCTCAAGGGTCCCCGCCAGCCCATCTTTTTCCGCCACGACGTCCACGCCGGTCAAGATCAGATCCCCTGTCTGTATTGCCACAGCACCGTGACCATCTCGAGCGAGCCGGGGATCCCCGCGGTGCAGACCTGCTTCGGCTGTCATCAGATAATCGGCGGTTCCGCGGAGCCCGACAAGGCGGAGATTAAAAAGGTCCGAGAGGCGTGGATCAACAAGCGGCCACCCGTGTGGACGCGCGTGCACGCACTCCCGGGCTTCGTGCGCTTCCCGCACCAGCGCCATATCAAGATCCTGGGCACCGAGAGCTGCACCACCTGCCACGGCGACGTGCGCACCATGCCGCAGGTGTACCAGGTCGCCACGCTCAAGATGGGCTGGTGCGTCAACTGCCACGTGCAGCGCAACGTCACGCGCGACTGCACCGTGTGTCACTACTGAGGCCCGACAGATGGACCGCAGACGGTTCCTGACAGTCCTGGGCGCGACGGGCGGTGCCGCGGCGGCGGTGTCGGCGTGCGACATCCACCCCGAGCCGACCGAGCACCTCGTGCCGTACACGGTCCCGCCCGAGAACCAGGTCCCCGGGATCGCCACCTACTACGCCACCACCTGCCGCGAATGCGCGGCCGGATGCGGCCTACACGCCAAGGTGCGCGAAGGCCGCGTCGTGAAGCTCGAGGGCAACCCGGAATCGCCGATCAACCAGGGGCGGCTCTGCTCGCGTGGCCAAGCCGGGCTCCAGGGGCTCTACAATCCCGACCGAATCACCGATCCCATGGCCCGCGGCTCGAACGGCGAGTGGCAGAAGCTCACGTGGGAGGATGCGATCGGCCGACTGCAGGCGAAGGTGAAGGAGGCGCGCGGCAAGGGAATCGCGTGCGTCACCGGGCTCGAGAGCGGGTCGTTCGGCGAGCTCGTGGATGCCTGGATGAAAGAGGTCGGCGGGCGCCACGTCACCTACGAGCCGTTCGCCTTGGAGGCGCTGCGTGAAGGCAACCGCCTCGCGTTCGGCACGGCCGCGATCCCCTGGTACGACTTCGCCAACGCGCGCTACATCGTGTCTTTCGGCGCCGACTTCATGGAGACCTGGCTCTCACCGGTGGGCTACCAGAACGGGTTCACCCGCGCGCACGCCTTCGAGAGTGGACGGGACGGGTCGATGGCCAAGTTCGTCTCCGTCGCCCCGCGCCTGTCGCTCACGGGGATGAGCGCGGACGAATGGATCGCCGCGAAGCCGGGGACGGAGTTCATGCTGGCGCTCGCGATGGCGCAAGTCATCCTGGCGGAGCGGTTAGCCGCGGCGCCGGCCGATGCGCGCGCCCTCGAGCGGTTGCTCCCCGCGCCCCAGCAGGTGGCCACGCTGGTCGGGATGGAAGCACGCGACATCCGGCGGCTGTCCCGTGAGTTTGCCGGGTCGAAGGGCGGGCTCGCCGTGGCGGGCGGCGTGGCGACGCAGTACGGCAGCGGCGCCCACGTGCTGGTCGCATCGGTGAACCTGCTGAACTACGTCGCGGGGCAGGTGGGGAAGACCGTCAAGTTCGGGCCCAACCACGCGCTCGAAGCGGCCGGGTCGTTCAAGCAGCTGACCGACCTGGTGGCGGACATGAGCGCGGGGAGAGTCGCGCTGCTGCTCGTCCACGGGGCCAATCCGGCGCACTCCCTGCCGGCCGCATTCTCCCAGGGGCTCGGCCGGGTGGGCTACAAGGTGAGCTTCTCCTCGTACCTGGACGAGACGGCCGCCGCATCGGACTTGGTCCTGCCGGACCTGCATCCGCTCGAGCAGTGGAACGATGCGCGGCCGCGGGCCGGCGTCTACGCACTGCAACAGCCGGTGATGCAGCCGGTGTTTCCCAACACCCGCCACACCGGTGACGTCCTGCTCCAGGCCTCCGGTAGAGCGAGCAGCTTCAAGGACTACCTGCAAACCCGGTGGCGGACCCTGCATCAGCGATACGGCCGCGGCCGGGGCTTCGACGACTTTTGGAGCGACGCCGTACAGCACGGCGGCGTGTACGCCGATGCGCCCGCGCAGAGTGTGCGGCTCGTCCCCGGGATCGCGCAGCGGCTCGGCGGCCTGGCCGGCTCGGCAGGCGCATCGGAGAAGCACCTGCTGATCGTCTTCCCGTCGATCGCGCTGCTCGACGGCCGGGGCGCGAACAAGCCGTGGCTCCAGGAGCTCCCCGACCCGGTCTCGAAAATCACCTGGCATGCGTGGGTGGAGGTCCATCCCGAGACGGCGGCGAAAGCGCAGCTCGCCAACGGGGACATCCTCCTGCTCGAGTCGGCGCACGGCGCCGTGCGCGCACCCGTGTGGATCACCGCGGGCGTGCGACCCGACGTGCTCGCGGTCCCGAGCGGACAGGGTCACAAGGCGTACGGCCGCTACGCCAAGGACCGCTCGTTCAATGCGTTTGCGCTCCTGAGCGACACGCCCGCGGACTTCGGCGGGCGCGCGTTCGCCGTCGGCGTCAAGATCACCAAGACCGGCGACCATCGCCGGCTCGCCACCGTCGAGGGGGACGCGCGCGAGCAGGGACGGGGCATCGTCGAGGTGCTGCCGCTCACCAAAGCGCGCCAGCTGAAGCGCGGAGCCCATCCATTCGCCGAGGAGGAGACGCCGGCGTACGCCCGCAAGGCGCTCGATGCGTGGGCGGAGGCGCAGCACGAGCAGGCGTCGCTCGGGAACTACGCCGGCGAGCATCCGCGCTGGGCGATGGCGATCGACCTGACCAAATGCACCGGCTGCTCGGCCTGCGTAACCGCGTGCTACGCCGAGAACAATCTTGCGACCGTGGGTGAAGAGCTCGTGACCCGACGCCGGCAGATGAGCTGGCTCCGGATCGAGCGCTACTACACCGGCGGTGAGGGGGGGCGCCCCGTCGGCGCCGTGGTAACGCCGATGTTGTGCCAGCAGTGCGGCAACGCGCCCTGTGAGCCGGTGTGCCCGGTGTACGCCGCGTACCACACGCCCGACGGCTTGAACGGCCAGGTCTACAACCGCTGCGTCGGCACGCGCTACTGCGCCAACAACTGTCCCTACAAGGTGCGCTACTTCAACTGGTACAACTATGCCGAGCGGGGCGGTGAGTGGGAGAGCTGGCCGGATCCGCTCAACATGCTGCTCAATCCAGACGTCACGGTGCGGGAGAAAGGCGTGATGGAGAAGTGCACCTTCTGCGTGCAGCGGATCCGCGGCGCGCAGAACCGGGCGCGTCTCGAGGACCGCAACGTGCAGGACGGCGACATCACGCCTTCCTGCGCGCAGGCCTGCCCGTCGGAGGCGATCGTGTTCGGCGATCTGCACGACAAGACCTCGCGAGTCGCGGCGCTCGCGCAGGATCCGCGCGGCTATCACGTGCTTGCGGGACTGAATACTCAGCCTGCGATCACGTACCTGGCCAAGGTCGTGCACGGCGCCGTGGTGGAGGGCTGAGGTGATGGCCGAGACGTCTCCATCCCGCGTCAGCTACGACTTCGTCACCCGCGCCATCGCGCGCACCCTGGGGAATCCGGGTAAGGGCTACTACGCCCTGCTCGCTCTGGCGGTCGCCCTGCTCGGGGTGGGCATCGTGTGCCTGCTGTTCCTGCTGCGCTACGGGCTGGGGCTGGCGGGCTACTCGCATCCGGTATACTGGGCCGTCTACATCACCTGCTTCGTGTTCTGGGTGGGCATCGCGCACTCGGGCACGCTCATTTCGGCCATCCTGTTCCTGTTCCGCTCGGGCTGGCGCACCGCGGTCTACCGCACGGCCGAAGCGATGACGGTATTCGCCGTGATCACCGCGGGATTGTTCCCGCTGATTCACATCGGGCGCCAGTGGTACTTCTACTGGCTGGTCCCCTATCCCAACGAGCGCGGGCTGTGGCCGAACTTCAAGTCACCGCTCATCTGGGACGAGTTTGCCATCGGCACGTACCTCACGGTGTCGACCGTGTTTCTGATCATGGGGCTGATCCCCGACATCGCCGCGGTGCGCGACGTGGCGACCGGCTGGCGCAAGAAGCTGTATGCGCTCACGTCGCTCGGCTGGCGCGGCACCAACGAGCAATGGCGCCACTACACCCGGGGCTATCTCTACCTCGCCGCTCTTGCGACGCCGCTCGTGCTCTCGGTGCACAGCGTCGTCTCCTGGGATTTCGCGATGGCGATCGTCCCCGGCTGGCATGCGACCATCTTCGCCCCGTATTTCGTGGCCGGCGCGATTTACTCGGGCGTTGCGATGGTGATCACCCTGCTGGTGCCCATCCGCAAGCTGTTCCACCTGGAAGACCTGATCACGGTCCATCACTTCGAGAATCTCGCCAAGCTCTGTCTGCTCACGGGCATGATCGTGGGCTACGCCTACTGTGTGGAGTACTTCACCGCGTGGTTCGGCGGCCACGCCGCCGAGCGCGCGGCATTCTGGTATCGGGCGTTCGGGCCGTTCTGGTGGGCCAGCTGGACGATGATCATCTGCAACGCGTTCTTGCCGCTACTTTTGTGGCGCAAGAACATCCGAACGAGCATCCTCGCGCTGTTCGTCATCTCGATCTTCGTGAACATCGGGATGTGGTTCGAGCGCTTCGTGATCATCGTGGAGTCGCTCGCCGGCGAGCCGTTCGAGCGGTTCGCCAACGCGACCTACAACCCGACGTGGGCAGACTGGGGCATCATGGCGGGGAGCTTCGGCTGGTTCTTCATGTGGTTCCTCTTGTTCGTGAAGAACTTCCCGGCGGTGTCCATCTCCGAGGTGAAAGAGGTGCTGCCCGCGCCGCAGCGCGGCAAGGCGAGGGTGTCGTGAAGCTCGTAAACCCGCTGACCGCGATCTTCCACCCACCGCCGACCCCGGGCGTCCTGGCCGTGTTCGCGCACCTCGACGCCACCGTGGAGGCGATCGGCCAGCTGCGCCGGGGCGGTCATACCGATTTCACCGTGTACTCGCCCGTCCCCCGGCACGAGATCGAGGCTGCGCTGGACCAGCCGGTGAGCTCCGTTCGGATGTTCACGTTGATCGGCGGGATCGCGGGCTGCGCCATCGGCGCCTGGCTCACGCTCTACATGTCCTACGATTGGCCCATCGTGGTCGGGGGCAAGCCCGTCGGCTCGATCCCGCCCTATGTGGTCATCATGTTCGAGATGACGATCCTGTTCGGCGCCCTCTCGACCATTCTCGGCATCCTGTTCAACGCGCTGTTCGCGGCTCGGCGATTGGGGACCGTGGCCTACGACCCGCGGTTCACGAACGACAAGTTCGGCATCTTCGTGCCGTCTGAGCCGGCGCGCGCGGGCCCGGTCGAATCGCTGCTGCGCGGCGCTGGAGCCGAGGAGGTGCGCCGTGCGTAGACCACGCGCCGCCCTTGCCGCCTGTGTTGCCGTTGTGGCCCTCGCTTGCAACCCCGACGACGTGGTGCATCGCGTCGGCTGGTTCTCCACCATGCGGCATCAGCGCAGCATCAAGCCGTACGCCCAGCCGATCCCGCCGGTCCCGGGCACCGTGCCCGTGACGGGCGCCGAGCCGCTGATGAGCCTGCAGACCGCCGATCGACTCGCGAACCCGAGAACCCGTACGTCCGAGTCGATCAACCGCGGGCGGTTCCTGTATGAGACCTACTGTCTCGTCTGCCACGGCCCGACGGGCCGGGGCGATGGCCCGATCTCGGCGGCGGCGGGTGGGCCGTTCTTCGGAGTGCGCTCGCTCGTGAACGACACGATCGCCCGACGCACCGACGGCTACATGTACGCGGTGATCGTCAGTGGCCAGGTGATGGGGCGGGGGCTCATGCCCATCTACGGTGACAAGGTGCGGGGGACCGACCGCTGGGATCTCGTGAATTACTTGCGCACCCTGCAGGCCGGCGCGCAGAGCCCGCGGGGGAGACGATGAGCGCGGTGGCGGCCGTCCCGCGGTCGGAGCTGGTCCAGAAAGCGCGCCAGTTCCCGGCGCAAATGTTCGCGCTGTGGGGTGCGCTCCTGGCCGTGGCCGGAGGGGCCGTGTTCCTGTGGGTGCTCGCGGCAGGCGGAGCGCCGCGCGCGTGGCAGGCGTGGCACGTCAACTTCATGTTCTGGACCGGGCTGGCGCAGGCACTGGTAGTCTTCGCCGCGACGCAGAAGCTCGCCAAGGGGCACTGGTCCGGGCTCGTCATCCGGCTCGCCGAGGCGGCGGCCGCGTTTCTGTGGGTCTCGCTGGCATTGTACCTGGGGCTGATCGTCGGCCGGGCGCACGTCTTCAGCTGGCTGCACGAGCCGCGTCCCGATCTGGGGGGCTGGCTCACGGCGAAGTTTTTCTTCGTGCGGAACGGCCTGATCTACCTGATCCTCACCTGGTTGTCATGGCGTTTCGTGCGGCACGACATGGCGCCGGACATCCGGGAGCTCGGCGACGGCCGCCCGGCCGACCGGCTCGAAGGCCGGGACGCGATTACCCGCGAGGCGGCGTGGCTCGTGGTCGGCTACGCCTTCGGATACAGCCTGCTGGCGTTCGAGCTGGTGATGTCACTGGCCCACAAGTGGGTGAGCAACCTGTTCGGCGCGTTCTATTTCATGGGGAGCTTCCTCGCCGCGTTGATGGCGCTCGCCGTGCTGGTGCTCGCCGTACGGCGCCGCATGGGCCTCGACGGACTGTTCTCCGCCAAGCAGCAGCACGATCTCGGCAAGTTGTGTTTCGGCTTCAGCGTGTTCTGGGCGTATCTCATGTGGTCGCAGTTCCTGGTGATCTGGTACGGCAACCTGCCCGAGGAAACGTTCTTCATCTTCTATCGGCTGGTTGGCACGTGGAAGCCGATCGGCGTGGCCGTGTTCCTGCTGGTGTTCGTCGTGCCGTTCATCGGCCTGCTGGGCGTCAGACCCAAGAAGTATCCGCCTGCGCTCGTGACGCTCGCGCTCGTGAGCCTCGCCGGCATCTGGCTCGAGCGCTACCTCGAGATCGTTCCCTCGATCAACGGCGGCGCCGGGCCGGCGCTCGGCGTTCCCGAAATCGGTGTCACGCTGCTGTTCGCCGGGCTGTTTCTGTTGTCCTACGGCTGGTTCGGTTCCCGATACCCCATGCTCTCACCCCGGCTCGCGGCAGACACCCTGGAGCGCGAGCGCCACTAGCGCCCGTCCGAGCCCCTCATCATTCTCTGACAATCGTCCGTGTGTTTCTACGGGTAGTAAGCACCCGTCATACAAGCGGTCTCCGTTCCACGCAACACCCCGGAGGTCCAATGCGATTGAACGTGCTCACCCCGGCACTCGGGGTGGCGGGAGTCGTGCTGTTCGCGGCGTGCGGCGGCTCGACCTCGCCCTACGGCGGTGGCGGTGGCGGCGGTGGGTGCACGCCGACGACGACGAAGGTTTGCATGGAGACGGTGACGTTCAACCCGGCGAGCCTGATCGTCGCAGCGGGTACGTCGGTGACCTGGCAGAACGGGACCAGCGTCAGCCACACCGTGACGAGTGACGCGGGTTCCACCCAGACCTACGACAGCGGCAACGTCGGTAGCGCTGGGACGTTTACCCAGACGTTCAACACGGCCGGCACGTACCACTACCACTGCACGTACCACGTTGCGAGCGGAATGACCGGTACGATCACGGTCCAGTAGCTACGGCTTCACAGGCTGGACGAGCTGCAGCAGCTTCTGCAGGGAGTCGTTCGGCAGCGGGCCCGAGATCTGAATCTCGAGGTTGTCGAGGCGTCGCTGCTCCCAGTTCCTTGTCTCGTAATGCGCGAGTCGACCGGCCGCCTTCGCGGCGGGAGCGGCGGCGGGCGTATCGGCGACTCGGGCGCGGCCCGGCTTCGCCCGCTCACGTGCACTCAGGCTGTCGGCTTGCGCCGCTGGCGCCGCCGCGACCACGACCTCGTCGAGGGCGAAAGGGGACCGACGCCTGTTTACTACCTCGATCACCGTGCTCGAAGCGAGCGTCTGCTCGAGGATTACGACGGCCGAGTAGCCGAGCTCGCGTGCTCGGTAGACCGCGCGGATGGGTGCACCGGGAACCGCGAAGGGGTCCCTGCCGAGCAGTATGCGCGCGGTGTCCAGGCTGATGGGAGCTCCCTTCAGAACGTCGCGCCGAGCATCGATACTCACGACACCCGCCTGCGGGGCCGGGGTTGGGGCGCTCGGAACGGACGATGCCTCGGCTCGGGCGGCGACCGGCGCGTCGTGCCGCTGCGCGAGGTAGTCCGCTCTATCGGGGGTTGCCGGAGCAGGCCGGGCGGGTTGTGCCGCCCGCGGCGTGCCAGCCGCGCCGGGCAGTTTGACGCGAGCTTCTCGCCGTGCTCGTTCCGAGCTGAGCGGACTCTCGAGCGCTTGGGGCCGCGCAGGTTCGGCGTCGGTGTCGGGTTGCCGCGGCTGTTCGACCCCGCGGCCCAAGTAGGTGCCGATCCCCAACGCCACCACGACCGTCGCCGCCCACGCGAGCGGCTGGCGCACCTGCCACCAAGCCCGAGCCGGAGGCTTCACGTGCCCGGCTCGAAACGGCGGTAGCTCGCGCTCCGGGGGGGCGGCCAGCGCCAGGAGCTCCCCGGCCCGGGTGATCAGCGCGCGTTCTACATCGAGCCGCTCACGGCAGGCGGGGCACTGGGCGAGATGTGCGTCGACGCCCTGGGCTTCCGCCGGCGCGAGCTCGCCGTCGAGATACGCGTGCAGCGTGCCGTCATCCACGTGCGACATGCTCACCTGGCTTTCCCGCCTCGACGGCCTGTACCAGACGCCGGCGCGCCCGCGACAGCGTCGTGCCGATCGCGCCGCGTGCCAGCCCCGTCTGGGCGGCGATCTCATCGTACGATAATCCCGAATCCCACAACAGCAGCGCCTCCCTGTCGCGCGGCGAGAGCTCGTCGAGCGCGGCCCGGACGCGGGCTCGGTCGCTCTCCACCTCCAACGCCTCCTCGGCGGCGGACGCGCCCTCCTGCGGCTCGGCCTTGAGCAATGTCAAGTGCCGCCGCTCCCGCGCCGCGCGCCGCGCATCGTCCCGCGCCATGTTCGCCGCCACGATGAAGAGCCACCCCCTCGCATTGTCGGGTTTGTGGACCAGGGCCCGAGCAAAGGCCTCCTGGGCCAAGTCCTCCGCACGCTCGGCGTCCCACACCTTGCGATACAGGAACCGCACGAGCGCGCGGTAGGTGGTTCGATAAACGTCGGCCAGATTTTCAGGGCTCACACCGCTCACAGGCGAAAGTCGCGAACCAGCGCGGCCAGCTCACCGTCCGTCCAGGTCGTCTTGCCGCCGGCCTCAATCTTGATGCTCACGCGGCGGCCCGCCACCAGCACTGCGGGCTCGAGCGTGGCCGGCTGCACCAGCTCGGGGAGCGCTCGGAGCAGTGCGAAGTAGGCGTCACTGTAGGCCACGACTCTCACCACGCGCAGCGAGTCGCCGTGGGCAATGTCGGTCCATACGCTATCGCGCCACACGAACATGCGGCCGCCGATCCGTTGCGTCCTGTTCTGCATCGCGGCGCCACGCGCGCTCACGGAATCCGCCGCGGCGGTGACGACCACGGCCTCGAGGTGAAGTGAACCAGAGAGTGCCTTTTCGGCACGGGACCGCTGCACCGCGTCCGCTCCGGCCTGATCTTGTGGCGCCGGCGCGCGGTATTCGCGCATCAGACGGTTATTCACCACTTGATTCGGCTCCTGGACCAAATAGGACGTGTACTCTGTCAGGATGCCGTAGCGCAAGGCGAGCCGCTTGAGCTCGTTCACGATCTCCGGGTTCTGCCCGTGCAGTCGAATGTCGCTCGAGAGCGCGCCGGCTTTGCGGGCAGCCCACAGCTGCTGGATGTAGTCCGTGCCGGGTTGCTCGCTCCCAAACCGCGCACCCGTCGAGAAGCGCTCTTCACGCTCGCTTCTTCGTCCCGTCACCGTTACCACCCGCTCCCCGGGACCGTCAGGGACTCCTTTAGGACTCCCTGCTCCCCGATACCGCCCAAACACCACCAGCTCGTCTCCGCCGAACAGGTCGGGCAGAGTGTGTGGCTGGAGGTCGTACAGCTCGACACCGTCGGCCCGCACGGCCAGGTCCGTGAGCACGGGGGACGCGACCTTCGCCGCGAGCGAGCCTACCGCCTGCTCGATGTCGCCGCCGGGCCGGATGTACTCGGTGACCCCCCGGGCGCGCTCGGTCAGCCGGTCGAGGAGATACGTGTTCACGTCATACCCGATTCCGAACGCAAAGACGCGAAACGGCCCGCGGCCCCGCTCGGCCTGATCGGCGATGCGCTCGGGGTCGGTCTCGCCCACGGTCGCCATCCCGTCCGTCAAGAAGACGACGACACCCAACCGGCCGTCGGCCGGCGGCTCGGCGAACGCTTCGGTGAGCGCGCCCGCGATGTTAGTGCCGCCGTCGGTGTCGACGCGACGGACCCACTCCTGGGCGGCGCGCACGTTGTCGGCCGACACGTCGGTCCATCCGACGGCGTAACGACGCACGCCGCTTCCGAACGTGACGACGCGGAACCGGTCGCCCGAGCGGAGCGTGCCGAGCAGCTGCGCCAGCGCTGCCTTGGCCTGGTCGAGCTTGTCGCCCGACATCGAGCCCGAGACGTCGAGGACGGCGACCAGGTCGCGGCGCAGCGATGGTGTCTCGGTACGCCCGGGGGCGAGGAGGAGCATGAAGAAGCCATCTTCCCCGACCGGCTGACTCGTGACGAGCGACATCCCCACCAGGTTCCGGGTAAGCGGCAGGAACAGCTCCAGATCCCCGCGCGTGTTCGAATCCGCGAGCGTGAGTAGGATGCGATCGTCGCTGCGGCTCGTGCTCAGGCGGTGGGTCGGCGAATAGGGATCGCCGAAGCGCGCGGCGCTGTCTACCTGCATCCGGAAGCTCGAGGACGCCGCCGCCCCGGCCCCCGTGCCGGCCGTGTACCGGAAGCGCCACGCGTCCCCCACGCGATCGAGCATCTGGGTGTAGCGCAGCGTGATCTTGCGGGTCTCGCCCGCGCCGATGGGGAACACGCGGGCCCGCAACAACCCGTGTCCGGCGAGCTCGATCAGCGCGGGATCGCGCTTGCGGCGCACGATCTCTTCGTAAATCGCGCGCGCCTGCGCGGCGTCCATCGGCTCGCCCTTGAGCTCACGATCGCCTTGCCAGAGGGAGAAATCGCTGAACACCGCTTCGCCCGGCAGCGGATACAGGTAGCTCGCTTCGTCGAGGAGGGCTCCCCCGTTCCGAAACCATTCCTCCACCGTGACCCGCGCGGCCCGTCCGGTGACGGTGACCTGCACGGCGCTGCGCACCTTTTCGATCGCGCCGCGCGGGTGTTCGATCCAGCCCTGAGCCGCCGCGGGGGCGATCGGCAGGACGACGGCGCAGACGACTCCGAAAAGGCGACGTGCGGGCAACATGGCTTCGGGTTCCTGTGAGAGACGCCAAGAGAGACGCTTGGCGTCCACTGGCTTGCACAGGCGGCCCGGCGTGCCCATTTTGGGGGCGCCGCAGCGCCCTCCGCGTAAGGCTGCCGCGCCCTACTGGACGGGGAATCGTGCCGCGCTACACGTACCGCCGCCTCGCGAAGTTGCCCAGCACCGCAGCCGAGCTGCGCCGCCACACCGTTCTCAATCTCCCGGGCATGTTGCACGGCCTGAGCTTCGAGCACATGGTCATGGAGCCGGGGGCCGCGGTGCCGATCTCGGCCGAGGAGGAGACTGGGATTCTCATCTTCACGATCGCGGGCCGCGGAGTCATGGTGCTCGACGGCGATCGGATTGAAGTGTCGGCAAACGATCTCGTACACATTCCGGCGGGCGTTCCCTACGGGATGCATACGCTGGGTGGAACAGACTGGGTGTACGTGGTACTGCAAGCACCGACAGAATAGCCCCAAGCCGCAAGCCGCAAGTCGCCAGTAGGGGTGCGGTCTTGCGGCTTACGCCTTGCGGCTTGCAACTATCCTATCGCGCACACGTTCGGCCCGACCTCCAGAGTCTCCGCCTCGGCGTCGGTGACGTCTACGAGGCCCAGATTCGCGAGCTTGATCGTGCGATAGGCGTCCGGTGGCGCGCTCGAGTGCGCGGTCACCCAGGTGAGGAAGGCGTGGGGGTCCTGAATGGCCACCGCCTCGTTCGTCGCGGCGATCACGTCGAACCGCGCTGCGACAATCCGGTCCGCGCGGCGCTCATTTTCGCTCGCGTAGTGCGCCGGAAGGACGAGCAGGTCGCCGGACCACTCGCGCCGCACCCGTTCCAGGCTGTCCCACAGTCGCGCCGTCCACGCGTCGGACTGGCCGCCCAGGTCAGGGCGTCCCACCGACCGCACGAACAGAAAGTCGCCGGTCAGGGCCAGCGTCTCGTCAACGATGAGCGCCGTGCTGCCCAGCGTATGTCCCGGGACATGCGCGGCGACGAGGGTCGCGCGCCCAAATGCAATCGTGTCGCCCTCGGTGAGGGGCTGGTGGGCGAATCGACCTTCGGCGTCGTCGTACGGCGAGCGTGCGTCCTCAGGGTGCACGAAGTACGGGACGCGCCAACGGGCGGCGGCGGTGCGGGCGCCGCTCAAGTAGTCGGCGTGCATGTGGGTGTCGATCACCGCCGCGGCCGTGGCGCCGAGCTCCTCCAACAGGGCCTCGTACGGCTGCAGGTGGCGGCCCGGGTCCACGACGACGGCGTCCCCGTCGCTCACGAGCACGTAGGACAGCGCGCCCTTACCCACGCGATCGACCTGGATCACGTGCTCGAGCGCGCGGGTCGGAGTCAGGCGCCGTGGCAGATAGACCGTTTCCCACGCCGCCATGCCGCCCGCCAGGGAATACGCTTCGAATCCCCGCTCGCGCAGGAAACGGACGGCCTCGGTGCTCGAGTTGCCGTGCCCGCAGATCACTGCCACCGGGGCGGTGGGGTCGAGTCCCAGCGGCTCGAGCGTCGGGAGCTGGTACAGTTGTGATGCGGGAAGGGCGCGGAAATCGAGCGTGGCGCCGAGGGTGACGTGCCCTTGCGCGACCCGCTCCGCCGATCGGACGTCGAGCAGCTGTACTCGTTCACCGTGATCGAGGCGGCGCGCGAGGTCGGCGGGGGGGATGAGCGGTAGGGACGGCTCCGGCATGCGCATCAGTGTCGTCGGGGTGGTGCGAAAATGCAACGGGTCTCGGGTTGCAGGGCTCCCGTTTTGAGAGCCCGCGGATATATTGTGAACGCGTTCACAAGCGCTACCCGTCATTCGTCCCGGAGGGAGTCTGCAATGCGTTTCACCCTGCTCACCACGCTCGTCGCGTTCGCGATCGTCGCCTGCGGCGGCGACAAGAAGTCGGCGGCGTCCCAAGCCGAAGCTGCCACACCCACGCCGGCCGGTGCGTCGGCCAACGCGGCCGCCCCCGAGCCTCTTGGCCTGGTGGTCGAAGTGAAGATGACCGGCAACGGCACGAGCGTCGCGGCGTTCGAGCCCGGCAAGGTCACCGTCAAGAGCGGCACGACCGTACGGTTCATCAACGTGTCCGGCGGTCCGCACAACGTCGCCTTCTATAGCGATTCGATCCCGAAGGGGGGGGCGGACGCTCTCAAGAAGGGGATGCCGAATGCGATGGGCGATCTCACCGGACCGTTCCTGACGCAGCCGAACGAGAAGTACGACGTCTCGTTTGCCGGTGCGCCAGCCGGCGTCTACAAGGGCTACTGCCTGCCGCATGTCGCGCTGGGCATGAAGATCGCAATCACGGTGCAGTAACCCGCGCGCATCGCGGTGCAGTGTGACGGCCCCGGCACGCTCGGGGCCGTTTGACTTTCGGGGCGGCGACGGGGATGTTCTCGTCGCCACTCATGTCCGCCTTCTTCGAGCGGGTGCGGGCCGCTCTGGCGCCGAAGGGCTATGCCGTGCTGCGCGAGTTGGGGAGCGGCGGCATGGGGATCGTTGTGCTCGCCCGCCAGGGGAGGCTCGATCGCCTCGTGGCCGTGAAGGTGATTCGGCCCGAGATGCACACGGCAATCGTCACGGAGCGCTTCCGACGGGAGGCCGTGACGCTGGCCGGTCTCTCCCACCCGAACATCGTCCCCGTGTATGAAGCCGACGACGCGGACGGATTCCCGTATTACACGATGCAGTTTTTGGAAGGCGAAACAGTCGCCGATCGCCTGCGCAAGGGCCCGATGCCGGCGGAGGAGGTCCGCAAGGTCGGCCGCGATCTCCTGGACGCACTCGAGCTCGCGCATGCGCATGGCGTGATCCATCGCGACGTCAAACCGGCGAACGTGTTTCTCACGGATGGACGCGCCGTGCTCGTGGACTTCGGTATTGCCAAGCGAGTGCCGCAGCAGGGCGATGCGCCGGATGGTGGGGAGGAGTTGACGACGCCAGGGGTGCGGGTGGGGACGCCCGGGTACATGTCGCCCGAGCAGCTCAGCGGTGCCGAAGCGACGCCCGCGAGCGATCTGTACGCCGCCGCTCTGGTGATCTACGAAGCTTATACGGGCCGCCACTGGCTGGAGGCCCAGCGGATGGTGCGCCGCCCGTGGTCCGGCATGTCACGCCGGGAGGCGGGTGTGCTGCGGCGCGCGCTCGACTGGCAGTCGGAAGGGCGATGGCCTGACGCGGCGTTGTTCCGACGCCGACTGTGGCACACACGCGTCTGGCCATACCAGCGGAACGCGATCGGCATCGCTCTCGGGGGCACCGTCGCTGGGCTGTTGATTCACCTCCTGATGCCCGTTCCCTCCCCGCTTGCCTTTCGTGTCGAAGCAGCGATACCCGGGGCCGATCCCGCGGGAGCGCGGGGAGATTCAGTCGCGTGCGCGCTCGCGCGGAACCTGGATCGTTACCCGGACCTCTCCGCACGCTGTGTCTCGGGACTCGGCCGCTGGTTGCCTGCCGGCTCCCGCATCGGCGTGGAAACGGCGATTGAGGGAGGCCGGTTGCGCATCCGGTTGCGAGGGCCGCGCGTCGACACGATCGAGATCGTCGGGCCGCGGGCCGCGTGGCCGTTCATGGCAGAGAGCCTGGCTGATCGGGTATTCGGGGCGCAACTCCAGTCGCTTGACTCGCTCGACCGATCGTTACCGCGTGGAGTGCTTCCCAAGAACGCCTTAGGGCGGGGCGCCTTCCAGCGCGCGGAGGCTGCCTTCGCGCGCGGACGCTGGGGCGAGGCGCGGGCGGGTTACGCAGAAGCCGCAGCGCTCGACTCGACGTGCTGGCTGTGTTATTGGCGGCACGGCGAGGTCGGCCGCTGGTTCAACCTCGAGGGCGACCCTGCGGACAGCACGCACTACTTTGCTCACCTCACAGAGTTTCCGGAACGCTACCAGAGACTGATTCAGGCCCAGGGGTTGCCGCTGGCGGCCCGGCTCGACTCTCTGGATGCGTTGGCGAAGGGTTCAAAGGAATTCCTCTTCGGCCAATTCCGGCGGGCCGACGAGTTGTTCCATCGGGGACCGCTCGTCGGACGCTCGCGGCGCGAGGCGATGCAATCGTTTCAGGATGTACTCAAGAGCCAAGCCGACTTCGCCCCGGCATTGGAGCATGTAGCGTGGCTCAACGTGGCTGAAGGCGATTCGATGGGCGCCGCCTCGGCACTTGCGCGCGTGGCGCCGCTCGTCGATCCGAAGGATCCCTCCTTTGCGACCCTGGCCATTGTTGAGCTTGCCTACGCGTGGCGGTTCTTGCCGCCAGCTGAGGCGGAGCGGCGGACACGTGAGCTGGCCCGGATGGCGCGAGCGGCCGGCATCAAGGATCTCGACGCCGGCGCGCGCTACCTCGCCGGATTCGGAGCTCCGCAGGGAGAGTTGGCGTTCGCGGAACAACTCCTGCCGGAACCGGGGTTCGCGCGCTCCGCCGGCCTGGCGCGAGTCCTGGCGCTCATCGGGATGGGGCGGCCCGATACCGCAATGGCGCTCGCACATGGACTGGCCTACCGCTCTCCGGAGCTGGCGGTTTTCGTCGGTGAGTTGGCCGGGGCACTGCGGCTGGCAGGTGTCGACTCCGCGGCGGCGACCGCACGCTGGGCCGACGCGCTCCCTGCTCTCGCAGGGGCGGCCGACGCGGCCACTGGGCGACTGGACTTGCAACGGCGGGCCGCTTGGATGCTGGCGATCCTCGAGTGGGCGGAGGGGCACGCCGACTCACTACGTTCCGCCGGGCCGTCCACGCTCCCGCCCGGGCCCCTGGCCATATTGCTGCAGGCCGAGGGGGCAGCGGCTAGAGGGGCGGTCGATTCGGCCCTCGCTGCTACGCGCCTCCTGACGGGGATTCCGGGTCAGGACACCGACGATCCATTCTTCCGAAGCGTGCTGCATCTGGCGCGCGCGTCGTGGAACGAGCGGGGGGAACACCCGGCACGCGCGATCGCGGACCTCGTCTGGCACGAGAACTCCGATGTGCACGGCTACCCCAGTGGAGATCCCCAACCCGCCGAAGTTGACTGGGCCTTGTCCGCGTTCGCCCAGTGGCGACTCGGGAGTCTGCTGGAGCGGACGGGGCAGCAACGCGACGAGGCCTGTCGAGCCTACGGGGGCGTAGTGCGGCTCTGGTCTGACGGTGACCCGCCCTACCGCGCTCGCGCCGACAGCGCTCGCCGCCGGCGGTCGAGACTCGGCTGCAAGGAAGTCCCGTGATCGTCGTCCGCGCCCTCGGCCCTGTGGACGTGAGCGTGAACGGCGCGCCCGCGCCGGCCAGGCTCCTGTGGAAGAAGAACCTGGCGCTGTTGATTTATCTGGCTCGGTCGCCTAAACGCGTCCGTACGCGCGAACATCTCATCGGCCTGTTGTGGGGCGAGAAGCCGGAGGAGAAGGCGCGCCACTCCCTGAACGAAGCCCTGCACGTGCTGCGCCTCTCTGCGGGCGACGACGGCTTCGAGTCGGACACGGCGCAGGTGCGGATTGCGCCCGGCACGGTCGACCTCGACACCGACACGTTGGAGGCGCTGGCGGCGGCGGGCGACTACGCCCGCGCAGCCGCCCTGATCAATGGAGACTTCCTGGAAGGCTTCAGCGTCCGCGGCGCCTCGGAGTTCGACAATTGGCTGGCTGCGGAACGCCAGCAGTGGTGCCGCCGCTCGGTGGAGGTTTTGGTACACAGGGCGGGCCAGTTGCTCACCGCCGGCAACGTGGCGGCGGCGCACGATATGGTGGAGCACGCCCGAGAGCTCGATTGGCGACCTGAAACTGCGGTCCGGACCGCGCTGCGGACGCTCGCGCTCGCCGGAGACCGGGCCGGGGCCCTCGCGCTGTTCGACGAGTTCGTCGCGCGATTGCAGCGGGAGCTCGGCGCGGAGCCGGACGCGGAGACCAGCGCGCTCGCCCAGCGGGTACGGCTGGAGCGAACCTGGCGGCTCCCCAAGGCGGTGCGCGAGGCCGCGCGCGCATCAGGGTCGCGTCGCACCCCGCTGGTGGGGCGGGCTCTCGAGCTCGAGCGGTTGACGGACGCGTGGAGCGCCTGCCGGGCCAGGCGGCGGGCCACCGTGGCCGTCATCGAGGGCGACGCCGGAGCGGGGAAGACCCGGCTCGCCGAAGAGCTCGCGGCTCGGGCCCGGCTCGATGGCGCGGTCGTACCCGCCGTGCGCGCGGTCGCGGCCGACCACAACGAGGTATGGAGCGGCGTATTCGGGATCGCGCGCGGCGGATTGCTCGAGGCCCCCGGGGTCGCCGGGGCTCCGCCGGACGCGCTCGCGCAGCTGCGCGGCACGGTGCCAACCGCTGCGCCCGGGCGCGCCCTTGCCGAGGTGCTACGGGCAGTGGCGGACGAGCAACCGGTGGTCGTCTTCGTGGATGACGCGCACTGGCTCGACCGGGAGTCGATGCTCGCGCTTGGGGCGATCATCCGCGACCTGGAGCACTCGCCCGTAACGTTCCTCCTCACCGTGGCGCCGCACCCCAGCGATCCGGAGCTGGACGACGTGCGCGCCCGTATCGGCCGCGAGCTCGCCGGCACCGTGTTACGGCTCGGGGAATTCGGGACCGACGAGGCGCGCGCGCTCGGGCGGTGGGCGCTCCCATCGTACCGGGACGAGCAGCTGGATCGCCTCGCGCGCCGCGTCCTGGCGGACTCCGCGGGCATTCCCCTCCTGGTGGTCGCGTTACTGCACGCCGTGGCAGCCGGCTTCGAGCCGCGAGATGCAGGGCAACCGTGGCCCAGGCCGACCGAGACGTTCGAGCAGACGTTACCGGGCGAGCTTCCGGACAACGTGGTGGCCGCGATCCGTGTCAACTTCCGTCGCCTGTCGACGGACGCGCAGCGTGTGCTCGTGGCGACGGCGGTGTTGGGGGGCCGCGGGGGCCGGGTCGCCGGCGCGAGGCTCGGTCGGGCCGCGGGCGTCGCCGGAGAAGCGCTGGCGCAGGCGCTGGACGAGCTCGAGTGGCAGAGCTGGCTCGCCGCCGAGCCGCGGGGCTACGTGTTCGTCGCGCGAATCGTGCGTGACGTGATCGAACGGGACATGGTGACACCGGGGCAGCGGCAACGGATGGTCGAGGCGGGCGGGTCTTCCACTTGACCGGGTCTTGATCGGGCCCGGTGACTCTATCCCGTCCACTCACGTGAGAGGGTCACATGCGTCGTCGTGCCGCCGTCCTCGTCGCCCTGCTGGTCGCCTGCAGCGACCAACATCCCCTGGGCCCCGCCTCCGCGTCCCTGTCGCGCCGCGCCCCCGAGGCTGGCACGGCCGCGTCCGAGCCGCTGGGCGTCACCACGCTGACCTGGAACGTCTACGTCGGCGCCGACATTGAGCGCGTCGTCCGGGCGCGTACCGCCGAGGAAGCGATCGCCCTGGCGACCGAGGAGTGGGCGCACGTGCGGGCTACGAACTTCCCCGCGCGCGCGAGCGCGCTGGCGCAGGCGATCGCCGCGCAACGACCGCAGTTGGTCGGTCTCGAGGAGCTGGCCATCTACCGGACGACCGACCGGCCGTTCGAGGAGCTCGCGACGCACGTCGCATATGATTTCCTGGCACTCCTGCTCGATACGCTGCACGCGCGTGGTCTCGACTATTCGGCCGCGGCCGTGGACCGCACGACGGACATTCAGGTGCCCGTCATCGTCGGGTTCGACGCGGCGGGTCAGCCGATCTTCGGTGGGGTGCGCTTCACCGACGGCGATGCCGTCCTGGTGCACGGTGGGGTGCTCCGCGCGAATCCGCGATCGGGCGTATACGCGGCCTACCTGCCGGTGACGCTGGCCGGCATGACCTCAGGCGTCTATCAGGGATGGAGTTCGGTCGAAGCGACGATCGGCGGGCAGACGTACCGATTCGTCGCGACGCACCTCGCCGGCCAGGAAGTCCAGGTCATCCAGCTCGCCCAGACCCGGGAGCTGCTTGCACTGCTCGGGACCGACGCGCGGCCGACGATTCTCGTGGGCGACTTCAACTCCGACGCGTTCGGCGCGGACCCGACGCGCGCTACCGCAACCTACGGGCTGCTGCGCGCGGCCGGATTTCGAGACGCCTGGGTCAACCCGGACCGCCGGGCGCCCGGCCTGACGTGCTGCGAGCAGGCCGATCTCCTGAACCCGCGGCCCACCTTCGACCAGCGGATCGACTTCATCTTCGGCCGCGACCTGCCCGCCGGTGCCGTGCCGATTCGTCGGGAGGTGGTCGGCGATCGTCCGGGGGATCGCACCGGGGCAGGGCTTTGGCCGTCGGACCACGCCGGCGTCGTGGTGACGTTCATGGCCCGGCCCGCTGGCCGGGAGACGGTCGCGATCACCAACTGAGTCGGGTGTGGTCAGCGCGATCGAACGACCAGACACAGGCGCTCGATCTCGGGCTGCGCCACCTGGTCCACGTAGCCTATTAGGGTCTCGAAGGACCTGCAGGCGCGCGTGGCGATGGCGCCATCGCGCTGCGCTACCGCCACCCGCACCAGGTCGAGCCGCAGCGGCCAGAGCGACGCGACCAGGTCGAGCGGCACGCTGAGCACGGCGTAGCGCCGCGTCGCGCCATCCCAGAGCCGCAGCGCCCGCGTCGTGTCACGGCGTGCTAGCGCATCACGAGCCTCGAGGTCCGTGGCGAGGCTGGCCGGGAGTGGTCCCCGCCCGTCAGCGAGCCGGGCCAGGGCGGCGGCGTGGCGGGAGCGCTCGACGCCCAGACGCGCGAGCAGCCAGTGGGCGACTGCATCGCTGTCCGGAGCCGCGCGGAGCCGCCCGCTTGCGTGCTCCGCCGCGCTCTGCCAGTCGCCCAACGCCGCTAGCCCGGTCGCGCGTGCGAGCAGGACCCACAGGTCCCGTTCCCGTGCCGCCGAGCCGCCCCTTGCCCGCGCGAGTCGCAAGCGGGCGCTGTCCGCCCATCCCGCCGCGAGATCGGCGGCGACGCCCATGCGAAGAATCCGGGCCCGCTCCGCGTCCGTGGCCGCGCGCTGCTCGAGGCAGCGCAGCACGACACGCGCCGGTCCCGTCCGCTGCACCGGCGTTCCGAATTCGGCCGCCTGGAAGGCGAGGTACTGCAGCGCCAGGAAGCTGTGTCGGCACACGTTGCGGAGCAGGGCGAGCTGGGCCGGGGCCGAGCCGAGGATGAGCGTATCGGCGATCCCGACGGCCTCCGCGACGACCGAAGTCGAGTCGATGCGCAGGTAGCGGTGAATCAGGTCCGCGGTCTCCCGACGATCACCCGCTTGGTGTGCCAGCGAGATCAGGTGTCCGATGGCCGGTGAGAACCGCGGATCGAGATCGAGAACCCGGTTGAATGCGACACCCGCCTCGCCGACCGTTTCGTCGAACAGGCCGGCGAAGTGATAGTAGAACTCACCGAGCACGTACCACGCCTGGGGGTAGCTCGGTGCCTGCTCGGTGGCGCGCTTGAATCGATCGAGCGCCGCCAGCCCGTCGCCTTCGGCGAGTAGCCGGGTGAATCCGTCGAGCAGCAGGCTGTCGGCCGGAGAGAGTCCTGCCTGGTGCACCAGCGCCCCGCGCAGCGCGGCACCGAATCCCTGCTCCGTCGGGTCCACCTGTGCGGCGACCAGCGCGAGCCGCAGGCGCCCGATGGCGAACGCGGTGTCCGCCCGGATGACCCGGGTATATTCGTCGCGAGCTGTGCGGTAGTCGCCGCGACGGAACGCGGCTTCGGCATTCAGGTACGCAGCCAGCGCCTCCGGGCCGCCGTTCGGCAGCGTGGCGTCGGCGCCGGGCGTGAACTCCGGGTACAACCCGGCCCACACGCGGTCCATCACCTCCGTCTCCTCGGCACCGACTCGTCCCTCCGCCTTCGCGCTGCGTCGCGCCCTCCCGCCCTCGTACAGGGTCGCCTGGAGGGTCAGCGCGCCCCCCACGTAGGCGACGCTCCCCTGGACGAAGAACTTCGCGCCGAGGCGGCAGGCGAGCTCCTGGGCCTCTTCGTTCGAGGGGTGCTCGGTCGCGATCTGCGCGGCCACGCGACCGAAGGAGACAACCTCGCTGAGGCGCTCCACCGGTCGGAAGCGGGAGATGAAATACTCCGGGAGCTGAGACGCCGGATAGGGTGGCGTGCCCAGGACGGCGAACGGCATCACGGCGAGGCGTGCCGGTGCGTCGTGCGGCAACCGGCAGGCCCCGTGCGAGCCGAGCAGGAGACGCAGGGCGCCGGCGCCCACCACCGCGATGATGCCCGCCGCCGCCCACGGGCGCCAGGGCCGGACCTCGGCGCGGCCGAGCGCGGCGAGCCATGCCGCGGCCGTGGCCGGTCGATCCTCCGGCCGCTCGGCGAGCGGGGCGACGAGCGCGGTGGCAACCCGAGCCGACAAGGCCGGCCGCGCGGTGCGCAACGCGCGCACCAGTCCGGCGCGATCCGCTTTGAAGGCCGGCGGCCCACCGCCTAGCGCCTCGAACGCGACCACGGCGAGACTGTGGAGATCGGCGCGCCCGTCCACGCGCCCGCTCGCCGCCTGCTCGGGCGCCATGTAGCCGGGTGTCCCGATCGCGGCGCCGGGCTGCGTGAGCGGGGACTCCGCCGCGCCTTCCACTTGGGCGATTCCGAAATCGGCGAGCAGGGCTCGGCCGCTGTCCTCGTCGAGCAGGATGTTCGACGGCTTCACGTCACGGTGTACGATGCCGCGCCGGTGGGCGTACCCGAGCGCGTCGGCGATCTCGCGCACCATGCGGAGGATCTGGTCCGTCGGGACGCGGGGCTCGGTGCGGAGGCGCTCCTCGAAGGTGTCGCCCCGCACGAACGTCATGATGAGAAAGCTGATCTCTTCCCGCGTATCGAAGTCGTAGACCCGCACGATGTGGGGGTGGTCGAGCGACGCGCCGAGGGTCGCCTCGCGGCGGAAGCGCTCGTGGCGCATCGCGCTCGCCGCCACGTCGGGCGGCAGCACCTTTACGGCGACGATGTGACCGAGCGTGCGGTGGCGGGCGCGGAACACCGCGCCCATACCGCCGACGCCGGCGAGGCTCAGCACCTCGTACCGATCGCCGACGGCGCGCTGCACCGCGTCGAGGTCGGGCGTCTGCATGGGGGCAGGGGAATGTACCTGCGCTTGCCTGTGGCCGCAGCGTGCCCGATACTCGGAGCGCCATGGCTCCCGTCCTCTGTCGCGTGCTCGGTCCCGTGCGGGTCAGCATCGCCGGCGCCGACGCGCCCCCAGAGCTACTCTGGCGCAAGCACGTCGCGCTGCTGGTGTACTTGGCCCGGAGTCCCCGGCGGAGCCGCACCCGCGAGCACTTGACCGGCCTGCTGTGGAACGACCGCGACGAGCGACAGGCCCGTCACTCGTTGAGCGAGGCGCTCCGCGTCCTGCGGCGCGCCCTCGGGGACGAAGGGGTGGTGGCCGACGTGGACCAGGTTCGGCTGGCGCCGGACGCCGTGACGCTCGACTGCGACCGCTTCGCCGAGCTGTGCGAGCGACGCGACTGGACCACCGCCGCGGCGCTGGTCGATGGTGAGTTCCTCGAGGGCCTGGCGATCCCCGAGGCGAGCGATTTCGAGAACTGGCTCGCCGCCGAGCGGGCGCTGTGGGGGGCGCAGGTGCTCGAGGCCCTGATGCAGGGAATTGCCGCGGACCTCGCACGAGGCGACCCGGCAGCGGCGGCTCGCGTCGGACTCCGCGCGGTCGCGCTCGACCGCACATCGGAGACGGCGGCTCGCGCCGCGATGCGCGCGCTGACGCTGGCGGGCGATCGCGCCGGCGCCCTGCGCGTCGCCGACGATCTGGCGCTCGCCCTGCACGAGACGCTGGGCGCGGCGGTGAGCGACGAGACCGCGCGACTGGTCGCGCGGGTCCGCGATGCGCGGGTCGGACGCCGCGTGGTCGCCGCTCCGCCCGCCGGCCGCCCACGACCGCCGCTGGTGAGCCGTGGCGCGGAGTTGGCGACGCTCATGGCGGCGTGGCAGCGGGCGCGCGGCGGGCTGGGGCAGGTGGTGATCGTCGAAGGCGAGCCCGGGGAGGGGAAGACCCGGCTCATCGAGGAGCTGGTGGCGCACGCGCGGCTCGATGACGCCACCGTCGCCACGGCCCGCAGTGTGCCCGCCGATCAGCAGACCGATTGGAGCACCGTCTCGGGGCTGCTCGCGGGAGGGCTGGGGGATGCGCCTGGGCTTGCGGGAGCACCACCGGAGGCGCTTGCCGGGCTCGCGGCGCTCGATGCCGACTTGCGAACCAGATTCGGCGCCGCGGCGCTCGCCAGCCCGGCCGGCAAAGCGCTCGGGGCTGCGGTGAGCGCCGTCGCGGCGGAGCGGCCACTCCTCATCGCGCTCGACGACGTGCAGTGGTCCGACCCGGCCACGCTGGCGGCGCTCCCCGCCCTGGCTCGCGATACGGCGGCGCGACCCGTGCTCCTCCTGCTCGGCGTTTCCCGCGGCTCACCCGAGAGCGAGCGGCTGGATGAGCTGCGCGCGCGACTGAGCCGCGATCTCGCAGGCGCCGTCGTCCGTCTGGGGCGGTTCGACGCGGCGGCGCTCGAGGAGCTCGTGCGCTGGGCGCTTCCCCGCTACGAAGCCGCCGAGGCGGACCGGCTGACCCGGCGGCTCGAGCGCGACACGGGTGGACTACCCCTCCTGGCGGTCGGGATGCTCGAGGCCGTGGCCGCGGGCTTCGTGCCCGCGCCCGATGCGCCCGCCTGGCCATCGCCGAACCGCACACTCGTCGACTCCCTCCCCGGCAATCTGCCCCCCACCATCATCGGCGTCGTGTGCCGGCGGTACCGCGTGCTCTCCGAGGCCGCGCAGCAAGTGCTCGGGGCGGCGGCAGCGCTCGCGGAGCGTGTGGACGCGGACCGCTTGCTCCGTGCCACCGGGCTTGAGCCTGCGGCTCTGGAGACGGCGCTCGATGCGCTCGAGTGGGAGCGTTGGCTGGTGGCGGACGCGCGCGGATACGTGTTCACCGCGCCGATCGAGCGGGCCGTCCTGTTGCAGGAGATGATCACCCCCGGCCAGGTGCGGCGTTACCGCACGAACGCGCGCGCTTGAGATCGGCTTGACGCCATCGCCCGAACGTGTCCCCGGACCTTCGATCGGGAGACACCATGCAGTTCGGGCACCTCGGTATCGCACTCGCGCTTGCGTCGCTCGACCCGCGGCCGGAGACGTTCCTCGTGGTCGGGGCGGCGCAATTCCTACCCAACGCCGATTCACTGATCATCCGGGCCGGTTGGGCGAAGCCCGATTTCCACGGCACGTGGAGTCACAGTCTCGCGTTCTGCGGCGTCGTGGGGGCGCTCGCGGTCGCGCAGTTCGGCCCCTGGCTCGGGGGACTGGCGCTCGCGAGCATCGTGGCCCACGTGCTCGCCGACCTGCCGACCGACACCGGCCTCCCCCTGTTACTGCCGCTCAGCCGGCGGCGCTTTTCGCTCAACCTCTGGAAAAACACGGGATACTGGGGCCGCGCGATGTACGTCGGCTACTACCGGCAACCGTGGGCGTGGATCCTCGAGAGTGCGGTGTTCGCCGTGGTGGCGTGGCGCTATACGGGGCTCCTGGCATGAAGCTCGTCACGTTCTTCGCGCTCGCGGTCCTGGTGCACGGGCCCTTGTCGCCGTTCCTGCCGACGGCGTTCGAGGCGACGCTGCTGTATTACGCGCGGCTGTACCCGGCGTGGCTGCTCGCGCTGGTCGGCACGCTCGGCGCGTCGGTCGCGGAAGGCGTCAATTACCGGCTGGTGGACTGGGCGACGGAGCTCCCGAAGCTGGCGCGACTGGCGGAGCGACCCGCGGTACGCTGGAGCGTCGCGGCATTCCGGCGCGCCCCCTTTTGGACGACCGTGATCGTGATTTTTTCGCCCATCCCCGACTCGGCCGTACGCCTGCTGGCGCCACTGGCGCGATATCCACTGCCCAAGTTCCTCGGCGCGGTCGCGCTGGGACGCTTCCCGCGCCTGCTCCTGATCGCCGGCGTGGGCGGCCTCGTTCTCGTACCCACGGCGGCGTTGTTGGGCGGGGGGGTCGCCCTCCTGGCACTCGCCTTGGGGCGACGGCACGTGGCGTCCGCGTTCCAGTGGTTGCGGCTGCGGTACCGCGATCTCTACGCCGTGTCTGTCGCGGCATTCCGTCTCTGAATTGGAGTAGACCATGTGGCTGCTCGTCCTGGCTTTGGTCTCCGATACCGCTCATACCTCCTCCCTGGTGCTGTCACCTGCCGAGTCGCTCGAAGTCACCGTGACGGGAACGGGAGACCCGGTGGTCCTGGTGCCGGGCTTGTTGGGCTCGGCGTTCGGATACCGCGCGGTGATCCCGCTCCTCACCGCCGCGGGTTACCGGGCCATCGTCGTGGAGCCCCTCGGAATCGGCGGCTCGGCGCGCCCGGAGCATGCCGATTACTCCCTCACCGCCCAGGCCGACCGGATCGCGGCTGTCCTCGATCGACTGGGTGTGCGGCACGCCGTCGTCGTTGCGCACTCGCTGGGGGCGTCGATGGCGTTTCGCCTCGCCTACCGGCGACCCGACCTCGTCGCCGGTATCGTCTCACTGGACGGTGGGCCGGCCGAGGCTGCCGCCACGCGAGCGTTTCGGCGTGCCATGAAGCTCGCGCCCTGGATCAGGGTGTTCGGCGGAGTGAAGCTGATACGCAAAAAGATCCGCGGTCAGCTGATCAAAGCGTCGGGAGACTCGTCGTGGGTGAGCGAGCAGGTGGTCGACGGTTACACGGCAGCCGCCGCGCATGATTTGGACGGCACGCTCAAGGCGTTTCTTGCCATGGCCGCGCGGCGCGAGCCGGAGCGATTGCGGCCGCACCTCGCCGAGGTGCGGTGCCCGGTCCGTCTGCTCCTCGGGACGGCGACACACGAGGGCGGGGTCAGCGCAGAGGAAGTCGCGGTCCTGGCCGCTGCGCTCCCGCTGTTCGTCGTGGACAGCGTGCCCGGGGCTGGGCACTTCATCTACGAGGAGCAGCCTGCCGTGGTGCTCACGGCCGTGCGACGGTTGCGAGAGCCGTAGGGTCCGTTGCCCCGACCCTCGCGGCGTGGTTACAATTCCCCGCGCCATGACCCATCGCGCGCTGTTGACCCTGATCCTCGCTGTCGCGACGGGCGACCTGCCCGTGACCAAATCCGTGGGTGACGCGAACGGCGCCCGTATCTTCTTGGACGACCGAGCCGGCGCGCTCGTCCTCGACCTCGCGCCGATCGATATGCCCGCCAACACGCCCCACCATGCGCTCGCGCAGCCGCCGGTCGCCGCGCTCGAGATCCCGGAGACCGGATTCATCTACGGCTTCCGCGTGCAGGTGGTGGACAGCGCCGGGCACGCCCTCCCCGACGAGTTGATCCACCACTTCAATCTCATCGACCCGGATCATCGCGAGCTGTTTCTACCGATCTCGCGCCGCCTCCTCGCCGCGGGTCACGAGACCGGTACGATCCGCCTGCCGCGTCTCCTCTTCGGCCTGCCGCTGAAGCGCGGGGACCACGTTGTCGCGAGCGCCATGGTCGAGAACCTCACGCCGGCCGAGTACCGCGGGGCCCGGGTTCGTCTGGTGATGAGCTTCACGCCGGCGCGGCGGCCGTGGCCGTTGTTCACCGCCTCGCCGTGGCAGATGGACGTAGCCTTTCCGGTCGGGGACAAGTCGTTCACGCTTCCCCCGGGGCGCTCATCGCGCTCCTACGAGGGCAGCCCCGCCGTGCCCGGTAAGATCGTGGGGCTCGGGGGGCACATGCATGACTACGGGCGGGTGATCGAGTTCGCCGACGTGACGACTGGCGACGTGATCTACCGCGCCACGCCCGTCGCCGACTCGGTCGGGCACATCGCGTCGATCCCGATCGCGATGCTCTACGGCTGGACGCGGCTGGGGGTGCACATCGTCCCGCAGCACCGCTACCGCATCGCCGTCTCCTACGACAACCCCACAGGCGCGCCGATCCCGGATGGCGGCATGGGCGTGGTCGGAGGGTTGTTCGTGCCCGATCGCGGCGTGACATGGCCCGCCGCAGAGCCGGGTGACTCGCTCTATCAGGAAGATTACCGGCACTACATGCGGCTCGAGGGCGGGGGCGGCCACCACATGATGGAGATGGGGGGGAAGCCCATGTCCATGCCCATGAAGATGGGCGCGCACGAGCACCCGTCGCACGCCCGCCACTAGGTCGCCGGCCGACGTCGTCCTCTTCGACTTCGGCGGCACGCTCGACGCCGACGGTGTGCACTGGGGTCCGCGCTTCCACGCCGCCTATCGCGCGGTCGGCGGTGGGCTCGAGTTCGCCGCCTTCGATCCCTTCTTCAAGGCCTCCGACGAAGCGCTGGCGCGCCTGCCCGGCATTCGCACGCTGGGGTTCCGCGCCGCGATCGAAGCGCAGGCTCGCCTGGTCGTCGGGGTCCTGCCCGACCACGTGGACGCAGGCGCCATCGCGCGCCAGCTGCACGCCGAGGCGCTGGAGGTCGTGGCACGTAACCTTCCGGTCCTGGAGCGGCTCAGCCGGCGCTATCGCCTCGGGGTCGTGTCCAACTTCACCGGCAACCTGCGGCCTTGTTTGGAGGAGCTCGGCTTGGCGAGATTGTTCGCCGTGGTCAGCGACTCCGCGATCGTCGGGTGGAGCAAGCCCGACCCCCGCATCTTCGCGCACACGTTGGCCGCGCTGCAAGTGTCACCGCAGCGTGCGTGGATGGTGGGGGACAACTTCGACGCGGACATCCGCGGCGCCGCCGGGTTGGGTATGCGCACGTGTTGGCTCGCCCCGTCCGACCGTGCGATGCCCCCGGGGGGCGAGTTCGTTGCCACGGCGCGGATCGGTTGCCTTCCCGATGTCGAAAGGGTGCTCGAGTAGCGTGCACGGGTTGATCCTGGCCGGCGGAGAAGGGTCGCGGCTCGCCGCGGGCGGAATCCGGGTGCCCAAGCCTCTGGTGGAAGTGGCCGGGCGGCCGCAGATCGTCGGGTTGCTCGAGACGTTCGCCGCATTGGGGTGCGCGAGCCTCACGTGTGCAGTTCGTGCGGATTTCCCCGCGGTCACACGCTTGCTTGACGGGAAGCGGTTCGGGCCCCCCCTTTCGGTAGTGGAGTGCCGCACGCCATCTTCGCTGCACACCCTGGTCGAGGGGCTGCGGGCGGTGCCGGCGGGCACGGTATTCTGCAGTATGGTGGATACGGTGATGCGACCGGCGGACTGGCGGGCGGTCTACCGGGCGACCGAGCGACACCTCGAAGGGGGCGCGGAGATGGTGCTCGCTGTGACGCCGTACGTGGACGACGAGTCTCCTGTGTACGTGATCCGGGGTGAGGGTGACGACGTCCGGGCCGTGAGCGATGAGCCGGTCCAACCCCCGTGCGTCACGGGAGGGGTCTACGGCTTGAGCGCCGGGATCCGACGCGCCGCGGCCGACGCTGTTTCGGGCGGCGGGCACAAGATGCGTGGCTTCCTGAAAGCGGTTGTCGCGGACGGGCGGCGAGTGGCGGCGGTGGAAGTGCCGCGCATCATCGACATCGATCGGCCATCAGATCTCCAGCACGCCAACGCGTGGCTCGCCGCGCGCGAAACCTAGACTCCGACTCGAGGAGCGACATCGTCTTGGGCCCACTGGTCGCGATTTACCGCAGCCCTTCGTACTCACCGCTCCAACATCGCGTGAACGATACGGCGATCATGGATGCGACGGTCGCGCAGCTCGAGGCCCAGGGCTGGCAGGCCATCAAGACCACGGAACTGGAGGTCGAGCAGGGCCGCCTTCCGGCTGCGCCGCTGTACCTCAACATGTGCCAGGGCTCCCTCGCGGCCGAGCAGCTCATGCCGCTCGAGTCCGACGGCGCGGTCGTGGTGAACCGTCCCTCGAGCGCGCTGAACTGCCACCGCTACCGGCTGGTCAAGCGTCTGGGGGACAGTACGGTGCCGTTCCCCCGGACGCTGATTCACGCGAGCTCCGCACCGCTGCCACCCGCCGCCCAGCTCAAGGCGTTGAGCCCCGATCATCAGAAGGTCTGGATCAAGCGGGGTGACGTGCACGCCGAGCGGCCCGAGGACGTGGTCGCGACCTCGCTCGCCCAGGTCGCGGATGCGCTGCGGGCCTTCACGGGGCGCGGCATCCCCTGGGTGGCGCTGCAGGAGCACGTTCCCGGTCCGGTCGTGAAGTTCTACGGCGTCACCGACGGTCGCTTTTTCAATTGGTACGGCTCGGAAGCGGGATTCGCCGGCGAGCGGCCCGCGGTGGACGAGAACCGGCTCAGGGCGCTCGCGTTCGAGACGGCGGCGATCCTCGGGCTCGAGGTGTTCGGGGGCGATGTCGCTTTTCCGGAGCCCGACCGCCCGGTGCTGATCGACATCAACGACTGGCCCAGCTTCGCGCCGTTTCGAGAGGAAGCAGCACAGGCCATTGCGGCCTACATCACCCATCGCGTCGCACATCGGAAACACACGTGACGGATACGCTGCGCCGCACCCAGATCTCCCTCCCCGGTCCCCGGTCCAAGGCGCTGTTCGACGCGGAGGCCATGTACCTGGCCCCCGGCACGCAAAGCGTGGCGCTGTTCAGCCAGCTCGCCATCGACCGGGGCGAGGGCGCCATCCTCTACGACGTGGACGGCAACCGCTACGTGGACCTCCTGGCCGGCGTGGGCGTGGCGAGCCTCGGGTACGCCCATCCCAAATACGTCGCGGCGATGCAGCGGCAGGTCGCGCGCGTGCACGTGGGGAGCTTCACGACGGAGCATCGCGCGGCGCTCGTGAAGCTGCTCGCCGAGCTCACCCCCGGCGACCTGAATCGCTCCCAGTTCTATTCGAGCGGAGCGGAAGCGATCGAGGCGGCGCTGCGGCTCGCCAAGGCCCGCACGGGCCATACGGAAGTGATCGGCTTCTGGGGCGGGTTCCACGGCAAGACCGGTGGCGTGCTGCCGCTGCTCGGCTCGAGCTTCAAACACGCACTCGGCCCCTTGATGCCCGGCGCGTACCTCTCACCCTATGCGTCGTGCGCGCGCTGCGCTTTCGACAAGACGTTCCCGTCGTGCGAGTGGCATTGCGTGGACTTCCTGCGGAACAAGATCCAGCTCGAGACGACGCGGGACGTGGCGGCGATCATCGTCGAGCCGATCCAGGGCACGGCGGGGAACGTGGTTCCGCCGCCGGGCTACCTGAAGCTGCTGCGCGAGCTTGCGGACGAGTTGGGCGCGCTGCTGATCTGTGACGAGATGATCACCGGGTTCGGGCGCACGGGGAAGATGTTCGGGATCGAGCATGAGGGCGTGCTCCCCGACGTGCTCACGGTCGGGAAGGGGTTCGGCGGCGGCTTCCCCATGAGCGGCGTGATCGCCCGCGAGGAGATCGCGTTCTCGAAGCCGTGGGCCAACCCCAGCGGGAGCTCGTCGTCGTACGGCGGTAATCCACTGGCGGCGGCGGCGGCGCGCGTCACGATCGAGACGATCGTCGAGGACCGGCTGGTGGAGCATGCCCGCCGGCTCGGTGACAAAATGCTGGCGGAGATGAAGCGCTGGCAGTCGGAGCTCCCGATCGTGTCGGACGTGCGGGGGCGCGGCCTGATGATCGGGATGGATCTCGTCGTCCCCGGGACCCGCCGGCTGCTCGACAAGAAGGTCGCACGCTGGATCTTCGACACGCTGCTCTCTCGCGGCGTGCTCGCGATGGTCTATAACCCGGAAGTGCGCATCAATCCTCCCCTGGTGATCGACGAGGACCAGGCGATGGGCGCCATCGCCACTATGAAGGAAGTGCTCGGTGAAGCCGCAGAACGACTTGTCGCATAAGGGGCACGCGGTCGAGGAGTGGGCGGACCTCCACTTCTTCCGCCCCATCGGCATCCGGATCGCGCGCGCGCTGCAGCCGACGGGGATTTCGGCGGACCAGGTGACGCTGTGGTCGCTCGTGATCGGGCTCGTCGCCGGCCACCTGTTCGCGTACCAGGACCGCTGGACGAACGTGATCGGGTTCGTGCTCTTCATCGTCTCGGACATCTTCGACTCGGCGGATGGCCAGCTCGCGCGGCTGCGCGGCAGCTCCACGCGGTTCGGCCGCGCGCTCGACGGCATCAGCGACAACCTCCGGTTCGTCAATTTGTACTTCCACCTCATCTACCGGCTCATTCACGCGGGATTCTGGGGGCCGGGCGCGTTTTTGCTGGTCGCCGCCGCGGGCCTCGCCCACACCTTCCAGAGCGCCGCCGTCGACTTCGTGCGCAATGCCTTCCTGTACATCGGCGTCGGCAACGGGAGCGAGCTGGATCTGCCGGAGGACCTCGATGGCGGGCGGCGGACGACCGTGCTGCAGCGGTTCGGCGCGCGGGTGTACCGCGACTACGTGCAGCGACAGGCCCACCTGTTCCCGCGATCGGTGAAGCTCATCCGCCTGCTGCGGCGCCGCGGCGTCACCGACGCCTTCCGCGCCGAGTACCGCGCCCGCCAGGAGGTCGTGCTGCCGATCTGCGCCTGGCTCGGGCAGAACATCCGCTTCGTGTTGTTGGGCGTGGCGGCGGTCGCCGCGCACGTGTCCGCGTTCCTCTGGGCCGAGGCGGTGTGGATGAGCCTGCTGCTGGTGGCGCTCCTCTGGATCCACGAGTGGAACGCCACCGCGCTCGGCGACCTGCTCGACGGCGAGCGCGATGCGTACGCCCGCATCACCTGAGCGGAAGCGGTACCGGGGGGCCGTCATCGGGGCGGGCGGCATCGCGCGACAGTCGCATCTGCCCGCGCTCCGCGACTCGGCCGCCTTGCGGCGCCGCGTCGAGGTCGTCGCGCTGGTGGACAATGCGGCCGACGTGCCGCCCGTGGACTCGATCCCGCTGCTCGAGCGCCGCGAACAGCTCCGCGACCTGGCCCCGCTCGATTTCATCGACATCTGTACGCCGACCGCCTCCCACCTCGAGCTCACCCTGTGGGGGCTCGGGCAGGGCTACCACGTGGTGTGCGAGAAGCCGGTGGCGCTGACGCGCGGCGAGGCGGACCGGATCGCCGCCGCCGCCCGGACGAGCGGTCGCATCGTGATGCCGTGCCATCAATACCGCCACAACCCGGTATGGATGCAGGTCAAGCAATGGCTGGCGAGCGGCGCCATCGGCCGCTGGCACTTGGCCGAGTTCTCGGTCCATCGCACCACGGCCGACCCCGGCCGGGTGGCGCTGGGGACGCCGTGGCGCGGCACGAGCGCGGCCGGACGGGGCGGCGTCTTGATCGACCACGGCACCCACCTGGTGTATCAGCTGCTCGACATCGCCGGCATGCCGACGAGTGTGAGCGCGTGGACCGGCCGCCTGCGGCACGCCGCCTACGAGGTGGAGGACACCGCGTCGTTGCGGTTCGAGTATCCCGGCCGGCTGGTCACCATGTTTTTCACGTGGGCCGCGCGCGCGCGCGAGAACCGCATCCGGTTCGTGGGGGACACCGGCGCGATCGAGTGGACCGGCGGCGAGCTGCGTCTCGAGCGAGCGGGCGCGGTCGAGCGGCTCGACTACTCCGCGGAGCTCGAGAAGACGGCGTATCACCGCTGGTTCACGGGTTTGTTCGAGGGGTTCGTGGCGGCGCTCGACCGCGACGATCCCGGCGCGGCGGCGGGACCGTTCCTGGAGGACATCCGGCGGGTGGCGAGCGTCGTGGAGCACGCGTACGTCGCCGCCCGGAACGGCACCACGGTCGCGATCCCGGACGGCGCGTGAGCCGCAAGCTGCAGCTGCTGCTGTTCGTCTGCGGCTCCGCGGTCTTCGCCTACCTGGTGGCACGCATCGGGGTGGCGCAGCTCCTCGCCGACGCCGTGCGGACCGGGTCGCTGTTCGTGCCGATCGTCCTGCTGTATGGCGTGGTGTGTGCCTGCAACGCGGGCGCGTGGTGGCTCAGCATGGCGGACGAACCGAGCCACCCGCCGTTCTGGCGGACCTACGCGATTACCGTTGCGGGCTTCTCGCTCAACTTCATGACGCCGATGGTCAACGTAGGCGGCGAGCCGTTCAAGATCGCCGCGGTCGCGCCGTGGCTGGGTCTGCGCCGGGCGGCGGGCTCCGTCGTGATCTACCAGATGCTCCACACGCTGGGTATGCTGCTCAGCTTCCTCACGGCGGTGATGCTCGGGGCCCTGCTGCTCCCGCCGCATCCGGCGATCCTCGCGAGCCTGGTGCTCGCCTTCGTCGTGCTGGCGGCGCTCGTGCTGCTGCTCCTGACCGGACACCGGTACGGCGGGCTCGAGCGACTGCTGGACCTGCTGCACCGAATCCCGCTGCTCGACCGCCTGGCGCGTCGCCTCGAGCCGAAGCGGGCCACCCTGGCTCAAATGGACGAACAGATCACCGAGTTCTATCACCGCCGCCCCCGACGGTTCGTCCAGGCGCTGGCGCTCGAATACCTCAGCCGCTCCATCTTCATGTTCGAGTACGTGCTCATCGCGCTGGGCGTGGGCGTGACCATCACGTTCGCCCAGGCGTACGTCATCGGCGGGCTCACGTCCCTCGTGCAAAACGTCATCTTCGTCGTGCCGTTCGAGGTCGGCACCAAGGAAGGCTCGCTCTACCTCGTGTTCCAGCTGCTGGGGCTCGACCCGGCCCTCGGCGTGTACACCGCCATCGTGAGCCGGCTGCGGGATCTCGTCTGGATCGGAGGCGGACTCGCCCTCGTGTGGTTCTCGGGACGGCGGGCGCAAGAGCGCACGGCGGCGCCTTGACGATCGTCACGCACTTCCTCGCCACCACGCTCGGCGTCCAGGCCATGGGCCTCGAGGGGCGGGAAAGGGTGCTTGCGTACGCGTTCGGCATGGGCGTCGACATCGACCACGCGGTCAAAGCACCGCTCTATCTGCGGGCGATCGGTCTCCGGGACAAGCGTGGCTACTACTGGCGATCCTCACTGCAGGAGCCGGTGGCGTTGCTCTGGATCATGCCGCTGTGTGTGTTTCTCGGAACGCCGCTCCCGATCCTGTTCTTCGCGATTCACGTAGCCATGGATTACAGTGTCCGCTTCGAGAAGATGCCGTTCTACCCGTACGCTCCGTGGGTCACGCGCGGCTGGCTGACGGGCATTCCAGACAAGGTGAAAGAGGGGATCGTGTTCGTCGTGTTGCTCGCAGCCAACGTCGCCGTCTACTGGTTCCAGCATCGTGTTTGACTTCGCCCCCGCGGTCGGGCGCACCCTCGACCGCGCGATCCGCCCGCTGCTGCGGCTTTGCCACGAGACGCTTGGACTGTCGCCGGCGCAGGTGACATGGGCGGCGTTCGGGGCGAGCGTGGCGGCCGGCGTCGCCGTCGCGACCGGCCGGCCGGGGTGGGCCGGGGGGCTCGGCCTGATGGCCCTCGGCCAGGTGCTGGACGGGATCGACGGGGGCATCGCGCGCCAGTACGGTCTGGCCTCCGAAGCGGGGCGGCGGCTCGATACGCTGGTCGACCGGTTGTCCGAAGCGGCGATCTTCGGGGGGTTCGCCTGGGCGGGCCTCGTGTCGTGGAAGCTCGTGCTGGTCGCGCTCGCGGCGATCCTGCTGATGACGAGCATCGCCGACCGCTCGAAACTCGATCCCGGCGTCAAGCGCTTCGCACTCTATTTCGGGATGTGGCTGCCGTATCCGCTGATCTTCAGCGTGATCTTCTTCGTGAATCTGGCGGCGTACGTGATCGGCCTGCTGGTCATCGACTGGCGCTTCCAGCTCGAGATGGACGCGCTAGGAGGAGACCTGGATACGGTCGCGTCGCGCGCGGCCCGTCGCGTGACCCCCTAGGCGCGGCCGGTCTCGAGCTCTCGTCCGGGCATCGTGGCCGGGACCGTGGCGGGCTGCGACGCGTAGATGTACTGCGAAGCGAGCACCGCGCACGCCACGATTAGTCCAGCCACGGCGTCCACGGCATAGTGGAATTGGCCGTACACCACCGACAGGACCAGTCCAACCGTCAGCGGCATGAGCAACAGGCCGAGAGGCCGCCAGTAGCGCAGGGCGCACAGCGCGGCGACCACCGCGGCTGCGACGTGCGACGACGGGAAGGCGGCGCCCCACGAGTCACCGAGGTCGAGCAGCCACTGCGTGGCGCGCGCCGGCCAGACGGACGTCGCCGCGTTGTGCGCGAGCTCGAAGGTGTAGCGCGGCCCCGCCACCGGGAAGAAAAGGAACACCACGTAGCAGAGGTAGAAGGTCACCATCACCGCGAAGATCGTGCGTCGCGCCGCGTCCCGCCGCCCGCTGAACCATAAGCCGAGTGGCGAGGTGTACAGGATGGCGTAGTACGCGAGGTAGCAGCCGTGCAGCACCCAGGAGAGCAGGGGATTCGGCATCTCGCGGATCCAGCGGTAGGACAGCTGGGAGCCGAACACCCACAGCTCGAGCCGTTGGATCACCTGATCGTGCTGGTATCCCAGATCGACGTTGAGCACGCCGACCTCCGCGTACAGCGCGCCCAGCAGCAGCATCGGGTACCAGTCGCCCAGGAACCGACCCAGGGGACCGGACTGGCGTGCGAGCGGCGCGACGAGCACGAGCGTGACGAGCAGCGCATGCGCCGTGAGCAGCAGGTCCCAGCTGGCGTGGTCTTGGCCCGAGAAGGCCAGGACGGCGGCGGTCGCGACGGCGACGTAGAGCAGCGTGACGACGTCGACGGCCGTGAAGCGTTGTAAGACGCTACGACGCCACGTCGTAAGAGACGACTTAAGACGTACCGTCGTAGCGTCATATGGCGGCATCTTCACAGCCACCTCTCCCTCCGATACCAGGCTGTCGTTCGTCGCAATCCCGTTTCCAGGTCGGTCTCGGCCCGCCATGCTGCGTCCCGCGCCAACGCGTCGGGGCGGCACGTCCAGGCCGGAGCCAGGAATTCGGCCGCCTTGTCGCCCGACAAGAGTGTCGCCCGGCCCGCGAGGTGCGCAATCGACCCGATCGTCCAGAGGAGACCTCGCGCAAGGGATCGCGGCAACGGTACGATGAGAGGCTCCCGTCCCACCGCCCGCCCGATGGCGCGCACCAGCTCGCGGCTGGTGATCACGGCGGGATGTGCGGCATAGTACACGCGGTTGCTCGCGGCAGGCGCCGTGGCCGCTGCCACCAGCGCGGCGGCGAGATCGCCCGCGTAGATGACCGACAGCTCCTGCGATCCGTCACCGAACACCGGCGCCAGCCCGGTTCGAGCGAACTTGAAGACCTTGAGGAGCTCGCGGTCCCACTCGCCGTACACGGTGGGGGGCCGCACGATGGTCCACGAGCCGGCCATCGTCCGCACGAGCTGTTCGGCCGCGAGCTTACTCTGGCCGTACGGAGTGACGGGGGATGGGGGGCGGGTCTCATCGATCGGCTTCCCCGGCAGCGTCGGCCCCGCGGCGGCGAGCGAGGAGACGAGCACGAAGCGCTCCGGCGGTCGCTGCGCCGCGGCCTCGAGCACGTTGGCCGTCCCATCGCGGTTGGCGCGCATGAACTCGCGCCGGTCGCGGGCGCTGATGCGCCCCGCTACGTGGTAGATCACTTCGGCGCCCGCGCATCCTTCACGCAGCGCGGCGGCATCGTCCAGGTCGCCCCGGATCAGCTGCACGTCGTTCCAGCCAAGGGCCTGGGCCTTCGCGGGGTTCCGCACCAGGCAAGTCACCGTGTCGCCCCGGGCGCGTAACGCCCGCACCAAATGCGCACCGACGAAGCCCGTGCCGCCGGTGACGAACGCCTTCACAGGGGTTTGTCGTAAACCCGGTACGTCTTGTAAGGGCGGAAGCCGAGCTGCAGAGCGGCGTTGACCATCGGGGCGTTGTCTTCGAGGATCCACCCGCCCTCGCCCCAGTAGTAGCCGTGGATGGCGCCCTTGGTCCAGATCCAGTGGTACATCATCGCATCCACGCCGGCCCCCCGGTATTCTTTCAGCGTGCCCAACAACGGTATGCGGCAACGATGAATGCGCCGGGCGTACCACAGAATCTTGGGGATGCCCCAGATCCGGCCCGAGGGATTGTGCTTCAGGGCAACGTTGAAGTCCGGCAGGGCGACCGCGAATCCGATCACCTGGCCCTTCCGCTCGGCGAAGCAGACCAGGTCGGGGACCACGATCGGCTTGAGCTGCTTCGCCAGGTGGTCGATTTCCGCATTGGTCAGCGGAACGAACCCCCAGTTCCGCTCCCACGCCTGGTTGTACAGCGCCTTGACCAGCTCCACTTCTTCCTTGAAGCGCTTCATGTTGAGCGGGCGCAGGGTGATCCCCTTGCGCTGCGCGATGACGTTCACGGCCCGCGTGATGCGCTCGGGGGGGGCGCCGTCCGGGCTCGCGAACGCGATCAGATCCTTGGCTTTGGTGAAGCCGTAGCCCTGATGCAGGGCCACGTAGTACGGGGGGTTGTGCGGCATCATGATGGTGGGAGGCGTGTCGAACCCGTCGACCAGCAACCCACAATCGTCGTTGACCGACGGGTTCATCGGTCCGCGCATCACCCGGAAGTCCTTGCCCGAGAGCCAACGGGCGGCCGCGTCGAACAGGGCGTTCGCCACCGCCTGCTCGTTCACGCTCTCGAAGAAGCCGTAGAACCCTACCTGGTCCCCGTGCTCGCGGGTGTGCGCGTCGTTCTTGATGGCCGCGATGCGGCCCACCCGGCGGCCGTCCCGCTCGGCGACGAAGTACTGCGCTTCGGCATGCTGGAAGAAGGGATTCTTGCCCGGCGTGAGGAGGGTCCGGACGTCCATGCGGAGCTGCGGCACCCAGAGGGGGTCGCCGCGGTAGTGGTCGTAGGGGAAGCCGATGAACTGATTCAGACCGCGCCCGTTCGTCACGGGCACGATCTGCGGAGTGCTCAGATGACCCCCAGCTCTTTTCCGAGCCTGCCGAAGGTCTCCAGGGCGTAGTCGATTTGATCGGCTGTGTGCGTCGCCATCACGCTGGTCCGCAGCCGGCACCGCGACGGCGGTAGCGCCGGCGGCACGACGGGATTGGTGAACACGCCGGCGTCGAACAGCTTGCGCCAGAAGAGCAGCGTCTTCTCGAACTCCCCGATCAGGAACGGGACG
>Ga0209689_1000025_pt1 | contig 68237 bp, 58 predicted proteins | sample GraSoiAngelo_149_FD_187119 | JGI IMG/M metagenome (GOLD analysis project Ga0209689, IMG submission 187119) | Grasslands soil microbial communities from the Angelo Coastal Reserve, California, USA - 14_1009_09_30cm (SPAdes) (version 2) | ecosystem: Environmental > Terrestrial > Soil > Grasslands ... | reverse complement strand
CCGCCGCCTTCGCCGCCTCGTGCAGCGTGATGCCCGCGGCGATCACCGCAACGCGGTCGTCGCTCCCGCCGCCGCGCACGACCTTGCTCCCGCCGATCGGGAACGCGTCGTCCGCCGTGTAGAGCGCGGGCGTGTTCGCGCGCGTGGTGCGGATGTAGCTGATGCCCTCGCGGTCGGCCATCGCCGCGACGAGCTTCGCGGTCTGCGTCCCGTCGCACGGGTAGAGCACGGTGCTCCCGTGGACCGCGCGCATCATCGCCAGGTCCTCGAGCGCCATCTGCGAGGGACCGTCCTCGCCGATCGAGACCCCGGCGTGCGAGCCCGAGAGCCGGATGTTCGCCCGCGATATGGCCGCCATGCGGATGAAGTCGTACGCGCGCGTGAAGAATGCGGCGAAGGTCGACGCGAACGGCACGAGGCCGACGACCTGCATGCCCACCGCCGCCGCGACCATCTGCTGCTCGGCGATGTACATCTCGAAGAACCGGTCCGGCGCGGTCTTCTTGAAATCTTCGGCGTGCGTCGAGTTGCTCACCTCGGCGTCGAGCGCGACGACGTCCTCGCGCGCGGCGCCGAGCGCGGCGATGGCCTCGCCGTACGCCTTCCGCGTCGCGACCGGCTCACCGTAGGTCGCCAGGCGCGGCGCGGACCGCTTCGGCGTCGGCGGGGTCCACCGCGGCGGCTTCGCGACGTCGAACGTGCGGGCCGCTTCCGCGCCGAGCTCCTTCAACGCCTGCGCGGCCTGGTCCTTGTCCAGGGCCTTGCCATGCCAGCCCTCCTTGTCCTCGAGGAAGGAGACGCCCTTGCCCTTGACCGTCTTCGCGACGATCGCCGTCGGCCGCTCGCTGCCCCGGGCGCGCCCGAGCGCCTCGTCGACCGCTGCGAGGTCGTGGCCGTCGATGACGATCGCGTCCCAGCCGAAGGCGCGGATGCGCGCCGCGTAGGCGGCCGTGTCCCACTGGAGCTCGGTGGGGCCGCGCTGGCCGAGGCGGTTGATGTCGAGGATCGCGGTGAGATTCGACAGGCCCTCGTGGCCGCCATGGTCGAACGCCTCCCAGATCGACCCTTCCGCGGTCTCGCTGTCGCCGACGAGGATCCAGACGTGATACGGCGCCGCGAGCGGTCGCTTGCCGGCGAGGGCGATCCCGACGCCGATCGGGAGGCCTTGGCCCAAGGAGCCCGTTGCGACGTCGACCCACGGCAGGAGCGGCGTCGGATGGCCCTCGAGACGGCTGCCGAGCTTGCGGAAGGTGAGGAGCTCCTCGTCGGTGATCGCGCCGGCCGCGCGGAACATGGCGTAGACGAGCGGCGAGGCGTGGCCCTTGGAGAAGATCAGGTGGTCGTTCGCAGGGTCGTCCGCGTTCGCGTAGTCGTAGCGAAGGTGTCCCGCGAGGAGCACGGCCATCAGGTCGGCCGCGGAGAGCGACGAGGTCGGGTGTCCCGACCCGGCGGCCGTGGAGCACCGGATGCTGTCGACGCGGAGCTGCCGCGCGAGGTCGCGATAGAGGTCGAGCCGCGTCCCCGCCCGGCTTGCGGTCGCCATGCCGACACCCTACTACCAGCACAGAGTGCGTAGCAGGACGGTCAGTCGGTCGCAAGAGCGACTGACCGCAGAATGGCGGCGGTACGAAGTAGCGCCGAGGCGTCGCGCGGGCGCGAACTGAAAAGAGGGCCGCAAGCCGATTCAAGGGCGCTGGTCGACTTCCACAAGTGAGGGGGCTGGTTGACTTCCATGAGTGAGATAGGCCTCTACGGACTCGGGCGGATGGGCGGGAACATGGTGACGCGGCTCGCGCGCGGCAAGCATCGCGTCGTCGCGGGGAACCGTAGCCCCGAGCCGGTGGAGGAAGCCGTGGGCCACGGCGCGGTCGGCGCGGCCTCGATCGAGGACATGGTGAAACAGCTCAAGCCGCCGCGCGTGCTCTGGTCGATGGTGCCCGCGGGCGAGGTCACCGATCACACGCTCGACGAGTTCGCCGCGTACGCGTCGCCGGGCGACGTGCTCGTCGACGGCGCGAACAGCTACTTCCGCGACTCGATGAAGCGCGCCGAGAAGTACACCGCGAAGGGATTCCGTTTCCTCGACGTCGGCGTCTCCGGCGGGATCTGGGGGCTGCAGGTGGGCTACTGCATGATGGTCGGCGGGCCGGCGGACGCGGTCGCGGTCGCGAAGCCTGTGCTCGACACGCTCGCGCCACCGAACGGCTGGGCGCACTTCGGGAGCGCCGGTGCGGGCCACTTCGTGAAGATGGTCCACAACGGCATCGAGTACGGGATGATGCAGGCCTACGGCGAGGGGTTCGAGCTCCTGCACGCGAGCGAGTTCGGCCTCGATCTTCACAAGGTCGCGAGCGTGTGGCTCCAGGGGAGCGTCGTCCGGTCGTGGCTCCTCGAGCTGGCGGAGCGCGCCTTCGAGGAAGAGGGCACCGACCTCGCGAACATCAAGGGCTGGGTCGCGGACTCCGGCGAAGGGCGCTGGACGATCCTCGAGGCCATCTCGCACGACGTCCCGGCGACGGTGCTCGCGCACTCGCTCTTCGCTCGATTTGTCTCGCGGCAAGAGGACAGCTACGCGATGAAGGTCGCCGCTGCGCTGCGCAACCAGTTCGGCGGCCACGCGGTCAAGAAGGAATGAAGGCCGAGCGAGGACGGGCTCTGCCCGGACGAGCGAGTCGACCAGCCATGGGCGCGTCTCCGGCGCGAAGCGCCGAGATCAGTCAGGGGTAGGGCGTCGTGGCGACCACGGTCGTCAACCCGCTCCGCGAGGGGCTGCGCCTCGCTCGTACGCCCGAGCCCTCGACGATCGTCATCTTCGGCGGCTCCGGCGACCTCGCGCAGCGCAAGCTCCTTCCCGCCCTGTACAACCTCGCGCTCCAGCGTCTCCTCCCGGCCGCGTTCGCCGTCGTCGGCGCGGCGCGCCAACCGATGACCGACGACCGCTTCCGCGCGGAGCTCCGCGACGCGGTCGCGCGGCATTCGCGGACGAAGCCGCTGAACGAAGAGGTCTGGAAGAGCTTCGCCGAGCACATCCACTTCGTCGCGACGCCGAACGACGCGGCGTACGACGACCTGCGGAGGCGGCTCGACGACGTCGACCGAGAGCTCGGCACGCACGCGAACCGGCTCTTCTACCTCGCGACGCCGCCGCCGGCCTATGCGGCGATCATCGAGGCCATCGGCGCGCATGGCCTCCGGGGCGAGACGGGTTGGGCGCGGGTCGTCGTCGAGAAGCCGTTCGGCCGGGACCTTGCGACCGCGATGAAGCTCACGGAGATCGTGCACTCCGTCTTCCGCGAGGATGAGGTCTTCCGCATCGACCACTACCTCGGCAAGGAGACCGTCCAGAACATCCTCGTCCTGCGGTTCGCGAACGGGATCTTCGAGCCCGTGTGGAACCGCCAGTACGTCGACCACGTGCAGATCACCGTGGCCGAGTCGCTGGGGGTCGAGGAGCGCGCCGGCTACTACGAGCAGGCCGGCGCGATGCGCGACATCGTCCAGAACCACCTCCTCCAGCTGCTCGCGCTCGTCGCCATGGAGCCCCCGGCCGCCTTCGACGACCGCGCGGTGCGCGACGAGAAGGTCAAGGTGCTCCGCGCGTTGCGCCCGATCCGTCGCGAGGAGATGGCCGAGCGGGCGGTGCGCGGTCAGTACGACGCCGGGTTCATCGAGGGGACGCGCGTGGTCGGCTACCGGCAGGAGCCGGACGTCGCGCGGACGTCCAGCACCGAGACGTTCGTCGCGCTGAAGTGCTTCGTCGACAACTGGCGGTGGGAGGGCACGCCGTTCTACGTCCGCACCGGGAAGCGGCTGCCGAAGCGATCGACCGAGATCGCGATCCAGTTCCGCATCGCGCCGCACCGTGTCTTCTCCCGCGAGGCCTCGGCCGGGCTCGAGCCGAACGCCCTCGTCCTGCGGATCCAGCCCGACGAGGGCATCTCGCTCAAGTTCGGCGCGAAGGTCCCCGTGCAGGGCATCCGCATCCGTTCGGTGAACATGGACTTCGTCTACGGCGCGTCGTTCATGGTCGACGCGCCCGACGCGTACGAGACGCTCATCCTCGACGCCCTCCGCGGCGACGCGACGCTGTTCACCCGCCGCGATGAGGTCGAGCAGCAATGGACGTTCGTGGACCCGATCATCGACGCCTGGTCGAACGCCGGCGCGCCGCCACGCTACGAAGCGGGGTCGTGGGGGCCGGCCGAGGCGGATCGAATCGTCGAGCGGGACGGCCGCGAATGGCGCAAGCCCTAGCCCAGGGGCCGGTCGACACCGGCTTCTGGGGCACACGCGCAGCGGGGGTGGCGGCCCTCGAGCGCGAGCTCGCCAGGCTCCGTCGCGCGCAGACCGCGCACGCGCGCGAGCAGGGACGCACGATCGCGCGGGCGTCGGTCCTCAACCTCGTCGTGTACGCGGAACGCGAGGTCCACGCGCGCCGCGCGGCGCTCAGCATCAGCGAGCTGTCCCTCCGCCACCCCTCGCGAGCGATCGTGCTCCTCGCGGATCGGGGCGCGCGGGAGGGTGTCGAAGGCCGCATCGACATGCACTGCCACCTCCCGTCGGCCGACTCGCTCCAGCAGGTCTGCTACGAGCAGATCCTGCTCCGCGCACGCGGCGACTCCGACGAGCGCCTGGCGAGCGCGGTCATCCCGCTGCTCGTGCCCGACCTCCCGGTGTTCCTCTGGTGGACCGGAAACCCGCCGTTCGGCCGCCGGCATTTCGAAGGCCTCACCGCGCTCGCCGACCGCCTCATCTTCGACTCGGCCGACTTCGCGCGGCCCGACCAGGTTCTCCCGGCGATCGCGCGGGTCAGCGAGCAGGCCCGCGGACGCTTCGGCATCACCGACCTCAACTGGACGCGGCTCACGCCGTGGCGCGAGATCGTGTCCACGTTCTTCGACGTGCCGGCGTACCGCCCATTCCTCGACGTCATCACCGGCGTCCGCGTGGGTTTCGCGGTCGATATGGACGGCCGCGACATCCACCCGTCGCAGGCGCTCCTGTTCGTCGGCTGGCTCGCGTCGCGGCTCGGCTGGCGCGCGACGCAGTCGCTCGCGCCGGCCGAGGCGGGGGGACTCCTCTTCGCCATGGCGCGGGGGGACGGCGCGCCGATGATGGTCCGCGTGCGGCCGCGCTTCGAGCGCGGCCTCGACGAGGGCGACGTGTCGGGCGTACGCATCCAGTCGGGCACGGGCGCCGTCATGGCGGAGTTCGTCGTGAAGCGCCAGCCGGATCCGCGACACGTGACCGCGACGACGATCCTGAACGGCGAGCGGCGCGGCGAGCGCGTGGTCCCGCTTCCTTCTCCCGACGTGGTCGAGCTGCTCGGCGAGGAGCTCGCGATCGTGGGCAGCGACGCGATCTACGAGGACGCGCTCCAGGCGCTCGTCTCGCTGACGTAGTCCTGCGCGACACAAGGGGGCACGGAGGCCCGCCTGCAGTTAGAGGAGCCGACCCAGGGGGTGCGGGGACCTGCTCATCGCAGGGGCGGCCCCCGCACCCCCTAGGTACGCGTCTTTTCTGAGGCGCCGGTGATGGCGTGCGACTTGCGGGCGAGCGAGGGCATGCCGAGCGAAGAGCGGACGGCGGTGGTCCGGCGCCCCGCCTCGGACGAAGGACGCGTCCTCGCGCACCGCTACCGCCTGTTCGAGCGCATCGACGAAGGCGGCGCCGGCGAGGTCTGGCGCGGGCGCGACGAGAAGCTCGATCGCGACGTTGCGATCAAGCTGCTCGGCGCGGACGCCGACGACGCGTTCCGCGCACGCTTCGCCGACGAGGCACGCCGCGCCGCGGCGGTCGTCCACCCGAACGTCGTGACGGTCTTCGACGAGGGCCGCGACGGCGCGGACGCCTTCATGGTGATGGAGTACGTGCCGGGGAAGACGCTCCGCGACCTCGTTGCCGAGCGCGGACCGCTGCCGCCACACGAAGCCTCGCGCCTGGTCGCCCAGGTCGCGGCCGGGCTCGACGCGGCGAACGCGGCGGGCGTCATCCACTGCGACGTGAAGCCGGCGAACGTCATCGTCGATCGGGCGGGCCTGGTCAAGCTCACCGACTTCGGCATCGCCCGCGCGGCGCGCGATCGCGACGACCAGGAGCTCCTGGGCACCGCGCGCTACATCGCGCCGGAACGCATCGAGGGCGGCGAGGTGACGGCGCGCACCGACGTGTACGGCCTCGGACTCCTCGCCTACGAGCTCCTGGCCGGGCGTCCGGCCTTCGAAGGCGTCTCGACCGAGGAGCTCATGCGACTCCGTCTCGAAAGCCCGCCGCCCTCCCTGCGGTTCGTGCGGGTCGGGATCGACGACGCGATCGACGGCGTCGTGACGCGCGCCCTCTCGCGCGATCCGGGGCGCCGTCAAGCGAGCGCCGGCGAATTCGCGCGGGCGCTCGCGAGCGCCACCGAGCGCGGCGACGAGACCGCCCCGCTCGGAATGGTCGCCCTTCCGCGGACGATCCGCCGCTGGTCGTTCCCGCGCCTCGACAGCACGGTCGCGCTGCTCGCCATGGTCGCGGTGCTCGTCACGCTCCTCGTGTTCTTCGCCTCCTTCCCGCGCGGGCTCGCGCCCGCGCCGACGCCGGCGGCGTCCGCGACCGGGCCCGCGCGGCTCGCCGCGCCGAACGTCGTCGGCAAGAGGCTCGCGGAGGCGATCGGCGACCTCCGCGGGAGCGGCTTCGGCGTGGTGCAGTGGGGACCGGACACGACGTCGCGTGGATCCGCATGTACGGTCACGCGGCAGGATCCCGCGGCGGGGGCGCAGTTCGACCGGGGCCAGAACGCTACGCTCGCGTACGTGCCGGGCAAGGACTGCGCGGGCAAGGGCGACTAACGACGAGGACCGCGAGCCGCAGCGACGCCGGTCGCGTTCGCAAGATCAACGAGGATCGCTACGTCGTCCGTGAGGACGCGCGCGCGACGCTCCTCGCGGTCGCGGACGGCGTCGGCGGGGTCGCCGGTGGCGAGGTCGCGAGCGCCGTCGCCGTCGACGCGCTTGCGGCCCGGTTCTTCGCCACGGTCGCGCGGAGCGGTCGCGCCGAGGCGCTCGCGGCCGCGATGCGCGAGGCGAACGACGCCGTCCTCGCGGCGACGGGGACCGCGGACCGGCACGGGGCGGCGTCCACGCTCGTCGCCGCCGCGATCGGCGCGAACGACGCCGCGGTCGGCAACCTGGGCGACAGCCGCGCGTACCTGGTCCGCGACCGCGCGGTGCGACGACTCACCGCCGACCATTCCGGCGACGCGCCGAATTCGATCACGCGTTTCGTCGGCGACCCGCGCGGGGTACAGCCCGACGTCTTCGTCGAGGAGCTGTTGCCCGGGGATCGTCTCGTGCTCTGCTCGGACGGCCTCACGCGCTACGTTTCCGACGAGGAGATCGCGGCGCAGGTGAGCGAGGCGAGCCTGGACCGCGCCGCCGGCACGCTCGTGGATCTCGCAAACGCGCGTGGCGGCGAGGACAACGTGACGGTCGTCCTCTACGCGGCGGCGCCGCGCGGGATGGTCGTCGCGTCGGTGGGTGGCGCGCTCGTGAACGCGGCGCTCGCGCTCCTCGTCGCGATCGTCATCGCCGGGGCGGTCGCGGCCGTGCTCTTCGCTAGCGGCGCGCTTCCGAGCTCGCCCTGAGGCGAAGCCGCTCGCTGAGCGGCGGCGCGATACCGACCGCGAGGAGCGCGAGACCTCCGGCGACCGCGAGCGCGAGCGCGAGTCGCAGCGCGAGCGCGCCGACGCTGAACGAGCCGCCGAGCGCCACGTTGCACACGAACGTCGGATAGAACTGGCAGTCGTACGTCCAGGTCGGAAGGATGAAGAACATGCCGGCCTGCGCGCCCGCGACCGGCTGCGCCGAGATGAACGGGTAGAAGTAGACGAACGCCGCCCCGGCGAGGGCGATGTAACCCACGACGAACCGCGCGCGGCCGGTCTCCCAGAGAAAGGCCAGAGCCGCCGCGAGCGCGAGGAGGTAGAAGGGCAGCGCCGTGAAGAAGTGATAGAAGAAGAGCACGCGGGTGATCGGGATCCAGGCGACGTACTGGACGAGCGCGGCGAACAGGACGAAGCCGAGAGCGACCGACCGGGCGCGCACCGCCGCGACGGCGCACCAGCCGAACGCGACGAGGCCTCCCCAGAACAAGACGACGTTGCCGGCGTCGTAGATGTACGCGTTGTCTCCGGCTGACGACGAGCCGAAGTACCAGTAGACGGGCTTGAGCACGAGCGGCCAGCTCCACCACGGCGAGCCCGCCGGGTGCGGGGCGGTGAGCCCCGAGTGGTACCAGTACATCTGCTTCGTGAGCTCGACGAGGTCCCAGTGGAACGGGATCGTCGGACCGCCGAACCACGGCACGTACGAGCCGACGTAGAGGATCACCGGTATGACCGCGAACGCAACGAACAGCAGCACCGCGTTCAGCCCCGCGAGCGCGACGCCCCGCCGGGCGAGCACCTCTGGAACGCCGGCAAGGTCGAGCGCTCCCCCGGACCCCGACCGGCCGCGCCGGTACGCGTACGCGGTCACCGCGAGCGACGCGATGGCAACGCCCGCGACCGCGTAGAACGCGGCCCACTTTGTGGCGGAGGCGAGCCCCAAGAGGACGCCCGCGATGAGGATGTCCGTGGTGGCCGAGCGGCGCGGACGATACGCCGCGACGACGAAGTACCAGCCGGCGACGATGAGCGCGCCGACGTAGACGTCGTTCATGCCGATGCGCGCCTGGGCGAACATCGAGCCGTCGAGCACGATCGCCGTGCCCGCGAGCGCCGGCACGAGCCCCGACGCGAAGAGGCGGCGCGCCAGCAGTACGACACAGAAGGCCAGCAGCGCGGCGAAGACGACGCCCGGGAGTCGCCACGCGAAGGCGTGCCGGCCCGTCTCGACGACGTCGGCGCCGGTCGGGCCCGCGGCGACGAGCGCGTCGCCTTCGCCGTCGATGCCGAGCTGCGTCGCGCCGGTCGCGATCGCCGCGAACGGCGAGGCGCCATGCGTCTCCACGACGACGACGCGGCCGTCGGCGAGCGCATAGAGGAACTGCGTGCGCGTCACCACTGCGAGCGCGGTCACACCGGACGCGAACGCGCCGGTGCGCGCGTTCGCGAGCGGCACCCCCTCGTGCGAGCCGCCCTCCAGGTCGTAGACGTCGAGGACGGGCTCCTTCGCGCGCGCGACGAAGACGCGGTTCGGGCCGAGCGCGTAGGCGATCGCGCTCCCGGGGCCGCCGCCGGAAAGCGTTCGCGACACGGAGCCCTTCGTCGTGTCGACCACCTCGACGTTCCCCTTCGGGTCCAGGACGTAGACCTCGCTGCCGTCGGCTTTCGCGGTCGCCGCCACGAGGTCCCCCTGGTAGACGACCGGGTCGCCGGTGAAGTCCTTCCAGGTCGCGAGCCCGCCTGCCGACGCGAGGGAGACGCTCGTGCCGCCGATCGCGAGGCCCAGCGTGCGCGCGAACGGGGAGACCAGGCAGCGATCGAACGGCAGCGGGTCGCGGAGGCCGGTCCGCGACGACGGCACGGGGATCGCCAGCTGGCACACCTGGCGGTCGGTCGCGACGACGATCCGTCCGTCGGTCGCGGCGAGGGCCCGGGGCGGGTCCGTCGTGCGCGCGAACGGACCGCCTCGTCCGAGGCGGTCGCGTACGTACAGGTTGCCGTCGTCCCCGGCCGTCAGGCGTATGCCGTCGTTCGTGACGGTGAAGAGCGTCTGCGCGCCGAGGCCGACCTCGTGCCCGATCACGCGGTCGTCGCCGAACGCGAGGATCCCGAGGGCCATGATCTCCTTCGCGAGGTGCGGGTGCGTCCACTCGTACGGCTCGCGCTGCGCGAGCAGCTCGAACGCGGTGCGCGCGTGATAGACCTCGTCGAAGTACATGTCGCGCGGGAAATCGAGGCGGTAGCCGCGCGTCGCGAGGACGGCGAGCGCGACGCAGAGCGCCACCATGAGATCCCCCCGCGAAGGAACGCGCCCCAGCCCGAGACCCGGTGGGAGCGTCCACGTCGGGCGCGGGGCGGCGAGCGCGAGCTCGTAGCGGCGGTCGCTGTCGAGCCTGGCCTCCCCCCGCGCGAGGCGCCAGACGATGAGCGCGGCGGTGGCGATCATGAGGAGCGCGAGCGCGATCTGACCGTACCGTCCGAAGAGCGTCGCTTCGAGGACGTCGGGCGCCCGCAGGTCGACGATCTGCTGATAGCGCGTGAAGGCGAAGTAGAGCGTCGTGGCGAAGCCGGCCGCGAGCACGAGATACGGCCCGAGGATCCGCGAACGCGCCGCGGCGAACGGCAGGAGCAGGGCGAACGCCGGGAAGAGGTAACGCTCGTGCGCGCGGGTCGGCAAGAAGTAGAAGGCGAAGGCCGCGAATGCCGTCGCGGCGAGTAGGCCGGCGAGGTCGCGGCGCCACCACAGGGGCGCGCAGGAGACGACGAGCCCGGCCACGAGAAGCAGCGCGCCGTAGCGGACGAGCGCCTCGTCCGGCTGCCAGAAGTCGAAGAAGATGGACCAGCCGTTGAAGGCGTACAGCGACGTGTACGGATAGGTCTCCGACGCGCTCCGCACGAGGTCGACCAGCCGACTCCCGACCCCGAGCGGATCGAGACCGTAGAACGGGGCGGCGATGACGTAGGCGGTGGCGACGGCCGCCCCGATCACGCGGGCCGCCGGACGCCACGCCGCATCGCGCACGAAGTCGATCGCGACGGCGACGACGATGACACCGAGAGCGATCCCGAACTGCGGCTTCACGAGCGCGGCGAGCGCGGCGAGCGCGCCTGCGGTCGACCAGCGTCGCGCGCCTGCAGCCACGAGGGCACCGACCAGCGGCAGCGTGCCGACCGCGTCCACCTGTCCCCAGTACGGCCCGGCGAAGATCGGCCCCGGTTGGAGCGACCACAGCGTGGCGGCGGCGACCGCCGGGCCGCGGCCGGCGTGACGCCACGCGACGGCTGCGGCGAGCGCGGCGATGACGACGTCGGCGGGGATGCTGATCGCCTTCACGGCGAGGCGGAGGATCTCGCCGTCGAAGAGCGCGCCGAGCAGCCAGAGGACGTAGAGGAACGCAGGCGGGTAGTCGCTGAAGTATCCCGGCTCGTAGAACCCTCCCGGGCCCACCTGCGCGATACGCTCGCCCCACGCCTCGAACGTTCCGACGTCGGTGGGGAACCCCTGCGCGCGCACCACGAGGAGGCGCAGCACGACGCCAAGCGCGATCACCCCCGCGATCGCGAGGCGGGCATCCCGATCGCGTGACGGCGTGGAGCTCAATCCCAGTATCCGAAGCGCGTGATGGCGATCGTCGCGTAGAGATTGACCGCGAACGAAACGACGATCGCGACGATGAACAGCAGGCGCGGCCAGCGGCGCCAGGCGCCGTGCCGCAGTCCGTCACCGCTGATCGCGAGCGCCACGAGGAAGGGCTGGGCGTCGATCGAGAAGCGATAGCCGAACTGCTGGAAGCCGACGGTCCCATGGAGCAGGTCCGGCAGGAGGGCGCCGAGCGCCGCGACTCCCGTCGCCGCCACGACCGCGTCGCGGCGCACCTCTCGAAGCGCGAGAAAGATCCACAGGAACGCCGGCGTCGTGAGGAAGAGGCTCATGCCGACGTAGTGCGGGATGAGGAAGAACGGCGTGGCCGGGACGATATCGGGCGGCTCGAGGAACAGCGCGACGAGCTGTCGCGGCAGGTAAAGCGGCGAGAAGAGGCCCTGCGTGAAGAAGACATCGTCCTCGATGAGGCGGGCGTACCCGGCGTCGAAGGGCGTGCCCCAGCGCAGCAGGTTGTAGCCGGCGTACACGAGGGCGAACGGCAGGCCCCCCAGGACCATGCCCCCGAGCGCGCGGCGATACGAGAGTCCCGCGCGGCGCGCGAGCAGGAGCGCGAGGCCCGGCGTCGCCGCGGCCACGGGAAGGCGCCCGAGCGCGGCGATCCCGAGGAGCGCGCCCGCGAGCGCCGGCCGCCCGCCACGCGCCGCTACGAGGAAGCCCGAGGCCGCGAAGCCGATCGACGCGGCGTGCGCCGCGTACCACGCACGCCCGTCGACGCTCGAGAAAAAGAGCGTCGTGCCGAACGCCGAGAGGAGCGTTCCGGCGATGGACCACGCCTTCGGCGCTCCGTAGGCCCGCAGCGCGAGGTAGAGCGGCGTCGCGGACGCGCCGCCGGCGACGCGCGACGCCAGGACCTGGGCGTACGCGCTTGGGACGAACGGCGCGAACGGCAGCGAGAGGATCGCCGGCAGGGGCGGATAGACGACGCACCAGCGGCCGTCGCCGCACGCGATCAGCTCGTTGAGCCAGGACGGCGCCTCGTCGAGCCACCAGTGGCCCGCCAGGAATGCGGCCGCGAGACGGCCGAAGTAGTCGTAGTCCGTCGCGAGCCCGGCGCCGGCAACGAGGTACGCGACCGCAGCGAACGCGCCGACCGAGATCGCGATCACGCGGTCGGAGACCGACATGTGACGGGAACACGCTAACCTTCAACGACCTTGCCCGCACGGCTCGTGGGGCTCTCGTTCTTCTTCCCCGCGCTGAACGAAGAGGAGAACATCGCCCCCCTCGTCGCATCCGCCCTCGAGGTACTGCCGCGCTTCACCGACGACCTCGAGGTGACGATCGTCGACGACGGGAGCACCGATCGCACCGGCGCGATCGCGGACGAGCTGGCCGCGCGCGAGCGGCGTATCCGCGTCATCCACCACGGCGCACGCCGCGGCTACGGCGGCGCCGTCCGCTCGGGGCTCCTCGCCGCCACGAAGGCGTGGATCTTCTACACGGACGGCGACCGGCAGTTCGACCTCACCGATCTCTCGAGGCTCCTCGCGGCGAGCGACGGGGCCGACGCGGTGGTCGGCTTTCGCGAGAAGCGAGCGGACCCCTGGCGCCGCCTGTTCGTCGCCTGGGTCTACAACCGGCTCATCCGCGTGCTGTTCGGTGGCCCTTGGCGTGACGTCGACTGCGGATTCAAGCTCTTCCGCCGCGACGTCTTCGCGCGTGTCCCGCTCACGCGCGTGCGCTCGAACGGCGCCTTCTTCTCGCCCGAGCTGCTCATCACGCTCGCCCGCGCGGGAGTCCGGATCCGCCAGGTCGCGGTGCGCCACTTCCCGCGGACCAAACACGAACCGAAGGGCGCGCCGCCGCGCGTCATCCTCCGCGCGATCCGCGATCTCCTGCAGCTGCGCCTGCGCCTCTGGCTAGGAGTGAATCACCGTACCTAGGGGGTGCGGGGGCCCGCCCCTGCGACAAGCAGAGGGCCCACCCCCGCGATGATCAGGACGTCTGCGGCGGATCGTCCGGGAGCGATTCGATGAACTGCTTGAAGACCGAGAGCTCATGGTCGTCGCTCGACTCCGCCGAGATCGCGGAGCGGTCGAGGACCGTATCGGAGACGAGGATGCGTGCGGTGCAGCGGACCGCGAGCGCGATCGCATCCGACGGTCGGCAGTCGACCTCGATCTCGCGGTCGGCCACCTGGAGAAAGACGCTGCCGTGGAAGACGCCGCCCCCGGCGTCGTCGGCGACGAGGTCCTTCACGACCACGCGCGTGATCTCCGCGCCGACCTTCGTGAGCATGTCGACCATGAGGTCGTGGGTGAGGGGACGCTCGCTCGGGATCCCGGCGATCCGCGTGGCGATGCTGTGCGCCTGGTCGGGTCCGATCCAGATGGGAAGGAGCCTGGTGGTCCCCTCGGCTTGAAGCAGGACGACGTGCTGGTTCGTCAGGACGTGGACCCGGACCGACTCGACCGTGCACGGGACGAGCATCTTCGTCAAAGCCTAGCGCCAGAGCCGCAAGGTACGTGCCGCTCGCATGTCTCTCAGTCGTATCGGAATCGCCTTGCGTCGCGTTGCTGACGGAAGAGAAAGAGCAAGAGCACGCCTGCGACGAATCCGAAGATGTGCGCGACGTACGCGATATTGGACGCCGCCTGATGGTCCGTCATGCGGAGCTCGGCGAGCGCGTCGATGACCTGCAGGACGATGAAAAAACCGATGACGATGAGCGCGGGCAGCTGCACGACGCTGATGAAGATCCCCAGGAAGATGAGGGTCGACACGCGCGCGGTCGGATACATGACGAGGTACGCCCCGAGCACGCCCGCGATCGCACCCGACGCGCCGACCATCGCCTCGGGCGCGATGAGCCCCTGGCCGATCGCGGCGACGATCCCGCAGAGGAGATAGAAGATCAGGTATGGCCCGCTGCCCAAGCGGTCCTCCACGTTGTCGCCGAAGATCCAGAGATAGAGCATGTTCCCAAGGATGTGCAGCCAGCCGCCGTGCAGGAAGATGTGCGTGAAGAGGGGCACGAACAGCGCGACGGTGAGCTGCCCGTGCGAGATCGCGCCCGCGAACGTGGACCAGTCGAACGAGTACCGGTCGTAGAACGCGTCGAGCGCGGCTGGCGTTCGCGCGAGGCTGAGCGTGTAGAGCCAGACGAGAACGTTCGCGGCGATGAGCAGGCGGTTCACCACCGGGGCGCGCCCCGCAGGGTTCGCGTCGTGGAGCGGGATCACCGAGCCGTGAGCTCGGTGACGACGATCTTGGAGCCGTGCAGCGTGTAGATCGCGCGTCCGCCCTCGGAGACGTAGAACCCATTCGGCGCGGGGAGCGTCGTGGGGAGGTTGAAGCGAGCGACCTCGCGCCCGTCGCGGCCCATCTGGATGACCTTCTTGCCCTGGGCGTCGAGGAAGTAGATCGAGCGCTGGACGTCGATCGCCTGGATCGCCGCCGGTCTCACCGGCTCGGCCCAGCGTGCGGTGAAGTCGACGCGCGTCGCCGTGAACGACGTGGTGAGCCGCCGGTAGCGGATCACCTCGCCGGCCGTAGTCACGATCCAGACGTCGCCGTCGACGGCGAGGGAGGCGGCGGCATTCGGCGCGACGGCCGTCTCGAGGTAGCCCTGGACGCGGTTCCGATCGAAGTCGATGCCGTCGCTCGACTCGTGCTTCCAGACCTGTCCGCTCGCGGCGTCGAGCACGTAGAGGTTCGCGGCGAAGACCGAGAACGACGCGACCCTCTTCCAGGTGTCGGCGGCGGCGTCGGGCGTGACGTCGGCGACCTTGTCGCCCTGCGCGCGCCAGAGATGCTGCTGGTCATCCAGCGCGTACACCGCGTCGCCGAACGTCGCGACGAGCCGGGGCACCCCGACGTCGCGCGCGCCCTGCGCCAGCACGACGCCCGTCTGCGCGGGATCGCCGAAGATCCGCCAGAGCCGTCCGACACCCGGGTCCGTCACGTAGAGGCCGTTCAGGTTGCCGACGATCGCGGCCGGCTTCGCTCCGGGAAGGACGCGCGCGAGGTCGACCACGACGCCGGTGATGTCGTCGTCGATCTTCGCGAGCTCGTCGCGGAGCGCGGCGACCTTCGCCTGATCCGCGATCGGTGACCGGGCCGCCTCATCGAGCTTCGCCTGCGCGTGCGTGAGACGGTCTCGCGCGGCGTCGACGTCGGGCGGCTTGCGGTCCGCCGAGCGTCGTGCCGAAGAGAGATCGTTCTCGACGGCGATGATCGCGAGCGTGTAGTCGCCGCCGACGCGCTGCGCCGCGTAGTCGCGGTATGCGAGCGCCCCGATGCCCCCGGCAACGAGGAGAAGGACGACCGCGAGCAGGCTCGCCGCGCGCCGCTGGCGGCGCGACCGCTGCCGCGCGGTGTCGGGGTGGCGAGGCAGGGCGGTCGAGCGGCGCGGCATGAGCTCGAGCCCCACCGCCACGCCCTTCCCCACCGCGCGCGTCGCCGGCGCTGCCGCTGCCTCGATGGCGCGGCCGAGGTGTGGCCGGCGCCGCCAGATCCAGTCGAGGCGCGAACGGATCGTCTCCGCGATCACGACCTCCTCGGCCTCCGGCAGCGGGGCGGGCTCCGCTCGAAGGCGCTCGGCCGCGGCGGGCGCGGCGGTGATCTCGATGAACAGCGCGGCGTCGCTGCCCGCGACGCCGTCGGCGATCGCGCGGTTGTGGATGTGCTCCGCGGCCGCGCGCGGGTGCAGCGTGACCGCGGCGTTCTTGAGTGCTTCCGCACCGAGGCGCTCGGTGAGCGCGCCCGCCGCGAGGATGAGCGTGTCGCCGGGCTCGATCGTCTGTCGCCAGACGTCGGGCAGCACGTCGGCCTCGACCCCGAGGGACGCGGCCTCCCGGGTGGTCGTGCGGTGGACGAAGTCCGCGAGCTCCCCGGGCTGGTCGCCGGGGAGGAAGAGGCGCGCACGCCGTACGAGGAAGACCCGGGCGGCGCCGATTCGCGAGGCGTACAGCTCGTTGTTCACGAAGACCGCGCACGCGCAGTGGAGCGTCACGCGCCCGCGCTGATCGCGAAGACGCTGCGCCGCACGGCGGTTCGCCTGCCGCAGAGCGCGGCGCAGCGAGACCTCGATGCCCGCCGAAAGGTCGTAGTAGTACTCCTGGCGCGCGAGGTCGGCGACCTCGCGCGCGAGCTGTCCGGCGGGCGCGGCCGCCGGCGCGACCTCGCAGAGGAAATAAAACCGGCCCTTTGTGCGGAGCGTCGCCCCGAGCGTCGGCTCACTCACGACCGCGACGTCGGGAGAATTGGGACGCAGCCCCGCGGTGGAACCGACCTTCGTGACGAAGCTGGCGGCTCGCACCTCTGCCGAGTCTAGGTCGCGGGCACGGAGCGAATCTTCGTGATGCCGCTCCGCGGCGCGCGCGCGGCGATCTCGGCCACCAGCTCGCGCTCGCGGAGGCGGATCTCGGCGGCCCACTGCACGGTCGGGACGGCTACGACCAGGGTGCCGTCGTCCATGCGCAGCGCCGTCGTGCGGGCGGCGTCGGCGCCGATCACCCGCGCCGCCGCGTCCGCCCACGCGCGCACCGCGCCTGCGCGCGCGACGTCCGTATCGAGTCCGAGCGTGCGGAGCGCGCGCGCGAGCGCTCCCGCGAGCGGCCTCACCCGACCGCCCCGAGGGCCACCGGCACGAGGGTGGCGCGCTCGCGCATCCGCTCGGGAAGGCTCGTCGGGATCGCCGCGGTGAGCAGCGCCTGCGCGTCGTCGGGAAGCGCGCCGGCGAGCGCTTCGCGACGGGCGGTGTCGAGCTCGGACAACACGTCGTCGAGCAGGAAGACCGGCGGGGTCCCGGTGTGGGCCCGCAGCCACTGTGCTTCCGCGAGCTTCAGCGCGAGGACGGCGGTCCGCTGCTCGCCCCGCGAAGCGAACGTGGGGAGGGGACGCTCGCCGAGCGCGACCGCGAGGTCCTCCCGATGGGGGCCGACAAGTGTCGTGCCCTGCCAGCGCTCCCGGTCGCGTTTCTCGGCGAGGAGGCGCCGATATCCATCGGCGCGCGCGTCCGGGTCGGACCCCGCGACCTGACCCGCATACGCGACGTCGATGCCGGCATCCGCGCCCAGGCGCGCGGCACCTTCGCGGAACGCAGGACGGAGCTCCGCGACGGCGCGCTCGCGACGGAGCGATATCTCGGTGGCGAGGCGCACCAGCTCGCTGTCCCAGAAGGCGATCTCGCTCTCGGGGATCGGTTCCTCGTCGCGGCCGGCCCGGAGCAGCGCGTTGCGCTGCTCGAGGACGCGCGCATATGCGCGCAGGTCGGAGCGGTGGGCTCGATCGATCTGCGCGACCATCGCGTCGAGGTAGCGGCGCCGGGCGGCGGGCGCGGAGGCCAGCAGATCGGTGTCCTGGGGGAAGAACGCGACGACGGTGACCGCTCCCAGGACGTCGTCCGCACGCTTCGGCGCACCGTCGGCCGCGTAGCGGCGGGAGCGTCGACGCGCCTCGGGCGCCGGCGCGAAGAGCGTGACCTCAAGCCAACGCGAGGCGCCGTCCTCGCTCGCCGTCTCGACAGCGACGCGGGCCACCGACGCGCCCCAGCGGATCATTTCGGCATCGTCACCGGCGCGAGAGCTGTCGCCTCGCGCCACGACGTGTACCGCCTCGAGGAGGTTCGTCTTTCCGGCGCCGTTGGGGCCGACGAACGCCGTGAGGCCGGGGGCGAGGGCAATGGTCGCGCTCGAATAACTGCGGAAATCCTCGAGGGCGATCGCCGTGAGGCGCATCGCGGCGCTAGGCGGGGATGCGGAGCGGCATCACCACGTGGAGGTAGCTGTCGTCGCCGACGATCTTGACGACGCCCGGAGCGAGGGGACCGCCGAGCTCGAGCGAGATCTCGGCCGCCGACAGGCTCTGGAGCGCGTCGGCCACGAACCGCGAGTTGAAAGCGATGGTCGTCGGCTGGCCCTCGACCGTCGCATCGACGCGGCCGGTGTTGTCGCCGACCTCGGCCGCGTTCGCGGTGATGACAAGGGGCGGATCGCTGGCGGGGTCGACCTGAAAGCGGAGCATGTTCGCCGCATCGCGGGCGAAATACGACGCGAGGCGCGTGGCCTTGAGGAGCTCCTCACGCTGCGCCAGGACGCGGGTCGCATGGCTCGTCGGGATGACCTGCCGGTAGTTCGGGAACTGACCCTCGATGATCCGGGAGACAAGGTCGGCCTCGTCGGTGTGGAAGATGACCTGGCTCTTGTTCGGGGTGACCAGGATGTCGACGGTGTCGTCGTCACTATCGGCGAGGATGCGCGAGACCTCGAAGAGGCTCTTCGCCGGGATGATGACCTCGACGGGCGGATCGACCCGCTCGAGGAGACGAGCGTGTCGGACGGACAGGCGGTACGGATCCGCCGCGGCCATCGTCACCAGCTCGCCACCGAACGTCGTGAGCACCCCGGTGAGCACCGGACGGCTGTCGTCGGTCGCGGCGACGAACGCGACTTCGGCGATCATCCGGCGGAGCGTTCCCTGGCCCATCCGGGTCGTCGGTTTGTCCGGAATCGCCGGGATGATCGGGAATTCCTCGGCGTCCATGCCCTTGATGTTCGCTTCGTAGGGGCCGCTCCTCAGGTGCACGGTCTTCGTCCGGACGTTCAGCGAGAGCTCCACCTGGCCGGCGGGAAGCGAGTTCACGAAGTCGATGAAGAGCTTCGCCGGAAGCGTGATAGCGCCTTCATCCTCGACCTTGGCGGGGACCCAGCAGTTAATGCCCACCTCAAGGTTCGTCGCCGTCAGCTTGAGGCGGCCGGCGTCCGTCCGAAGAAGGATATTTGAGAGGATCGGGAGACTACCCCGCGTCGAGACCCCTCGCCCGACGATGGCGAGCCCGTGCGCGAGGTTCTCTTGTAGACAGGTGACCTTCACGCGACCCTCCCCGGTCGTACCCTTGGTGATCTAGATAGAAAGCGTCGCCAGTAGCAGTAGTCGTGTGGACTATGCGGTCTCCCGCACCGTACGCGCTCGGTGTCGTTGTTCGCGGGCTGTGGACGTTACGGGGACCACTGTGAGCGGACTCGGGAGCGACGTCGTTCCGAGCGACACACGTAGCCAGAGCGAACATGGAAATGATGCATCTATCCACAAATGGAGGTCTTTATCCACAGGCGCGAACGCCTTATCCACAGCTTGCCGGGCTTGCTCCTTTTCGGAGGATGCAACCTCCATAGCCTCGGTTCGTCGCGGGGGTGGGCCCCCGCACCCCCTTACGACGACTTCCTTAGCTAGCTGTCGGTGTACAGCATCTCGCGCAAAGCGCCGACGTCCCGCCGGAAATCGTCGTTCTCGGCCATCTCCCGCTCGATCTTCTCGCAGCCGTGCAGCACCGTGGAGTGATCCCGGCCGCCCAGGGCCTCGCCGATCCGAAGGAGCGGGGCCTCCGTCTCCTCGCGCATGAGGTACATGGCGATCTGGCGCGGGAGGACGACCTGCTTGTCGCGGGCCTTGCCCTTGATCTGGTCGAGCGGCACGCCGTAGTAGCGGGCCACCGTCTCGACGATGCGTTCGGGGCTCAGGGTCTTGCGCTGCGGGTTGTAGAGGATGTTCTGGAGCATGTCCTGGGCGAGCTGGGTCGTGACCGGGAGCGCGTTCAGCGTCGCGTAAGCGACGATCCGGGTGAGCGCGCCCTCGAGCTCGCGGATGTTGGATACGATCCGCTGGGCCAGGAAGTCGATGACCGGAGGCGGCACGGCGATGTTCTGCGCCTCGGCCTTCGCGCGGAGGATCGCGATGCGCGTCTCGAGATCGGGGGCGGAGATGTCGGCGATGAGCCCCCACTCGAAGCGGGAGCGCAGGCGGTCCTCGAGCTGGGTGATCGCCTTGGGCGGCCGGTCGCTCGAAAGCACGATCTGCTTGCCTTCCTCGTGGATCGCGTTGAACGTGTGGAAGAACTCCTCCTGCGTCCCCTCCTTGCCCGCGATGAACTGGATGTCGTCGATGAGGAGGACGTCGATCCGGCGGTAGCGCTCACGGAACTCCTCGCTCTTCTGACCGCGGATCGAGTTGATGAACTCGTTCGTGAACTTCTCGCTCGTGGCGTAGGCGACGCGCTTCTTCGGATGACGAGCGATCACCGCGTGCCCGATGGCGTGCATCAGGTGCGTCTTGCCCAGACCCGACCCGCCGTACACGAACAGCGGGTTGTAGCTGTGTCCCGGTCGCTCCGCGACGGAGAGCGCCGCGGCGTGCGCGAGGCGGTTGTTGGAGCCGACGACGAATGTCGAGAACGTGTACCGCGGATTGAGCAGCGCGCTCGCCTGGGCATCTCGCCGCTCGGGGAGCGACGGGCTCTGCGGGGGCGCGCCGGCCTGCGCCCCGTTCGCGACAGCGGCACCCGGCCTCATCCCGGCGAGCGCCGCAGGCTGCGTCACGAAGCGGACGTCGACGGTGCGGCCAAGCAGGTGCTGCAGCGCGGCCCGGACCTGCGGGCGGTACTTGTTCTCGAGCCATTCGCGAGCGAACGCGTTCGGGACGGCGACGAAGTAGACGTCATCTTCCTCTGACACGATCGACGTGTCCTTGAACCAGGTGTCGTAGTTCGCGTGGGAGAGCCCGAGCTGCAGCTCGCCAAGGGCGGCCGACCAGAGCTGCTTGGTGTTCAACGGCTCCCCTAATCTCCCCCGCTCGTGCACAACGACGCTCCCCACGAACTCGTGACGCGAAAACAAGATCGCTCGCCCGCCACACCGGATGGGAATGTGCGAAGGTCGGAGCGCGACGCGTGGAAGCGCGCGAACGATAGACCCAAAGCGCCGCTGGGGCAACGCGCGTACGTATTGATAGACTCGTGCGTGGGCCACCCGATATCTCTTGATCGCTTGTTCGTTCCGTTTCCAGCGGGAGAAGGGATCCGATCGTGAAGCGCACCTATCAGCCAAAGACACGTCGGCGTGCGCGCGTGCACGGTTTTCGCGCGCGGATGAGGACCACGGGCGGACGCAAAGTGCTCGCGACGCGTCGGGCGCGCGGTCGCAAGCGGCTTACCGTCGTCTAACGGCGCGACATCGGTGGACGCCGCACGATTGCGGCGCAATGGGGACATCGCCGCGGTGCGGGAGGCGAACGTCGCGGTCCAGCATCGGCTGTTCGCGCTGCGCGCGCGTGCCAACGACCTCGGCATGACGCGCCTTGCGGTGTCCGCTCCGCGCTCGCTGGGTACCGCCGTCGCGCGGAACCGCGCGCGTCGGCGTCTTCGCGAGGCATTTCGCATCGTGGTGAAGGACCGTCGACCCGCGATAGGGCGCGACATCCTCGTGACCGCGCGGCGCGACGTGGTCGCCGCTTCGCCGGCCGCGGTGCGCGAGGCCGCCGCGAGGGCGCTCGCCGCCCTCGGATCGGGTGAGGCCCTCGCACCGTGAAGATCGCGGTCCTGGCCGCGCTCCGCTTCTACAAGTCCGCGGTGAGCCCGCTGCTCCCGCCGGCCTGCCGCTACACCCCCACCTGCTCGGAGTACGCGATCGAGGCCGTAGACCGCCACGGCGTGCTGCGGGGGAGCCTTCTCGCCGCCCGGCGGGTGCTCTCGTGCAATCCGTTCAGTCACGGGGGGTATGACCCCGTTCCCGAGCTGGAGTCGCGATAGTGCCGCCAATCGTTACCGACGTCTGGAATGCGCTCCTCGTTCATCCGCTCATCTCGCTCCTGGTGCTCGCGTACGACTTCGTCCCGGACTTCGGCCTCGCCGTCGTCATCGTCACGATCGCGATCCGGCTTGCGCTCATCCCATTGTTCCGGCAGCAGCTGCGCTCCTCCCGCGCGATGCAGGAGCTTGCGCCGGCGCTGAACGACATCAAGAAGAAGTACGAGAAGGACCGCGTCCGCCTGCAGCAGGAGCAGATGAAGCTGTACCAGGAGCGCGGCATCAGCCCGCTCGCGGGCTGCCTCCCGATGGTCGTGTTCTTCCCGGTGCTGTTCGCGATGTACGCCGCGTTCCAGCAGGTGGGCGGGCTCGGCGGCGTACCCGCGCTTACCGTCCACGAGCTGCGCGACCATGTCCTCTTCGCGTTCGTGCCGACGCCGCCGGGCCTGGCCGATGACCAGGCCCTGGATCTCACGGCGCACTGGCTGCCGTGGATCGGCAACCTCGCCCATCCGGACTACTTCTTCTTCACGGCCTTCGGCGGACCCGAGGTCATCGGGATCCTGCCGATCGTTTCGGCCCTGCTGCAGCTCGTCGCGTCGATCATGGCGCTGCCGCGGAACCCGCCGCAGACGAACGACCCGACCCAGCGAACGATGCAGTCGATGACCTACTACCTGCCGCTCATCACGCTCGTCTTCTTCAGGCAGCTGTCGGCCGGTGTCTTCCTCTACTACATCACGACGACGGTCTTCCAGATGGTGCAGCAGTACTTCGTCACGGGATGGGGACAGCTACCGCGCTGGCTACCGTTCCTGGAGCAGATCCCCACGCCGGCGGATCGTGAGATGCGGCGGCGGGAGCGCGCGGCGATCGCGGAGGCGGAGGCGGACATGGAGGCGGTCGCGGAGCCGTCAGCGCGCGCGGCCGAAGGGGGACGGCGTAGAGGGAGGAGGCGGAAACGATGAGCCCGCTGCGTGGAGAGGAATTCACCGGTCGAACGGTCGAGGAGGCGGTCGAGCGCGGCCTGAGGGTGCTCGGGCGCAAACGGACGGAGGTCGACATCGAGGTCCTCGAGAAGGGAAAGCCCGCGAACATGCTCGGGATGGGCGGTGAGGATGCGCGCGTGCTCCTCTCGTTCCAGGAGGACGAGCGCGAGCCCGAGCCGCAGCCCACGGTCGACGAGGCCGAGGTGCCGCGACGCCCCGACGCGCTGCGCGAGCATCTCGATGAGCGCGAGGAGGAGCGCGAGGAAGCGGCGCCCGTCCTCTCGGAGGAGCTCGCGGCTGCGGTCCCGGTGCTCAAGGAGCTCCTCGAGCTCATGGGGATCGAGGCGGAGGTCACGATGGACGACCGGCCGGGCCGCGAGGGGGTCGACGTGGTCGGGACCGACCTCGGTGCGCTCATCGGCCGCGGCGGCGAGAACCTCGTTGCGCTTCAGCAGATCACCTCGGCCATGACGTCGCGGCGCGTCGGCCGCACCGTTCACATCCCGCTCGACATCGAGGGCTACCGGCGTCGTCGCGAGGAGCAGCTGCGCGAGGTCGCGCGCCGCGTCGCCGTGCGGGTGCGGACGACGGGGCAGGCCGTGACGCTCGAGCCGATGCTCGCCTACGAGCGGCGGATCGTGCACCTGGCGGTTCAGGACAGCCCCGGGGTGCGGACGGAGTCGGTGGGCGTGGACCCGAATCGCCGCGTCGTCATCAGCTCGACGGCGCCGGGCGCGCGCGGGCCCGCGGTATTCCGGCCCCGCCCGCCATATCGCGGCGGCCCGGGCCGTCCCCCGACCGGGGGGACGCGGCCCGGCGGCTATGGGCCCCGTCGTGGCTTCGGACCGCGGCCAGGGGGTTACAGGCCGAGACCAGAGCGGCCCTAGCCCGTACGTACGCCTTCCAGGCGACGGACCGAGCGCGTTACCGTTTGTCTTCTCATGGACGGGAACTGGGCGCCCGCGCGCGTCCGGCGGAATTTTCGCATCGACCTCTTCAGCGCGGTCTGCTCGGGCCTCTACATCTCGGTGCTCGTCACCTTCATGCCTGTCGTCGTGCGCCGCCTCGGCGGCAGCGCCGGCGAAGTCGCGCTCGTCGTCGCCGCGCCTTTCATCGGCCACCTCCTCGCCCCGGTGTTCGCGTACCTGCTGTCCGGCATTCCGGTGGCACGCGTCGTCGCCGGGACCACGACCCTCGCGCGCGTCGTGCTCATCGCCGGCGTCCTCGTCGCCGCGACACCGCTCATGCTCGCGGCCACGACGGTCGTCTTCTTCGTCATCACCGTCGCGAACGTCGCCGCGTACACCGCGCTCATGCAGGGGATGTATCCGGACCGCGAGCGCGCGCAGGCGATGGCGAACGTGCGGATCGGCGCGTCCATCGCAGGCATCGCGAGCGCGGCCGTCGCCGGCGCCTGGATCGACGTGATCCCGGCCGCGTACGTCTTCGCCGCCGCCACGGCCCTCGCGCTTCCCGGAGCGGTCGCGTTCTTCTGGGTGCGCCACGACGATCTGCCGGCGCCGCCGCGGCGGCGGTCGGCCGTCTCGATCGCGCGCGACCTGTGGGGGGATCTGCGCTTCCGGCGCCTGCTCATCGCGTCGACCGTCTTCGGCACCGGGAACCTCATGAACGCGGCCATCTATCCGATCATGCTCGTCGACCACTTCGACGCGCCGAACACGTTCATCGGGATCATGTACGCGGTGCAGTCGGCGACGATGATCGCCGCCTACTTCGTCTGGGGGCGCGTCATCGATCGCGGCTCGTCGCTGCGACTCTCGCTCCTCAATCAGGTCCTCGTCGTGCTGGTCCCGCTCGGCTATCTCGTCGCGCCGAACACGTGGGCGCTGCTCCCCGTCGCCGTCGTGACCGGGATCATCGTGGCCGGCGGCGAGATCACCTTCTATACGAACGTCGTCCAGCTCGCGCCGCGCGAGCGCGTCGTTCAGTACGCGGCTGCGCAGTCACTGCTCCTCGGGATACGCGGCACCGCCGCGCCCTTCATCGCCTCTGGCCTTCTCGCGTCCGTCGAGCCAAAGGCGGTGCTCCTGCTCGGCGTCTTCTTCATGGTCGCGGGGTGCGCGATCTTCGCGGGCGCGCTGCGCGAGCCGAAGCGCGCGGTCGCGCCGGTCGTCCCCGCGGCGGCGCGGCCGGCCGAGACCGGCTCGAGCTAGGCGCGGAGCGGCACCCCCGCGTCGCGCAACGCAGCGACGAAGCGGTCCGCGATGAGCTGGTAGCCCGCGTCGGACGGATGGAAGCCGTCCGCGGCGACGGTCCCGCTCGACACGAGGACGGCGCTTCCCGTGAAGAGGTCGACGACCACGACGCGGGCGGGATAGGCCCGCTGGAGCGCGGCGATCTGGAGGTTGTAGTCGGCGATCCGCGCCGCGAGCGCCGCCTGGTCGACCCCCGCATACGCCGGGACGGCCCGTAGGTCCGGCACGTTGCCGACGAAGATCCGCGCATCGGTCCGGTCCACCAGCGCCGTGACGATCGACCGCAGCGCCATCCCGTAGTCGCCGGGTCCCAGGCCCGCGTTGAGGTCGTTCACCGCGAGCCAGACCGTCGCGACCGTCGGCCTCGCCTCGAGCGCCTTCGGCAGCTGCTGCTCGCGCGCGCCGGCGGCGAGCGAACCGGACACGCCGAGGTTCAGATAGGTCGCGCCTGCCGGCAGCTTCGCGGCCAGGCGCGCGGGCCACGATCCGGTCGCGGGATCGGCCGCGCCCACGCCTACCGTGTCCGAGGCGCCGATCGCGACGTAGCGGACGATCGCCGCGGCGGCCGGAGCGGGCGAGGAGCTCGGGGCGGCGGTCGGCGTCGGCGACGGTGTTGCGACGGTCGGCGTCGTCGACGCGGGCGGCGTGGGCACGTTCGCACGTGGCGCATTCGAACAGGCGACCGCGGCCACCGCGATCGCGAGCGCGAAGAGGTGTCGGGGCGTACGCACGGCCGGTACAATGGATGGTGCCCGAAAGGGCCACGGGGATGCGTGGCTTCGACAGGGCAGGCGGACGGACCGCTGCGAGCCGAGGAACGCCGTTCCCCCTCGTTAATCCGAACGGCTGCCAGATAACTGGCAACACTTCTTACGCTCTCGCTGCCTAGTCAGTGAGCGTCCTCGAGGTCTCCCCTCCGCGGGCCTCGAGGACGAATAAAGCGGAGGTGCGGCCCGCCGATCGGCCGGTAGGCGGGCTCAAGTTCACGGCCTGTGCGCGATCCGGTAGCGCGTCGGTGCGCGACCGGGTCCGCGAGAAAAAAATCGCCGAACACGCTCGTAGACGCGATCCGCGAGCAGGCCTTGGACGGGGAGTTCGACCCTCCCCCATCTCCACAGGAACACGCGAACGCAGCGCCGAGCTGCGGCGCTCCCCTATCCTCTTCTCACCTGGGGAGGTCCGCCATGAAGGAAGCGCTCGAGCGTCTTGACGCGCTCATGAACCGGCTCGTGGAGGCCGACCAGACAGGCGCGGGGATCGAGCCGCTGCGCGTGGCGAACGAGCTCGGGAAGATCCGCCAGATGCTCGCGGCCTCGCCGTCGATCATCCGTACGCCCGGCGATCAGCGGCATTTCCGCTGCGAGGCCTGCGGGACGACCGTCCATGGCATGGCGCCGCCGGCACGCTGCCCCACCTGCGGCGCAGAGCGGTTCTTCGTCGCGGACATCGAGCAGCCCTTCGTGGAGTCCGGCGCGGGCTGATCTGTCGCGAACGAGACATTCGCGGGACTTGCCCCGATTGGTACGGCGCCCTTATAGTTCGGCGACCTAACTATTTGGAGACCGAACGACATGCCGACCGCTTCGCCTGAGCGCCCGTCCGCGTACCGACCCGGCGCCGACGACGTCCGTCTCGCGCGCCTGGTCCTGTCGCTCCTGCCGCGGATCGGCCGCCTCGCCTCGCACGTCGCGCACGAGCGCGGGGCCATCAGCCTCGAGCGCGCGCGCGTCCTCTGGCAGCTGACCGACGTCCCGCGCCGGAGCGGCGACCTCGCGCAGAAATGCGTGCTGACGCCGGCCTCGCTCTCGGAGCTCGTCGACTCGCTCGAGCGCGACGGCTTCGTGCGCCGCTCGGAGGATCCATCGGACCGGCGCGTGGTGGTCGTCGAAATGACCGCGCGCGGCCGGCGCGAGATCGAGCGCGTCGGCGAGTACATGACCGAGCCCGTCGCCAAGATCCTGTCGACCCTCTCCGCCGAGAAGCGGGACCGTCTCGCCGCCGCGCTGACCGACCTTCAGCAGGCGCTCGCGCAACCCGCCGACAAGGAGGCTCCTCATGTCCGTTGAAACGCTCGGCCGCCGCCGCACGGTCTTCGTCACCATCGGGATCGCGCTGGGTCTGTTCCTGGCGGCCCTCGACCAGACCATCGTGGGCACCGCGCTCCCTCGCATCGTCGCGGAGCTGAACGGCCTCGACTACTACGCCTGGGTGATCACCGCGTACATGGTCGCGTCGACCACGATGACGCCCGTCGCCGGGAAGCTCTCCGATCTGTTCGGGCGCAGGCCCTTCCTCCTCGGGGGAATGGCCGGCTTCGTCGCCGCCTCGGCGCTCTGCGGCCAGGCCCAGAACATGGCGGAGCTCGTCGCGTTCCGCGGCATCCAGGGCCTGTTCGGCGGCGTCCTCTTCGCGAGCGTCTTCGCCGCCCTCGGCGACCTCTTCCCGCCGCACGTCCGCGCGCGCCTGCAGGGCGTCTTCGCGAGCATCTTCGGCCTCGCCTCGGTCGTCGGCCCGGTCATCGGCGGCTACCTGACGGACAACGTCGGGTGGCGCTGGGTCTTCTACGTCAACGTGCCCGTCGGCGCGCTCGCGATCGCCGCGGTCGCGCTCACGATGCCAAAGGTCGCCCACAAGGCGTCGTGGCGCGACATCGACTTCCTCGGCGCGTTCACCCTCGCCACCGGCCTGGTGCCGCTGCTCGTCGCGCTGTCGATCACGCGCGACCACGACATCTTCTCGCCGGAAGTGCTCGGCCTGCTCCTCGTCGCGGCGGTCGTCCTGGTCGGGTTCTTCTTCATCGAGCGGCGGACGCCGCACCCCATGGTCCCGTTCACGCTCTTCCGGAACCGCACGTTCAGCGTCTCCGTCATCACCGGATTCTTCGTCGCGTTCGGGATGTTCGGCGCGATCACGTACGTCGCGCTCATCTACCAGGGGGTCCTCGGGATCCCCGCGACGAACTCGGGCCTGCTCATCACGCCGCTCATGGTCGGCCTGATCGGCTCGAGCATCGTCACCGGACAGCTCATGACCCGCATCCCGCGCTACCGCTACCTCGGCACGGTGGGCATCACGGTCATGGGCATCGGTCTCTGGCTGCTCGGGCAGGTGACGACATCCACCGAGCAGGTGGAGGTGGTGCGGGACCTCGTCCTCGTCGGCATCGGGCTCGGCACGACGATGCCCCTCTACCTGAACGCGGTGCAGAGCGCGCTGCCGCGCGAGTACCTCGGCGTCTCATCGAGCCAGATGCAGTTCTGGCGGAACATCGGTGGGACCGTGGGGATCGCGATCCTCGGCGCCGTCCTCTCGCACGAGCTGCCGGACAAGATCCGCGCGGCCGTCGCCTCGGTGAGCCTGCCGCCGCAGGCGCAGGGCGCGATCGGCGCGAGCGGCAACGTCCAGGCGATCTTCGATCCGGCGCAGATCGCCGCGACGCGGGCCGCGCTCCCGCCCCAGCTGCAGCCGGTCTTCGACCAGCTGCTCCTGGCGATCCGCGGCGCCCTCGCCTCGGCGCTGCACGACATCTTCGTGGTCGGTGCGCTCGTGCTCATCGTCGCCCTCGTCGCGTCCGTCTTCCTCGAGGACGTGCCGCTGCGCGGGAGGGAGCGCGGCGCGCCGCGCGAGGCCGTGCCGGCCTTCGGCGACTAGTACTCGCCGCGACCGCTTCGGCCGCGGCCGGACCTCCCGCTAGCCGCGCCCGATGCGGCGGCGGATCGCCGCGTCCATCTCGCGGATGTGCTCGCGCTCCTTGATCGCCTGCCGCTTGTCGTAGCGCTTCTTGCCACGCGCGAGACCGAGCTCGATCTTCGCGCGGCCCTTCCGTATGTACATCCGTAGCGGCACCAGCGTGTAGCCCTTCTGCGAGACCGCGCCGGCGAGCTGGCCGATCTGCTCGCGGTGCAGGAGGAGCTTGCGCGGCCGTAGCGGATCGTGATTGTCGTGGGCCGCGTTCGCCCACGGGGCGATGTGGACGTTGCGCAGCCAGACCTCGCCCTTCTCGACGCGCGCGTAGCCGTCGCGGAGGTTCGCGTGCCCTGCCCGTAGCGACTTGATCTCGGTGCCCTGCAGGGCGATGCCCGCCTCGAGCGAGTCCTCGATGTGGTAATCGAAGCGCGCTTTGCGGTTGTCGGCGAGCACGATCGTGCGCTCCGCGTCGGACTCGCTCCCGGTCCTCGTGGCCATGCGGAGAGGTTAGGGGGAAACACGACAGCGGCGGCACCGCTGCCGCCGCTGTCGTTTGCCGGGGTCACCAAAGACCCTTGGCGTTAGCTCGCGATCACCTCAGTTGGATGCATTCCGAAAGGCTGAAGTGAGCCGCCTGGGTCTTTGGATTCCCACTGGCATCGCCCACTCCACATCACCTCCTTTCTTTCGCCATGGATCGTGTCATCCCCCCGGGCGCGCGTCAACGTGACGGCGGTGACAGAGGGGACGCAGCGCCCGTGGGCTCTTTTCGCGCTGCTACGGGAGGTAGCTGAGCGGGTTCTGCGCGCGACCGTCGACGATCGTCATGAAGTGGTCGTGCGGGCCGGTCGTCCAGCCTGTCATGCCGATATAGCCGATGATCTCGCCCGCCGCGACGCGCTGGCCTACGTGCACCGGCGGCCAGCGGCCGCCGTCGGCCAGGTGACCGGAGAGCGTCGCGAAGTTGTTGCCGTGCGCGATGATCACGACGACCGCCGTGTCGCCCGACGCGATGTACGGGCGCCCGACCGTGGTCACGACGCCGGTCGAGGGCGCGCGGACGGGCGTGTACATCGGCGCCGCGATGTCGAGACCGTTGTGGAAGCCGCCCCAGCGCGGACCGAAGTACGACGTGATGGGTCCGCGCACCGGCCACATGAAGAGCTTCCCGTTGAAGGCGCCAAGCCCGCTCTTGCCGGCCTGCGCCGCGGCGAGCTGCTCGTAGTACGCCTCGGCCTGATCGAGCTGTCGCTGCAGGTCCTGCCTCTGGCGATCCGACCGGCGCGCGGCGTTCTGTGCCGAGTTGCGGTCCGCGGCGGCGCCGGCGCGCGCCTGGGCCTGCTCGTCCATCGCCGCCTCCGCGTCGGCGACGAGCTTGTCGTAGAGCGTCTTCTCCACGGTGAGGCGCTGGCGGGTGAGGCCGATCTCGTCCTGCAGGCCGAGGATCTCCTTCTCCTTCGCGGAGGCCTCGTCCTGCTTCCGCGCGGTGTCGGCACGGAGCGCGCGGATCTCGTTCGCGAGACGGGTGTCCTGACGGTTCACGAAGATCATCGCCTGCAGGCGGCTCGCGAACTCGGTGAGCGACGAGGACCCCAGCAGCATCTCGAGCGGCGAGACGAGCGCCTGGCGGTACGTGGTGCGAAGGTGGCGCGCGTAGAGCTCCTGCCGACGGAGGAGCTGGCGGGTCTGCTCGTCGGCCTGTGCCTTGAGCGAATCCGCGAGGGCCTTGGTCTCGTCGAGCTGGAACGCGACGAGCGCGAGCTGCTCCTCGGCGATCTGGATCTCGTAGCCCAGGGCTTCCGCCTCGGACTGGGCGTCGGCCTGCTTGCCGGCGAGCGCGGCGATCCGCGCGTTCGCCGCGTTGATGGCGGCCTGGAACTGGCCCGCGGCCGTCTGGTAGCGCTGCGTGTTCTGACGCGCGACCTGGACGGCGCGCTCGAGCTCCTCCTTGCGCTTGAGGGCCTCGGTCAGCGGGTCGTCGGCGCGAGCGGGGCTGGCGAACGAGGAAAGGACGGCGGCCGCAACCAGCGCGACCGAGATCGCGCGCGCCGCGTGCGTCCTCCAACCCCCACCTCCCCGGCGGGTCCGGGGAGCTCCCATCAGGCGCGCATCGTCGCACCCGGAATGGGACGCGGTCAAGGGGAGACTCACTTCGCCAGGTGCGAGCGGACGGCCCAGGTGGCCCCGCCCCCTCCCACGACGAGCGCGATACCCACCACCGTGGCCGCGAGCTCGGCGAGGAACGTCGGTCCGAACGAGACCGGGAGGATGTCGAGGAAGGCGAGCAGCGAGGACGTCACCGCTCCCGACGCCAGGAACAGGACGGTGAGCGACGCGGCCGCGCCGAGCGCGCCGACGAGCATGCCCTCGAGGATGAACGGCCAGCGCACGAACCAGTCGCTGGCGCCGACGAGCTTCATGATCTCGATCTCGTCGCGTCGCGCGTGGACCGCGATGCGGATCGTGTTCACGATCACGAACAAGGCGACGAAGAGCATGATCCCGAGCACGGCGACGCCGCCGATCGAGAGCACGCGCGTGATCGTGAGGAGCTTGTCGACGACGGAGGGGTTGTCGACGACGTCGTACACGACGCCCTTGCCGAGCTCCTCACGGAGGAGCGCGCCGACGCGCGCGGCCTCCTGCGCCCGCGCGAGCTTGATCTCGAGCGACGCGGGGAGCGGGTTCGGCCCGACGTCCTCGATCGCCAGGTCGGGGCGGCGCTCGGCGATCGCCACCAGACGCGCGAGGGCCTGATCCTTCGTGACGTAGTCGACGCGGGCGACCGCGGGGTCGGCCTCGATGCGCGCCTTGAGCGCGAGGATGTCGGAGACCTTGGCGTCGTCCTCGAGGAAGAGCCCCAACTCGACCTTCGACTCGAGGATGCCGACGGCCGCCTGCAGCCCGCGGTCGGTGGCGAAGAAGAACGCGAAGAGCAGGAGCATGAGGCTCACGGTCAGCGTCGAGGCGAGGCTCATCACCGGGTTGCGCCAGAAGCCCTGCCACGCCGCGAGGAGCACGTAGCTCAGGCGCTTCATGCGGCGTAGAGGCCTTCGCGCTCGTCGCGCACGACGGCGCCGTGGTCAAGGTGGACGACGCGCCGGCGGAGGGCGTTGACGATCTCCGCGTTGTGCGTCGCCATCACGAGCGTCGTGCCGAGCTCGTTCACCCGCACGAGGAGCTTGATGATCTCCCAGCTCGTGACCGGATCGAGGTTGCCGGTGGGCTCGTCCGCGATGAGGATGCGCGGCCTGTTCACGAGCGCCCTCGCCATCGCGGTCCGCTGCTGCTCGCCGCCCGAAAGCTGATCGGGAAAGTGGTCGCGCCGCTGGGCCAGCCCGACCAGCGAGAGCACGCGGTCGGTCTCCTCGCGGACCTCGTCTCCCGAGTGACCGGTCACGAGGAGCGCGAAGGCGACGTTCTCGGCGACGGTCCTCGTCGGGAGCAGCTTGAAGTCCTGGAAGACCACGCCCACCTTTCGGCGCAGGCGCGGCACGTGCGAGTGGCGCATCCGGACGACATCCTGGCCGTCCACCCAGACTTTCCCGCTGGAGGGGACCTCCTCGCGGATGAGCAGGCGGATGAGGGTCGATTTGCCCGCGCCGGACGAGCCGACGAGGAAGACGAAGTCCCCGGAATCGATCGACAGGTCGACGTCGCGGAGCGCCTGGGTGCCGTTCGGATAGCGCTTGCTGACGTCATCGAGCGCGATCAGTGGTCGACTCCCTCACGCGGTTGGCGGATACCGTAACCAACGTCGCGTCTCCAGCACAACGCCTAAACGTCTCAACCTGGTACTGCCAGGCCACGGAACGTACGCCTGCCGGACAGGTTGACATGCGAGTTGGGCGTGGCTCCCTTATGTAACGAGCGAGCGTGCCCTCGCTACGAGGGGGCGCGGATTCCGAGCTCGGTCTGGGACGGCCGCGTCGGCGTGAACGTCGCGATCGAGGCGATCGTCGCGTCGCCGGTGGCCATCACCTTGACGCCCATCGTCGCGCGGCCCAGGACGCGCACCTGCTCGAGCGGCGTGCGGATGACGACGCCGGTCGTGCTGATCAGCAGGATCTCCTGCGTCGACTCGTCGACGATCTGGATGGCGGCGACGTCGCCGGTCTTCGTGCCGAGCGCGGCGAGGATCACGCCCTGGCCACCGCGGCCCTGTGTCGGGAAGTCCTCGACGGTGGTCCGCTTCCCGAACCCGTTCTCCGTCACCGAGAGGACCTGGGTGCGGGGGCGAGCGATGCCCATTCCCACCACCTCGTCGCCCTTCTGGAGCCGGATCCCGGTCACGCCCTGCGTCTGCCGTCCCATGGGCCGCGCGTCGGTCGCCTTGAACGTGATCGCCTTGCCTTTCCGCGTCGCGAGGAGGATGCGGTCCTGCTTGCCGCATGGCGCGACCCAGGCGAGCTGATCGCTCTTGCGCAGCGCGATCGCGATGAGGCCCGCGCGCCGGACGTTCGCATATTCGCTGAGCGGCGTCTTCTTCACGAAGCCCTTGCGCGTCGCCATGACGAGGTGCTCGGCGGACGTCGTGTCGCGGAGAGCGACGAGCGCCGAGACGCGCTCGCCCGACTGCATCGCCTCGAGGATGTTCTGGATGGGCGTGCCCTTCGCGGTGCGGCTCGCGTCGGGCAGCTCGAAGCCCTTCAGTGCGAACACCCGCCCGCGGTCGGTGAACACGTAGAGGCGATCGTGGGTGCGGGCGACGACGAGATGCTCGACGTCGTCCTCCTCCCGCGTCGCCATCCCGATGACGCCCTTGCCCCCGCGGTGCTGGGCGCGATAGGTCGAGAGCGGCATCCGCTTCACGTAGTTGCGGCTCGAGATGGTGATCACGACGTCCTCGTCGGCGACGAGCTCCTCGGCGGAGAGCTGCCGCGGCGTGTCGTCGACGACCTCCGTTCGCCGGTCGTCCCCGTACCGCTCGGCGAGGTCGTCGAGGTCGCTCTTGATGAGGAAGAGGATCTTCCGCGGATCCGCGAGGATCGACTCGAGCTCCGCGATGAGCGTGATCGTGTCGCGGTAGTCATCGTCCAGCTTCGCGCGCTCGAGGCCGGAGAGCCGGCGGAGCTGCATCTCGAGGATCGCCTTCGCCTGAGCCTCGGAGAAGCCAAAGCCCTCGCGGAGCTTTCCGACGAGGAGCGGCTCCTGTCCCTTGTGCGCGCGGATGAGCTTGATGATCTCGTCGATGTGGTCGTGCGCGATCTTGAGGCCCTCGAGGATGTGCGCGCGCTCTTTCGCCCTGCCGAGATCGTGCTCGGTGCGACGGCGGATGACCTCCCGCCGATGGTCGATGTGGTGCTGGAGGATCTCCTTGAGCGCGAGCGTCCGCGGATGCTGGTCGACGAGCGCGAGCATGTTGAGGTTGAACGCCGACTGCATCGCGGTGTGCTTGTACAGGTTGTTCAGGACGAGCGTCGGGTCGTCGTCGCGCTTCACCTCGATGACCACCCGCATGCCCTCGCGGTCGCTCTCGTCGCGGATGTCGGAGATGCCGGCGAGGCGCTTGGCCTGGACCAGCTCCGCGATCTTTTCGATCAGCGACGCCTTGTTCACCGCGTAGGGCAGCTCGGTGACGATGATCGCATCGCGATTGCCCCGGAGCTGTTCGTTGTGGGCCTTCGCGCGCACGATCACGCGGCCGCGGCCCTGCGCGTACGCGCGGCGGATGGCGTCGACGCGCTCGGCAGCCCCGGTCTCGACATTCCGCTGCTCCTCGAAGCGATAGATGACGCCCCCGCCCGGGAAATCGGGGCCGATCACGGTCTCGCAGAGGTCGTCCGTCGTCAGGTCGGGGTCGTCGATGAGGCGCTTCGTCGCGGCGACGATCTCGCGCAGGTTGTGCGGTGGGATATTCGTCGCCATGCCCACGGCGATCCCGGCGGAGCCGTTGACGATGAGGTTCGGGAGCCGGGCGGGCAGGACCGTCGGCTGCTGATGCCGGTTGTCGTAATTCGGCATCCAGTCGACCGTCTCTCTGTCGATGTCGGCCAGCATCTCGTTCGAGATGGCCGCGAGGCGCGCCTCCGTGTAGCGCATGTGCGCCGGCGGATCGTCGTCGATGGAATTGTGCGCGAAGACGCCGGCACCGAGCGCGAAGTTCTGGGTCACGTCGACCGTGAGGTCGTAGACGTCGGCGCGGCCGGCGGGTTCGACCTTGCTGACGCGCGCCATCAGGCTCGCCGGGATCGGGAACGCCCCGGTCCGGTGGAGCCGCTCCGGGATCGCCGTCCGGGCGAAGGGCATGAGCTGGTCGCGGGCCTTCAGCTGCTGGGCCTCGCGATACGTTCCGTCGCGGAGCATGAAGCGGTGGTCCGGTGTGCACACGATCTCCGCTCCCGACTCGAGGGTGACCTTTACGACCGGGTCGTTGCGCCGGACGAGCCGCGGCGCGCGCATCGGCTTGATGCGTACGTTGCGGTGCGCGTCGACGGTGAAGATCTCCGCGCGGAGGCCGCGGTGGGCCATGTCGACGAGCTCCGTGAAGGTCCGCTGCTCGCCGCTATAGAGCTCGACCTTCGTGTCACCGGCGAAGCAGCCGAAGTTCCCCTGTCCCTGCACGAGCGGGTTCCGTGCGGCGAAGTCCTGCGCGAGCCGCACGAGGGCGTCGTAGATGGGGACGTCACCGTGCGGGTGGTACTTCCCCATCACCTCGCCGACGATCGCCGCGGACTTGCGGAACGGACGATCGTTCCGCAGGCCCATCTCGTGCATCGTGTAGAGGATCCGGCGCTGCACCGGCTTGAGGCCGTCGCGCACGTCGGGCAGCGCGCGCGCGACGATGACGCTCATCGAGTAGTCGAGATAGGCCTGGCGCATCTCCTGCTCGAGCTCGACGCCGATCACGCGCTCATTGCGGGGCTCTTCGATCACGCCGTCACCCTCACGTGCGCCCGTGCTCTACGGGCTGTGCCGCCTCTTCCGCGGCAATCGCCGCCCGGACGCGCGCGAACGCTTCGTCGGTCCGCGAGTAGCGGCGCTCGAGCTCGCGCCGGCGGCTCTCGGGCATGCGCAGGAACGTCGCGTCGGCCTCGGCGAGCACGCTCCCGTCCGCGGCGCGCGTCACCGTGCCATGCGTCTCGATGAGGCGGCCGCGGTCGCGCGTGATCTCTCCCACCACGCGCAGCTCCTCGTTGGTGGGGACGGGCTGCCGGAACGTGACGCTGATACGCGCGGTCACCCCCCAGATGCCCTGGTGGAAGATCGCCCAGCCCATCGCCTCGTCGAGCATTGCGGTGACGACGCCACCGTGGAGCAGGCCGTCGTAGCCCTGGTGGCGCTCGAGGGCGGTGTAGCGCGCCTCCGCGCGGTCTCGCGACACCTCGAAGTCCAGGTGCATCCCGCCCGGGTTGAGCCGGCCGCAGGCGAAGCACCAGTGCTGGAAATCGATCCCGAGCTCCGACAGTCTCGCCACTAGATGTCTAATGCGGCCTTGTCGGCGTTGGCCATGATCCATTTCTTGCGGCCTTCGACCTCGGTCCCCATGAGCTCGTCGAACACGAGGTCCGCGAGCTCGGCATCCTCGAGCGTCACGCGCTTCAGCGTGCGGGTGGCCGGATTCAGCGTCGTGTCCCAGAGCTGCTCCGCGTTCATCTCGCCAAGGCCCTTGTAGCGCGCGATCGCGGGCTCGCGCCCGCCCTTGCCATCATCGGTCCCCTCGTCGGTGTTCGTCGGCGCGGCGTCGGCCTGCTCTTCGGCGTCCTCCGCGGCGCGTCGTCGGGAGCGAGCCGTCGCTTTGTCGCCGTCGGCGGCAGCCTTGTCGCCCGCGGCCTTCTTACGGTCGTCGCGTTTGGTCTTCGCGGTGCTCTTCAGCTCTCTGATCGCCTTGTCTCGCTCGTTGTCCGAGTACGCCCAGCGCACCTCCTTCCCGAGCTGCAGCCGGTAGAGCGGCGGCTGGCCGATGTACACGCGGCCGTCCTCGATGAGCGGGCGGAAGTGCCGGTAGAGGAGCGTGAGGAGCAGCGTCCGGATGTGGGAGCCGTCGACGTCCGCGTCGCAGAGGAGGATCGTCCGGCCGTAGCGAAGCTTCTTCGCGTCGAAGTAGTCGCCGATGCCGGTCCCGAACGCGGTGATGAGCGCCTTGATCTCCTCGTTACCGAGCATCTTGTCGGCGCGGGCCTTTTCGACGTTCAGGATCTTGCCCTTGAGGGGCAGGATCGCCTGCGTCCGACGGTCGCGCCCGGCCTTCGCGCTCCCCCCGGCCGACGGGCCCTCGACGATGAAGAGCTCGCACTTCTCGGGGTCGCGCTCGGAGCAGTCCGCGAGCTTGCCCGGGAGTGAGAAGCCGTCGAGCGCGCCCTTGCGCAGCACGAGGTCGCGCGCCTTCCGAGCGGCTTCGCGAGCGCGGAACGCGGTGAGGCACTTCTCCACGATCCGCCGCGCGTCGGGCGGGTTCTCCTCAAGGTACTGGCCAAGGGCGTCGTTCACCGCGGTCGCGACCTGCCCGGCGACCTCGGCGTTGCCGAGGCGCGTCTTTGTCTGGCCCTCGAATTGCGGCTCGCGGATCTTCACGCTGATCACCGCGGTGAGACCCTCGCGCACGTCGTCGGACGTGAGGTTCGGATCCGGCTCCTTCAGTGCGCCGTTCTTCCGCGCGTACGCGTTGATCGTGCGGGTGAGCGCGGTGCGGAAGCCCGTGAGGTGGGCGCCGCCGTCGATGGTGTTGATGTTGTTGGCGAACGTGTAGACCTTCTCTGCGAAGGTGTCGTTGTACTGGAGCGCGATCTCGACGACCGTGCCGTTGTCGAAGGTCCGCTCCACGTAGATCGGCTTTGGGTGCAGGTTCTCGTGCGACCGATTCAGGTGGCGGACGAAGCTGATGACGCCGCCGTCGAAGTAGTAGCTCTCCTCGGTCCCGTTGCGCTCGTCGTGGAGCGCGAGCCACAGGCCCTTGTTGAGGTACGCGGTCTCGCGGAGCCACTGCGTGATCACGCCGGTGTCCCACTCGATCACCGGGAACATCTGGGGATCGGGCGCGAAGCGCGTCACCGTGCCCGTGAGCCGGCTCTGCTCCCGCCACGGGAGGACCGGTGGAGGCGGAAGCTGCGCCTTCGCCACGGTCCGGACCGGACTGGTCGGCTTTCCCCGCTCGTACAACTGCGTGTGGATCTTCCCGTCACGATGGACCTCGACGATCGTGCTCGCGGCGAGGGCGTTCACGACAGAGACGCCGACCCCGTGCAGTCCGCCCGAGACCTTGTAACCCGAGCCTCCGAACTTGCCGCCCGCATGGAGGATCGTCATGACGACCTGAAGCGCGTCCATCGGCTTGCCGCGGGGATCCTTCTGCGTCGGATGCGGGCCCACCGGGATGCCGCGGCCGTTGTCCGCGACGGTGATCTCGTTCGAGGGGTGGATCCAGAGGTCGATCCGATCGCAGGTCCCGTTCATCGCCTCGTCGATCGAGTTGTCGAGGACCTCGCGCACGAGGTGGTGCAGCCCGCGAAGGTCGGTCGTCCCGATGTACATGCCGGGACGCCGGCGGACCGCCTCGAGCCCCTCGAGGACCTGGATGTCCTTCGCGCTGTAGCCGCCATCGCCGCGGCCTCGCCGTGTCGTCAACCGTTCGTCGTCCTTCCGGAGCGCCACTAGCCGCGACCCGCTCTCACGAGGAGGTCGTACAGGCGCTCGAAATCGTCGTCCGAGTAGAACTGGATCGCGATCTTGCCGCCTTTGCGGCCGCGGAGGACCTCGACCTTGGTCCCGAGAGCGTTCCGCAGCTCCGCCGTCGCTTCCGCAAGCTCGGGATCGCCACCGCGCAGCCGCGGCCGGCCGCCGCGCCGGCGGGTCGGATGGACCATCTTCCGCGCGAGCGCTTCCGCCTCGCGTACGGACAGTCCCCTCGCAAGCACGGTCGCGAGGGCGCTGAGCGCATCCGAAAGCGGTAGCGGCAGCAGAGCGCGCAGATGGCCCTCGCCGATGCGGCCTTCGAGGACCGCGTCCTGGAGCGGCTGGGGAGCCGAGAGGGTCCGCAGCGTGTTCGCCACTGCGGAACGGGACTTGCCCAGGCGCTCGGCCACCTGCTCCTGCGTGAGATCGTAGGTCTCCATGAGGAGCTTGTAGGCGCGTGCCGCCTCGATCGCGTTGAGATCCGTCCGCTGGAGGTTCTCGACGAGGGCGAGCTCGAGCCGGTCCTCGACGTCGTCGCGGACGACGGCCGGGATCGTCGTCCTTCCGGCGAGGCGTGCCGCGAGCACCCGACGGTGCCCGGCGACGAGTTCGTAGGCGTCGCCCTCGCGGGATACCACTATTGGTTGCAGGACGCCGTGCTGGCGGATTGAGGCGGCAAGCTCGGAAAGGCCCTCAGGGTCGAACTGCGTGCGTGGCTGCCGGCGATTGGGCGTGACCTTATCCAGCGGGATCTCGGTCGCGGCCGTCGGAATCGGCAGCGGGGCGAGCGCGGGCTGACCGAGGAGGACGTCCAGACCGCGGCCGAGACCTGTTCTCGCCATCAGGCGATCGCCCCACCGAGCGCGATCGGCGCGCGGCTCTTGAGTCGAGCGGAGAGCTCTCGCGCCAAGTCGTCATACGCCTTCGCAGCGCTGGAGTGGCGGTCGTAAAGCGAGATCGGCAGCCCGTGCGAGGGCGCCTCGGCCAGGCGGACTGCCCTGGGAATGCGGGAGCGCGTGACGAGCTTGGGGAAGTGCCGGCGCACCTCGTCGATCACCTGCTCGGAGAGCCGGTTCCTGCGGTCCTCCATTGTGAGCACGATCGCGAGGATCTCGAGCAGGTCGTTGAGACGAAGGCGGACCGCTTCGATGGTGTCGAGGAGCTGTGCGAGTCCCTCGAGCGCGAAGTATTCGCACTGGACAGGAATCAGCACGGCGTCGCACGCGGCGAGTGCGTTGATCGTGAGCAGACCAAGCGACGGCGGGCAGTCGACGAACACGGTGTCGTAGCCACGAGCGCCACGAAGCGCCTGACGCAAGCGGTACTCACGCGCCATGAGGGGCGTGAGCTCGACTTCCGCGCCCGCCATGTCGGGACCCGAGGGAACAAGGTGCAGGCCCTCCACCGGCGTTGTCACGATGGCTTCGGTTATCGGCTGCTCCTTCAGTAGCACTCCATAGATAGCGTTCGGCGAGTCCTTGCTTGCTCCAAGACCGCTGGTGGCGTTGGCTTGAGGGTCGAGGTCGACCAGAAGAACTCGCTGTCCGCGGTTGGCCAGGGCGGCGCCCACATTGATCGCGGTTGTGGTCTTTCCCACTCCGCCCTTCTGGTTGCTGATCGCAAGAACGGTCACCGGCGCATCCTTGTCACCCGTGAAACATTCCTCCCGGCCCGAGCGCGAGGCGGTGTTCGATATTGGGTAAAACTGGGCGGACAAATGTGACCGGTCGTGCTCACCATTCTAGCGGAACGCGTCCCCCGGCGCGCGTTCCCGAACCTGCTCGGATGCATCCAAAGGCACTCTCGCTGCACAGGCTGCGCCCGCTCGCTGCGTTGGGGACGAGCTGCAACCGCCGGCGCGCCGCTACCGTTTATGGGTTCTGAGCCGCGACCCGGCCGACCCCCCGATCATCCGAGGCAGGCTGATAATCCGGCCGATGGCTCGTTGGAGCGGGACGACGAAGCGGCTGGTGGTGGCCCTTCTCCTGATCGGCGCGATCTATGTCGTCTACCGCGCGGGCGACATCGTCCGGCCATTCGTCTGGGCCGCGGTCTTGTCGTACGTCCTGCTGCCGGTCGTGGGATTCCTCGAGCGGCGACTGCCGATGCGGCGCACGCTCGCGGCTGCCCTCGTGTTCCTCGCGCTGCTCGCTTTCATTTTCGGTGGCGGGCGGCTGCTCGCGCCGGTCATCGTGGACCAAGTGCGCGAGCTGCAACGGACCCTCCCGAGCCTACTCGCGAACGCGCAGAGCACCCTCGCGGAGACGGCGGATCAGGTCGGCCTCGCGGACCTCGACGAGCTGCTGCTCAACAACGTCTCGGGCGGCGGAGACGTCGGTCAGGCGATCGCGCGCACGGCCGTCCCGTTCGTCGTGGGTCTCGGTCGGTTTCTCCTCGAGTTCCTCGTGTTCCTGATCGCGACGTTCTTCTTCCTGCGCGACGCGCCTCGGCTGTTCGACTGGATCCGCCGGCTCATTCCCTCGAGCCAGCGCGCGGAGATCGTGCCGCTGCTCGGCGAGGTGAACGCGCTCCTCGGGCGGTACGTGCGCGGACAGCTGTTCCTGGTCCTGGTGATGTGGACGACGACGTTCATCGGGCTGACGATCCTCCAGGTCCCGTTCTCGTTCCTCCTGGGGATGACGACGGGTGTCCTCGAGGTCATTCCGATTGTGGGCCCGATCACCGCTGGCGCGATCGCGTGTCTCGTCGCGCTCGGCCATCCCGCGCCCTGGGGAATGTCGCAGATCGTGTACGTCGCCGTCGTGGCGATCATGTACACGGTCCTTCGGCACGCGGAGGACTATTTCGTCATCCCGTTCGTCATCGGCCGGATCGTCCGGCTCCATCCCGCCGTCGTCATCTTCTCTCTGCTGAGCGGCGGTGCGCTCTTTGGCCTCCTCGGCGTCTTCGTCGCAGTTCCGTTCGCCGCCACGCTGCGGCTCGTGCTCATCTACATAAGCGCGAAGCTGCGGGACCAGGATCCGTTCCCGAAGCTGGAGGAGGAGCTCGCGAGCGTCCACGAGCCGGTATCGGAGCATCCCGCGGCGCGGCCCGTGGGCAGGCGCGCGCATTCCTGACCGAAAGGACCGAAGCCGTTCGTGGCCGCGACGACCTGGTCACGCGAGGGAAGCTCGGTGCGCCTCGCGCTCGGACTGCTGATACCGATCGCGGCCGCGTTGCTGCAGGGCACGGTCGCGCCGTTCATCACCATCGGCGGGGCCCGGCCCTCGCTACCGTTATTGGTCGCGGCGGCCTGGTCGGTGGCCGCGGGCGCCCGCGAAGCCGTGTGGTGGGCGTTCGTGGGTGGCCTGGCGAGCGATCTTCTCTCGGGCGGGCCGCTGGGAGCGTTCGCGTGCGCGTCGCTACCGCCGGTCGCCGCCGTCGGCCTCGGTGATCGGGCAGCGGGCCGGCCGACCCCGGTGCTGGCGGGCGCGCTCCTCGTGGGGATCGCCGCCCTCGCGGCGGCGCTGCTCTATCTGGGCATCCTCGCCGTAACGGGTCAGCCGATCGGCTCGTTCCCGCTCGAGGCGGGCACCGCCGTCGCGGGGGCGATCTACACGGGTGCGCTCGCGCTCGTCGTCTACCCGCTCGCGCGGCTCGTGCGTCGCGTGACGGAGAAACAGGGAGCGTCGGGATGGTGAGACGCGCGCCCCGCGCGTTCGTGCATGGTCGGCGATTCGCCGCGGTCGGGCTTGCCATCGTGCTCGTTTTCGGCGGGCTGACCGCCCGGCTCTACGACCTCCAGATCGTGCGCGGCGACTACTACGGCGCCCTTTCCCAACAGAACCGCATCCTCCGTCTCCCGGTCCGCGCGGAGCGGGGGAGCGTCACCGACCGCAACGGCCGCCCCCTTGTCGTGAACATCCCCGGCTTCGAGGTGAGCATCATCCCCGTCGACCTCCCGCGGGCGCGCGAGTCGGAGCTCGCGTTACGCCTCGGCGCGCTGCTCGGACTGCCCACGGAGGCGGTCCAGGGCGCGATCACGGCGCAGCGCCAGCGCAACCCCTACGAGCCGGTGCGCGTCTCCCCGACGCCCGTCCCGCGGGAGATCGCGGTAGCGGTCAGCGAGCGGGGCGAGCTCTTCCCGGGCGTCCGCGTGGAACCGGGAAGCATCCGCTTCTATCAGGACGGCGAGCTGTACGCGCCGGTCATCGGCTACACCGGCCCGGTGACCGAGGGCGAGCTCGACGATCTCCGCGAGAAGGGGTACCTCCTCGACGACGACATCGGTCGCACCGGTCTCGAGGCGACCTACGAGAAATATCTTCGCGGCACCTACGGCTGGCGCGAGGTCGAGCGCGACGCGGCGCAGCGTGAGATCAAGACCCTCGCGCTGCGGGCGCCGACGGTCGGCAACACCGTGGTCCTCACGATCGACGACCGCCTCCAGAAGCTCCTCGACGGCGAGCTCCGAAAGGGTGTCCTCGAGGACAAGTTCACCCAGGGCGTCGGGATCGCCCTGAACCCGCAGAACGGCGACATCCTCGCGATGGTCTCGATTCCGGGCTACGACAACAATGCGTTCGCGCGTGGCATCAGCGCGAAGGAGATCGCGGCGCTCAACGCCGACGACCGCCATCCCCTGGTGAACAAGGCCACCTCCGACATTTACCCGCCGGGGTCGACCTTCAAGCTGGTCACCGGGCTGTCCGCGCTGTCGGAGGGGACCGCGAACCGCGACACGACCGTGAACGTCTCGGCGATGTCGTTCAGCGTGAGCGGCACCCCGTTCTACGACTGGCGCGCCCACGGGACGCTGAACTTCGTCACGGGCTTCGCCCACTCGAGCGACATCTACTTCTACACGCTCGCCGCCGGGACGCCGTTCGCGCCGAGCGTCCGGGGCGTCGGGCCCGACGCGATCGCGAAGTACGGACGCATGCTCGGGTTCGGCGCCCCGACCGGCATCGACATTCCGAACGAGGCGTCGGGGATCATGCCGGACCCGCAGTGGAAACAGCGCACCTTCGACGAGCCGTGGTCGATCGGGAACACGTACCACGAGGCGATCGGCCAGGGCTACGTCGCGGTGACGCCGCTCCAGCTCCTCAACGCGTACGCTTCGGTCGCGAACGGCGGCACGCTCTGGCGGCCGCACCTTTTCAAAGAAGCTCGCGACGTGAGCGGAACCGTCGTCGCGACGGCGACGCCGACGCCGATCCGAAAGCTCGACATCACTGCCGAGAACCTGCGCCTCCTTCGCGAGTCGGCCAGGCGGGTCGTGACGATCGGCCACGCGTACATGCCGAACCCGAAGCTGCCGATCGCGGGAAAGACCGGCACCGCGGAATTCGGCGCCTCCGGCGGCCACGACAGCGCCGGCCGCAACATCTACGGCTTCCACAACTGGTTCGTCTCGTTCGTGCCGAAGGCCGACAACACCGACCCGACCGCTGAGATCGCGATGATCATCTTCGTCTTCAACTCGTCGAAGTCGCTCTGCGAGAACTGTTTCAACCCGGCCGTCGGTATGTCGCAGCGGATCCTCGAGCAGTACCTCCTGGAGAAGCCGTGAGCGTCCGGCCGCTCGCCCTCCCCCGCGCCGCGACACCGTTCCACGACCGCCCGGTCCCGAGCCGCTGGGAGCACGTCGATCCCTTTCTTCTCATCGTGACGCTCCTGCTCATCGGATACGGCCTCGTGATGACCTACTCGGTCACCGCCGAGACCCGCACGTTCACAGGAGATCCAATGCAGTTCGTCTACCGAGGCGCGATCTGGGCGACCGTCGGCCTCACGGCGATGGTGGCCGTCGCGCTCTTCGATTACGCCTGGCTCGGCGCGTTCGCGCCGCTCCTCTACCTTCTCATGCTCGGGCTCCTCGGCGTCGTCCTCGTCATCGGCACATCGACGCTCGGCGCGCAGCGGTCGGTCAGCTTCGGCGGGCTGACGTTCCAGTTCAGCGAGGTCGCGAAGGTGCTCATGATCATCGTGCTCGCGAAGTTCTTCGCCGATCGGGAAGAGCGCGTCCGCTCGCCGCTCGTCGTCCTGCAGGGGCTCGGGCTCCTCGCCCCGGCGGTCTTCCTCGTCTACCGGCAACCCGATCTCGGGACGAGCCTGGTCTTCGTCGCGATCTTTTTCGGCGTCGCGTTCCTCGCGGGCGCGCGCGCCTGGCAGCTCACCGGGCTCGTCGCGGTCGCCATCGCCGCGCTGCCGCTCGTCTGGTCGTTCCTCAAGGAGTACCAGCGCGCGCGGCTCACCGCGTTCCTGAACCCGTACGGGGACCCGCAGGGGGCCGGCTGGAACATCATCCAGTCGCTCATCGCGGTGGGCTCGGGCGGCGCCACCGGCAAGGGCCTCACCGCCGGCACGCAGTCCCCGCTCGGGTATCTGCCCATCGCGGAGTCGGACTTCGTGTTCGCGGGCCTCGCCGAAGACCTCGGGTTCGTCGGCGCCGTCATCCTGTTCGCGCTCTACGCGGTGCTCCTCCTCGCGGCGCTCAGGATCGCGTTCCGCGCGCGCGACCCGTTCGGGCTCCTGGTGGCCGGCGGAGTCGCGACGATGCTCGCGTTCCAGATCGTCGTGAACGTCGGGATGGCGATCTCGCTCATGCCGATCACCGGCATCCCGCTGCCGTTCATCTCACACGGCGGCAGCTCGCTCGTGTCGATCTGTTTCGCTCTCGGAGTGCTTCAGTCGATCTCGATGCGGCGCGAAGGGGACCGCTCGGTCCTGCTCTGACGCTCGTATACTTTTCATCCAACGGCGACGATCGGGAGCAGTACGCGTATCCCTCGACGAAGAGAGCCGGTGGCTGGTGCGAGCCGGTGTCGCGGGAGCGCCGAACTCGCCCGGGAGCCGCGAGGGTGACCCGGACGGTAGCCCTCGCCGACGTGACGCCTCGTTAACGGCGTGCTCGAGTGGAGAGCGAGCGGGCCTGTGGCGCAGTGGGAGCGCATCACACTGGCAGTGTGGGGGTCGCGGGTTCGAATCCCGCCAGGTCCACAGCGATCAGGCCGGCGGGCTCTCAATCGGGGTGGTACCGCGGAACGGCGTGAGCCCTTTCGTCCCCGCGCGTGACGGCGCGCGTAGGCGAGAAGGGCTTTTTGTTTTCGCACCCAGGGGGTGCGGGGGCCCAGGGGCAGGGGCCCCTGCGAGCGAAGCGTGCCTGCGATAAGAAGGGGGTGCGGGGGCCCGCCCCTGCGATAAGAAAGGAGGTAGCGAGTGGCGAGCGAGGTGAAGAAGAGGAAGATCGAGCGGTACGCGCCGTCGGCGATCGAGGCGATGTGGCGCGACGAGTGGGCGCGCACGCGCGCGCACGAGACGCCAGACGTCTCCGACAAGCCCAACTTCTACTTCCTGACGATGTTCCCGTACCCCTCGGGCGACATCCACGTCGGCCACTGGTACGCCTTCGCGCCCGCCGACTGCGCCGCCCGCTACCTGCGCATGCGCGGGCACAACGTGCTGTTCCCGATGGGCTTCGACGCCTTCGGCATCAACGCGGAGAACGCGGCGATCGATCGGAAGATCCATCCCGCGGCGTGGACCGAGAAGAACATGGCGCACATGCGCGACCAGTTCCACCGCATGGGCGCGGCGATCGACTGGCGCCGGGAGGTCGTGACCTGCTACCCCGAGTACTACCGGTGGAACCAGTGGATGTTCCTGCGCCTCTACGAGAAGGGCCTCGCCTACCGTGGCGAGGCGCCGGTGAACTGGTGCCCTCGCGACGAGACCGTGCTGGCGAACGAACAGGTCATCGCCGGCCGCTGCGAGCGCTGCGATACGCCCGTCGTGAAGCGCCTGATGACGCAGTGGTTCTTCAAGATCACGGCCTACGCGGACGAGCTGCTGCGCTTCGACGGGCTCGACTGGCCCGAGCGCGTGCGCGTGATGCAGACGAACTGGATCGGCCGCTCCGAAGGCGCCGAGCTCGCGTTCCCGATCGAGGGGCGGCCAGGGGAGGAGATCCGCTTCTTCACGACGCGGCCGGACACGATCTACGGCGCGACCTTCGTGGTCCTCGCGCCGGAGCATCCGCTCGTGGCAAAGATCACCGCGCCCGCGCGCAGGGCGGACGTCGAGCGCTACGTCGAGCGCGCGCGGAACATGACCGAGATCGAGCGCACTGCCGCGGAGCGCGAGAAGACCGGCGTCGACACGGGCGCGTTCGCACGGAACGTCTTCACGGGCGAGCGGGTGCCGGTCTGGGTGGCCGACTACGTGCTCGCGACCTACGGCACGGGCGCGATCATGGCCGTCCCGGCGCACGACGAGCGCGACTTCGCGTTCGCGCAGAAGTACGGCCTCGAGATCCGCGAGGTCATCTCACCCGACGGGAAGGAGCATGCCGCGCTGGACGCCGCCTACGTGGGCGAGGGCGTGATGGTCCGCAGCGGCACCTTCGCCGGGACGCGGAGCGAGGAGGGCAAGGGGGCGGTCGCGGAGGAGGCGAGGCGGCGCGGCGTCGGCGCGCCCGCGGTGACCTACCGGCTGCGCGACTGGCTGATCTCCCGCCAGCGCTACTGGGGCACGCCGATCCCGATCGTGTACTGCGATTCGTGCGGCCAGGTGCCGGTCCCGTACGACCAGCTGCCGATCGTCCTGCCGCGGGACGTCGAGTTCACCGGGCGCGGCGGCTCGCCGCTGGCCCACGTGGCGTCGTTCGTGAACACGACCTGCCCGCGCTGTGGGAAGCCGGCGAAGCGCGACACCGACACGATGGACACGTTCGTCGACTCGTCCTGGTACATGTACCGCTACCTGGACCCGAAGATCGACACCGCGTTCATGAACAAGGCGGTCGGTCGGCGCTGGCTGCCGGTCGCGCAGTACACCGGCGGTATCGAGCACGCGATCCTGCACTTGCTGTACATGCGCTTCGTCTGCAAGGCGCTGCGCGACCTGGGGGAGCTGTGGTTCGACGAGCCGGCGCTGCGCCTGCAGAACCAGGGAACGATCATCTTCGGCGGCCGCAAGATGTCGAAGTCGCGCGGCAACGTGCAGACGCCGGACGAGTACGTCGCGAAGTACGGCGCCGACACGCTGCGCCTGTTCATGATGTTCCTCGGGCCATGGACCGAGGGCGCCGACTGGGACGCCTCCGGCATCGAAGGCGTCCACCGCTTCCTGAACCGCGTCTGGACGCTCGGCCTGAGCGAACCGGGCGACGGACCGCGGGACCGCGCGATCGATCACGCGGTGCATCACACCGTCGAGAAGGTGACGGAGGACCTCGCCGCGTACCGCTTCAACACCGCGATCGCCGCGATGATGGAGCTGTCGAACGCGCTCCAGCACGCGAGCGGCCCGAGCCGGCGTGAGGGCGTGCGCGCGCTCACGCTGCTGCTGGCGCCGTTCGCGCCGTACCTGAGCGAGGAGCTCTGGCACCGCTGGGGCCAGGCGGGCTCGATCCACGCGCAGGCGTGGCCGACGTTCGATCCCGCGCTGGCGGCGCCCGAGGAGGTCACGCTGGTCGTCCAGGTGGACGGCAAGGTGCGCGACCGGTTGACCGTCCCAGCCGGGCTATCGAAGCCTGCCGCCAGCGACGCGGCGCTGGCGAGCCCGCGCGCGAAGGCGGCGCTGGACGGACGTGACGTCGACCGCGTGGTCGTCGTACCCGATCGTCTGGTGAACATCGTCACGCGACGCCGCTCGTGAGCGCCGAGATCCGGCTCGCGGCGCTCTGCGACCACGCCCTGGTCGGTCAGGACGGCAAGGTCTCGCTCATGGGGATCTTCCGGAACATCTCGGTCACCGGACTGCCCGCCCAGCACCCGCGCATGTTCGTGGTGGCGATCCTCGGGCTCGAGGTCGGCGCGCACACCGTCCGCGTCCGCCTGCTCAAGCCCGACGGCGCCCAGGCGATGCCGAACCCGCCGGAGATCTCGGTGCACGCCGTTGCCGGACAGGACGTGAACGTCATCGTCGAGCTCAACAACATGAGCTTCACGACCTACGGCGTGCACCGGTTCGAGCTCGACGTCGACGGCAGCGCGGTCGGCGGCCTGCCGGTCGTCATCGTCCAGATGCAGCAGCCCGCGCAGGGTCGCCGCACGAATTGACGACAGGCTGTCGTCAAAAATGAGGACAGCCGAGCACTAGGCACGACGCCGCGGCCGGCTCACCGTCTCGGTCGTGCGTCGCCTCGCGCTTCTCGCCGTCCTCTGTCTCGCGGTCGCGGTCGCCGGTGTCGCGTTCTCGCGCGCCCGTGCCGCGCCGCCCGCCGTGGAGATCGCCGAGGCGACGCCGGCTCCCACCCGAACGCCCGAGCCGATGGTCGTGGTCGACGTGGTGGGCGCGATCGCGCATCCGGGGGTCGTGCGCCTGCCGGCCGGGTCGCGCGTGCTCGACGCCCTCCTTGCGGGGGGCGGGATGACCGGCGACGCGGACCTGTTCGCGCTGAACAAGGCCGCCCCGCTGCGGGACGGGATGCGCATCTACGTTCCTCGCCCCGGCGAGATGATCCCCGCTGGGAGCCTCGGCAGCGATGCCGAGAAGAAGGTCGACCTGAACCATGCGAGCGCGGCCGAGCTCGAGGGCCTCCCGGGAATCGGCCCGAGCACCGCAGCGCGGATCGTCCGCTCCCGCGACGCGCGGCCTTTCGCGAGGGTCGAGGAGGTCCAGACACGCGGGCTCGTGCCGCCTCGCGTGTTCGCCGACATCCGCGACCTTCTGACGACGCGATGAGCGCCTATGGTCGCCACCTGCTCGCCGCGCCGCTCGTGCCGGCCGCGGCGTGTGCCGTCGGCATCGCCATCGCGGCCCGCGCTGGCACGCTGCCCGCGCTCGCGTCCGGCATCCTCTGCGTCGCGCTCGCGACCGCGCTAGCCCTCGCGAGCGCCGAGCGCCGCAGGAGACTCATGTGGGCCGGAGCCGCGTGTGTCGCGGGAGCCGCCGCCGTCCGGGCGCTGGTGCCGCTCGACCTGATGCCGGTCGACCTGGTGCACGCGGGGCCGCTCGACGCGGTCCGCGACGCGCTCGGCGAACCCCTGCGCCGCCTCGTCCCCGAGCCCGAGGGCGGGATCCTCCGCGGCATCGTCCTCGGAGAGCGCGCGAGCGTCGACGCGGACCTCGCGGCGGCGTTCGCGCGCAGCGGGACCACGCACCTACTGGCGATCTCTGGGTTCAACATGACGCTCGTCGCGACCGCCGTCGCGCTCCTTGCGCGCGGACGGCTGCGGCCCCCGCTCACGGCGGTCGTGACCGTCAGCTCGGTCGCTGCGTACAGCGTCCTCGTCGGTCTCGGGCCGAGCGTGCTGCGTGCGGCGCTCATGGCGGGCGTCGCCTCGCTCGCGCTCGCGTACGGCCGGCGCGCCGCGACCGCGAACGCGCTGGCGCTGGCGGTGGCGGCGATGCTGCTGATCGATCCCGGCGCGATCGCCGACGTCGGGTTCGAGCTCTCCGCTCTCGCCACCGCCGGCCTGTTGTTCCTGAACGATCCCATCGCGCGCCGTCTGGGAGCGCTGCCGCCCTTCATACGCGACGGCCTCGCTACCACGCTCGCCGCGACGCTGCCGACGCTCCCGCTCGTCGCCGCCGTCTTCGGGCGCGTCTCGCTCATCTCGCCGCTCGCGAACCTGATCGCCGTGCCGCTGTTCCCGCCGCTCATGGTCGCCGGCGCGGCGACCGCGGCCGCCGGCGCGGTGTCGCTCGACCTCGCGCGCCCGCTCGCCCTCATTGCGTACGGCCTCGCCTTCGCGCTTCGCGCGGTGGTCGAGCACAGCGCCGCGACGCCGCTCGCGTCGCTGGCCGTGCCGGACGGACCGATCGCGGGCGCCGCCTTCGCCGTCGTGGTCGCGCTCGCGGTGCGCTACCTGCCCGCGGCTCTCGTGCGGGCCGGCACGATCGCGCGCCGGCCGCTCGTGCTCGCGATCGCTGCTCTCCGGCGTGCGCGGTCGTACGCGCCGGGCGTCTCGCCGGGCGTGCGCACGCCGGCCGTGCGGATCGTCGCCGGCGCCCTGGCGGCGATCGCGGTCGCGGGGTGCGTCGCGGTCACCGCGGAGCCGCCGCCGCCTCTGCGAGTGGTCGCGCTCGACGTCGGTCAAGGCGACGCGTTCCTCGTGCGGGTCGCAGGCGCGACGGCGCTCGTGGATGGCGGGCCCGATCCGAATCGGCTGCTCGCCGAGCTCGGCGCGACGCTGCCGCCGTGGACGCGGCGGATCGACCTCGTCGCGCTCACGCATGCCCACATCGACCACGCCGCGGGGCTGCTGGCGGTACTCGAGCGGTATGAGGTCGGGCTGGCGATCGAGCCCGTGGGCCTGAACGCCGGTCCCGTCGCCGACGCCTGGAACGACCGGATCGCACGCGGGGGGATCGCACGTCGCGCGCTCGCCGCGGGAGCGCGCCTGCGTCTCGGCGACGCGAGCATCTCGGTCCTCGCGCCGGAGGAAGACCCCCGCGTCGACGTCCCCTCGCTCGTGCTGCGGCTCGAGCGGGCTGGCTTCTCGGCGCTCTTCATGGGCGACGCCACGGACCAGGCGCAGGCGGATCTGCTATTGCATCCGGCGCCGCTCGCCGCGCGCGTGTACGTGCCACCGCATCACGGTGCCGCGACGCCGCACGCTGGCGCGCTCGTCGCCGCGGTCCGGCCGGCAGCCGCGCTGATCTCGGTCGGCGCGGGGAACCGGTATGGTCATCCCACGCCCGAGACGCTCGCGGCGCTCTCCGGTATCAGGACGTATCGGACCGACCGCGACGGCACCGTGGAGATCGATCAGGGTGGCACAGGCCTCGCCGTCCGCACCCACGCGAACGGTCTTCCTCCTCCACGGGGAGGATCCGTTCCGCACGCGCCTGCGTCTCGGTGAGCTCGTTGGCGCGCTGCTCGGCGGAGAGAGCACCGCCTCGGGCGGTCTCGGTACGCTCCCCGAGCCGCGGCTCGGCGCGCTGCTCGGCGTGGCCCGCCTGGACGCGCGGAGCGATCCGGCGTCGGCGATCGCGCTCGCGGGGCAGAGCCAGGGGCTCTTCGACGCGGTCGACGAGCGTCGAGTCGTCATCGTCGAGCACGCGGAAGCGCTCCGCGAGATGGACGTCGTCCTCGGCTTCCCTCGCGAGGCCGCGCTCGTCCTCGTTTCGGTCGAGCGGCTCGCCGCCGGTCGCGGCCGGCGCGGTGCGCGGGCCAGACCGGCGCCCGCGCAGCCGACGAGCCTCGTCGACGCCGTCGACACGGCGGGCGGCGCGGTCGAACGGATCGAGCGGCTCTTTCCGGTGGAGGTCGGCCCATGGATCGAGGCGCGCGCCCGGCTTCACGGCATCGCGATGGGTCCGGACGCCGTCGCGATGCTCGCATCCGCGATCGGGCCGGACACGGAGCGCATCGAGCAGGAGGTACGCAAGCTCGGCGCGTTCGCAGCCGGGAGGGCCGTCTCCGGCGCCGACGTCCAGGCGCTCGTCAGCGGCGCGATCGAGGCGGATGTCTTCGAGCTCACACAGGCCGTCGTCCGGCGCGACGCGCGCACGGCGATCGCGACGTGCGAGCGGCTCCTCGCGGACGGTAACGCGGTGCAGCAGATCCTCGCCCTGCTGCTCTGGCAGTTCCGCGTCCTCCTGTTCGCCTCGGCGATGAAGACGAACGCCGACGCCGAGCGGATGGCCAAGGCGATCCGCTCCACGCCCGGCGCGATCGCCCGCGCGACGGCCTTCGCGCGCCGTATCACGCGGGTCGACATCCTGCGCGCGTACGAGGCGATCTACGCGACGGATCAGGTCATCAAGACCGGCCGCGCCGAGTCGGACGGGGCGGCGCTGATGCTCTGCGTCCTCGACCTATGCGGCGTCGCCGGCGCGGACCTGCGCGACATGCTCCTCGTCGAGCCCCCGCGCCGTCTCTAGCCGGCGCGGACGAAGTCGCTAGGCCTTGACCTTCTGCGGCTCCTGCGTCTTCCGATAATCCTCGAGGAAGCGCTTCTGGCCCGCCTCGGTGAGGGGGTGGTTGAAGAGCGCCTTGAGGACGGCGAACGGCAGCGTGGAGATGTCCGCGCCGGCGAGCGCGGCCTGGGTCACGTGCATCGGAGTGCGGATCGACGCCGCCAGGACCTTCGTCTTGATGCTCTGCTGGCGGTACGCGCTCACGATGTCGGCGACGACGCGCATGCCGTCCTCGTTGATGTCGTCGAGCCGTCCGGCGAACGGGCTCACGATGTAGGCGCCGATCGCCGCGGCGAGGAGCGCCTGATTGACGCTGAAGCAGAGCGTCACGTTGATCCGGATGCCCGATGCGGCGAGCGCCTTCCCGGCGGCCAGCCCGTCGGGGGTCATAGGCACCTTCACGATCACGTTCGGATGCCAGGAGGCGAGACGCTTGCCCTCGACGATCATGTCGTCCTTGGTCTCGCTCACGACCTCGGCCGAGACGTTGCCGATGATCTGACAGATCTTCTTGACCTGCTCCTCGTGGTCGTGACCGGCCTTCGCGATGAGGGTCGGGTTCGTGGTGACGCCGTCGATGACGCCCCAGTCCACGCCGGCCTTGATCTCTTCGTACACGGCGGTGTCGAGGAAGAGCTTCATCTGGACAACTCCTGCAGATGGGGTGCCGTCGTCCCCGCGCGGCCTTGCTCGCGCGCGTACGCGAGCGCGGCCTCGGTGAACGCGGCGAACAGCGGGTGTGGGCGGTTCGGACGCGACTTGAACTCGGGGTGGTACTGCGTGCCGAGATAGAAGGGATGGCCGGGAAGCTCCGCGATCTCGACAAGGCGGCCGTCGGGCGAGAGCCCGGTGAACCGCATCCCGTGGCTCTGGAGGAGCTCCCGGTAGGCGTTGTTGAACTCGAACCGATGCCGGTGGCGCTCGAGCACGATCGGTTGTCCGTAGGCGCGTGCGGCGAGCGAGCCGGGCTCGAGGACGCACGGATAGCTCCCCAGGCGCATCGTCCCTCCCTTGTCGGCGACGTCGCGCTGCTCGGGGAGCAGATCGATCACGGGATGCGGCGTGAACGCGTCGAATTCGGTGGAGTTCGCGTCCTCCGTGCCGAGCGCCGTGCGCGCGAGCTCGATGACCATGCACTGCATGCCCATGCAGAGGCCCAGCGTGGGGAGGCGGCGCTCGCGACCGAAGCGGGTCGCCTTCACCTTGCCCTCGATCCCGCGGTACCCGAAGCCGCCCGGCACCACGAGGCCGTCGAGGCCGACGAGCGGCTCGACGTCGTCCGAGCGCTCGAGGCGCTCGCTGTCGATCCATTCGAGTCGCACGTCACAGCCCGCGGCCCAGGCTGCGTGGCGGACCGCCTCCGCGACCGAGAGGTACGCATCGGGCAGCTCGATGTACTTCCCGACGAGCCCGATGGTGAGCGGCACGCGCGCTCCCCGGATGCGCTCGGTGAGCGCCTTCCATTCGGCGAGATCCGGCTCCCGCGCCTGTCCGCCGAGGCCGAGCTCCTCGACGACGATCCGGCCGAGGCCTGCGTCCTCGAGCATGAGCGGGACGCCGTAGATCGACCAGGCGTCCGGCTCGCTGATGACATTGTCGACCTTGACGTCGCAGAAGAGCGCGATCTTCTCGCGCAGCTCGTCGTCGATCGGCTCGTCCGCTCGCGCGATGAGCACGTCGGGCTGGATGCCGATCGCCCGTAGCTCGCGCACCGAGTGCTGCGTCGGTTTGGTCTTCAGCTCCCCGGTGGCGACGCGCGGCAGGAGCGTGAGGTGGATGTAGAGGACGTTCTGCCTGCCGACGTCGTTCCGGAACTGGCGGATCGCCTCGAGGTAGGGGAGGGATTCGATGTCGCCGACCGTCCCCCCGACCTCGACGACGACGACCTCCGCCTGCTGCTCGCGCGCGACGCGATGGATGCGCTCCTTGATCTCGTTCGTGACGTGCGGGATCACCTGCACCGTCGCGCCGAGATAGTCGCCGCGGCGCTCCTTGGCGATGACCGCGTTGTAGACCTGGCCGGTCGTGAGGTTGGACGCGCGCGTGACATTACGGTCGATGAAGCGCTCGTAGTGGCCGAGGTCGAGGTCCGTCTCCGCGCCGTCCTCGGTCACGAACACCTCGCCATGCTGATAGGGCGACATCGTGCCGGGGTCGACGTTGAGGTAGGGGTCCATCTTGAGCGACGCGACGGAAAGGCCCCTCGCGGCGAGGATCCGTCCGAGGGAAGCGGCGGTGATGCCTTTGCCGAGCGAGGAGGTGACCCCTCCGGTCACGAACACGAACTTCGGCACGCTGCGACCTCCGGGGTTTTTCCTATGTTAGCCGACCGTGGTCCGCGGCTCTACTCCATCTGAAACGGCAGGCTGTGCAGGACGACGAGCCGCGGCCGATCACGCGCGCCGGACGGCGGTGACGAAGGCACGTCGACCGGTTCCTCGATCCGGCAGTCCTCGATTCGGCCGTCCAGCCGCAGCGCGCGAAAGCGCGCGTCGCGCAGCTCGCCGTCGACAAGACCCGAGTGTTCGACGATGGCGACGAGGCGCGGCCGGAGAAAGCGCAGGCCGGTGCGCATCCCGATGGGGCCGCCGAACGGAGAGGTGTCGCTCGCGAAGTCGCGGGTGGCCTCCTCGAGCCAGGCGCCGAGATACGGGGGCACGTACGCGTCGCCGGCGTACCCCAGCGTGCCGTCGTCCGCGCGCAGACCGCAGAGCGCCCGCGTCGCCCCCCGCCGGTCCTCGACCACGAGACCGGACAGGACGACGTCCGCGCGTGGCGTCACCGGGCACTTCAGCCACTCCGCGCTCCGCCCGCCCGGCACGTAGCGGCCGTCGCGCCGCTTCGCCACGATGCCCTCGAGACCGTACTCGGCGACGACCTCGAGGAACGGCTCGCCATCGCTGTCGAGGTGCTCCGGCGTCGCGATGACGCGGCTGCCGAGCCCGGCCGCGAGAAGGCGGGCGCGCCGGTCCGCGAGGGGCCGGCGCAGGAGCTCGCGGCCGCGGTCGTAGAGCAGATCGAAGGCGACGAACACGGGACCCCGGCCGCGCTTCGCGGCCTTTGGCCCGACGCGGCCGGCGAGGAGGTCGTAGCTCGGGCGGCCGCGCGAGTCGCACACGACGATCTCGCCGTCGAGGAGCGTGCCCTCCGGGAGGCTCATCTCGCGCAGCTCGGGCACGACGGGGAGGAGGTCCCCGCCCGCGCGGTCCGTGACGCGCAGCCCGGCGGCGTCGCGCGCCGCCAGCGCGCGGATGCCGTCCCACTTCACCTCGAAGACGAAGTCAGGAGAGTTGAAGGCGCGGCGCGCGAGGCGTGGCCGCATCGGCACGAGCCCGCGCGGGAGCCCGCTCCTCGCGGCCGCGACGTCGATGAGCGTCGGGTGCTGCGCCTCGTCTGCGACGTCGGTCTCGCGCGGCACGACGACGAGGATAGGAGGCTACGAAGCCTTGCGGCGCGCGCTCCGAGACGAGGCCGCGGATCGCTTCGTCTTCGCCTCGCCCTTCTTCGCCTTCTCGACCGACGCCTTGAGCGCCGACATGAGGTCGACGACCGTCGTCTCCGCCTCGGGCTCGGGGGCCTCGATGACCTCGCGCTTCTCCACCTTCGCCTCGACGACCTTCAGGACCGCCTCCTTGTACTCGTCCTTGTATTCGTCCGGCTCGAACTCGGTGGCCATCATGTTCACGAGGTTCTCGGCCATCTTCAGCTCCGCCGGAGACACCTTCACGTCCTCCGGGATGTCGAGGTCCCCGGTCGAACGGATCTCGTCGGGCCAGTGCAGAGTGTTCATGAGCAGCGCCCCGTCGTGGGGGCGCACCGAGACGAGCCGCTCGCGGTCGCGCAGCGCGAACTTCGCGATGGCGATCCGGCCCGTCTTGTCGAGCGTCTTTTTGAGGAGCGCGTACGGCTTCTCGGCAGACTTCTCCGGCTCGAGGTAATACGCCGACTGGTAGTAGAGGGAGCCCGGGAGCTCCTCCTCCTTGATGAAGCCGGAGATGTCGATCGCCTTGCTCGACCGGAGCGGCAGCTTCTCGAGGTCCGCGTCATCGAGCTCGACATAGCTTCCCTTCTCGTACTCGTACCCACGGACGACGTCGCCCCAGGCGACCTCGTGGTCGCCCTCCACGCACCAGCGCTTGTTCTTGATGCGGCTCTTGTGCTCCGGGCAGAGGAGGTTGAACGAGACCTTGCTGGTGCTCTCGGTGGCGAGATACAGCCGCACCGGGATCGCGACCATCCCAAAGCTCATCACGCCGCGCCAGATGGACCGTGGCATCGTGAACACCTCGCCGCCGCCGTCTCTCTCGGTTTTCCCGCGCGGCGTAGCCGCGCGAGCATAGCCGGTCTCGTCAAGGCACCGCGGGCGGGATGCCACCGCCGACCCGCAGCCAGCGCGTGAGCCGTTCGAGCGTCGCCGGATCGCCGCGCCAGTGGGACCGCACGAGCGCCGGATCGGTCGTGCTCAGGACGAAGCGCAGGGCGAACCCGGCGACGACCGCGTCGTCGAGCCCTCCGGCCAACGGGACGAAATCGGGGATAAGGTCGATCGGCGACGCCAGGTAGAGCGACGCGATCGCGAGGACGATCTTCGCCCGCAGAGGAACGCGCCCGTCGCGGAGGAGCCCGGCGAAGAGACGGATGAGGTTGGGAAGGATCGTCGCGAGCTCGCGCGCGAGGACGACCCGACCGAGGGCGACGAGGACCACGGCTGCCACGATCCAGATCGCGACGATCACAAGGATCGCGATCGCCCACCAGGGCAGATCGCTCACGCGGCGATCGCCCGCTCCGCGAGCGTGGTCGGAATGGAGCCGGTCGACGTGATCGCGTCGTGGAACTCGCGGAGCGCCGCGCGGTCGCTCGAGCCCTTCCGCGCGAGCCAGCGCGTGCGGATGTCCACGATCTCGAGCATGCCGGTGAGGTAGCTGGACGCCTGCGTGGGCCACGAGCAGTACCGGCCGACCTCGGCGCGCGCGTTCGGTGGCGTGAGGTTCCCCTTCTCGGTCATGAAGTCGACGGCCTGCTCGAAGGTCATCTCTCCGGAGTGCAGCCCGACGTCGACGACGATCCGCGCGGCGCGGAAGAGTGTCGCCTCGTACTGGAAGATGAGCTGCCTCGGGTCAGTGAAGAAGCCCTGCTCGCGCATCACCCGCTCCGCGTAGAGCGCCCAGCCCTCGCCGAAATACGACGTCCAGTGCGTCCTGCGGATCGGGGAGGGGTTCGCCTTGGCCATGACGAGGTGCCAGTGATGGCCGGGGTACGCCTCGTGGACCGCGGTCGTGGGGATGCCCGCGCTGGAATTGCCTTCGAGCCGCTTCTGCACCTCCTCCGGCGGCGTCCCGTCGGGCGGGTACGGGACGAAGAAGTGGCCGTGCCGCGAATCGCTGAACGCGGGCGGCGCGTTGTAGCTCGCGACAGCGAGGATCGGCCGCTGGAAGAGCGGCGACGGCTCGACACTGCAGCGCTCGCCCGCCGGCAGCGTCACGAGGCCGGTCTCACGGAGGAACGTGCGCGCCTTCTCGGTCCACGCCTCGTACTCGGCGCGCATCGCTTCGGGCGTCGGCGCGTGGACGCGGTTGAGCGTCGCGCAGGTCTTCACCCAGTCGCCGGATCCGTCGATGTCCTCGGCGATCCTGTTCGCTTCCGCCGACAGCAGCTCGTACTGCTCCTCGCCGCGCTCGCGCAGCTCGCGCGCGTCGTACGGGAGAAGCTCCGAATCCTTGAGCAGCGCGGTGTAGAGGTCCGCGCCGATGGCGTAGTCGCCGGTCGCGCGCTCCTTGTTCCCTCCGAGGAAGGCCGCGAAGTCCTCGTACGCCGCTCCCGCGACGGCTCCGGCCCCGGCGAGCCGCTCCCGCAGCGAGGCGTCCTTCACCTCGGCGGGGACCAGGTCGCGCGCGTAGCGGGCCGCGGCCTTCGCCTGGCCGATGGCGCGATCGATGTAGACGCGGGGGGCGTTCGGCAGATCGAGGTTCGCCTTGCCGTGCCCGATCTGCTCGGGGACGGCCTCGAGCCGCGCGCGCGCGGCGTCGGCGAGCTCGCGCTCGGGACGGAGGCGGTGGAGGAAGAGCGTGAAGACCCCCTGAAGGGACGGATTCAAGTAGACGCTCGGCTGTCGCCGCCACTCCTCGCGCGGCTGCAGGAGCTCGCGCCCGCGCAGCGAGGCGAGCACGACGTCGCGATCGATCCGCTCGTTCGGAGCGAGCTCCGCGTCGACCGCGGAGCGGAAGCGCCGGGTCCACTCGAGCACGCGCGCGTCGCGCCGGCGGAACGCCTCGGCTGAGAGGTCCGTCGAGCGCTCGTCGTACTCGGTCAGGCCGAGGATGCTGGCCCACGTCGGTGACTCCTCGTAGCGCTCATCGAGGTAGCTCTTGACGAGGGCGGAGAACGAGGCCGACGCCATGAACGGACCTCCGAGACAATTGGCGGAAGAGCAAGAGTGAGCCTCACCGAGTACCAGCGCAAACGCGACTTCGCCCGGACGCCCGAGCCGAAGGGTCGGCAGCCGAAGGGGGAGGCGACACGCCGCTACGTGGTCCATCGCCATCACGCGACGCGCCTGCACTGGGACGTGCGTCTCGAGATGCGCGGGATCCTCGCGTCGTGGGCCGTCCCGAACGGTCCGCCACTCGAGGCGGGCAAGCGCCGGCTGGCGGTCCACACCGAGGACCACCCGATCGAGTACCTCACGTTCCACGGCGTGATCCCCGACGGCTACGGCGCCGGGACGATGACGATCTGGGACACGGGGACGTTCGAGACTCTCGAGGAGAAGGACGACGAGCTCAAGATCAAGTTCGCGGGCAAGCGCCTCGTGGGCGAGTGGGTCCTCGTGAAGACGCGCCAGAACGAGGGCCGTGACTGGCTCATGATCAAGCACGGGACGCCGCCGAAGGCCGACCCGCTCGCGCAGAAGGTCCCCCCGATGATGGCGGTCGCGGCGGACGAGCCGTTCGATTCGCCGGACTTCGTGTACGAGCCGAAATGGGACGGCGTGCGCACGCTCGCGTTCGTCGACGGGGGCGAGGTGCGGCTGCAGACGCGCAACCTCCTCGACTGCACGAAGCAGTACCCCGAGGCCACGCAGGTCGCCGAGGCACTCACCGGCGGCTACCAGGCGATCGTCGACGGCGAGATCGTGGCCCTCGACCCGAAAGGCGTGCCGAGCTTCCAGCGCCTGCAGCCCCGGATGCACCAGACCGACGACTCCGCGATCCGCAAGCTCCGACGCTCGACGCCGGTCGTCTACGAGGCCTTCGACATCCTGTATCTCGACGGCGAGGACCTCACGCGCCGTCCTCTGCGCGAGCGGCTCGCCAAGCTCGACGCCGCGCTGACGCCGATGGGCGCGATCCGGCGCTCCGAGGGCTTCGTCGGGACGGGCCTCGCGCTGTTCGCTGCGGCGCGTGAGCAGGGTCTCGAAGGGATCGTCGCCAAGCGCCTCGACTCGGTGTACGTCCCGGGCGCGCGCTCGCCGGCGTGGGTGAAGATCAAGGCGTTCCGCTCCATGGACTGCGTCATCGGCGGCTGGACCGAGGGGCAGGGCGGGCGCGCGAAGACGCTCGGCGCGCTCCTCCTGGGCGTGTACCGCGACGGGAAGCTGCAGCCTGTCGGCCACGTCGGCACCGGCTTCGACGAACGCACCCTGCGCGACCTGCTTGGGATGCTCGAGAAGCACGAGTCGCCAACCTCCCCCTTCGCCACGCCGCCGCGGGTGAACCAGCCCGCCCGCTGGTGCCTGCCGGAGCTCGTGTGCGAGGTCGCATACGGTGAGATCACCCGAGACGGCACGCTTCGCCATCCCACGTATCGCGGCCTGCGACCCGACGTCGATCCGAAGGACTGCACCGGCGAGGAGCGCGTCGAATCGGCGAAGAAGGCGCAGCACGCCGCGAAGCAGGCCGCGGTGAAGCCGCCCTCTGGCGACGGCACCGCGCCGGCCCCGCGGGTGCCCGCCGTGCTCGAGGTCGAGGGCAGGCGGGTCAAGCTCACGAACCTCGAGAAGGTGCTCTGGCCCGAGGACGGCTACACGAAGGCGGATCTCATCCGCTACTACACGGAGGTCTCGCCGTACCTGATCCCGTGGCTGCGCGACAGGCCGCTCACCCTGAAACCCTTCCCCGACGGGATCAGCGGGCAGAGCTTCTACCAGAAGAACAAGCCCGGGTTCACCCCGGAGTGGGTGAAGAGCTGGAAGGATCCCCACGAGCCCGAGAACGACTACATCCTCGCGAACGACATGGCGACGCTGGTGTGGATGGCGAACTACACGGCGATCGAGATCCACCCACGGCTCGCCCGCGTCGACGACCCCGACCACCCGGACAACGTGATGATCGACCTCGATCCCGCCGAGGGCGCGACCTGGGACGACGTGAAGGAGGTCGCCCGCGTCGTGAAGCAGGTCCTCGATGATCTGCACCTTGAGGGCTTCCCCAAGACGACGGGCTCGCGGGGGATCCACGTGCTCGTCCCGATCGTCCTCCGCTACACGTTCGACGAGACGCGGGCGTTCGCGCTGCGCGTCGGGGAGCTCGCGCGCGAGCGGCTGCCCAAGCTCGTGACGCTCGAGTTCGCGAAGGCGCGGCGGCGCGGCATCTACATCGACTACCTGCAGAACGTGCGCATGAAGTCGACGGCTGGTCCCTACAGCGTGCGCCCGATCCGCCGCGCGCCGGTGTCCGCGCCCCTGCGGTGGGACGAGATCCCCTCTCTCGGTCGTCCCGATGCCTTCACGATGGCGAACATGCCCACGCGCCTCGAGCAGGTCGGCGATCTGCTCGCGCCCTCGCTCGAGCTCGCGCAGAAGCTCCCGAAGGTCCCGGCCTGAGCGCGCGCGCGGTGGTGCTCGCGCCCGGGTACGGCGGCGACGACCGGCAGCCCATCCTCCGCGCTCTTGCCGCTCGCCTGGCGAAGGACGGCATCGCGGCACGTGCGGTCACCTTCTCGACGCGCGGCTCGCGGCCGAGCCACGCATACGAGCGCGAGCTCGCGGACCTGCGCGGCGCACGCGAGCGGTTGCGCGAGGAGGGAGCGGAGCGGATCGCGCTCGTCGGCCGTTCGTTCGGCGGACGGATGTGCGCGTTCCTCGCGCGGGCCGAGCCGCCGGACGCGCTCGCCATCCTCGGTCATCCGATCGCGCCGCCGGGCCGGCCGCGGACCGACGACGAGGCCGCCCTCGAGGCCGTCGCCTGCCCCACGCTCGTGGTGCAGGGCGAGCGCGACGAGCTCGGTCCGCTCGGCGTGCTCGAGCGCATCGCGGGCCGCAACCCGCGCATCGACCTCGTCGTCATCGCGGGCGCGGGCCACGACTTCGGCGCCGCCGAGCCGGAGGCGGTCGAAGCCGCGGCGCGCTGGCTCGACTCGATCCTGCGCTAGGCGGCGCAGAGCTCTCCCCAGCACCTTCACACCCGCTTCACGATCGGAGCGCAGCCTTCGCCTCGCACGAAACGAAAGGAGCACGAGGACATGCGAGGCATCGTCGGACTCATCGTCACGCTCGTCATCGCCCTCATCGTGGGCGTCGGCGCGTACAACCTCGGCGTCGCGCAGGGGGTCGCAACGAGCGGCACCGCGGTGGCGGCGCCCGCGGTCTACTACCACCCATTCTTCTTCGGCGGATTCGGGTTCTTCTTCCCGCTCCTCTTCTTCGTCCTGATCTTCCTCTTGCTGCGTAGCGCGTTCTGGGGCGGCGGCTGGGGTCGCCGCTACGGCGGGCCGGGCGGCCACGGCTACTGGGGCGATCGGCAGGCGCGTCTCGAGGAGTGGCACAAGCAGGCCCACGGCGAGGCGCCGCGCGCGGACGCCGGCCCCGGCTCCGCACCGCCGACCGGACGCTGACGCCGACCTCTCCGCGAGGCGAAGGACGGAGGCGCCGCCTCCGTCCTTTCGCGCGTCGTCGTGCGGCGGGCTCCGTAGGATGCCCGCGGTGAAGCGGATCCTCGTGGTCGACGACGAGCCAAAGATCCTCCAGCTCGCGCGCGACTACCTCGAGCACGCGGGCTTCGCCGTCGTGACCGCGTACGACGGGAAGGCCGCGCTGGCGTCCGCGCGGACCGAACGTCCCGATCTCGTCGTCCTCGACCTCGGCCTCCCCGAGCTCGACGGCCTCGACGTGACGCGGGCGCTCCGTGCGGAGTCCGCGGTACCGATCGTCATGCTCACAGGGCGCAGCGAGGAGTCGGACAAGCTCGTCGGACTGGAGCTCGGTGCCGATGACTACGTCACGAAGCCGTTCAGCCCGAAGGAGCTCGTCGCACGGGTGCGTGCGGTGTTGCGCCGGACCGAGCGCCCGGCGACGAAGAGTGAGGTCGTCACGGTCGGTGACGTGACGCTCGATCTCCCGCGGATGAAGACGGCGGTCGCGGGCCGGCCCGTTGACCTCACACCGACGGAGTTCCAGCTCCTCGCCGCCCTCGCCGCCGAGCCGGGCCGCGTGTTCACGCGTGCGCAGCTGCTCGACACGATCCGGGGCGTCGCGTTCGAGTCGTACGAGCGCGCGATCGACGCGCACGTGAAGAACATCCGCCGGAAGATCGAGCCCGACCCGGGATCCCCGCGCTACGTGGAGACCGTCTACGGCGTCGGCTATCGGTTCGCGGAGCCGGACGCATGAGGAGAGGCTGGCACGGCCGGCGGGGGCGACCGCCGTGGTGGCCCGAGAACGAGCCGTTCCCCCCGCAGGGCGGCCAGTGGCGACCGATGCGTCGACGCTTCATGCGTCGCGTCCTGTTGTTCGCGACCGGCGCGATGCTCGTGTTCCTAGCGGTCCTTGCCGTCGCGATCGCGGCCCTGCTGCGAGCGTTCGAGCTGGCAGGGCCGCGGGGCGGCTGGCTGGTCGCGCTCATCCTCGCCGCGGGTTTCGCCGTGGTCGTGTTCGCCGGCCGGGGTCTTCGTGGCTTCACGGCTCCGCTCGGCGACCTCATCGACGCGGCCGGTCGCATCGAGGGCGGCGACCTCTCGGCGCGCGTGCAAGAGCGCGGCCCGCGAGAGGTCCGCTCGCTCGCCCGCGCCTTCAACGCCATGAGCTCGCGGCTCGAGACCGCCGAGGAGCAGCGGCGGCACCTCCTCGCCGACGTGAGCCACGAGCTACGCACGCCGCTCTCCGTTGTGCAGGGCAACCTCGAGGCGCTGCTCGACGGCGTCTATCCGCCGGACGAGCCGCACCTGCGCACCATCCTCGACGAGACGAACGTGATCTCGCGGCTCGTCGAGGACCTGCGCACGCTGTCGCTCGCCGAGGCCGGCGCGCTCGCCCTGCACCGCGAGCCCACGGACCTCGCCGCGCTCGCGCGCGAAACGACGGGAGCGTTCGCGCCGCAGGCGGAGCAGGCAGGTGTGTCGCTCGAGACCGCCGCCTCGTCAGAGCTCGCGGCCATCGAGGTCGACCCCGTCCGAGTGCGGGAGGTCCTCACGAACCTCGTGGCGAACGCCCTCCGCTACACGCCGCGCGGCGGCCGGGTACAGGTCGAAGCGGCGCCGGGCGGCGAGGGCGGGGTCGCGCTCAGCGTGACCGACACTGGTGCGGGCATCCCTCCTGAGGCGCTCGGGCGGGTCTTCGACCGGTTCTACAAGTCCCCGGAGTCGCGCGGCGCGGGACTTGGCCTCGCGATCGCGAAGCAGCTCGTCGAGGCCCACGGCGGCACGATCTCCGCGAGCAGCGACCCCGGACGCGGCACGCACGTGCGGTTCACGCTGCCTCGTGAACGCCCGTCGGGCGCTGACGACGGCCGGAGCTAAACGGCGCGCGATGGCGTCAGCCTCAGACAGACCAGCGCGACAAGGCCGACGATCTCAGGGCGCGGTCTTCACGCCCTCCACCGTGTCCATCTGAGCGCGCTGAAGCTTGCCGGAGTAGTCGACGTAGATCGACTTCCACTCCGAGTACACGTCGAGCGCTGCGCGCCCAGCCTCGCGGTGGCCGTTCCCGGTCGCCTTCATGCCGCCGAACGGAAGCTGGATCTCCGCACCGATCGTCCCCGCGTTCACGTACACGAGCCCGGTCTCGGCGTCGCGCATGAACCGGAACGCGTGGTTCACGTTGCGCGTGTACACGGAACAGGACAGGCCGTACTTCGTGGAGTTCAGCACCTTGATCGCCTCGTCGATCCCCGTGACCTCGATGACCGCCGTCACCGGGCCGAAGATCTCCTCCTGCGCCACGCGCATGTTGGGCTTCACGTCGACGATGACGGTCGGCTCGTGGAAGAAGCCCTTCGCCAGAGGACCCTCCGTGGACACGCGCCCGCCGGCCGCGACCGTCGCACCCTCTTTTTCGGCGACCGGGATGAAGGAGTGCACTCGCTCGAGCTGTTGCGCGGAGACGACCGGGCCGACGTCGGTCGACGCCTCGAGCCCGTTACCGAGCTTCAGCTTCTTCGCGCGACCGACGAGCTTCTCGACGAGGTCGTGCGCGACGCCGCGCTGCGCGATCACGCGCGACGCCGCGGTGCAGCGCTGTCCCGACGTTCCGAACGCGGACCACACGATCCCGTCGAGCGAGAGGTCGACGTCCGCGTCGTCGAGGACGACGATCGCGTTCTTTCCGCCGAGCTCGCAGGAGATGCGCTTGAGCAGGCGCCCGGCGAGCTCGCTGATGTGCGAGCCCGTGTCCGACGAGCCCGTGAACGAGATCAGGTCGACGCCCGGATGCGTCACGAGGTGGTCGCCGAGCTCGCCACCCGACCCGAGGACGAGGTTGAGGACGCCTTTCGGCAGGCCGGCCTCCTCGAGGACCTGCACGAGGCGCACGGCGAGGAGCGGCGTGTACGACGCGGGCTTGAACACCACGGCGTTCCCGAGGACGAGCGCGGGCATGATCTTCCACGTCGGAATGGCCAGGGGAAAGTTCCACGGCGTAATGGCGGCGACGACGCCGACGGGGTGTCGCATGCTCATCGCCCACTTGTTCGGGAGCTCGGCGGGCACGACGTCGCCGAACTGGCGGCGGCCTTCGCCGGCGATGTAGTAGGTCATGTCGATGCCCTCTTGGACGTCGCCGCGGGCCTCGGGGAGGACCTTGCCCATCTCCTTCGTCATCTCGCGCGCGAGCTCCTCCTTGCGCCGGAGCATGAGCTCGCCCGCGCGGTAGAGGATCTCGCCGCGCTTCGGTGCTGGATAGAGGCGCCACTGGTCCGAAGCGCGCCGCGCCGCATCGACCGCACGGTCGACGTCGGCGGTCGCGGACTTCGTGACGCTCGCGATCGTCTCGCCGGTGGCGGGGTCGATGTCGGCGAACGAATCGCCTGTCGACGCGTCGACCCACCGGCCGTCGATGTAGTTCTGGAGATGCTCGGTGGCCATCAGGGACTCCCCTCTCGTCGAAGGGATGGTACTGAGTCCTCGGCTAGAAGCTGGCTCCGTAGAAGAGCCAGATCGTGAGCGCGCCGACGGCGATGATGCCGAGGAAGATGAGGATGAACGCGATGTTCGCGGCGCGTTCGGGATCGCCCTGCGTGAAGCGGTTCATCGTCGTGTGGAGCTGGGGGGCGGACCCCCGACCTCTTGAGTGCGATTCAGGCGACCGAAATCTGACGAGATCACGCGGGAACAGTAGCGAAATCGACAGCAGCGGTGGCCTGTAATCAGGCCAGACGGCACGAGGGTGGATGGCCCACGGACAGGGCAGCTCCGGCGGGTCAGCGCGGATCGGTGCGCGACGCACTGGCCGCGCGGGCGCTCGAGAAGAGATCGCTGAGCGCCGGCTCGAGACGCCCGGCGAGCACGGCGTCGGTCTGTCGGATCTCGTCGATGAGGCGGTCGATCACGACGCCGAAGGCGCGGACCAGCTCGTCCGGCCCGAGGCGTGCGACCAGCGCGTCGCGCAGCGGATCGGTCACCGCGTCGGGGAGCTGATCCATCCCGCGACCCTCGGCGGCCGGCACACCGTGGCGCCGGCACGCCGCGGCGAGGATCGAGTCACGTGCTGCGCTGACCATGTACTCGGCCTGCCACAGCTTTCCGCGGGCCAGCGCCGATCGGACGTGGAGCGCATAGAGCCACGCCCAGCCGATCAGCTGCTCCGCCGACGGGGGCGTGGACGGACGCTCCGGCGCGGTCCCGAACAGCAGCTGGAAGGTGGGCGCCTTCGCCGCGAAGTCCCCCTGCGGCGCGAATGCGAGGTCGACCTGCAGGCTGTTCGCGAGCATGAACACGCGGTACAGCCACGTGCCCGACCGCACGTCCATGTGATGGACGGCGCCGTGCTCCTCGTACATGCGAGCGGTCCAGTCGTCGAGGGCCGACGAGATCTGAGAGTCCTCGCTGAGGCCGAACGCAAGGTCGATGTCCGACCAGCGATCCTCGCGTCCCACCGCGGCCGAGCCGGTGAGGGCCGCCGCCGCGATCCGTGGATCCGCCCGCGCCGCGGCGATGAGCTCACGACGCACGCGCTCGCGCTCCTCTGGGGTGTACATGGCTCATCTCCTCGACGACGCCACGCCAGTTCGTATCCTTCCAGAGTGACCGAAGCCGCCGGGCCGCGCGCCGTCTCGTGGTCCGAGCTGCGATTCGCGAGCCCCCTGGTGAAGGTGATGACGGTCACGTGCGACCTGCGGCGCTCCGGCCCGAGCCTGACCTACTACGTCGATCGCACATGGGTCGGACTTCCGCTCTCGGGCCTGTTCACCGTGCACGCTCGCGATGACGAGCATCTCGTCCATCAGGCCCTCGGGGTCGTGTTCCCGCAGGGCCTGGAGTATCGGATGGGCCATCCGACCGACGACGGCGATACCGCGGTCACCCTCGGATTCGATACCGGCATCGTCGAGGAAGCGCTCTCCACGACACTGGAGCGCGTGCGCGTCACGCGGCTGGACGTCCGGCTGCGCTACACGCTTGGCCTCCTGCTCGCCGCGGCGCGGCGCGGCGATGACGCCCTGCTGGTAGACGTTCTGGCCCTCGATCTCCTCCGCTCGATCACGGCCGGCCTCGCGCCGGAGCGGCAATGCTCGACGAGCCCGGCCGCACGGGCAAAAGTCGACCGCGTTCGCGCGCTTCTCGCCGAGAGACCGGAGGACCACTGGACGTTGCAGTCGGTCGCACGCCTGGTCGACTACTCGCCGTTCCATCTCGCTCGTCAGTTCCGTGTCCACACGGGCGTGAGCGTCCACCGGTATCTCACCGACCTGCGCGTGGCCGCGGTGCTGGGCCGCATCGAGGCTGGCGACCCGTCCGTCGCCACGATCGCCGCCGACCTCGGCTTCTCGCACCACAGCCACCTGACCGCCACGCTCCGTGGTCGCCTCGGACTGACGCCTCGCGCGATCCGCGAACGGCTCGGCCGGCCCAGGCGCGATCACTGAGCCAAGATCCCCGAAGCGCGCCGCACCCTGCCGGGCGTCGGTCCCGTGCGCTGTCAAGAACGTGCTCCCGCTGCGACGGGCGACCGCACGATCCTGATAGCGATGCTTCCGCACGCGGCCTACCTTCGGAGCGTTGCAGGACATCGTTGGCGCGACCGGACCGCATGCCGAGCACGCCGAGGCACTGATGCTGTTCGGTCAGTTCGTCGGCGGCTGGGACGTCGAGTCACATCAGTACGCGCCCGACGGCGCGGAGCGCACGCTACGCGGCGAGTGGTACTTCTTTTGGGCGCTCGAAGGTCGAGCGATCCAAGACGTGATCGTGGCGCCTCGGCGGGAGGCGCGCCGCGCCGATCGCTGGAAGATGGGCGAGTACGGGACCACGATCCGCTTCTACCGGCCCGCCGATGACACATGGGACATCACGTTCATCAGTCCGCCGAACGATCAGGTGCATCGGCTCGTGGGCAGGAAGGTCGGTCACGAGATCGTCCTTGAGGGCACGACGCCCGACGGACGAGCGGAGCGCTGGCGCTTCTACGACATCACAGCCGGCCGCTGCCGTTGGCGCGGTGAGCTCGCACTCGCCGACGGTTCGTGGTTCGTCGAGGAGGAGATGATCCTCACGCGCCGCTCGCCGTGAGGGCGCGCCAAGCGCGGGGTGCCGCATCGAGGCGCCTGCTCCGTGGGCGGCGGCGGGTCCACCCCTGCCGTTCGAAGGCGCGCGCGACCTCAGCGCCGAGCGCCCCGCCCAGGTGCGGCCGGCGCTCCGTCCAGTCAAGGCAGCG